>Ga0209098_1004623_pt1 | contig 10636 bp, 11 predicted proteins | sample AD_JPNHW1_MetaG_FD_184429 | JGI IMG/M metagenome (GOLD analysis project Ga0209098, IMG submission 184429) | Active sludge microbial communities of municipal wastewater-treating anaerobic digesters from Japan - AD_JPNHW1_MetaG (SPAdes) (version 2) | ecosystem: Engineered > Bioreactor > Anaerobic... | reverse complement strand
TAGATACACCCCCCAACTATTCCTGCATTCGCTATAGCTTTCATAAAGACGTTGACGACGAGACAGCCAACAACTCTGAGCGTCCCATAGACATGGACAGAGACGCCACAAAATTCGTCACCCAGAAGATGCTCCTCAAGAGGGAGAGGGTGGTTATGTCCTCCTTCCTCAACTCTGGCATATGGGCCAACGAGCGGTCCGGGATAGCATCAAGCCCCACAGCCAGCCAGTTCATCCAGTGGGACCTTGCCAATTCTCATCCACTGGTAAACGTCGAGGCCTGGAAGGAGCTGATAGGAAGCGTCACGGGCTTTGACCCAAATGTCATGCTCCTGTCTCCTAACGTGCTGGCCTGCCTCAAGAACCATGCAGACATCAAGGACTGCATTAAATACACGAGCAAGGGCGTTGTGACGACTGACCTGCTCGCAGAGCTATTCGGTGTGGACAAGGTGATTGTGCCAAAGGCCGTGGTGAACACAGCCTCGAAGGGAGCATCCAATGCCGTGGCCCGTGTGGTCACAAACAAGGTCTGGCTGGGTTATGCAGCGCCTGAGCCGTCTTTGATGGCTCCAACTGCGGCTTACATATTCGCCTGGACGGGTCTTTTCGGCAACTCCAAGATCGGGACGAGGATCAAGAAGTTCCGCATAGAGGAGATCGAGTCCGAGCGTATAGAGGGCGACATTTGCTTTGACGCCAAAGTGGTAGCTCCGGACATGGCCTGCCTGGCCACAAGTGTTCTGGCAACGCCTTGAGCAGGCTCTCAGAGCCAATTTTTTTGGGAGTGGCAATTATGAGCTACACTGGCCAGCCGCAGACAGACCAAAAGGACGCTGTCAGGCACACAATCGGAGACACAGACAACAGTGACCTCCTTTTGACTGATGCGGAGATCAATTATCACCTGAACGAAAACGGGGGCAAAGTCCTGGCTGCAGCAGCCGCCTGTGCCGAAGCCATCGCCGCTTTGCCGAGAATGCAGCAGCCCCAGGCAGGAGACTCTGGAGGCACGCCTGTCACAAGGGCCGAGCACTATCTGAAGCTCGCCAGGCAGCTTCGAAGCCGCATTGAGGTGACAGACGAAACCGAGAGCATCGTGGCCTCTCCTGGCTGCAGCCCGGAAGCCCTGCACCGGGGAGCACTCTTCGGGCGTGGAGCATGCTTATGAATCCGATTTTAGGCGAACGCTTCCCGGAGGTCGTAAGGCTGCTTTTGGCAGGCATTGGAACGGGGGGAATCTATCTGTTTGGAGCGTGGGATGTCATACTCAAGGCTCTCATAGCCCTGGTGGTCATCGATTATGTAACCGGTGTGATGGCCGCCTTTGTTGAGAAGGCCCTGAGTTCAGAGATCGGCATGAAGGGCATAATCAAGAAGATCTGCATATTCCTGATGGTGGCTGTGGCCAATATCGTGGACATATCCACGGGCCTTGACGAGCCCTATCTGAGGACTGCAGTTATCTGGTTCTTCATAGCAAACGAGGGCCTCTCGGCCCTGGAGAACATGGGCCGCCTCGGAGTTCCTCTGCCAGAGTTCCTGAGGCAGTCTCTTCAGAAGCTGAACCGTGGAAACGCAGGCAGGTGATGCTCTGGTCCTGGTCCAACTGGAGAGCCTGAAGAGCGCGCTTCTGGAGGATCCAGGCATAAGCGCTCTTGTAGGCAGCAGGATCTACAAGTTCCTGGCTGTGGAGAAAAGCGAGCCAGACCTGAGGCTCTCGACACACAGGAGCCTCATATCCTGCGAGGTCGGAGAGGTGGCTGGCGGAAAGCTCTCCAGCCATCCGGTCTTCATTATAGACATCCGCAGCCGCTATGGCAGCGATGGAGGAGCTGAGCACTGCAGCGAGATCGCCTGCGCAGTCAGGGAGCTGCTTGCAGGCGGATTTGGAAAAGAAAAAGACGCCGTTTCCGTCTCAGATATCAAGGGAGAGGTGAAGTTCGAGAAGGCCCTTGTGGCCTATCGCTGCCGTCTGGAGATCTTTTGCAGCCAGAGGGCTTCCTTTTCACTCAGCATTGTGCCTTCTCTTCCTTCACCTCAGCCTCCAGGCCTTGAGATCGAGCTGATATGCACAGCTCAGGATTGCGAAAGCGATGAGCTGCTCTATAAGTTCCTGCATCAGCCTGCTGGCGCAGCTTATTGGAAGGACCTCTCAGGCTGGCAGAGCAGAAACTGGGTCTCATGGAGGCCAACGCTTGCCGACAGCGGCACAAATGGCCTGAAGGTTCTGGCGAAGGACGGAAAGAATGCTGAAAATGGAGGATATGATGCCTCTGCTGCCATCAGCTTTACAGTAGCTCCCTGAGGAGGACAAATGCCCACAGCACTGAATTTTCTGGTCAAGAATCCTGACGGTTCGACTGTATCCATTAAGCCCATCGAATACAGGGCCGATTGGCCGCATATGGACCACCAGAGGCTCTCCTTCAAGTGCTTTGGAGGAGAGAGAATTGATGAGCGGGCGAGCATCAAAGTTACAGGCAGTAATCCTGATATGCCTGTCTTCTGTGGCTGGTTTGACTGCATCAAAAGGCCTTCTTTCAGGTCTTGCAGACCTCAGGAGTATCATTGCATGGGACACTCGGCCATACTGTATCATCGCTATCCTCATGTGAAGGCCTACACGAATGCCGAGACCGTAGACAGAGTCTTCGGGGATACGCCTGCAAGCCAGGGAATGCTCTTTCAGGCAAGCTCCCTCATGCCTCCAAACTGGCAATACATATCTCACATGATTGGATTACCAGAGGGGACATATTCAGCGCCCATGTACACAGGAACCGGCTATCCTCAGAGGATACCTGTTCCAACTCCGCCAGTCTATCTGGGCAGCACATTGCTGACCCAGGCTGAATCTCTGGAAGGAATGGCTGTGAATCAGTGGTTCAGGGACAGCGATCGTCTTTATGTCAGGACCGGAGTGAAAGAGCCGAATGGAAACCCCAAGAACTATCCCTGCTATGTTCTCAATTTCAAGGACTGCCATCTGCACAGGGGCTCTCCTATGCCTTCAAAGAATCTCCTCAGCCTCCAGATACCTTCATTTCATGAGAGGCTGATTACGACATTCGAGCGCATCATGTCTCATGAGGGTCTGGAATGGAATTTCATCAACCGGTCCGATGGAGACCAGAATCTGGTATGCGATCTGCAGCTCTATAACGGCTGGTATGACAGCCCTGTGAAGTCCTATCAGGAGGCAGACCTGATTGATTTCGAGGTCGGGACTCTTGATGCTACGGATCACGGGTTTGATTCGATAATCATGAGGGGAAAGGACGAGACATTTGGGTATTCTTTCTGGCCACCGTCTCGCTGGGGTAGAGATGTTTCTTCTGGCAATGCCTCGCCAACGAAGGGAATCTGGAGGGAGCGCGTTGTAAGTGACGAGACTATGGACAGCGATCAGATATTCAGGTGCGCCTCTGCCATGGTGGGCCAGACTGGAGACGAGCGTTATCTCAAGATCTGGACAAGGCCTGAATATCGTCTGAAATGCGGTGATTTCGTGAGGGTGACGATCACGAGCAGGCCTTACGACGGCCAGTATGACATGAGGGTCCTGAACAAGGCTTTCGAGAGTGCTCTGGAGTCGGATGTGATGGAGTTGACGCTGTACGATGGATTTGCAAGCGAGATGTGAACGGAGGCGAAGACTGGTAGTGAGGACAGAGGATGGAGCAGTGTGCGATTATCTCTGAGTACTCCTATCTGAGGGCCGCACAGGCAGACCATCGGAAATCCATCCTATAATAAAGGCCGCAGCGACGTCGGATGCATAGAGCTTCCAGGCATCTCTTTCTTTGGTCCCTCTCTTCTTACCTTTATCACGCGGAAGGTCTGAGATTCCCCGGATCATCATGAAGCCTGTAGGAATGCCGAGTACCTGCGACTGCTCTATGGCGCTGGCGAGTCCTGCTCCTTCCATCTCTACAGCTTCGACTTTCGGCCACACCTTAAGGACTTGTTTAAAAAATGGGCTGGACCGGTTATCGACAACTTTATCACCTGAGGCTATTTCGCAGCAGATGACCATAGGTTTGCACTCTATGGGCGAGGCAGCTCTGATGCACTCTATCCAGCAGTTTGACTGAGAATATGCTAAGGCGCTGGTCAGAAGGGATTGATCAGTTCTATAAGTCCAGTTTACGCGGGGCTTGAATTCTTCTTTGTCAATCTTGCCATATTCGTAGCCGTATATTACATCGGCTATGACGACATCTCCCAGCGTGGGATGCGCCTCTTTCTCCTTGGAATCAGGAAATCCGCCCGCAATACCGGAAAAGATGATGTAACGAGGTCGCCAGAGCTGGATCACTTCCCTGGCAGCCAAAGCGCCATGTGTGGTCCCTGCTCGGCCAATCATCCCGACTGCTAGTTTATAGTTGCCGTTGAACTTCTGACAAAATACGTTCCCGAACTTCCAGGCATAAGTGTTGTTTTTCAAATTTTCATCATACGGAGGTCTCAGTTCAGGTATTTTATTGCAGACACATCCATATTCTTCTGGCAAGACCGTGAGGACGACAACATCCACAATAGATTGGTTATCTGATGAGACCACGTCTTCGAGGAGCGGAGATAGATAAGAAAGTGCCAATTCTATCTTTGTGAGTTTTTCTGGAAAATCAGATTCATGTCCTATTTCCTCAATGACTTGGCATACATGTGTCTTTTTTTCTTCAGGGAGTATCTTACAGAATTTTTTTAATAACGATACTATTTGAGTGCTGCTTCTCTGTGTATCTGTGATACCTCCGGCAGATAGAGCCATCGCAGCTTTTCCAATCTCGACGCCTGGTTTCTCGTACTCTGTGCCTGTTCCACGGGTTATTTGACAAATTTTCTTGGCTGATTTTTGAATCTCGGCAACGGTTGCATCTATTTTTTCTTCGAGAAGGAGATTGCATTTCTTCATCAGCTTGACTGCTCCTGGTGCGCTTTTCTCAGCCACTGCCATATGGCTCGCGGCTTTATCGCAATACCATCTGTAAGCTTTCAGGTCGCTGGCTATTTCAGAAATGGATTTCTCCTTTAGCCGTTGAACCTCCTGAAGAGCACCTGCCAGGTTCTCAATGGCCTTGAAAAGCTCATCTTTGCTTTCGGATCCTTTTACAGCCTTTTTGGCTTCCAAGAGGTATTTTTGAACCTCGTCATTTTTTGCCCCCTGGAAAGCTATCGCATAATAAGTGCGATAGAATGGATGGCAGAACCTTGCAGGGCCATACTCCGATTCTATAGACGATCTTTCGAAATATGTAATGGCACGTTCTAACTCATTCTTTAGTGCTATCTCATCATTTGCATGGACCATGGTAGCTTTAAATACTGAGGCTCTTCCTAATGCGTGATACGCATACATTCGCACGTCGCTGTCCATATCTTGAGTTAGTCCGTGTAGATCCCTCCATGCTTGAGACCTGTCCGGTACCAGACTGAATGCCGAGCCTATAGCATATGCAGCCATCCCTCGCACGTTGCTGTCTTTATCCTGACTGAGCCTCTGTAGATCCTTCCATGCCAAATCCTTGTCAAGGATTTGCTCGAAAGCCGATCCCAGAGCATCTGCAGCTCTCCATCTGACGTCGCTGTTTTCATCTTGGGTCAGCATGTGCAGATCATTCCATGCCAGATCTTTGTCAGGAACTTGCTCGAAAGCCGAACCAAGAGCATATGCGGCTTTCCCTCGCACGTCGCTGTTTTCATCTCGGGTCAGTATGTGTAGATCATTCCATGCCAGATCTTTGTCAGGGACTTGCTCGAAAACCAAACCCAGAGCATATGCAGCACACAAACTCACTAGGATGTGGTCTTTGTCCTGACTGAGCCTGTACAGATCCCTCCATGCCAGATCTTTGTCAGGAATTTGTTCGAAAGCCGATCCTAGAGCATCTGCAGCTCTCCATCTGACATCGCTGTTTTCATCTTGGGTCAGCATGTGCAGATCATTCCATGCCAGATTTTTGTCAGGAACTTGTTCGAAAACCAAACCCAGTGCGTCTGTAGCTCTCCCTCGTACGAAGCTGTTTTCATCATGGGTTAGCCAGATCAAGTCCATCCATGCCAGATCTTTGTCAGGAACTTGTTCGAAAACCAAACCCAGAGCATCTGCCACTCGCAGTCGTACGAAGCTGTTTTCATCCTGAGTGAGCCTGTGTAGATCAGTCCATGCTAAATCCTTTTCAGGAATATGTTCGAAAGCTGATCCTAGTGCATCTACAGCCTGCCATCTGATGTCGGGGTTTTCATCCTGAGTGAGCTTGTGCAGATCTTCCCATGCTAAATTCTTGTTAGGGACTTGCTTGAAAGCCGAACCAAGAGCATCTGTAGCTCTTCTTCTCACGGAGCAGTCTTTATCTTGAGCGAGCTTGATCAGGTCCATCCAAGCCATATCTTTATCAGGTACTTGCTTGAAAATAGAACCAAGAGCATCTGCAGCTCTTGCTCTCACGAAGCTGTCTTTATCTTGAGCGAGCTTGATCAGGTCCATCCATGCCATATTTTTATCAGGTACTTGTTCGAAAGCCGAGTCTAGAGCATCTGTTGCATTCCATCGGACATCGCAATTTTTATCATGTGTCATCATGTGCAGATCCTGCCAGGCTTGTACTTTATCAGGGAGCATAGAAAAAGCATTTTTAAATAGGTCTGCAGCGTCGATGCGATCTTTTTGATCCTTGCTGTTTGCCTTTAGATGGATCATGGCCTGATCGATCATATTGCGTTTTCTCCTATTGGCTTTGTCCTGTTACGGACAAAAGTGATGTGTATATATATATATATATATTTAGCTATTTGTGTATTATAATACCAATTTTCCTATGATTAATGCAATTCACTAAGAATATTTATTATTCTTTGTTTCCTCCTGTATGGCTTCAAGCTCTTTTACTCTCTCCTGTAACCTTCCATAATCCAAAAGCAGGTCACTGAGTGCGTCCCCCTGAGAGCTGTAGCCCCCTTTCTCCTGAAACTCGGTCAGCACTTTCTTGGCCGTACCAAGAACGGTAACGTTGATCCGGTCTATGATCTTCTCTTTAGGTGCAGGCATAGTTGTAAGCGTTAGCGTAGCTTACATATAAAGCTTGCGAAGTTTTACAGAACTGTTAGGAGGAGGGCCTGGATCGGCCCTTCTGGAGAGGGCCGAATTGGGCCTCTCCTCCTAACCGCTGGCGCTTGTGTTTCTTCTTCGGGGGACGATTCACAGAGCTTCGGATTCTTCTGGCAGGACGGTATGTGCAGGCATGCAGCCTCCTGGCGGGAGGCCGTGGTCTGCGGTCCAGGTGGCACAGGGCATCTGCCAGGAATCAGGGGGCATGAATTTTCCTGTACTGCCTCCTTCCAGTTTGATCTGGCACAAGAGTAGGCACGCGGATGGAGTATGTGGCTGAGTTGGAGGTCACCGGGGCTGCGACGGGCACCGAGGATGACAGGGAGAAGAGCACGAAGATAAGCAGCAGCTCTGGAGTTTTTATATGGGAGTAGGTCTGTCTGTGCGGCTACGCACTAGAGTTAGTGGTCAAGGCGACTTACTATCTGAACTGCAAAGCACGGCAGGTGTCAATAACAGCGATCGTGTTCAAGGGGGGCGAGCTGAAGACTAGGGCGGTATGCAGGTATTTGTAACTTTGTTATTACGCCACTGTACTTTCCAAGTTTCTCCTAAAATTTTATTATCCATATTATCTTAATCCTCATATTTTTAATCCCAAGCTTTTAAGTATATAAAGCAATCCTCCGTCAGGCACGGGTAGATTAAAAAATGTCATAATATATTCAAATGTTTCTCCAGTGGCCTGCATTTTTACTTGATCAATCATATCCCCCATCGTTCTCGATTTTAAACCCTCCTTCGATGGTGGATTATCAAGTTCCCACAAAAGGATTGCAGTCCATACTGAGAAAACAAGTTGAATGAATCTTTCAATTGAGTGTTTTTCTCTTAATTGGTAATCTTTGAAACCCAATTTTTGATTTGTCTCTCTGTGAGCTGTTTCGATGTCCCATCGATCTTCATAAATCGAAATGATTTCCTTCGAAGACAAATTTTTATCAGTGCTTATAATATATTTTGTAGTGCGATCTTTTTTCCTCTTTGAGATAACAAGCTTAACAACCCCAACTTTGTCTAAGATCACATCTTTTTCAAATGCATAATATGTCTTCTTTTTGCCACGAACATTGACTGTAGTTTTTATAAAATATTTATCTTCGATTTGATTTGCCATATCTTTGACGTGGTACGACATAATATTATTAATTCCAACTTTTTTATCGGACTTAATTTGACAAACTAGATTATGCCCTAAATTTAGGCACTTATTAAATAGATCTGCAGAGAACCACCAGCTATCAAAAACTATATAGAGGCGAATGTTTTTTGGAACCTTTAATGGCCTAATGATATCCTCATAGGCAAGCTCTAATTTTGTTTTAAAATTCTCACTTTCATCATCATCTTTGACATACATCTTAGCTTTATGTGGAATAAATAGTCCTTTTGATTGGATAACAGATGTAACAAAATTGTTGCCCCAGATGTATGCTTCTTTACTATGGTCGTAAAATTTGCCTACGCCGTCTGTCTGAGTTCCTTCTTTTTCATTGTATGTATCATCTATTATGAGCAACATTTTATCATTATTTTTTAAAGATAAATGCTCAATAAAAAGATCCACTTTGCGCTGTGCAACTTCATTTTCATCCCAATTTGCATCGCTAAAGAACCAATTATACGAAGAACGTGCCTTTTTCCCTTTGAGACAGTCTGCCATAGTATCACAAAGGTTAGCAACGGTCTTGGATTTATCACACACGCTTAACGCTGCACACAAGTCCCGAAATGACCTAAAGCTCGGTTTCGTGAATAAGTCCTTAAATTCATCTAAGAACGGCTCTAACTGTAATGGTGCTTTTACTATTTTGGTCATTCTACTCCCTGCGGAGTGAATCAAATCTCAGTATAAAAGCTTTAATTTTTAATACGAACGTTTTGGCCAAATATAATTAGAAAATACTATAAAAATACCAAAAAGTTGGAAAGTACAGATTACGCCATATACTATTTTTTTTAAAAATTTTATTTTTTTGGCTAAGGGTATTTATTTGATAGAATGCATTTATCTTTAGTATGTGAGGAGATATGTACATAGAGCCAGAAATTTGCAAAAAAAACCTGCAAATCAGCTGGTTTTGGAAAAATCAACAGAGGATGATAAAAAATGAAAGGAATTATGGTAGCTATAATCTTGTTGTTATTCGCCTTAAGCGTTCACGCCCAGTCATGTGATTGGCGATGGGTAATTGAGAAAACTTGCATTATAAATGATACTTTAAAGAACAGTACGGTATATAAAACAGATTCGACAGAAAAAATAACGCAAAAAATTTGCAAAACGAATCCACCATCGCGCATAAAATTTGATCGTGTTGTTGCTGCAGCGCGACTATTGGCTAAAGGGAATCAATCTATTAAGGCATTTGCCATAGCTATGCGGCAAAGTGGTTGGAATGAGTGTGATAAGTTATATCATATTGCGTGGGGACCAGGCATAATCCATTCATTTAAAGGTGACATTCTCACTAGTGGTGGTGAGACATTGGCCACTGTCATAAGTGACGGTGATCCTATTAGATGGGAAGGGTGGAACATAAACGTGGTACCGATCAAGGACATGTGGGTAGAACGGAACATATGGATTAATTCGGTTACAGGAGAAGAAAAAATCCTGGATTGGCTGAATGTAACATTCATCAAAGAAGTTTAATCTGTTGGGGAATGCGAGTAAGTGCGCTCCTGTGCGCGGACCCCAACCAGTCGGGGTCCGTGCTCGTCGCTGTGGAAATTAACACAAAACCTGGGATAATGAGCTTAGACGGGTCTTTGCCGTCAGACTACGGTCGATTCACGCTTGCTTGAGGGTCAGCGCTGTTTTTTGGATCAGGTTATGTCTTCAACGCCACTTCCCCAGCAGCTAGAGGCTTTGCCAGGAGCTTTCCAGCATAAAACTCCTCCATGATTTCGTCTATTTTTTCGGATATCTCAGGAGTGATATACGCCTCATCGCAGCAGTCACATACAAGGGCAGGGACATCTTTGATGACCACTACTTCATTCTTTACTTTAACAACGAATTCCTTTTTGCCTTCGTGCAACTTGCCCTTGCAAAAACTGCAAGTATCTGGTATCATTCGTTTTTCCTCAAGCAGTGATTTATCCATCTCTCTTCATCAGGCCAATATACTGTGATGATCCGCAGGTGATCCACGCAGCAGGCCACAACTGCATGGCACTGACGACCTGACACGAATCCCAGTATGAGAACGGCTGGACATGGCTCCCTGTCAGGATATTCTTCTATTACTTCTCCATCCATTATTAAGTCTACCAGGTCTCGGTTGGAAATGTGCCTCTCAAACATCCTGGCACGGGCGTGAAATGTGAGGAGATATTCTCTTTTGGAGATCTTCTTTTTGATTTCATTGATGAGGCTAATTGGTTCCACCTCTTGGACCATCCTTCGACAATTGCGATCTAGTAAATAAGTTTATACTCTGCGCAGATTAGCTCTCTTTCGTTCCGGTCAGTTGGGCTTCGAGTTCTTTTACTCTATCTGACAGTCTTGCATAGTCG
>Ga0209098_1004621_pt1 | contig 10640 bp, 13 predicted proteins | sample AD_JPNHW1_MetaG_FD_184429 | JGI IMG/M metagenome (GOLD analysis project Ga0209098, IMG submission 184429) | Active sludge microbial communities of municipal wastewater-treating anaerobic digesters from Japan - AD_JPNHW1_MetaG (SPAdes) (version 2) | ecosystem: Engineered > Bioreactor > Anaerobic... | reverse complement strand
AGATACTTATCCGATGTTTACGGCACATTTAGATACTGTTCATACATATAATAATGGTTTTAATTGTATAGAAAAAGACGGAATACTTTATGCTGAAGATAATTCCGGATTTCCTGTAGGTGTGGGAGGAGATGACAAAAATGGGATATATATTTGTTTAAAATTACTAGAAGTTATTCCGACTATAAAAATAGCATTCTTCTCAGGAGAAGAAGTTGGAGGAATTGGAAGTAGGAGTTTTAATAAAACTTGGTTAGAAGATTGTCGATTTATCGGAGGAGTTGATAGAAAAGGAATTAATGATTTTGTAACGAAATATAGAGGTATTACAGTATCTCAAGAATTTCTACAGGATATAGATCCATTACTCATTAAATACTCCAGAACGCAATCAGATGGTTTATTTACAGATGCTTTAAGTTTCAGCTCTTTAAATATCAGTTGTTTTAATATGAGCTGTGGATATTATAATCCACATACTAATAACGAATATGTTAAAATATCTGAAATAGAAGAAACTTTAGAATTTTGTAAAGAAATAGCAGAAACTTGTACTAAAAAGTATATACATACAAAACAAGCACCTGTTACTCATACTCCTACATATTATCAAAGAGAATTTAATGATTGGGAGGATGATTTTTATCCTAATTATTATGGAAAAAGCTATTTCAATAATCCTAAGAAAAATAAACAATTAAATTTATTTCCAAAAATAGAAGAAGATGACAAAATTGATGATATTGCCGAATCAGAATGGGAAAGACAAATTCGTGAAGAAGCAGAAGAATGGAAACGTTGGTTTCCGATTGACTAAACCTATTTATGGATCTTTTAAAGTTCTTAATTCCCCTGAAGCAGTAAAAGCGATCAAACATCTATGTAAAAACAAAAAAGTAGCAGTTTATTTGTATCACGGTAATGAAAATGCAAAGTATATAGCCTTATTTAACGAAGGAAATACTCGTTTTTGTTGCTTTTTACAGGCTAAATATGATGTAAGTTATCAAAGAACTACTGTTACAAGATTTGTAGAAATAATAAATAGTTTACCAAATGCATAAAGAAGATGTATTTAAACTGAAAGATAAAATCCAAAGATATATTTTGAATAAATGGTTTTTAATGGGGTGTAGGGGTTCTGTAGTCGTGTGTACCGGAGTAGGGAAAAGTAGAATTGGAGTCTTAGCTGCAGAATATGTAGCTAAGATTACAAACTACGATTGTAAAATTCTAATAATAACTCCTACAGAAGAAATTAGAGACAATGCTTGGGTAGAAGAATTTACAAAATGGAATTCTGAATTTACATTTAAGACTTGTGTTAAAATTATGTGTATACATTCGGCATGTAAACTTATAGGAGAGCATTTTGATTTAGTAATATGTGATGAATATCATAATACTATAAAACCAATAGATTCTGAAAAAGAGTCTGTATTTATGCAATTTTACTTTAATAACACCTATAATAAATTATTAACGTTATCTGCCTATATACCTAGTAAAAAAAGATACTGGGCTTATAAAATAGCTCCTTTAGTAGAATATGTATCTATTAAAAAAGCAGTCGAACTTGGACTTATTGCACCTTTCAATATTTATAATTTGCCTATCGAAGCTTCAGAACAAGAATTAAAAATATTAAAACATCTGAACAAAAAGATAGAATATGAAAAAGGAAACGGATATAAACCTTGGAAAACAATAGGAAAGAGAAGAGAATTTTTAAGTAAATTGCCAAGTAGATATAAAGTATGTAAGCAAATATCAGATTATTTCGGAGATAAAAAAGGAATAATATTTACCGAATATATTTCTGATGTTATTAATTTACAAGAAATGTTTGGAGAATCTGCAGTTTCAGTACATTCCAAAATGAAGAAAAAGGACAGAACTTCAGCTTTAAGTAGATATAATTCCGGAGAAGTCAATAGAATTATATCTGCAAAAGCCTTAAACGAAGGAGTAAATTTAACAAATACTAATTTTGGAATAGCTGTAAATGCTAACGGAACAATAAAAGACTTAGTTCAGGAATGTGGTAGAATATTAAGATTAGACGAAGAAGGAAAAAAAGCTTCTTATATAAGATTATATCTTCCAGATTCTCAGGACTATAGTTGGTTAATGAGTTCTCAAGCTATAAGTGATTCCATCTTTGTAAATTCTGTCGAAGAATTATTTGAACAAATAGAAAAAAATAGTTATGCATGATTTAATATTTTTAAAAAAGATAATGGAATATGGATTAACTCCAAATCAATATTGGTTATTATGGAGTTTCCAAAATGGAAATTATGAACTATTTCAATATCTCCAGAATAAAGGCGAATTAAAGCAGAATATAGAATCCTTAATAGAAAAAAGATATTTTATATCTTTTAATGTAGATAATATTCAGGAATCTACTATAAATAAACCTTTATTAAATACTTTATTCGAAATAAAAGAAGATAATTTTTGGGAATTGTTATCGGAATATCCTTTAAAAGTTCCGGGAAGAAATGGAGGAACAAGAGTACTCCATTGTGTGGATTTAAACTCAAAAGAGAATCAAATTTTAAAAAAGAAATATGAGGAAATTATAAAAAATAAACCTGATTTACACAAGTTGATAATTGAATGTTTGAGATATGAAATAAGTACTAAAAAAAGATCGGCATTTCTCTCTTCAATGCAAGAATTAAAAACTTGGATAAATCAAAGAACTTGGGAAAAATATATTCCTTTAGTAGCAAACACTCCGCAATCAGGAGGTTATATAGAAAGACATGGAGAACGACTACTCTAAGATACTAAAAATAAAACATATTGCAGAATCTGCCGAGGAATCTGTTAAATATATAGATGATAGAAGAAAAGGATTAATTAAATCTCTCAAAACACCTTGGAAAAAATATAACAATGCTGCATGTGGAGGATTAGAATGGAATACTGTACATACAATAGCAGGACTTTCTGGAAGCGGGAAAACAGCAATGCTGAATCAATTAGAAACTGAATTATTTCAACTAAATCCTGAAGAAAAATTTGACGTGCTAAGTTTTAATTTTGAGATTAAATATGACTTTTAATTTTGAAAATACAATTTATTCACTTATATTTGTATATTAATTTTACGTTTTATATGGAAAAGAAATATATAGATAAAGATTTTGTAATAGACGCTACAAATAAAGGAGAAACAAGTGTTGATATAGCTAGAAAATTAGGTACTTGTTCAGCTACAATTAGGCAATTTAAAAAAGTTAATAATATTCAAAATATGGGAATACAATTAACAGAAATGCAAAAACAATTTATAGTAGGAAGTTGTTTAGGAGATGGTTCTATTTTAAAGGGTAAAACATCTTCACATTATGAATTTATTTGTCAACATGGAATGCGACAATATGATTATTTGTTATGGAAAGCAGAGATTTTAAAAAGTTTAGGGAGTTCTAGTTATAAATACATAAGAAAAACTCCAAATAAAGTAACAAATAAATTGTATGAATATTGTTTAGTACGAACTAAAATTAATCCTAATTTAATTTATTTTCGTAATCTTTTATATGTGGATAACAAAAAAGTTATTCAAAAAGAGTTGTTACAATATTATTCAACTTTTGCTATGGCAGTTCATTATATGGATGACGGATTCAGTCCAAAAAGAAATAGTTATAGACTTTCTACTGATTGCTTTGACATTAAAAGTTTAATTGTATTTAAAGACTTTTTAGAAGAAACTTATAATATAAAAACTTCTATTACAAAATCTCACAAAATGACAATACTTAAGGAATCGAGAGATCATTTTGATTCTTTAATTAGACCTTATGTAGAAAAAATAAATTGTATGAAATATAAATTAATAAAATAGTCTCGTAACATCGTGAATCTGGGAAAGTCTTAATTAAGATAACCCTTATCCAAGTATCATAGTAATATGATAAAGGAACAACGACTAGTACATACTCTCCTACCAAGTGGTGTTGAGGAGAATGAAGTATCAAGAGTGCGGTGCGTAAAATATTCTAAAACCATAGAATTTAGTTTTACGAAGAGATAGTCTGAACTACACATATAACGAAATGAAAGTGTAGAACCATAAGATAAAGAGCTTATGGGGTAACATAATTGGTTAAGTAGAAATTTAGTAAGTAGAAAACTCTCAAAAGCTACTACTAAAACTGTACAAGAATTACATTCAGGAAAAGAAGATGTCATAATTACAGACAATGATTACGAAATCTTATTGAAACATGCCAGAGAATTTGCAAAAATGAACATATTTTATGTCGAGGATGCAGGTACAGTAGAAGAAATTGTAAATACTATATTAGTTTTTAAAGCTGCAAAACAAAAAGAGCATAATGATCCAAATAGAGGCTTGGTTGTGTTGTTAGATCATACTATTCTAGTTAAAGGTAAAAGAGACGAATTAGAAAGAATAATTCTTGCAGAATTATATACTGCTATAAATTTTATGAAAAAGAAAATAAAAGCAATTTTTGTTTTATTATCTCAAATGAATAGAAATATAGAAAGTTCGGAAAGAATGTCTGAACCTACACAGCAGTTCCCAAAAAAAGCCGACATATTCGGAGGGGATAGTTGTTATCAGTTTTCAGATATGGTATCTGTAATAATGAATCCTTTTTATATGGGGTTAGACCGTTATGGTCCCCATCAATGGTTAACTGCAGGATATTTATATTTACATATAATAAAACTGAGAGAAGGTGATCCTTGTATTTTACAAATGATAAATAAATTAAAATTCAATACAATAGAGGATTGTGTTGAAGGAGGTTACTAATTAAAAAATAAAAATTATGGCTGAAGAAGCAGGCAGAGTAAAACTACCACCAAAGATTGCAGTGGTAGCTCCATCGGGGAGAGGAAAAAGTATGAGTTTTAGAAATTTTGGAACGGAACTCGGACTTATAAATATCGAATACAAAGAATTGCCTTTTAAGGATAATTTTAAATATCACGCATTATGTCAAAGTTGGAATCAGGCTTATGCTAAAATAATAGAATACGCTCAAAATCCTGATATTCAAGTTATAGGGTTTGATAGTTTTTCTATGTATTTAGATTCATTAATGATGGAAGCCAGAAAAACCAAAAAAGGTTTCGATGTATTTAACTTTTACAATGAAAATATTGCAAATTTATTAAATACTATAAAAAGATGTCCAAAGCCGGTAATTGTACTTGCTCATCCGGAATGGGTACAAGATGAAGGAGGACTTAAAGAAAGACGTATTGCGGTTAAGGGGAAGGAATTTGAAGGTGCAGTAGAAAAACATTTTTCAACAGTTGTTTATGCTGACATTGAAATAAATCCTTTAAATCCTAAAGATAGGAAATACAAATTTATATTAAATTCAGATGGTACAAATTCGGCTAAATGCCCTCCATATTACTTTGGGGAGGAAATAAACGAAATACCAAATGATTGTAAATACCTTTTAGATACAATTTTAAGTAAATAAGAAATGAATATTCAAGAATATCATTGGAAATTCTACGAAGAATTAGAAAAAGAAAAATAGTAAATAACAAATTAAAAATAAATATTATGATACTTTACGGAAACACAAAGAAAAAACAATTAATTGTAGACACAACAGTAGAAATTTTAGTAGATAGCTCAAAATCGTTAATAACATTTTCTAAAGCTGCTTTAGACGGTTTGGGATTAGCTAATAAATACGTAGGAATTGCAGAAGATGATAAATACAAATCTGAAAATAGAGATCGCAAACTATTCTTATACGAAGCTCAAGATAAACAAGGATTTAAACTTTTCGGAAACGGAAATTTAACTTCAAATTATTATGCTTTGTTATTAAAAGATTCTTTCAGTAGAGGTAATACAGAATCTTTTAAATTAACTATAGATTTAACTCCTATTGAAGATGAAAATACTCCGGGAATAAAATTCTATGAAATTAAAAAGATAGTAAAAGAAACAGCCGATGTAGAACCTCAACAAGCCGTCATTGAAGAGGTTATAGAAAGTCCTATTGTTAGTCTTTCTGAAGCAGTATTAGAATAATAAAATTAATATATTATTAACTTAGTAATTAAACATAAAGTGAAAAAGTTTTAATTAATTAAGTAAAATAAAAATAAATACAATATTATGTCAACAGAATTATATAAAAGCATTAGTGGAGATACTACAGTTTATAACGCAGAAGGTAAAGATTTTAATGTATTTCCCGGTCCCGGTATTATAGAAAATAATGTAATTTCATCTATTACGATGGAAACTGATAAAACAGGCAAAAAGTATATTAAATTTACATTTAAAAACCTAGATACAGATGCTACAATTTCTTTAATGGAATTTCCTGTAGGAGATGCTTCAGGAACAAAAACTAAAGAAGAAATGTTAAAGAAAATCAATAGTCAAATGACTAGACTGAAACATATCATAACTAAATTTTATCCAACTCAATTACCTGCACCTTGGGGTACTTTTGAAAGTTTGAGAAACGGATTGACAAGCTTCGAAGATCTAGGAAATCGAATTATAGCAATTCTTCCTCCTCAAGTATTAGCAGTTAAGAAATTTAGAATTTTTGTACATTACAATTACAATAATCATTTATCTTTTCCTCCATTCGTTCCTTTTATGGAAGATGCTACTATAAATGCTGCAGATTCTAAATTCATACTACAAATTAATAAAAGTTTGAAAGCAGGAGCACTGTATAAAATGGAAAAAGATAAAAAACCTACAGATAGTGCAGCTTCGTTAGCGACGAGTCCTGATTTTAGTCCTTCAGCAGCAGAATTCCAAATTCCGGGAGCTATGAAGACTGACGATCTTCCTTTTTAATTACAATTTAGTATATAAAGTATGTATGCAGATATAGATAAACTTCTAAAAGAAAGAAGTAAAAATATGTTAAATTCAGAAAACATATTAAATCGACTTTCAGAATATCAATTATTTGCATATTATCTTGGAAATTCTTTTACAGTAGGCAAGGTGTTTTCTAGTCCGTTTAGAACGGATAGAACACCTAGCTTCTGTATTTATCGAAGTTCTGGAGATACATTGAGATTTAAAGATTTTTCTACTGGAGAGAATGGAGGAATTTTTGATTTTATATCTCAAAAATTAGGTTTAAATTTTATAGATGTATTATATCAAATTAATACAGATTTTAATCTTAATTTGGAATGTTCAAAACGAGAAGTAACTAAATTTAAAGGGTTTATTACTTCAGGAAATGAAATAAAAGAAATTTCTAAAAGATATTCAGAAATTGATATTAAAGTACGTAATTTTATACAAGAAGATTTAGAATATTGGAATAAGTATGGTATTACTTTAGACTTATTGAAGTTATATAAAGTATTTGCTGTACAATATGCTTATAATAATGATTTATTATGGTATAATTATAACAAACTAAATCCTTGTTATGCTTATTTAATGGAAAATTTAGATAAAACTGATTACAGTTTTAAACTATATAAACCATTAGAAATAGAAAAAAGGAAAAAATGGAAAACAAACGCAAATTCTTATAAATATATTCAAGGTTATCACAATCTTCCTGACAAGGGAGATACTTTAATAATTACAAAATCTCTTAAAGATGTAATGGTACTTAAAACTATGAATATTAATTCAATAGCAGTACAAGCAGAAAGTATAGGTATAACTGAAGAATTATATAAAGAATTAGCGAATAGGTTCGAGACAATATATTTGTTATTCGATTTCGATGAAGGGGGAATTAAAGGAAGTGATAGACTTAAACAAATGTATTCTGATATAAAAGTTATATTTTTACAAAACGAAGAAACTAAAAATAACGGTTGTAAAGATATATCAGATGCTCGATGTATTATGGGTTTTGAAAATGCAAGAAACTTATTAATTACATCATTAATAAATGCTGTATGAAAATAGCAAATGAAATCAAAATAGAAATACCCGAATTTATGACTCATGTAAATAAGTCTAAATTCAAGTATTTTAAAATAAATGGACAAGCCTTATATTCAGGGAATTTACATCCTAGAGTAAGAGCCTTGGTGGTAGAAAAAATGCATGAATATATAAGTGGATTTTTACCAGAAAATCTGGACTTAACAGGAATGTACCCACTTAAAACATCATTACAATTTTATGCTCCTGTAAATTACGGAGACGTGAGATTAAAACAAAATAAGAAAACAAAAGATTTTGTACTTTGTTGGAAAGTTCCTAATATCGGTTATATGCCTTCTTGGGATGCTGATAACCAATGGATTTGGGGAAAATGCTTCAACGATGTATTAAAAATAAAAGGAATAATACCGGACGATAATGTCCATTATATAAAATCTTCAGGAGAAGTAATATGGGAAGAAGTATCTTCTTTAGAAGAACGAAAATTAGTATTTACAATAAAACAATATAACAATGAATAAAGAGTTAATGAAGAGCGATAAAATAGGATTTTCTACTCTGAAAATGTTCTATGAAAATGCTCAACTCTTTAGAAAATATCAAAAAGATTTAAAGGAGGGTACTCTGGAAAGGAAATCTTATTTCGATTTCGGTTCTGCCTTTCATAAATTGATTCTTCAAAAAGATGAATTCTTAAAAGAATATGCAGTATTACCTGTATTTCCTGAAGGAAAATATGCAGATGCTGTAAAAACATTAGTTTCTACAAGAACTATGTATTCTAATGGAGAAGAAGATAGAACTAAAGATTGGTTAAATAATGCCATATTTGCATCAGAATTAAAATGTGATGCCGACACTTTATATAAGAAAATATGGGAAAATGAAAAAGACGAAACATATTTAAAAATGTTTCTTAAATTAGTAGAATTAGAGAATTTTAAAACTCTAACTCAAGAAGAATGGGATTTACTAATATCTATGGAAACTTCTGTATTAAATTCACCTTATATTTATAGGTTTTGTATAGGAATCGAACCTGAATTTGGAGTAGAGGTTTTTACAGAGAAGAATTTAAAATGGTATAGTGATCTATTCGAAGAACCTATGGAATTAGATTCAACTCTTGATAGAGTAGTAATTGATCATAATAAAAAAACTATAGATATTTTAGATTTAAAATCTACTAAGTCTAAAATATCCAAGTTTACAGAAACTATAAAAGAATACGATTATGATTTACAAGGGTATATGTATCTACAAGCTATAAAATATAATTATACCGAACTTATTAATTTAGGATACTCTGTATATTATAATATTTTAGCTGTAGAAAAACAAAATCCTAGTTATTGTTGGTTATTTGGAATGTCTGCTGAAACATTTGTAAATAATGAACTTAAATTTATAAAAATAGCTTGTAGTCTTTTATATTCTTATAGTTCAGGAAACTGGAATAAAATAAATGGTAATGACGGTCCAATAATTTTCTAAAATTCTCAAATATGGCAAATACGAAAACTTCAAATTTCCTATTACCTTTAATAGGATACAATATTGATTTTTTCCAACCATATTTAATCGAAAGTTTTTTAAAAGAAGAAGGAGAAGCAATAGTTCCTTATAGAATATATTCAGTATTCAAATGGAATAAAAAGGTTGAGTATACTGGATTTTTAGATACATTACGTAATAATCAAAACTATAGAGGAGAATTTTCTCTACATGGAGGAGATTATACTGTAATATTATTTGAAATTCCGGATAAATTCAAACCAGATTATGATTTATTTCTAAAAGGAAAATATTCTCATTTTTCAAAAGAAGCAAAAGAACAACTACTAAAAGGAAGAAGTCCAAAAAGTAGTATGTCCGATATACTTTCAAGAAGTACAAGATTGAGAGAATCTTGGGAAAAAGAATTAGCAATGAAAATACCTACTTTCTATGAGTTATATTCTATATATAATATAGAAGAGGAAACATTAAAACGAACTGATTATAAACCATTATCTAAAGAGATAATAGAACCTAGTAAAGAATTTGATTTTTAAACAAAAATCAAAATACAAAATAAAAAAAGGGAGACTACTACAAAGTTTCCCCTTTTTTGTTTTTCTGTGTTACCATTACCATTTTACATTTAGTTTTTGCCGAGCGTTTAATCTCTTTTCAATATTTCGAATTCCTACAGTTTTATCATCAAATTTACCATTTAATCTACAGTCTTGATATATTTCACAAGTAAGTCCTAAATGATAGCATACGTCGCCTAAAAACGTATCCTCTATACCCCAATGTTTTTGCATTTTTATACTGAATAATTCTCCTTTTTGAAATTTTAATATTTTTTGTAAAGCTGAATTTTTAAAATATACTCCACAAGAATAAAAACCGTTATGAATTTCTCCGTAAGATTTACTAAAATCTAACCTTTCTCTATTGTCATATTCCAAAAGAAGTAAAACTATATCGCTTTTACATTGTTCTAAATTTTTTAAACTTCCGTGTTTTATATAACGATCACCATCTAAAAATAATACATTTTCTCCTTTATCACAAAAAGATAAACCTAAATTTCTACAGTAAGAGGTTTGCCTACCTAAAAGAAACGGACTTGTTTTGATATAAAATTCGTTAAGAGATTTTAGTTTTTTTACAGTGCCGTCAGTACATCTGTCAGCTACCCATACTCTTTTACAATCCATATTAACAATAGAAGCTAGCATAT
>Ga0209098_1004620_pt1 | contig 10643 bp, 4 predicted proteins | sample AD_JPNHW1_MetaG_FD_184429 | JGI IMG/M metagenome (GOLD analysis project Ga0209098, IMG submission 184429) | Active sludge microbial communities of municipal wastewater-treating anaerobic digesters from Japan - AD_JPNHW1_MetaG (SPAdes) (version 2) | ecosystem: Engineered > Bioreactor > Anaerobic >... | reverse complement strand
CATATGTTAAAAATCAGACTACAAAGAACAGGGCGCAAAAATGATCCAGCTTTCCGGGTCCTTTTGACAGATTCTAAAAACTCTGCCAAGAGTGGTAAGTTTAAGGAAATTTTAGGCTCATACAACCTGAAAAAAGGGGAAGTTATTTTCAAGTCAGACCGAGTTAAATATTGGATGAGTAAAGGGGCTCAAGTTTCAGATACAGTTCATAATTTCCTAGTCCACCAAAAGATTATAGAAGGGAAGAAAAAGAACGTTTTATCCAAGAAATCTCCCACAAAAGCTAAAAAAGAACTTAAAAAAGCATAATAAAAACAACCTCTTCTGGCTAGACCGGGGGAGGTTGTTTTTAATTGCAAACAGAAAGAACTCTATGATATAATATTATAGAGCAGTTTGTAGTCGGTACACTGCATAAGATTAAGAATAATACTAAATTAAAGTATATGATGGCAGACGATAAGGCATTTTTAGAATATATTGTGAAGGCTTTGGTAGACAATCCAAATGATGTAAAAATCGACCGCACAGTAGATGAAATGGGGGTACTTATAACTATGACCGTTAACAGAGACGATATGGGTAAAATCATTGGTCGTCAAGGAAATACAGCAAAAGCAATTAGAACACTTTTGCGCGTAATAGGAATGAAGAATAATGCTCGCGTTAATCTAAAGATCAATGAACCAGAAGGAGGCAAAGTAGAAGCTCCTGTTTCAGCTCCAGCTAGCGAATCAGTTAAATCAGTGGATGATGCGCTTGAGGATCTAAAAGGAATCTAAAAATAATTCAAATTAAAGAAAAGCCACGACCTTTGGTCGTGGCTTTTCTTGTGATACTATAAAGGAATAGAATGATTTGTATAAAATAAACAGATATAATTAAGAAAAAACTTATCAACAAATAAATATTCCTGGGGAGTACACCAATTTCTTGGTAGAAATTCGTTCCGTTCTCGGCTCGACAGCCTCCAAAGCCTCCCCATGAAAATTATTTGTAGATAAGTTAAAACTTTTTCCTTAAAAAAGTTTGCTATAAAATAAATTTTACAATCGATGAATTTTCACGTAATTACATTATTTCCAGAGATGTTTGGCTCATATTTAAATGAGTCTATTTTGGGTAGGGCTATAAAAGAGAAGAAAATAAAAATAACATATATTAATCCTCGTAAATTTGTAACTGGAAAATATAAAAAAGTTTGGCCAGATGGAAATATATCTCAACAGGTGGATGATCGACCTTATGCTGGAGGTCCGGGGATGGTTATGAGGGCAGAGCCGATAATTAAAGCGGTGGAGTTTGTGAAAACTTCGATCCTAAAGAGATCTTCTACTTCAAAGATTTTGGTTATTAATTTTGTTCCCAGTGCTGAAAAGTTTAATACAAAAACGGCAAAAACTTTTGCTAAAAAATATACAGATATAATTATGATTTGTGGGAGATACGAAGGGATAGATGCCAGAGTGGATAAAATTTTAAAGACCCAAAAAATATCAATAGGGGATTATGTATTAACAGGCGGGGAGATTCCAGCAATGATTTTAATAGATTCCATTTCTCGTCAGATAGAGGGAGTTCTCGGTAATTTTGATTCACGAGAGGAAGAGCGTGTTTCTTCTAGTGAAATATATACTCGTCCTGAAATTTTGATCCACAATAATAAAAAATACAAAGTTCCAAAAGTTTTACTGTCTGGAAACCATAAGGATATAGAGGCTTGGAAAAATAGTAAATCAAAATAAAATTTCCCCTAGATTTCCCCTAGGTCCAACCTAGGGGAAATTTTGTAAGGGGAGGGTTTGTGTGTCTTGATGTAAAAAAGTGGACTTTATCCACTTTTTTATTTGCTCGGGTTTGCCCTTCGGGATATAATATAATCATGTTAATAAGAGGAATAGACGAGTAGTAAATTATTCGCTTGTTTGGGGCCGAATAGCCTTGACAAACGATTTTTTATCATATATACTCCTATCCAGATTGAATAGATTGAGTTATGGCAAATCAATCGCTAGTTTTATAAGCTTATAAGCTTTAGTTGTGTTAAAAAACAACATTATTATCAATTATAATTAAAAATAACAATAAGGTTTAGGTCACCTTAGTGTTTTTCTTTTTATAATCAGTTAAATAATCCTATCTACGATTTGCCAACTCAATTATGTTTTTGAGAAATAGCCCCACTGTCTCTCATCCATGATTTTTGTCGGCATACTGTGTCTAGAATTATTTCACTGATTATAATAAATTTTATTATGAAAAAAACAGCAGCACGAGAGAAAAAATATTTTGCGCGGTATAAAAAACCATTAGCTCCGTTTCCTAATCTAATAGAAAATCAAATATCTTCTTTTAGTTGGTTGGTGGAAACAGGATTGAAAGAAGTTTTTAAAGAATTTTCACCAATTAATGATTACTCAGAAAAGAAATTTCAATTAGACTTCACTTCGTTTGTACTTTCAGAACCAAAGTTTGATGAGGAGTACACAAAGATAAATAAAATAACTTACGAGGGAAGCCTTAAGGCTCGTGTTAAGCTTTTAAATAAAAGTATAGGGACATCAAAAGAACAAGAAATCTTCATGGCGGACATTCCACTTATGACCAAGCATGGAACTTTCATAATCAATGGAGTTGAGAGAGTTATAGTCCCACAGCTAACAAGAAGTTTCGGAGTATTTTTTACAGAACAAGAATTAAAATCTAAAAGATTTTTCGGGGCAAAAATAATTCCAGCTCGTGGAGTTTGGATTGAAGTAGAGTCTGATACTGATGGAGCTATATATGTTCGTGTTGATAAAAAGCGCAAGTTCTCTGTCGCTTCTCTTATTCGTGTCCTAGGACTTGAAAAAGATGAAGACATTATAAAAGCATTCGGAAAAGACGAAGAAGTGCTAAAAGCCGTTAAGATTTCTATCGAAAAAGACCCTGCTAAAACAGTTTCTGAATCTTTCATTGAAATATACAAGCGTCTTCGTGATGGTGACCTAGCCACCGCTGACGGTGCTCGTGACTTTATAAACACTCTTTTCTCCAGCGATAGATATGACCTGTCTCCAGTTGGACGTTTCCGTTTTAATAAGAGGTTTGAAAAGAACATGGACGAAAAAGAAATGGAAAGACGAACTATTTCTGCTGACGATATGGTAACTATTGTTAAAAACATAGTAGCCTTAAATAACGATGTTCATGCTCAAGCAGATGATATTGACCACTTGGGACAAAGAAGAGTTCGTTATGTTGGAGAAATGATTCAACAAAAATTCCGCATGGGTATGTCTCAAATCAAAAGAAATATACAAGACCGTATGTCTACTATTGATGTGGGGACAACAATGCCTATTCAAATAATAAACCAGAGACCACTTCAGGCTCGTATTAAAGAATTCTTTACAGCCAACCAGCTTTCACAGTTTATGAACCAAGAAAATGTGATGGCAGAAATTGAACACCTAAGAACTCTTTCTGCGCTTGGACCAGGAGGGTTGACTCGAGAAAGAGCTGGGCTAGAAGTTCGTGACGTTCACACTTCCCACTATGGTCGCGTCTGTCCTATTCACACACCAGAAGGTCCAAACATTGGATTGATTCTTCACCTTGCTACTTACGCAAAAATTAATGACTTCGGTATTATTGAAACCCCTTATGTAAAAGTTAAAAATGCAAGAATCACAGGAGAGATAGTCTACCTTAATGCTCTTGAAGAAGAGAAATACAGTATTGCTCATGCTGGTATTAGATATGATGATAAGGGCAATATCTTAGATGATAAAGTAGAGGCTCGTATCAGAACAAAACCAGGATTAATAGCCAAAGAAGAAATAGACTATATTGACGTAGCCACAAATCAGGGTTTCTCTATTGCTACATCTATGATTCCTTTCCTTGAACACGATGATGCCTACAGAGCACTCATGGGATCAAACATGCAGAAACAAGCATTACCATGTATCGTTCCAGAAGCTCCTCTTGTTGCGACAGGAGTAGAAGAATTGGCAGCTAGAGATTCAGGACGTTTGGTGATTTCAGAGGTGAATGGAGTAGTGTCATATTTAGATGCAAAGAAAATAGTAGTTAAGGACGACAAAGATAAAGAGCACACATATCCTTTGATTAGCTTCTCTCGTACAAACAACTTCTCCGCATTTCACCAGAGGCCAAGTGTTTCCATGGGAGACAAGGTTAAGAAAGGAGATCTATTGGCAGACACTAGTACTACAGACAATGGACAAATAGCAATAGGACAAAATGTTCTTGTTGGGTTTATGTCATGGGGTGGAGCTAACTACGAGGACGCTATTATTTTGTCTGAAAAATTGGTTAAAGAAAGTAAGTTTACAAGTATCTATGTTACAGAGTTCGTTTGTAACGTACGCGACACTAAGCTTGGACCAGAAATCACAACTCGTGATATTCCTAACGTAGGAGAAAATAAATTAAAAGACCTTGATGAAGATGGAATAGTGGTAGTAGGAGCAGAAGTTAAAGAGAATGATATTTTGGTAGGTAAGATTACTCCAAAAGGAGAAACAGAGCTTACTCCAGAAGAAAGATTACTTCGTTCTATTTTCACAGAAAAAGCTAGAGATGTTAAAGACACCTCACTTCGATTGGAACACGGAAAACAAGGTAGAGTAATTGGAATAAAAATATTCTCTCGAGATCAAGGACACAATCTTGAATCAGGAATAATAAAGAGAATAGTTGTTGAGATTGCTCAATTAAGAAATATATCAGTTGGAGATAAACTTTCAGGACGTCATGGAAACAAGGGTGTTATTTCCACCATCTTACCAGTAGAGGATATGCCATACATGGCAGATGGAACTCCAATAGATGTGATTCTTACACCGCTAAGTATTCCTTCTCGTATGAACCTAGGACAAATTTTAGAAATGCACTTGGGTTACGCAGCCAACACTCTAGGATACCAAGCAATAGTTCCTCCATTTTCTTCTGCATCAGAAGCTGAAATAAAAGAAGAATTGGTAAAATCAGGACTTCCAGAAAGTGGAAAAGTTACTTTGTATGACGGACGAACAGGAGAAGCCTTTAATCAGGATGTAGCTATTGGTTACATGTATATGTTGAAGCTTCACCACATGGTTGAAGACAAGCTTCACATGCGTTCAATCGGACCTTACTCTCTTATTACTCAGCAACCTTTGGGAGGTAAAGCTCAAGGAGGAGGACAGCGTTTTGGAGAAATGGAGGTCTGGGCACTCGAAGGACATGGTGCCGCATATACACTCCGAGAAATGTTAACAATTAAGTCTGATGATATTGTTGGTCGTTCTCAGACATTCGATGCCATTATTAAGGGTAATCCAATAGGGGAACCAAATGTTCCTGCTTCGTTCAATGTGCTTCTATCTTACCTAAGAGGTTTAGCGCTTGATGTCGATTTAAAGAAATTGGGGAACGATTAATAACTTAAACATCTAATATTATGAAAACAATTGATACAACAAACTTTGATGCAATTTCTCTTAAATTAGCTTCTCCAGAAGTAATTAAGGAGTGGTCTTACGGAGAAGTCACCAAGCCAGAAACAATCAACTATCGTACTGGAAGATCTGAAAGAAGTGGACTTTTTGACGAAAGAATATTTGGTCCAGAAAAAGACTACGAATGTTACTGTGGAAAATACAGAAGAATAAGATATAAGGATATCATCTGTGAAAAATGTGGAGTTGAGGTAACTCGCTCTATTGTTCGACGAGAGAGAATGGGGCACATAGAGCTCTCTACTCCTGTTGCACATATTTGGTTTTTACGAGGTGTTCCTTCTAGAATGTCTGTACTTCTAAATATACCAGTAAGTGATTTAGAAAAAGTAATTTACTTTGCTGGATATATAGTTACGAATGTTTATGCTGAAGAAAAAGAATCAATAATCAAAAATCTAGAAAGTGAATTTAAATCAAAACTTAAAAATACAGGTAATGACGAAGAGAAAGAAAAGCTAAAAGATCTTCTAACAAGCACAAAGAAAGAAATCGGGGAAATTGTTCCCGGTAAGGTTTTGAATGAGATAGCCTATCATCACTTTGGTCTTAAATATGGAAGTTGTTTTGAAGCAAGTATAGGGGCTGAAGCTATTTACAATTTATTCAAGAATATGGATTTGAATAAAATAAAGAACGAGACAGAAGCTATGCTTCCAAAGGCTTCAAGTATTGAAAAAGAAAAATTACAAAAGAGATTATCACTACTTAGATCAATGATACACTCTGGCATTCGTCCAGAATGGATGTTCTTAACAGTGATTCCTGTTATACCACCAGCACTTCGTCCAATGGTGGCTCTTGATGGTGGACGTCACGCAACTTCAGATCTAAACGACCTTTATCGTCGTGTTATAAATAGAAACAACCGTTTGAAGAAGCTAAAAGAAATCGGAGCACCAGATGTTATTTTAAGAAATGAAAAAAGAATTTTACAAGAAGCAGTAGATGCTCTTATTGATAATTCGATTGCAAAACAAAACGATTCTCAAGCTGTTTCTTCTTCTCAGAAGAGAGCCTTGAAATCTTTGTCAGACAACTTGAAATCAAAGCAAGGATTGTTCCGTCAGAATTTGCTTGGAAAACGTGTGGACTACTCAGGACGTTCTGTTATTGTGGTTGGACCAAAATTAAAATTAAATCAATGCGGTTTGCCTAAGCACATGGCGCTAGAATTGTTTAAACCTTTTGTAATTTCAAAAGTATTAGAAACAGAGCTTGCATTCAATATTCGTGGAGCTAATCGTCTAATAGAAGAAGGAATTCCTGAAGTTTGGGCTATTCTTGAAGAAGTTATTAAGGGAAAGTATGTTCTTCTAAACCGTGCACCTACACTTCACCGTCTAGGTATTCAGGCTTTTAACCCTGTTCTAATAGAAGGAAATGCTATTCAAGTACATCCTTTGGTTTGTTCTGGATTCAACGCCGACTTCGACGGAGACCAGATGGCTGTTTATGTTCCTCTTTCTGATATGGCGCAAATGGAGGCAAGAGAATACATGGCCTCAAATAAAAACTTACTTAAGCCGCAAGATGGTTCTCCTATCGTTATGCCAAGAATGGAAATGGTCCTTGGTTGTTATTGGATGACAAAATCTGTTGATGGAGAAAAAGGAGAAGGTATGGCTTTCGCAAGTCCAAACCAAGCAATTACTGCTTTTGATCTTGGAATAATTACATTCCGCGCAAAGATTAAAGTAATTGGAAATGAAGATAAAAATAAATATAAAATTTTTGAAGGAAAACCTTTTGAGACTACAGTTGGGAAATTATTCTTCAATAGTATTTTCCCTGATGATTTTCCTTTTATTGACGACGAGATAACATCCAAGAGAATGGGTCTTCTTGTTGACGAGCTTATTCTTCACTACGGAATAAATGAAACTCCAAAATTCTTGGATAAGATTAAAGATTTTGGTTACCAATATGCCTGTTACTCTGGAATCACTTGGGGAATAGATAGTGTTAAAGTTCCAAAAGGGAAAGCAGTAATAGTAGAAAAATACCGAAAGGAAGAAGAAATTGTTCGTGATCAATTCAACGAAGGTCTTTTGTCTGAAAATGAACAATGCCAAAGAGTTATTGAAATCTGGGAACACGCAAAGAAGGAAATAGAAAAAGAAATTCCTGAAACACTAGCAAGAACAAGTTCTACTTATGACATTATTAATTCTGGATCAAGAGGAAGTATGACAAGTCTAGTTCAGATGTGTGGAATGAAAGGTATGATTGTTAATACGTCCGGAGAAAGACTTGATTTCCCAATTATTCCTTCATACAGTGAAGGATTGTCACCACTTGAATATTTCGTTACAACTCACGGATCTAGAAAGGGAGCTGCCGACACTGCTCTTAACACAGCAAAGGCAGGTTACTTAACACGTCGTTTGGTTGACGTTGCTCAAGACGTTGTAGTTACAGAAGAGGATTGTGGAACAAAGAATGGAAAGAAAATTGTAGCCATTGATGGAGTTTTTGCAAAATATATTAACGGAAGAGTATTACTTGCAGATATAAAAGATTCAGAAGGAAAAGTGCTGTACAAAAAAGGAGCTTTGATTACCAAAGAAGATTCTAGAAATATAGAAAAAGCTGGTATAACAGAAGCATTTATCCGATCTCCTCTAACTTGTGAGACAGTTCATGGAATTTGTAGAAATTGTTACGGTTTGGATCTAGGACGCAACTGTATGGTTGAGCTTGGACAAGCTGTTGGAATTATTGCAGCTCAAGCTATTGGAGAACCAGGAACACAGCTTACTCTTCGTACCTTCCACTCCGGAGGAGTTGAATCTGTCGATATTACGACTGGTCTTCCTCGTGTGGAAGAAGTCTTTGAAAGACGTCTACCAAAGAATCCTGCAGTTGTTTCCGCTTCTGATGGAGAAGTTGTTGAAATCAAAGACGATGGTAAAGAAAAAATGATTAAAGTTCTTTCTGACCTAAAGGCAGACAACAAGATAGCTGCGAACGGTAAAGGAGGAAATGAAATAGAATACGTTGTTTCCGCTCGTCGTCAGATCTTGGTAAAAGTAGGATCTCAAGTTAAAAAAGGAGATTTACTTACAGATGGATCTGCTGACATTAATGAAATTGTAAAATATGGAGGAAAAGAAATTGCAGCAGAATATATCGTAAATGAAATTAATAAAGTTTACGACTTACAAGGAGCAACGATTTCTAGAAAGCACTTGGAAATAATAATACGTCAAATGTTCTCAAGAAAGAGAATTAAGGAAGCGGGAGATACTACATTTTCTCCAGGAGAAATTGTAGAAAACATAGAGTTAATAGAAGAAAACAACAGAGTAGAAAAAGAAAATGGTAAAAAAGCAGAAGCAGGAACAATAGTTCTAGGTATTACAGAGGTTTCTCTAACTACAAAGAGCTGGTTATCTGCAGCGTCATTCCAAAATACAAACAGAGTTTTGATCAACAATGCTGTTCGCGGAGGAGTTGATACTCTAAGAGGCCTTAAAGAAAATGTTATTATCGGTAATTTGATCCCAGCTGGAACTGGCTTTGGTGTAAAACGAATCGTAGAAACAGAAGAAGAAATTGGAGAAGATTTGGCCGATAAATAATAAAAGTTCACAAAAGAATAAATATGAACTCATCTGTTCAAAAAATTAAAGAGAGATTGTCCATCGTCGATGTGATTTCCTCTTATTTAACCTTGGAAAAGGCAGGTAAAAACTACAAGGCTAAATGTCCATTTCATAATGAAAAGACACCGTCGTTTTTCATCTCGCCCGAAAGAGGAAGCTATTATTGCTTTGGGTGCAATGCAAAAGGAGATATCTTTTCTTTTGTGGAGCATTTTGAGGGGACGGATTTTATGGGTTCTTTGAAAATTCTTGCAGATCGAGCCGGAGTTCCATTATCTTTGACCCCTGTAAGGGGCAAGGACAAGATGGATACTTACTATGAAATAATGGAAGCTGCTACCTCTTTCTTTGAAGGGGAGTTCGCACTAAACAAAGAGGCACGAAGCTATCTCTTGAACAGGGGAATAAATGATTCTTCAATGAAATCATTTAGAATTGGTTTTGCTCCTGATTCTTGGAATTCAGTATTAAACCATCTAATAAAAAAAGGTTTTAAACAGGAAGATATAGAAATAGTTGGTCTTATTAAAAGAAAAGAAGGAGGATCGTCTGGTTCTCAAAATGGACTTGGGGATAGATTCTATGATCGATTTCGTAGCCGAATAATGTTTCCAATAAATGATTCGAGCGGAAGGGTTATTGCATTTTCTGGAAGAATTTTTGCTTCCAAAGATGGTTCTATTCCAGGAGAAAAAGATTCAAGTTTTGAGCAGGCTAAATATTTAAACAGTCCAGACACTCCATTGTTTAACAAGTCAAACATATTATTTGGCATAGATAAGGCTAAAAATGCTATTAGAAGTAGAGATTATAGCATTGTAGTAGAAGGACAGATGGATTTGATTTTATCTCATCAGGCTGGATTTATAAATACAGTGGCAGTATCTGGAACAGCCTTTACTGACACTACAGTAGACAGTGAATCAAAAATAAACAATTTAGGATTGGTTAGAAGACTATCCTCGAATATTATTTTTGCATATGACGGAGACGATGCGGGGATTAGAGCAGCGAGTCGTTCGGCTGCGATAGCGTTATCACTCGATATGCAGGTTAAGGTGGCTGTCTTGCCAGGAGGCCAAGACCCAGCTGATATAATTCTTGAAAATCAAAACAAATGGAAAGATATAATCAAAAATTCTGTTAATATAGTTAGCTTTCATTTGGACAGGATATGCAAGTTAACGAACGACATACGAAACAGAGGGAAAAGAGTTAGAGAAATAATTTTTCCATTTTTAGTAATGATAAATAGTTCTATAGAAAAATCAGCTTACATAAACGAAATTCATCACAAGACAGGACTTTCTGAAGAGGCTATACTTGAAGACTATAAAAATTATGAAAAAACTCAAGGTGTTGGTGTTAATTTAATAAAAGAGAAACAAGGAGAACCCAAAAACAATATTACCCGACGAGATGCCCTAGAGAAAAAATTATTCAGTATTATTTTATGGAAAGGGGAAAACGAAGAACAGCTAAGTGCAATTAACAAGTTGAGAGAATTATTTGAAGAGGACGTTGGGGT
>Ga0209098_1004616_pt1 | contig 10653 bp, 9 predicted proteins | sample AD_JPNHW1_MetaG_FD_184429 | JGI IMG/M metagenome (GOLD analysis project Ga0209098, IMG submission 184429) | Active sludge microbial communities of municipal wastewater-treating anaerobic digesters from Japan - AD_JPNHW1_MetaG (SPAdes) (version 2) | ecosystem: Engineered > Bioreactor > Anaerobic >... | reverse complement strand
TGGAGTGTTATTGCAAAGATAAACCCGATGCCTGCCCGTTTGATGAGTATATGCCGAATGAAACAGACAATGATTCAATCACGGATGAATACTCTATCTGATGCTTAAATAATTTTATGTTTCTTAACAGAGATTACTACATTATTTGACTAAAGTACTATCTACAAATATATTAGCAGGAATTTTTATGGAGGGTGCTATGAAAAAGCTCTATATCATTCTGGCTGTTGTTTTTGTTTGTATTTCCGTTGCTCTTATTTATTTTGGAAATACTTCTTCAAATCCTGATGATGCAACCATCAGGGAAAAGATAAGATTAAATATTAAAGAAAAGGGGTTGATTAGACCAGACAGAGTATTCGGCGCTCAGAAAATACACAAACAGATGGATAAAGATGCGATTAAAAGAATGATCATGATAAGAAACAAGGACAAAAAACTGAAAATTGATAAAGAAAACAATTCCACAGAAGAACAGAAAAAAACTCAGCCGGTTGAATCTGCAGAAAAACAAGAAAAGAAATAACATGTCTGAAATGATAATTGGATCTCGGAGAAGAAAATGAACGAAAACAATCATGTTGTCCAGCCTGTTGATGAAAATGAGATTATTTTAAAAAAGAAAGAGAAGATAAGGTTATTGAAAGAAGAGGGTATTCACCCGTATTCAAACAGTTATAAGCCTGCAAATTCAATAAGTGAGATAATCGAATACTGCAAAAAAATGACTAAAGAGGATCTTGAAAAAACCGGTAAAGATCTAAAATTTTCAATAGCAGGCAGAATAATGTTCCTGAGAGTGATGGGAAAACTCGCTTTTGCCAATATTAAAGATGAAACGGCAAATCTTCAAGTCGTTTTTGCGAAGGATTTTCTTAAAGACGGTTTTGACAGATTCAAGAAGTCATTTGATGTCGGCGATATTGTCTGGGTTGAAGGCGAGGCATATATAACAAGAACCGGCGAGTTTTCGATACTTGTGCATAAAACGGAACTCCTGACAAAGAATGTGCGCCCGCTTCCTGAAAAATTTCATGGGCTTACAGATAAAGAGCTTCGATACAGACAGAGATATCTCGATCTTATTATGAACGATGAAGTTAAGAAAACATTCAGAAAAAGAGTTCAGATAGTAAGTTTTATCAGAAATTATATGGATAATGCCGGATTTCTTGAAGTCGAAACACCGATGATGCACCCTCTGGTGAGCGGTGCGGCTGCAAAACCTTTTATTACACACCACAATGCTCTTGATATGCCTCTTTACATGAGGATCGCACCGGAATGTTATTTGAAAAGACTTCTTGTGGGCGGTCTGGGCAAAGTTTATGAGATCAACCGGAATTTCCGTAACGAAGGTATGGACATAAAGCACAATCCTGAATTCACAATGATGGAATTTTACTGGCCTTATGCAACATATGAAGATCAGATGGACTTTACTGAAAAAATGATAAGCGACCTTGCAATGGCAGTAAACGGTTCGACACAGGTCGAATATCAGGGCAAAGTTATTGATTTTACTGCACCTTGGAAAAGAATGACTATCGAGCAGAGTCTCATTGAAGGCGGAATATGCACGGTTGAACAGCTTCTATCGAGGGATGCGCTGGCTGAGATCGCTCTTGAAAAAGGGATATCAAAAGATGCAACAGCAAAAATGAGCCGGTTTAAGATCATGATGGAGCTTTTTGATAACTGCATCGAAGAAACTCTCTGGAATCCGACATTTATTATGCGCTATCCGACTGAAGTAAGTCCTCTTTCCAGAAGAAATGACGAAAACCCTGAATATTCCGACAGGTATGAGCTATTTATAGCAGGTCGTGAAATAGCCAACGCTTTCAGCGAATTGAATGATCCTCAACAGCAGTTTGAAGCTTTTTCAACGCAAGTCGAGGCAAAAAAGGCGGGTGACGATGAAGCGATAGATATGGATAATGACTATATAAGAGCTCTGGAATACGGAATGCCTCCTGCTGCCGGTCAGGGCATAGGAATAGACAGGCTTGTTATGCTTTTCACGGATTCTGCAAGTATCAGAGATGTGATACTGTTTCCTCAAATGAGACCTGAGAAGTGAAGGCTGAATCTTTCATAGGTTTCAGATATCTCTGGAATACAAGGAGAACAAGATTCCTTAGTGTTATCACGCTTATATGTATTGCCGGCATAATGATAGGTGTTGCCGCATTGATCTGTGTGCAATCGGTAATGGACGGTCTTCAGAATCACATGAAAAAGACCATTCTCGGCGCAAAGACCCACATTTCTGTCCAGATGGATGGCGGAGATATACACGATGCCGAGGCTCTGAGAAAAAAAATTCTCGGAATGAATGGTGTTTCCGGTGCTACACCGATGATCTCAAGAGAAGTTATAATTTCTTCAAATGATGAAATGCTTGGTGCTGTTTTTAACGGAATAGATCCTTTGTCCGCAGGTACGGTGCTTCTTTTTCCTTCACAGATCACAACCGGCTCGATGGAATGTCTTGAACAGCCGTCAACTTGTCCTGAAATATTGAAAAGAACGATGGCCTCGCCATCAAAACTGCTTGATGACGATTTCAAAGGTGACACAAAGAAAAATATGCCGGGAATCGCGATTGGGACGGAGCTTGCAAAATTTTACGGACTTGAAATGGGAGATCCGATCAAGATCATAAGTCCTGTCGGCGGAGGGATGAGCCCTGCCGGACCAGTTCCTCTCATAAGAACATTTCAGGTCGCTGCGATCTTTTTCAGCGGGTTGTACGAATATGATCTCAACTATGTCTATGTTTCGATAAATACGGCGCATGATTTTTTTTCAACTGGAGGGGCGGTCGACTCAATAGGAATAAAGCTGAAAAATGTTTATGAAGCCGATGATATTTCCACCTCACTGAGGAAAGAGCTGGGTGAAAAATATATCGTAAGTAATTGGAAACAGATGAACAAACAGCTTTTCGGAGCTTTGCAGATGGAAAAGATCGTCTGGTTTCTGATACTCGGATTCATAATTCTTGTTGCCGCTTTCAATATTGTTTCAGCCCTTATCATGCTTGTAATGGGAAAGAAAGAGGAGATCGCTATTCTGAGAGCTGTAGGGTTCAATTCGCGGTCTGTTATGAAAATATTCATGCTGGATGGAATTGTGATAGGTTCCACCGGTACTGCGGCAGGTATGATAACAGGTTATTTCGGCTGTATTTTTATAAACGGTATTTCTATCGGACTGGCTCAGGATGTCTATTATATTGATAAAATTCCGGTAGATATGTCGATCGGAACTTTTGCAGTAGCAGGCTTAGGGTCGATGATCCTCACGATTATTGCAACGGTATATCCCGGAGCAAAAGCGGCCCGTGTGAATTCTTCAGAGGTGCTCAGACATGAGTGAGTTTATAAGATTTATCGCTACAAGATATCTGATAAAAGGAAGAAAAAAAGGTGCGATAAGCCTTATATCATTAATCTCTGTTTCAGGTCTTGCTCTTGGTGTCGCGGCTCTGATAACGGTTCTTTCTGTCATGGACGGGTTTCTTATCCAGATGAAAAAAACCGTATTAAATTCAACATCCCATGCAAATATATACAAATTGCTCGGAGATTTTGACAACTATGATGAAATGTCAGAAAAAATATCAAAAATAAATGGAATAAAAGGAATCAGTCCGGTTGTTTTCAATGAAGTCCTTATTTCATCCGGAAGAGAAATTACAGGAGCTTTGTTGAACGGAGTAGATTCAAAGACCTATTATAAAGTCGCAAATATCCCTGAAATGATGATAAAAGGAAATTTCGGCTGCCTTGACCCTGAAAAACTCTGTTCCGGCAGGAACAATAAGACCGAACATGAAAAGAATGTCGATGATTTTCTCGGTGAAAAGGATTCTTCAATTCCACCGGTCATTATAGGTTCGGGTATAGCTTCGAAATTGAAAGCTGATATAGGTTCAGTTATTACGGTCGTAGGTTCGAAAGGAAAAAAGACAAGGACTGAAGAATCAGCACCGGTGAGCAGAAATTTTAAAGTTGCGGGTATTTTTGATACCGGGCTTTATGACTACGATTCGAGATATCTTTATGCCGGAATAACGGATGTGCAGAATTTCCTTGAGATCGGACGCAATACCAGCTTCCTTTCTATCAGAGTTGAAAATATAGATCAGATCAAGGATATAACTGAAATGGTAATGAATGAAACAGGCGGCTTTCCTTATGCTGTACAGGACTGGGAGGAGATGCACAAAACCACTTTCAGGTTTCTGGAACTTCAGAAAATAGTCATGTTCGTCATTCTCATTTTTATAATACTTGTAGCGTCTTTCGGCATAATCACAACGCTGATAATGCTTGTAATAAGCAAAACAAGAGAGGTTTCAGTACTCAGGGCTCTTGGTGTGAAAAGAAGTACGATAGCAGGTATTTTTATGTTCGACGGTTTTATTATAGGTCTTGCAGGAACTGTTCTGGGAGCTTTGCTGGCTGTTGCGGCCTGTCTGATTCTGAAACAGATCAATTTTCCGCTGAGCAAGGAAATATATTTCTTTTCTACGCTGCCTGTCGAAATGTCAGTGTTCAGCTTTCTTTCGGTCTCTCTGTCATCCCTGCTGATCTCAGTGATTGCAACACTTTACCCATGTATCAAGGCTTCAGGAATAACCCCTGTGGAGGGACTCAGATATGAATAACGAATTTATTCTAGTTATGGAAAATGTTAAAAAAAGCTATTCCATCGAAGGTCACAGGATTGATGTGCTCAAAGGGGTAGATCTTTCAATAAAAAAGGGCGAGCGGCTTTCTCTTACAGGAAAAAGCGGTGCAGGTAAATCAACTCTGCTGAATATAATTGCCACACTGGAAAGACCTGATGGCGGGAAGATTCTGCTTGACGGGCTTAGTCCGCAGACATTGAATGATGCAAAGATGAGCAGTTTCAGAAATCGTCAGATAGGAATAGTTTTCCAGTTCCACCATCTGCTTCCGGAATTTACAGCTCTTGAAAATGTTGCGATACCGCTGATGATACAGATTTCAAAGAAAACGGCTTTTGCCAGAGCAAAAGATATGCTGGGAAGAGTGGGGCTTATTGAAAGACTGAACCATAAACCGGCAGAACTCTCAGGCGGAGAACAGCAGCGAGTTGCTATTGCAAGAGCCGTTGTTACAGAGCCTTCCATGCTTCTTATGGATGAACCGACAGGAAATCTGGACAATGACACAGGAAAAATGATAATAGAACTCATTCTTTCCATTGCTCAGGAAAGAACTTTGACCACTCTGTTTGTTACCCATAACAGAGTTTTTGCCACTGAGATGGGAAGAATAATTGAGCTGAAAGACGGAGTTATCCATAATTCATGAATAAATTAACAAGACTGACAGTGCTTATCGTTTCCGCATTTTTTTATGTCAATATCTGGGCTTTGACAATAGATAAAGTTGAGGTCGAAGGTAACATAAGAACGGAAATTTCAGTTATTACACAACCTTTTTCTGTAAAAAATGAATTTTCGGAAGAAGAAATTGATAAAATATTGAAAGAAGTTATCGAACTGAATATTTTTCAGGATATTTCGATAACTTACGACGATCCTACAAAGACACTAAAGGCTAAAGTAGTTGAATTTCCTATCATTTCTTCCGTCAATTTCAGCGGTAATAAAAAAATAGACCTGGATGACATTAAAGAAGTAGTAACGGTCAAGAAGAATGAACTTCTGGATACGGCAAAGATAAGTCGCAATATTTCCAGCATAATGGATCTTTATCGCGACAAAGGTTTTCTTATGGCTGTTGTAAATGCTGACACAAAGATAGATGAAAAGAAAAGGGAAGTCACCGTTGAGTTCAAGATAACTGAAGGTAAAAAGAGCAGGATCAAGAAGATAACAATAGTGGGAAACAAAAATCTGGAAGAATCTTACATTAAATCGAATCTGAACACTCAGGAAGATGGGCTGTTTTCATATTTTCAGGATGGCGGCTATAAAAAGCAGCAGCTTGAAGAAGATGTTGCCAGAATAATGTATTTCTACAATGATGAAGGTTATGTAAATGTTAAAGTAAACAAGCCTGTCTTGACGATTTCTCCTGATAAGAAGGATATTTACATTACTTTTGTCGTTAACGAAGGGCTTAGATATAAAATAGGGAATCTTTCCATAAGCGGCGATCCTCAGGACAATGGAAAAATACCTGATCTGAAATTCACGCAGAAAAAAGGTGAATGGTACAAACACACTTATCTGATAAGAGATGTGGAGAGGATAAAAGCTCTTTACGGTGATGAAGGGTATCCTTTTGTAAATATCTATCCTGACAGAAAGCTTGATGACAAAAACAGAATAGTCGATCTTGATTTTGTTATCCAGAAAGGACAGAAATGTAAAATTGAAAGGATCGACCTAGCTGGGAATGACAGATCCAGAGATAAAGTCATCCGAAGAGAGATCGTGGTTTATGAAGGCGAGCTTTACAGCTACACCGGACAGAAAAGAAGTGAAGAAAGGATAAAAAGAACCGGTTTTTATGATGAAGTGAAAATTGAAATAAAAGAAGGAAGTGCTCCGGATAAAGTAAAACTTCTCGTTACCGTTAAAGAAAGAAAGAGCGGCACATTCAATGTCGGAGCCGGTTTTTCAACTTTTGAAAGCTTTGTGTTCAATGCAAAGATCGATCAGAATAATTTTCTGGGATATGGTCAGAACATGAGTCTTTCCGGACAGATAAGCAAAATAAAAAGAGAGCTGAGCCTGAGTTTCTATGAACCTTACTTTTTTGATTATGATCTTTCCTTCAGCGCAACTTTCTTCTACAGATATCTCAATTATGATTCAGATATGTATGAGTATTATGCCGATTACAGCCAGAACAGCTATGGATTCAGTCTGACATTCGGTGTTCCGTTCTGGACATATTTCAGAACATATTTCGGATACAGATTAAGCATGGTTGACATTAACGGTTCAACAGAAAATCAGATGGCAAGGCTTTACCGGGATCTTTTTACATCTTCAATCGAGTTTATGCTTTCGGTAGATACAAGAAACGACAGGCAGTTTGCCTCGAAGGGTATTTACAGCACCGGCAGTATTGAAGTGGCACCGAGATTCCTCGGCAGCGATGAGGATATTCTCAAGCTTGATTTTAATTTCCGTTTTTATCAGGAGCTTTTCTGGGGTATAGTTTTTAAAACCAACCTTGAAATGGGTTATAATATCCATCTTCAGAACGAATCCCTGCCTTTCTCTGAGAGATTCAGGCTTGGCGGTATGTTCAGCTTAAGAGGTTATCCGTTCTACTCAATAGGTCCTACTCATGATGGAAGTGATACAGATTACAATGTTCCGACGAACGGCAAAGATCCTGTCAGCGGCACATCTCCGTATGTTATCGGCGGAGACAAGAAATTTGTGATGAACAATGAACTTGAAATACCCATTGTGAAAGCAATGAGACTTAATTTTGTAGCGTTCCTGGATGTCGGAAACGCATGGGCGAAAAATGAAAATATGTTTTACATCAACACTACAAAATTTGACAAATATAATCTTCCACTGGGTATGTTCTGGAGTGCAGGATTCGGCGTGAGATGGGTTACTCCTATCGCACCGCTTTCCTTTGAGTGGGGATTCCCGCTTACCCCGAGACCGGGAGATCCGAAGTTCCAGTTTGAATTTAATATAAAGAATTCTTTTTAAGGAGGAGGGTGTTATGAAATTAAGAATGTTGGTGACTCTTTTTGTACTTATGAGCGTTATTCCCGTATATGCTCAGAAAATCGCAGTGGTTGACATGAAAAAAGTATGGGAAAGTTCAAAGGAAATAGAAGTAGAAAAAAAGAAAATGGAAGGTATGCTCAAGAAGAGTCAGGATGTTTTAAAAGCCAAGGAAAATGAATTAATACAGCTTCAGGAAAGGGCAAAGAAAGAAGCCCCGATGGCTACTGAAGAGGCAAAAAGAGCAATGGCTGAGGAATATCAGAAGAAAATGCTTGAACTTCAGCAGATGTATCAGGAAAAACAGAAAGATCTTCAGGATAAGGATACGAAAGCTCAGGCAGATTTTGTCGAAAAGGTGAAAAAGATTGCAATGAAGATTGCGATTCAGAAAGGATACGAGCTTGTTCTTGCTAAAGAGCAGGTGCTTTACAGTGATGACAAGTTTGATATTACAAAGCTTGTTGTAGCCGAGGTTAACAAATAGTTGAGAGCTTTCGCGGTCCTTTCTTCCAATTGTGCAGGGCGGCAGGCTCTTCTTGCTGAAAACGGACTCTCTCTTTATATCCGTTATGATGATGTGGATTTTCTTTTTGATACCGGAGCAGGTTCTCTTTTTGCGGATAATGCCGAATTCATGAGCCTGCCATTACACAAAATTGAATTTGCCGCCATTTCTCACAAACACGAAGATCACTGTGGCGGGCTGCCTTTTTTAAGCCAGATATTCTCAATGATTTCGGGACAATGTGATGTGTTCTGTCCAGTAGATTTTGAGTTTCCTCCAGTACCTGCTTTAAGACAGCGTCCAATAAGTGAAAATTGCGAAATAATTTCAGGAATCAGAGCAGTTGTTACAGAATCAGTGATTTCGGAAGAAATTGTGAAAGAAGTTTCAATTTTAGCAGGTGAGACTCTTTTCACCGGCTGTTCTCATGCAGGAATTTCAAAAATATTAAGTGAAGCGGTAAAATCAGGACCGGTAAAAACAATAGCCGGCGGACTGCACAATTTTAATGAGTCGGATTCAGAAATGAAAAAAAATGCACAATCAATTGCAGATCTTGGAATAAAAAAGTTGATAGTGCTTCACTGTTCCTCAGTAAAATCAATAAGATCTTTTGAAGATTGCGGAATTGAAGTTAAGACGGGATGTGTCGGAAACAGCTTCAATTTCTGAAGGATTCCTTTTAATTAAATCTCTGGACATTTTCTATGTTGAAAATATAATCATTGAGTGTGTTTAATGTTTAAATAAACAAAGAGGTGAAATTATGAAATCGTTTATAATGATAATTGTTTTAAGCCTGTTTATTGTCTCATGTGAAGGGGGGATAAAAAGATTTATTGTTGCCGACAATGAAAATAATGCCGATAATGAAATTCAAACGGATGATGATTCCGGAAACACAGGAAATACCGGTGATACAGGAAACACCGGGAATACTGGAAATACCGGCGATACAGGAAACACCGGGAATACTGGAAATACCGGCGATACAGGTGATACTGGAAACACGGGAAATACAGGTGACACAGGCGACACAGGCGATACGGGAAATACTGGGAACACTGGTGATACAGGAAATACTGGCAACACAGGGGATACTGGTGACACTGGGAATACAGGAAATACAGGGAATACAGGGAATACAGGGAATACAGGGAATACAGGCGACACCAGTCCTGATTACACTTGTGAACAGATTGTTGACTGTGCCACAGGATGTGCCGGTGATTATGAATGTCAGACGGCTTGTTATAATTTAGGCAGTACTCAGGGAAAGAGTGATTTTGATACTTTTTATACCTGTGCCTCAAATGCAGGATGCACGGTTCTTTCCGGAGATCAACAGTATCTATGTCTCGTAAATAACTGTTACTCTCAGGCTGAAACATGCGGTGTTGCGATGCCTGACTGTTCTGCAAGTGACTGTACAACGCCTGATGCAATGAAATGTTCTGATGATGCTTTAGGTATGGAAATGTGTTCACAGTTTACCGACGGTTGTTATTACTGGACCGAATCTCAGTCATGTGATGAAAATTATGTATGCATAATTTCCAGCAGCGCTCCGTTATGTGTTACTTCTGTAAAGGATATTGTGGCCGGTGATGCCAGTACTAATTCTGAAAAGGATGATGTTTTCAGGGGAAACGAGTTTGTCTGCACACATAATGCAACAATTCAGAGCTTTGAAATATATCTTGATCCTACTTATGATATGGGTGGGGACACTCCGATAACATTCGGCATTTATGAAAAACAGACAGATGGTTCGTGGATCAATATCTATAATAAAGGTATAACTGTAGAAAATATGTATCAGGATGCGCAATATTATTCAACTGGTAGTATATCGATCAATATTGAAAACGGGAAAAGTTACGCGATGGGAGCAATGTGGAGCAGAAAATGCAGATATTATACCAGAAATACAACTGGTCAGGTTGTAAATTTTGGTTCTCAAGTACAGGCGCTGAAAAAAGACAACACAAATAGCATGCCGACGACTCTTGATAATGATACCGGAACAATCAGGATGACGGTCACATCAATTCTCAGGTAATATGAGCTTTAATCTTACGACTTTTATGTTTTTCATCATTTCGATCTCTGTAATTTTCGGATTTAACCAGCTTAATTTTATACAAATACCCTTTTCTGTTGTTTCAATCATAGGACTAACGACATTTATAATCTGCTGGAAATTTAATAAAAGCAGAGCCGGATTCATGACACTTCTTATTATAGGAATCTTTTTCAACAGTTTGAAAATTCCTTTTTTTCATGCTCAGGACGGACTGTTTATGTTGTTGATATCATTCAATGTTCTGCTGCTTGCGATTTTTAAGGAAAAGGGCGTTTTTTCAGTTCACGGTTTAAAAAAGATCGGTTATTTTCTGATACAGCTTTTTGCAGTCTATTTAATTGCATTAGCCAA
>Ga0209098_1004612_pt1 | contig 10660 bp, 15 predicted proteins | sample AD_JPNHW1_MetaG_FD_184429 | JGI IMG/M metagenome (GOLD analysis project Ga0209098, IMG submission 184429) | Active sludge microbial communities of municipal wastewater-treating anaerobic digesters from Japan - AD_JPNHW1_MetaG (SPAdes) (version 2) | ecosystem: Engineered > Bioreactor > Anaerobic... | reverse complement strand
AACATATGAAAAGTCCGGGATAATATTTTGTCCCGGCCTGTTAAAAAAAATCGAAATTCAGAATTATTATTATTTCGGGAAACCGATTGTTATCCCGTAAACAGCATGTTGATCGGGACGAAGGTTTAGCCCTTTTGAGATGGCATCTTTATCGATTGACGCGCGCAGGACACAGTTCAGGTCGAAAGCTGCGCAAAAAAGGTAAACATTTTCTCCGATGAATGCAGCGTTTCCGTTGGCAAATGCTGCTTTGTCTTCGTCCTTCGTCCTTCCCATTTTTGAGTAATCAGAAATTATCACAAGGTTGACCGGAGCAGTTGGAACAAATGGCTGCGTTCCGGCCAGCGAACGCTTGTCACCGCTCACAACCGGGATGAGTTTCATTTCGAAAGCGTTGTAAAGGTAAACGCCTTCTTTCAGGAAAACGTAAACATCTGCATCCTGCAAATTCATGGCGCTGGGAGCGGTACGTTTTTTCAAACCGGGGCGGTTCACCCCATCCGCAGCCCACAGCAGGTTAGAAAGTTCCTGAAGCGAGAGTTCCTTATCGGCAAATTCGCGGGTAGAATGCCTGTCCTGCAAAGATTGCATCAGCGACTTGCCTTTATCGGTTTGCGGAGGCAGGAGTTTAATCGGCTGGAGTTCCTGGGCTTTGATGGAGAAAAACGAAAGGATTGCAATACTTGCCAATAAGATGATTTTCATTGAAACAATTTATTTTTGGTTCTATCATTCCTCAAACGGCGGCTTGATCACCACGCCGTCGTATTTCTTTTCGACATCGTTTTTATAGGTAATGATGATGAAGGGCGTTCCATCTTCGCTGTAAGTGGTCCAATCGCCTTCGCGGCTGCCGTTCAGGTAGTTGCCTTCATCCTTGCGTTTGCCGTTGGGCCAGTACCAGGTCTGCCTGCCATTGTAATTATCATCGAGATATTGCCCTTCGAAGCGCAGTGTTCCATCAGGGTACCACGATTTCCATTTGCCATTGCGGGCGCCGCTTTTATATGCTCCCTGTTCTTTATAATCGCCGAAGTCGTATATCCATTCACCTTCTTCGAGGCCTTCAACATAATTGCCTTTCACGATCAGTTTGCCTTTTTCATCAAACTCAGTGTATTCGCCGTCTTCAAGCCCGGCAATGTATGATTCCTCGCGCCGCAGTGTGCCGTCATCGTAATACCAGCGCCAGGTGCCGTCAGGATTGCCTTTTTTGCTGTACTTGCCCTGCGATTCAATTTTTCCGTTTTCAAAGTAGAATTTCCATTCGCCGGTGCGGTTGCCTTTGTCATATGTGCCCACTGAGCGCAAAGTTCCGTCATCGTAATATTCTTTCCACGGACCATCCTTTATGCCCTCTTCGTCAATGATTCCCTCACCTACAATATTACCCTTATGGAAAATGTAACCTGCAGTGATCTTGCCACTTTCGTCGAATTCACGGCGAACGCCCTGAGGTACATCCCCGTTGTAGCTTGCCACCGTTTTCACCTTGCCGCTCGGGTAATAGTCGGTTTTGATGCTCAGGCTGGCCAGTTCGGGAGCTTCTTTTTCCTCTACATCGTTCACATATTTTTTCACGCTGAGCAACTGCCCGTTTTCGTCGTATTCCTTGAAATAGCCGTTCTTTTCATCGTCGCGGTAAACGCCGTCAAGCTGCACGGTACCTGAAGGGAAGAATATTTTCCATCGGCCCTGCCTCATGCCGTTCCTGTCCTTTCGGTTGATGCGCTCGCGGCTTACCATGAACCCCTTTTTGTATTCCATGTAAGTGATTACCGTACCATCGGGGGCGTATTCCTTGGCGATGCCCTGCTCAAGCCCGTCGATAAAAGGTATTGTAAGTTTGACCTTTCCGTCAGGGTAATAGTAGGTTGTGTTGCCCTGTTTCACGTCACCGGCGTAAATTTCCGTCATGGTTTCGCCGGGCCTGTAAGTGGTTTTTAACCCGTTCTTTTTCCCGTTGGCGTAGTTGATCGTGAGGATGAGCGCCGACGAATCGTTATAAAACTTCCAAAGGCTATCGAGTTCAAAGTTTTTGCGGTTGCCTTCTGATTTAAGCACGCCGTTTTCAAAATAGGTTTTCCAGTAACCGTCGGGTTTGCCGTTGCGGAAGTTGCCCTCGCTTGATTTGACACCGTTGGGATAATAAAAGACATTGTATCCGTCAGGGTTCACGGTATTCTGAACTTCCTGGGCCATCAGATCCGGGGGGATTGACAGCAGGGCAATAAAGGATGTAAAAATCAGGAAGCGGTAAAAGGGTTGCATAGATGTTTACTTAGAGAGTTCGAGCATCCGCACGATAGGCCGGCGGGCTTTTTCAATCACATCATCCGGAAGGGTAATCTCCGGTTTCTCGTTTTTCAGGCACAAATATAGCTTTTCGAGTGTATTGAGCTTCATATAAGGGCAGTCGTTGCAGGAGCAGGTTTCGTCGGATGGCACCACGATGAATTCTTTGCCGGGTGATGCTTTCTGCATCTGGTAGATAATGCCGGTCTCGGTGGCTACGATAAATTTCTTCCTGTCGCTTTTCTTCGTATAGTCCAGCAATGCCGAGGTGGATCCTATAAAATCGGCCAGCACCAGCACCGGCGCTTTGCATTCGGGGTGAGCAATCAGTTGGGCATCGGGATTCTCTATTTTCAACCGGATAATGCGTTCGGTGGTGATGGTTTCGTGAACTTCGCAGGCGCCGTCCCACAGCACCATGTTACGTCCGGTTTTACCGTTGATGTAAGCACCCAGGTTTTTATCGGGGGCAAATATCAGTGGCTGGTCTTGCGGAAATGATTCCACAATCTTCATGGCATTGCTCGAAGTCACGATGACATCCGACAATGTTTTTACCGCGGCTGTGCAGTTGATGTACGAAATCACCTTGTGGCCGGGGTGAACTTTTACGAAAGCTTCGAACTTATCGGCAGGGGCCGAGTCGGCCAGCGAGCATCCGGCTTTAAGATCGGGAAGTACCACCTTTTTAGACGGGCTGAGAATTTTGGCCGTTTCAGCCATAAAATGCACTCCTGCAAAAACGATGATATCAGCATCAGTGGCAGCAGCCTGTTGCGAAAGCTGCAGACTGTCACCAACAAAATCTGCAATATCCTGTATGTCAGGCGTCTGGTAATAGTGTGCCAGTATCACCGCGTTCTTCTGTTTGCGGAGTACGTTAATTTTTTGGATGAGCTCTTCGTCCGTGAATTGTATTTTTCGGGTTGTCATCGGGATACTATGAGTTAATTGTCATCACACTTCAAACCGTCGGGTTGCCGGATTGTTTCATCAATATACATGCCAGTGTGAATTTCACAAAATTAGTCAACTTATGAACAGATGTCATTTAAAAACTTTACAGGGTTGAAAATGAAACACTCCTGTTCAATGGTTACATTTGCGAAACGGGGTTGAAAGCCCGGAAGTCAGGCCTGATGCCGGAAACAGAATAAGTTACAAAAGCCATGTTCGACAAATTGACGACTTTACCCATTGCCAGCGATCACGCGGGATTTGAACTGAAGGAATACCTGAAAATTAAACTTGCTGAAGCCGGCTATTCAATCCGTGATTTCGGAGCCTATTCTTCTGAAAGTGTTGATTATCCCGACATCGCCCATTCCGTCTGCTCGCTTGTTGACAAAGGGCAATACCCCTGCGCCATTCTTATCTGCGGCACAGGCAACGGCATGTGCATGACGGCAAACAAATACCGTAACCTCAGGGCCGGGCTTTGCTGGAGCAACGAAATTGCCGAACTCATCAGGAAGCACAACGACGCCAACATCATGTGCCTCCCGGGCCGCTATATCGACAGGGAAGAAGCCGTTAAGTGCGCACTTTCTTTCCTGACCGTGAAATTTGAAGGCGGCCGCCACGAAAAACGCATCAGGAAAATTCCCCTGGTTTAACCACCAAATTCAGAAGTATCATGACCGATGCTTATCACAAATTTCTAGAAGATTCGGGGACAAAAGCCTTCGATAAAGTTCACCGGAATACTATTCGTTACAATATATCGCGCTACGACGCTGCCGTAGTCAAAGGGAAGCAGCAGTTTGCCGACCTTGAATATGCCAAACAGCGTGCCGCGCATATCAAAAACAAGGTGATCATCGATCTGCCAAAATTCCTGGTCGATTTTGAAGCCAATTTCCAGTCGCGGGGTGGCAAGGTAATATGGGCAGTGGATGCTGCAGATGCTGTGCGCGAAATCCTCAAAATCCTGAAAAAGCACCAGGCAAAGCATGTGGTGAAATCAAAAAGCATGGTGACCGAGGAGATTGAACTGAACAGCCAGCTTGAAAAAGCGGGAATTGAATCGCTCGAAACCGACCTCGGGGAGTTTATTGTACAGGTTGCCGGCGAAAAACCGTATCACATCGTCACCCCGGCCATGCACATGTCGAAAGAGGATGTTGCAGCGCTTTTCAACAAGAAATTTAACCTGCCGGCCGACAGCACACCCGAAGAAATCACCGCTTACGTGAGGCAGCTGCTGCGCGAAAAGTTCCTGAATGCCGATGTCGGCATAACCGGGGGCAATTTCCTCATTGCCGATATAGGCGCTGTATGCCTTACCGAAAACGAAGGCAATGCGTTGCTCAGTGTTTCGTTCCCGAAGGTTCATATAGCCATTGTGGGCATCGAAAAAATTATTCCCCGCCTCACCGACCTCGACCTTTTCTGGCCACTGCTTGCCAGCCATGGCACGGGGCAGAATGTTACAGTTTACAATTCGATCATCACCGGGCCGCGGCAGGAAGGTGAAACCGACGGCCCCGATGAAATGTACGTGATACTGCTCGACAATAACCGCACCGAACTGCTCGGAAAGAAAAACCAGCGCCGTGCGCTCACCTGCATCCGTTGCGGAGCCTGCCTCAATGCTTGTCCCGTTTACAAAAACATAGGCGGACATTCATACGGAGTGACTTACAGCGGCCCCATCGGAGCGGTGATAACGCCATGGCTCAACAACCTGAAGGAATACAAACACCTCAGTTATGCATCGTCATTGTGCGGCGCCTGCACCGAAGTGTGCCCGGTGAAGATCAACCTGCACGAGCAATTGCTTTACAACCGGAACGATTCGGTGCAGGCAGGCACTGCCAAACGCAAAGAAGCCATGGTGATGAAAGGCTGGAAGATGGCCATGCTGCACCGCAATATGCTTGATTCTTTCAGCGGGAAAACCAAGAACAAGATGATGAAGCGTTTTGTGGCTGATGTATGGGGCCCGAGGCGTGACCTGCCTGTGATTGCCGAAAAAAGCTTCGCCCAGCTCTGGGCCGAGAGAAGAGAAGGGAAGAAATGAGGACCGGATTCTCTTCAGGGTTCTGATTCTTCATTCCTCAATACCTGTGCGCCTCCGCTGGTTCTTGCATAGCAGGCGGGGTTAACCGATGTTCGATATTAGGTAAGTTGGTTGTCGGGAAAGGTGAACGACTTATGTAAATTCCTGGATGTCAATTATTATTGACTCGCTTTCAGAAATAATTCAGGAGTCATAACCGGCAGTGATGCTCCCTTGTAATCTTTAATATTCCGGGTGATCAGGTAACCGATTTTTCCTGTTGCCAGACACGCGTGGTATTGAATGGCATCTTCAAAATCCTTTAACGGGGAAGCAAGCGCTGATTTTATAACAGTTTCGTCAATATTCACAATTTCTACCATGGCAGCAATATCTCTCAGGCTGCTGATCACCTTTTCGTGGGAGCCGGCTTTGCGCAAAACATAATACAAATTACTGAAGCACAGGGAAGAAACATACCCTTTCACTTTTTTACGTTCGATCAGTGAAAAAAGCAAGGCTGCTTCTACCGCAAAAGGCTGTCGTCCGACAAGGAAATCGATTATCACATCGGTATCAATAAAAATATGTTCCATCGGCTCAGAGGTATTTTTCATTGATCCGATCAGATAACTCCTTTTTATAATCGAAGTCCTCCGGCAGTTTATACGAACCCAGCATCTCTTTTACTTTTGGTGATAATTCCTGCTGTTCGGGATAGGATTTGCTGACCAGCGTTTTGAAATAGTTCTCCACCAGGTCGGATAAGCTGCGGCCTTTATCTTTGGCATACGCCTTGGCTTTCAGCAGAAGGTCCTTGTCGACGTTGAGTGTGAGTTTTGTGTCCATTTATACGTAAGAATTGTTACACAAATATACGTAATAGTTTTTCACTTTCTACAAATGCTTATCGCCCGATAGAATTCAGGGCAATATTTCAAAAGAGATCTGAGTTACAAACGCTGGTTAATCCGGCATGGCTTGCCAGAACCTGCTCCTTATAGCTATATTTGAGGAATAAAGAAATCAGCACTTCACCGGCTGATGCGCTGAAAATGGTAACCCTTTTCACCAAAGGGCTGCAATTCTTCTATAAGCAACTTTTCAAATGCTTTCAATTCTTTGCCGGGATCGTCGCCCTCCTTTATTTTTAATTCTTCAACTACCAGGTAATCGAACGCTTGCTCACCAAACTGTATCCAGTCCTTCTGTAGTTCGTAGTTTTCATGCAACCCTGCCTTGAGCCGGAACCGGTGCGAATTCCAGGCCGTGTCAAGATCGGTGCTGCTGCCGAGGAATATTTTACCGTTTGTGGAATTAACAATTTTGAATACACCCATCCTGAATTTCTTCTGCCGGTATTCTTCTTTAAGCTCTTTGCGGGTTTTCATTTGGGTGCGTTTGGTATTGGGGAATAATGAGTTATATCACTGCGATGATCATGGGCTACCGGGAGAAAACAAAAAACATTGTAAAAAGAGACTGCCTTTTGGTTGCAGACAGTCTCTTTTTAATCAGACAAACTACTGCCGGTTTATTTAGCAGAATCTCCCTTGATGACATCTTTAACCTGGTCGATCAGGTTGCCGGACGAAGCGGCTTTTTCCTTTTCAGCCCTGGCTTTGCAGGTTAGGCAGAGTTCACCGTTATCAATATGGCGGCTTTCCCAGGCTTGTTTTACGGTTCCGTCAAAGATCTCGCGGTTTTTTATGTGGTAACAATCCTTGTAAATATGGTACTTATTGCCCTCTTTTGTCCAGAAAACCTGGTCAACTCCATCGGTAAGCTGTTTCAGTGAATCCGTCTGAGCGTTGATCTCATCGGTGTACTTCTCAATCGAAGGAGGATTAAAATCAATGCCTGTAATGCCGGCAGCAAGCAAAGCTACTACTGCAACAGCCCCGGCTATACCCTTTGTTTTGCCATTGATGTCTTTATTGGTAAAGATAAGAATGACCAATGGCAAAAAGGCCAGAACGGACATGATAGCGCCCAACTGACTTTTCAGGAAAAACGAAATTTTGTTGGCTTCTGATGGCGGGTCTAACCGGTTGGCTTTTTTCCACAGCATGTTTCCTACAATCGCCAGTATCAGTATCACAACAATAGCAACTACAAGCCATACAAGGGTTTCGTTGTGTATAAGCTTGAGAATGGCAAAGATTTCTCCGGCAATGGCTATAAGCCATGCCAGCATGGCAAAAAGACGAAACTGGCCGGCTTTGGCTTTGGCTTCGTCACTTGCTACAAAGATTTTCGGATCAGTCATAACAGGAGGATTAAATTGGGTTAATAATGTTGATTCGTGAAATGATTGTAAAAATATGAACCTTAACCATGAAATGCAAATTAGTATTAAAACCTTGTCAAAAGGCCAGAATGACAATACATGGAGACGCAATAACAGGACAAAAAGAAATAAATAAGTGACAAAAAGTAATTAGTACTTGCTTTAATGTAATTTATGCATTACTTTTGTATCGTTTTTAAAACTTAAAACAATGAAAACACAACTTCTTTTTCCATTCCGGTTCAAACGCATCGGGTGGATGTTACTGATCCCATCGGCCATATTGGGATTTTTTGTGATTTTCTTCAACTTCCAGGCGTCGTTTCTCGACTGCCAGGTGTTTGCCGCTTATTCGGGAGCTACCGGATGGCTCAGTGAGAATAAGGCAGGTATCATTGAAAACAACATTACCGACGAAATTGCCGCCATCCTGTTTATCATCGGCGCCCTGTTGGTTGCTTTCTCAAAGGAAAAACAGGAGGACGAATTCATTGCCAAAACGCGGCTTGAGTCGCTGGTGTGGGCAGTGTATGTTAACTATGCCATCCTGGCGTTGTGCATTCTGCTTTTTTACAACATGGGATTTCTTACTGTGATGATTATCAACATGTTTACGATACTCATCTTTTTCATCATCCGTTTCTACTACATTCTTTACAGAAACAAAAAATCGCTTGGCCATGAAAAATAACCTGAAAGTGGAAAGGGCCATCAAAAACATCACGCAGGAAGAACTGGCCCGGCAGATAGGAGTGACCCGGCAGGCGATAAACTCCATTGAGCTGAACAAGTATGTGCCATCAACCATCCTGGCGCTGAAGCTGTCGGCTTATTTCGGTAAAACGGTGAACGAGATTTTTCTTCTGGAGGAAGCAGATTGACGGTTGGGGGACTGGCGCTGCGGCTTGCTCAACCTTCTTTTAAGAGAGGCCGTTGCGCCAGACCCCTGTTGGCGGTAAGTTGCTATTACTATGTCACTATCATCCCTTGTAATTTCCACTGAGCCTTACGATTTGTAAAAATGAATATCAAGTTATATCCACCTTCAGGCGCATTCTTAGTTTTAACATTGTAATTTACATAAAATGTACTCTTATCATCAGACCAATAAGTTGAAAATTTTTTATCACTTAATGATTGAAGATGCATTAGTTTGTTTAAGTGATTGTTAAAAACAAATTCAGCGCTATAATACTCATTATTATTGTCTGGTACCAATTGACAATCAACACATTGAATTGAGTCAAGAGAATGTTTTAACAGATAATTGATGTCTTTTCTTTCCATGGCGCGAGCATATTCAATCCATGTGCTATCCATGAAGGTCAGAGGAGAATTCTTTATTCTATTATTCTCCGAACAAGATATTACTCCAATAATTAATAATGGACTAAAAATTACGATTACCAATATAATAGAAATATTCTCTTTCATTTTACTGCAATTACCGCCAACAGTCCCAGGCTACACAATACAAAACTTTTTATTCACTCAGCGTCCCGAGAAGCACAGAACACGAATTTAGTAATTATTTTGCCTAGAAGCACAAGCCAAAAGCCGGGTAGAGTTTAGTCTGTATTAGGCACAGGCTTTATAGCTCATCTTGTTATTTCAATTTGGCGTAATTAAATGTTGTCTTATGTTAATTTTTTGATAGTATATTTCCTTTAATTGAGAATTTGAGGTTTCAATGTCCTTTAATATTTTGTCATCTTTTGTTACAAAGTAATAAGTGCTTGAGATTAAGAATGCCATTTCAGGTTCTTCTTCAAATGCAGAATTCCAAACATTTCTATAAATACTATCGTTGCACTTATAAAACATTGATTCAAAGTTTTTTCTCAATATGACATCATTTTCTGTTTGTCTTTGAATCTCGATTTTATTAGGTTCTTTTGTTTCCTTTACTACTTTGTCTTCTTTTCTGAGAAAGTAAATTATAACGAGAAATACTAAGTTTAAGAAGATCGATAGTATCAACAGAATGCGAATTTTCTTCATAATTAGAAGCTTTAATTTGATAGTTAAGGTTGATTCCCTCTGCTTCTGACTAACGTTCCGCAGCTATGCCCAGTAGCCGACCTGCGGGCTTGGTCACTGTCCAAAGGCACAATGTTTCTGCGGTGTACGCTGTTTCAAATTGCTCTTTCATAGGCTATTGGGCGTAGGTGCTGTTACCGCCAGGTTTTCTTTCTGTCAGGCAAGTTTAACTTTCTGGTTGAGCAGTTCAACATTAAAATTCACTTTTGCGTTTAAAGCTTTGAATACTTTAATGATTGTCTCAAAACGAGCATCTGTCAGGCTGTTCTCCAACTTGGAGATTTGAGCTTTCTTTACACCAACCAACTGTCCAAGTTCTTCTTGTGTCAAATGGCGTTCTTTTCTAGCCTGCTTTATAGCTTCTCCGAGCAAATCGAGGCGCAATTCGTTTTCAAATGCATCACGCTTAGGAGTTCCCGGTTTGCCGATATATTTATCAGTAACTTCGTCCAGACTGATTGTTTTTAATGGTTTATCTTTCATTGTTTTTCCTTTCAAAATAAAGTTTTCTAACTCTCTCTGCTTTCTCTATTTCTCCGCTCGGAGTTTTGTCTGTTTTTTTGATTAGTCCGTGAGTTGAGATTACAACAGTTTCTATATGACCTGTTTTGTCCCAAAAGGCAAAAAGCCGATAATGGGTTCTGTTAAACAAAGTCCTGAATTCCCAGATTTCATCCTTAAGTTTTTTGAAGAGTTCCTTGTCATTTGAAAGTCTTGCTTTTTGAATGTTGTAGATGACTTTATCTCTCGCCTTTTCGTCAAGACTGTCTAGAAACTCGGCTGCTTCTTCTAAAAACTGAACTTTAAATTTTTCAGTCATATTGTAAAAAGTTTATGCAAAGATAAATGTTTCTTCATTAGGAAACAATTATTTTTAAATTCTGATTTTTCAAACTTGGCGGTAACACGTGGCTAAGTCTTATTAAACTACTCATATCTCCCCAAACTGGCTGTATAACCGCAATTATCGAAACGTTCGACAAAAAACAAATATACAAAGAAGTACCGCGACTTAAGCATCACTTTATGTAGTA
>Ga0209098_1004611_pt1 | contig 10661 bp, 11 predicted proteins | sample AD_JPNHW1_MetaG_FD_184429 | JGI IMG/M metagenome (GOLD analysis project Ga0209098, IMG submission 184429) | Active sludge microbial communities of municipal wastewater-treating anaerobic digesters from Japan - AD_JPNHW1_MetaG (SPAdes) (version 2) | ecosystem: Engineered > Bioreactor > Anaerobic... | reverse complement strand
CCCGCTTCAACATGCACAACGCCTCGGCCCTCGCGGGCATGGCCTTCACGAACGCATCGCTCGGCCTCGTCCACTCCCTCGCCCACAAGATCGGCGGCGAGTTCGGCGTGACCCACGGCCTCGCGAACGCCATCCTCCTCCCCTACATCATCGATTTCAACCGCAAGTCGACGAAGAAGTACGACGGGCTCGAGAAGGCCCTCGGCATCAAGGACATCGCCGAGGAGATCCGCAAGCTCAACGCGAAGCTCGACATCCCCGCGACCTTCAAGGACTGCAAGGAAGTCGACTTCAACGAGGCGAAGTTCAAGGAGGCCCTGGACCGCATGAGCGCCAACGCCCACGCCGATCCCTGCACCCTCACGAACCCCGGGAAGCCCACCGTCGCCGACGTCAAGGCGATCTACAGCGCCGCGTACTACGGCAAGTCGATGAAGTGACCGCGCCGCGCGGGCCGTAACGGCCTGCGCGGCAAGAGGCCGCCCTAAAAAAGGGATCACACGGGGACACAGAGGCACAGAGACGAGAGGGAGGAAGAGGAGAGGAGAAGGAAAGTGGAAGGTATTTCCATTCCAATATGTCCTTCCGACGCGATATGCGACAGCAATCCGTTTGCCCAGCCCCCTTTCGGTCCTGCGACTCTGTGCCTTTCCGTTTCTCCCTCGGGCGGCCTTCCGGTTTCCGGCCCCTTCTTACATCATATTCAACCACGCTAAGGACAGGCATACCGTGGCAAGGATACTCAGCAAGGAACAGCTCTCGGCCGACGTCTATCGCATGAGGCTCGACGCGCCGGACATCGCGCGATCGCGCAGGGCGGGCCAGTTCGTCATCGTCATGGCGGACGACCGCTACGCGGAGCGCATCCCCCTCACCATCGCCGACGCCGACGAGGCCTCGGGCAGCATCTCCATCATCTTCCAGGCGGTCGGCGGATCCACGAGGGAGCTCGCCTCCCTCGGGGAGGGAGACGAGGTCGCCCACCTCCTCGGGCCCCTCGGCACGCCGACCCACGTGGAGCGTTTCGCCGGCCCGGAAGGGACCCCGGGCCGCGTCGTCTGCGTGGGCGGAGGCATCGGCGCCGCGCCCCTCTACCCCATAGTCCAGGCCCACAAGGCCGCGGGCAACCGCGTAACGGTCATCCTCGGGGCGCGCAACGCCGGCCTCCTCATCCTCGAGGACGCGATGCGCGCCGTCGCCGACGAGGTCATCGTCTGCACGGACGACGGCAGCGCCGGAAGGAAGGACCTCGTCACGGCTCCACTCAGGGAGCTCTGCTCCGCGACCGGCGCGGAGCGGCCGGCCGAGGCCATCGCCATCGGCCCGCCCGTCATGATGAAGTTCTGCGCCGAGACGACGCGTTCCTTCGGCATCCATACCGTCGCGTCCCTCAACACCATCATGGTCGACGGCACGGGCATGTGCGGAGGCTGCAGGGTGACGGTCGGAGGGAAGACGAAATTCGTCTGCGTGGACGGCCCCGAGTTCGACGCCCACCTCGTGGACTGGAACTCGATGATCCAGCGTCTCTCGTCCTACAAGGCCGAGGAAGCCCATGAATGCCGCCTGTCGCGGAAGGCCGCCGAGCTCGCGGCAAGGAGCGCATCATGAACGGACACAGGGACGCGGCCGAGCTCCTCGCCGGGGCAAGGGCCGAGCGGGCGTCGCTCGAACGGGCGGGGCTCAAAGGCGCCTCTCTCGGCGCGAAGGAGAGGATGGCCATCCCCCAGCAGGAGATGCCGAGCCAGGATCCGCACGAGCGCGCGCGCAACATGGACGAGGTGGCCTTGGGCTACAGCGAGGACCAAGCCGTCGTCGAGGCCTCGCGCTGCCTCGGCTGCGCGAACGCGCCCTGCGTGAAAGGCTGCCCCGTCGGCATCGACGTGCCTGCCTTCCTCAAGGCGACCGCGGCCGGCGATTTCGACGTGGCCTTCTCCGTCATCCGCGAGAGCAGCATGCTGCCCGCGATCTGCGGCAGGGTCTGTCCCCAGGAGAAGCAGTGCATGTCCTCATGCACGGTCGGCAAGGCCGCGAGGGACCCGCTCAAGGCCGTGGCCATAGGCCGCGTCGAGCGCTTCCTCGCTGACCGGGCCCGGGCGATGGCGTCAGCGGCCGACCCGGCGGCAGCGAAAGGCGCGCAGAGCCCCGCGCGCGCGGCGGCGCGCAGCGGAGCCGTCTCGACGCCGGCCAACGCGAAGAAGGTCGCGATAGTCGGCTCGGGCCCCTCGGGCCTCACCGCCGCGGCCGACCTCGCCCGCATGGGCTTCGCCGTCACCGTCTTCGAGGCCTTCCACAAGGCCGGCGGCGTGACCGTCTACGGCATCCCCGAGTTCCGCCTGCCCAAGGCCATCGTCGAGGAGGAACTCCGCAACCTCGAGGCCCTCGGCGTGAGGATAGTCTGCGACTTCCTCGTAGGGCGCACGCGCACCATCGAGGAACTCATGGAGAAGGACGGCTTCGAGGCTGTCTACGTGGCGACCGGCGCGGGCCTGCCCAAGTTCATGGGCATCCCGGGCGAGGACCTCGTGGGAGTCTTCTCCGCCAACGAATTCCTCACGCGGTCCAACCTCATGAAGGCCTACGACCGCGACCGCGCAGCGACGCCCCTCTACAGCGCGAAGCGTGTCGCGGTCTTCGGCGGCGGCAACGTGGCCATGGACGCCGCGCGCACCGCCCTCAGGACGGGCTCGGAGGAGGTCCATGTCATCTACCGCAGGACCGAGGCCGAGATGCCGGCCCGCCGCGAGGAAGTCGAGCACGCGAAGGAGGAAGGCGTCGTCTTCGACTTCCTCTCGAATCCCCTGCGCATCATCGGCGATGAAAAGGGCCGGGTCCACGGGGTCGAGTTCCTCTCCTACCGTCTCGGCGAGAAGGATGCGTCCGGCCGCGCGAGGCCCGAGCCTGTCAGCGGCAGCGAGCACGTCGTCGCGATCGACGCCTGCATCGTGGCCCTCGGCAACGACTCGAACCCCCTCGTCCCGGCGACGACGCCCGGACTCAAGGTAAACGAGCGCGGCAACATCGTCGTGGACGGGAACGGCATGACCTCCATCCCCGGCGTCTTCGCTGGCGGCGACATCGTGCAGGGAGCGGCCACCGTCATCCTCGCGATGGGCGACGGCAGGCGGGCGGCGCGGGGCATCCGCGACTACCTCGCGGCGCGGCCTGGCACGGCGCGGCCGCGATGACGCGGCGGTTGGCAGGGGCATGACTCCCGACTATACTCTGGACACCATGGAACCGCTTGGCGTGCCCCTGCCGACCCTGCGTCGCCTGCCCCTCTACCTCCGTCTCTTCGAGCAGAAAGCGGAGGCGGGCGAGGAGTGGTTGTCCTCCGAGGCGATGGCCAGGGAGCTCGGCTTCGGGGCGATACAGGTCCGCAAGGACCTGGGCGCGGTGGGCGCTCTCGGTAGCCCCAAACGCGGCTTCCCCGTGGGCGAGACCAGTCGTCTCCTCGGCTCCTTCCTCGGGGCCGAGGACCTATCGGAGACCTTCCTCGTGGGGACCGGGCCCCTTTCAAGGGCCGTGCTCTCGGACGAAGGCCTCGCGAATCGGGGCTTCAGGATCGTGGCCATCTTCGAGCCCGATCCCCGGGCGCCGCGCCCCTCGGACCGGAAGTACCAGCCCCTCGAGCGCCTACCGGAGCTCGCGAAGCGCATGGGCACGCGGCTCGCCATACTGGCGGTCGAGCCCTGCTGGGCCGAGGAGGCGGCGGCGGTCCTCGCGCGCTCAGGTGTGTCCGGCGTCCTCGACCTCACGGGCGTTACGCTGGCCTTTCCCCAGGGGATGGCCGTCGTGAGGGAGAGCTTCAGCGCGGGGCTGTCGGCCCTGGCGGGCAACGTGCGCGCGAGGAAGGTCCGCGGGGCCTGAGGGCGCGGGAGCGCCGCCTCCGGGCGGCCCGGCGGCCCGGCGGCGCGATGCGCGGAATCGAAAGCGGCTAGAAATCTATCTCGATGTCGCCCGAGACGCTCTTGGCGTGGAGCCGGCGGCCGCCCTGGGCCACGGTCAACGCGGCGCGGCGGGGGCCGGTGTTGTTGCCGACCTCGCCGTGGGGGGTCCGCAGGCGGCCCGAGAGGGTCTCGGCCCTGAGCTCGAGCGAGGCGCCCGAGAGCGAGAGTCCGATGTGGCCCGACGTCGTGTTGGCCTCGCCGCCGCCGAAGGGCAGGGGCGCATCGATCTCGATGTCTCCCGACTGGCTCATGGCCCGCACGCGGCCGCGGGGGCGCGCGATCCCTATCTCGCCCGTCGCGGTCTCGAGGTAGAGGTCGGCGGCGGCCTCCTCGACCTCGATGTCGCCCGATTCGCTCCGCGCGGTCATGCGGCCCTCGGGCCGTACCGCCCGGATCCGTCCCGAGCCGGACTTGATGTCGGAGAGGCCCGTATCCTCGGTCTCGATCTCGCCTTCGGAACTCCGGGCCTCGAGCGAGGCGGCTCCGGCCACGCGGATGCGCCCTGAGACGGTCTCGATGACGAGCCCCATGGAGAGGCCCCTGACCTCGACATCGCCGGAACGGCCGTGGATTTCGAGGTCGCGCAACGCGACCGGGAGGCGGGCGCGGATCTCCGCGACCTTGACGGGGCCCGAATCCTCGCCGATGACGAGGATGCCCTCGATGCGGCGCACCGAGGGCTGCCAACCGGACAGGTCGGCCTCCGCGCCCCGGAGCTCGAACTCGATGCCGAGATCGGCGCCGTCGGCCGGCGCGACCGCTATGTCGGCCCCGGAAAAGCGGAGGACGAGGCGCTCGGCCCCGTCGGGGGAGATCTCCATGCGGTGGAAGGCTGGAGCTGGTTCTCTGTCGGCAAGCATGGCATCCTCCCGGAAATGTTTGAAAAATGACGGAGCATTATATCATACCCCGGCAAGACGGCCGAGCCCCCTCCTGCGATGGCAATAAAGAGGCGGCGGCCACGGGCAGACGGTCGGGAAGCTCCCGACCGTCCAGCCGCAGCCGCCGCCATCGCGGGGCAAGTACCCGTTCTCAGTCCCAGTCTGCCCGCACGTTGCCGGACACGCTCCGGAGGACGAGGCGTCCTCCTCCCTGGCCGGACAGGGCCTTGAGCCTGTGGGGAACCCGGTCAGGAGCGCTTTCCCCGTCGAGCTCGACATCGCCGGAGACCGTCTCCGCGTAGATCTCGAGACTGGCCTTGCCCAGATCGGCATCGACGTCGCCGGACTTCGTATCCACCTCGCCGCCCGAGAAGCCGGCCCCGACGCCGAGGCTCACGTTGCCCGAGGCGGTCGAGGCCTTTACCGGCCCGTCGCCCAGCTCGAGCTCGAGGTCGCCGGACAGGCTCTTCGCCTCCACCGGGCCGCCAACGCCTTCCATGCGGATGTCGCCCGAGGCGCTCTGGGCCCTGACCATGCCTGAGACCTCCTCGACCTCTATGTCGCCCGACCTGGTCTCGAGGACGAGGGCCCCGCAGCCGCTTATCGTGAGGTCGCCTGAGGTCGTGACGACCTGGGCCCTGTCCGCGCCCTTGAGCTCGACGTCGCCCGAGACGCTCGAGATGCGGAGGTCGCGTCCGCCCGCATCGCATTCCATGTCGCCCGAGACCGTGTCGATGGCCATGCGCAGTATCGAGGCCGGTACGCGGATCTCGAGGCGACGGGCGCGGGAACCTTCCGCGTCCTTTATGGCGAGGGCCCGGCCCTCCCGCGTGACGAGGGGTTCGTAGTCGCCGAGCACGTCGGGCTCGCCCTCGACCTCGATCTCCAGGCCCAAGGTGGAGCCCTCGCAGGGCTCGATCGACATGTCGGCGCGCGAGAAATCGAGGGAGAGCTCGTCGATGCCCTCGACATCGAGCTCGGTCGACCAGTCCCTGGAGGAGCCGTCTAGGCCGCCGCCGAAGCCGCGGACCGCGTTCCTCACGGCATCGCGGATGGTCGCGCCGAGGCCATCGAGGCCCTTGAAGCTTTCCTTGAGCTTCTCGCCGAGGCCATTGAGCTCGTCGAGGCCCTCGAAGTCCTTTTCGTCGATGTTGATATGGAAGCCGTACTTCCCCGCATCGTCGAAGATGCGGAACGAACTCTTCGGGTCGCGGTCGCGACGGTCGCGGCCGTCGCCATGGCGTTCGCCGAACGAAGCTCCGGCCCCCGAGGGGGCCGAGCCGGCGGAGGCGGCCTGACCGCCCGGGGACGGCTGGGAATCGGAGAGGCCGAGCTCCTCGAGGAGGCCGGCAGCCAGCGACCCGGGCGGCGAAAGGGTCTCGATGAGGGCCTCCTCGTCGAGCTCGGGCCTGCGTTCGGCCAGCTCGTCGATGTGGCCTTCCATCTCCCTGATGATATCGTCACGCACCGAGGCATCGGCTCCGCGGAGCGCGGCCCCAAGCGTCTCGATGTACTCATTTCGCTTCATCGGATTCCTCCTCGTCCTCACAGGTTCCACCTTGTTCGCGGAAAGCCAGGTCCTCGCAGAGCTCCTCCACCTTCCCTTCGCCGCAGGCAAGGGGAGGGAAGCAGCCTTCGCTGTCGTTGAACATCACCAGTATCATGACGTCCCCCTGCCGGCGCCGGAGACCAGCGTCTTGAAGGCGCCGAAGTCAGCCTCGTAGCTTTCTTTCATCGCCGAGAGTGCCGTCCTGCCCGCCTGGGTGAGACGGTAATACTTGCGGGGATGCCCCTTGTCGGGGGTTTCCCACTCGGCCGAAAGGCTCTCCTCCCGAGTCATGCGCGCGAGGAGGGGATAGAGGGTCCCCTCCCCCACCTCGACCCCGGCCTGGCCCAGGCCTTCCATGAGATCGAGGCCGTAGGCCGTGCCGCGGCTTTCGAGGAGGGCAAGCACGCAAAGCTCCAGGAAGCCCTTTCGCATCTGGCCTCGCCACTTTTCGAGATCGGCCATGTTCTCGTCCATACCTCGCTCCTCATCGCATCTTGCTTTTCGCTACATAATGTATTGCAAGGTATCTTGCTTGTCAAGATTTTTCGGGGTCAGACCCCGAAGCCGACACCACGCCTGGTTGAGGGGGTCAGACCCCGATGCCCAGGCCCGAACCGACAGGCAGGGTCTGACCCTTGGCAGAGGCATAGCCTAGCGTTCGGGGTCTGACCCCATTGACAAAATGCCGACGAAACACGATACATAAACTTGTTTACGGTATAAACCATAGGAGACTGACCATGACCGAGAGCGAAATAGACGAGCTTGCCAAGGCCATAGCAGACCTGAAGCGGGCGACCAAGCGCAACGATCCCTTCCTCCGCAGCCTCTTCGACGACAAGGGCTGGCTCGGCCTTGGCCTCGCCGGCAGCATCGGGATCACCCTCTTCTGTCTTCCGGCCCACTTCCTTGTTGCAATCTACGGAAGCTTCTCCGCCATCCCGCCCCTCCCCCAGGCCCTCCTCTGGACCGTCCTGGCGGCCGTCCTCGTCATCGGGGGAGTCCAGAAATCCCGCTTGCTTTTGCGGAAGGCAAGGGCAAGGGACGGGAAGGGTGAAGGGGCTACGGAAGGGCCTGCCGCCTTGGCCAGGGTCATGCAGGCGGTCTTCGGGGGCTGGGGCTTCCACATGGCCGTACCCCTCGTGCTGGGCGGCATAGGCGTGGCGGCCTTCGCCTTCGCGGCTGGCCATCCCTGGTACGGCGTGCCGGGCCTCGCCATCCTCCTCTGCTTCTGGGCCAACTTCATGGGCCTCGTGGTCGAGCACCGCGAGTACCTCGTCATGGGCTGGTGGTGCCTCCTCACGGGTCTGGCAGGGCTCTTCTTCATCGAGAGGGCGCCCTTCATCTGGACCTTCATCATCTACGGCGGGGTCCTCTGGTGCTTCACGGGGGCCCTCCTCCTCGAATCGAAGGGAAGGAGGGGCGCCGGCCATGACCAGGGAAGGTGAGCTCAGGCATGTCGGGCTCGACCGCATCGTGCACGAGAGGGCGAGGCTCCTCATCCTGACGCGCCTCGCCTCCTCGATGTCAGCGGAGACCGGCTTCACGGAGCTCAGGGACGGGCTGGGCCTCTCCGCAGGCAATCTCTCGGTCCAGCTCAGGACGCTGGAGGAGGCGGGCTACGTGGCCATAGCCAAGAGCTTCAGGGACAACAAGCCCTTCACGGGCGTCAGCATCACGCAGGAAGGCAAGAAGGCCCTCGAGGGTTACCTCGGGGAACTCGAAGTGATCGTCGCGACGCTCCGCGGCGGCAAGGAGCAGACATGAGCGCACTGCATCTGGAAAAGGTTTCGCGGATATACGGCAAGGGCGATGTCGAGGTCAGGGCCCTCGACGGCATCGACCTCGACGTCGACCCGGGCGAGTTCCTCGCCATCGTGGGCCCCTCGGGCTCGGGCAAGACGACCCTCCTCAACATCCTCGGCTGCCTCGACTCGCCAACGACGGGGCGCATCGTCTACGACGGCACCGACCTCCACGGCCTCGACGAGACGGGCCTCTCCGCCTACCGGCGCGACCGCATCAGCTTCGTCTTCCAGTCCTACAACCTCGTGCAGGTCCTGACCGTGCGCGAGAACGTCGAGCTCCCCCTCGTCATCGAGGCGAGGGCCCGGGGCAAGGGCGCGAAGAAGGCTGAGGAGATACGCGACATCGCCCTCGCGATGATCGAGGCGGTGGGCCTTTCCGACAAGTCGGACCGCTTCCCGCGCGAGCTCTCGGGCGGCCAGGAGCAGCGCGTGGCCATCGCCCGCGCCCTCGTGAAGGAGCCACTCGTCGTCCTCGCGGACGAGCCCACGGCCAACCTCGACTCGCACACGGCCGGAGAGATCCTCGACCTCATGCGCGGCATCAACGAGAAACGGGGCACGACCTTCGTCTTCTCGACCCACGACCGACTCGTGATGGAGCGGGCCCGACGCATCGTCACCCTCCACGACGGCCGGATCGCGTCGGACCTCCCCTCAAAGGGCTCCGCCGCCGGGGCGGCCAACGCGCAGGCCGCGGATTCCGCGTCAGGCGGAATCCGCGACACAGCCTCCGATAGGAGGCTGTGATGGACGAGCTCTGGAAGATCGCCGCGCGCAACGTCGTGCGGCACAGGAAGCGGACCCTCATCACGGGCATCGTCATGATGGTGGGCATAGGGCTCTACATCGGCTACGACTCCATCCTCTCGGGCATGGACCGCATGGCCATCGACTCGATGGTCTCCTATTCCTCCTCGTGGCTCAAGGCGAGGACCCCCGAGTACGCGGCCGAGTCGATGGGCTTCCCCATCGACAAGGGGATAGCCGAGCCAGGGGCTGCCATGGCGGCGATGAGGAAGGCGGCGCCCGAGATCACCGCGACGGCGCCCCGGACCCTCTTCGTGGCCCAGGCCTCGAACTACACGGACGCCGAGCCGGTCATCGCGGCGGCCGTGGATCCGGCCGCCGACGCGGAGGTCTTCGGCGTGGCCAAAAGCGTGGGCAAGGGGCGCTGGCTCGCCGAGGCGGAAGCATCCGCTGGCGGCAACGCCGCGCCGCCCCGCGAGGTGGTGATAGGCGCGGCTCTCGCGAAGGACCTGGGCCTCTCCGTGGGCGACGGCCTCCTCCTTTCGGCGCGGACCGTCTACGAGAACGACAACGCCGACGAGTTCGCGATAGTCGGCATCCTGGACGGCGCGGCGGCCCTTGCCGGCACCGCGACGGTCTACATGGGCTACGCGGACGCCAGGGCCTTCCTCGGCGAAAGCCTGCCCGTCACGGAGATCGACGCGGCGGCGGCTCCCTCGCCCTCGCTCGAGAAGGAGCTGGAGGGCTCGGTCCAGGCCGCTTCCCTTGTCAGGGCGGCCCTCCCCTCCCTCGCCGTCGATCCGGTCGGGGAATTCGCCAAGGACTACCTCGCCCTCAGGACGAGCAAGTCCAAGGCGAGCCTCCTCCTCATCGCCATGATCCTCCTCATCGCCGCCGTGGGCATCGTCAACACCATCCTCATGAGCGTCTACTCGAGGATCAGGGAGATCGGCGTGCTCAGGGCCTACGGCATGACGCCGAAGGACATCAGGAAGCTCTTCACGCGGGAAGGCATCATCCTCGGCGCGGTGGGCAGCCTCGCGGGCCTCGGCTTCGGCGCCCTCCTCGACTGGCTCCTCGTATCGGTGGGCATCTCGCTCTCGGCCTTCGGCAACCTCGACTTCGGATCCATACCCATCAACGGCGTCATGCACGGGGAATGGAAGCCCGAGTCCTTCGTCGTCGGCCTTATCTTCGGGATCGTCGTGGCCTGGCTCGCGGCGAGGATACCGGCCAAGCGCGCGGGCAAGCTCGAGCCCACCGAAGCGCTCAGGTTCGTGTGAGGAGGCGGAAAATGAGATTGAGCCAGATGGCGCTCCGCAACCTGGGGCGCAACAAGCGAAGGACCTTCCTGGCCGCCTTGTCGGTCGGCATAGCCATGCTCATCGTAATGTTCCTCGACGGCTTCATCGGGGGCTTCGTGGGCAACATGGTCGGCAACTACACCAAGAACGACGTGGGCGACGTCAACGTCGCCACGGCCTCCTACCGCGAGCGCGAGCGCTTCATGCCCGTGGCCGAGTACATCAGGGACTCGGGCGCGGTGGCCGAAACCATCCGCTCCCTCCCGGCGCTGAAGGGCAGGGTGGCCACGGTGGCCGAACGCATCCGCTTCGGCGTCATCCTCTCCTCGGGCTCCCTCTCCAAGGCGGCCCTCTGCGTGGCGGGCGACCCGGAGACCGAGCGGAGCCTCCTCATGCTCGACCGCAGCATCAGGGAGGGCGGA
>Ga0209098_1004605_pt1 | contig 10664 bp, 5 predicted proteins | sample AD_JPNHW1_MetaG_FD_184429 | JGI IMG/M metagenome (GOLD analysis project Ga0209098, IMG submission 184429) | Active sludge microbial communities of municipal wastewater-treating anaerobic digesters from Japan - AD_JPNHW1_MetaG (SPAdes) (version 2) | ecosystem: Engineered > Bioreactor > Anaerobic >... | reverse complement strand
GTGAAGGAGAGTCCGCTGAAGGAGAGGGAGTAGCCGGCCTCCTCGTGCAGGTGGGAGGGCAGCAGCGTGGCCTGGATCTGGGAGCAGGTGGCCAAAATGGAGGCCACCGCGAAGAGCGGCACGAAGGGGACGCTCGGGATGTTCTCCTTCTGCTCCAGCGCGTCGCCGGCCTTGTCGGTCTCGAGGGGCAGGCGCATGCCGCTGGCGTACAGCCAGGCGGCGGCCAAGGGCGCGACCGCATAGAGCCACAAGAGGCTGTGCAGCCCGAAGTGTTCGGTGAGCGTGGAAGAGATGAGCGCTCCGCCCGCAAAACCCATGAAGCCGGCGACCATGAAGACCGCCGTCGAGAGCGAGGAGGGCAGCGCGTTGAGGCCGTGCACCGCACGGAGCCCTTCCGGGTGGACGATCGCGACGCCAAGCCCCGCAACCAAGGCGATCGCCGACATCCAGACCGCGCTGTGCGGCCCGGCGGGAAGGCTTGGAATCAGCACCGACGCGCCCGAGAGCAGGACGCCCAGGCAAATCGGCACCGGGCTGGTCCACCTGGCGCGCATGTGGCCGATCGGGATCTGGAGGATGTTGGAAGAAAACGCCAGCAGCGAGGAGACGAAGATCAGGAGGGGGACCGAGACGTTGAAATGGTCGCGCATGGGAATGATCACGGGGGCGACGATGCCGACGAAGGTGTCGGCCATGGCATGCGCAAAGGTCAGAGCCAGCAACTGGCGCCACTGGCGAGCGGAAAAAGAGGAAGAGGTGCTCATGAGAATAAGAAGGGTGCCGAAAATGAAAAGGCGACATGTTAGGGCGTTCTTTGAGAGGCGTCAAGGCGGCAGAACGGGTGGAAGGCCGAACGCCGAACGTTTTCGCTTGCGCAACAAACGCCCATCTATAGTATAGTAGAGAAGCAATATCACACCTATTCTGTGCTCTCAAACGATAAGGGCTGTCAAATGAAATGGCTTGGCGGTTTTGCGATCGTATTCAGGGGGGGTGTCGTGTGCCTTGGCTTGGCGGGCGCGGGCGTGGCCTGTGCGGCGGAGCAGGTGTGGAACGACGCCGGCACGGACAACATCTGGAGCACGGGCGCTCTCAACTGGGACGCGGGCGCCGCATGGGTGAACGGCAACAGCGCCGTCTTCGCGGGGGCGGCGGGAACGCTGGCGGGTGAGACGCTCGACGTGTCGAACGCGGTGAGCGTCGCCGACATGACCTTCCTGACGAACGGTTATGCGATCGCCGACGCGGACGCCAACGGCGCGCTGACGTTCGTGGGATCGCCGAGCGTGGTTGCGGTGGTGAACGCGGGCGACACGGGTACGGTCAGCGCGGCGATCGCTGGCAGCAGCGGGTTCACCAAGGCGGGAAACGGGCAACTGCGCCTGGCGGCGACCAACACGTATTCGGGGACGACCACAGTCAACGCCGGCGTGCTGAAGCTGAGCTACAACATCCCCGGCGTGTTGGGCGCCACGGGGACGGGCAACGACACGGTCGTGGCGAACGGCGCGACGCTGGATTTCAACGGCTGTTATGCGAACAGCGGCACCTCCGAAAAATTCACGGTCTCCGGCGCGGGCGTGGACGGAAAGGGCGTGGTGGTCAACACGGGGGCGGGACACTTGAACAAGAACATCGGCGGGCTGACGCTGCTGGCCGATTCGGTGATCGGCGGCCCGTCGCGGATCGATGCCTACACCATTACGGGAAACGGCAAAACGCTGACTAAGATGGGGGGCGGCCAGCTGTGCGTGCAGAACGTGGATAAGGCCGAGATCGTCATCAACGAGGGCATGTACACGATCCTGTCCGATAACCGTGCTTTGGGCGGCACGACGGCCGGCGACACGACGGTCAACGGCAGCGCCAACCTTGACTGCTGGAGCTCGCTCACGGTCTCCGAGCGCATCACCTTTAACGGCGGGAAGCTCTCCCAGGGCAACATCAGCAACACCTTCTATCTGGCGGGGCATCTCACCGTGAACAGCAACGTGAACGTCAAATCGGACGCCACGCGCGGGGTGGACATCACCGGGTATGTGGACGGCGCGGGCGGCTTCACCCAGCAGGGGTCGGGCTGGTTCGTGCTTTCCGGCAACACCAACACCTATACGGGTCCCACGATCGTCAACTCGACCTGCCCGCTGTGGGTCGGTCAGCCCGGCAAGAACAACGGCGCGTGGGGGCCGGGCGTCGTGACGAACAACGGCAGCATCTATTTCTATTCCGGGCGGTTCGGCTCAGGAGATGTCGTGAACTTCGGCTCCCTCTTTTTCGACCGGCTCGGCGGCTACGCGATGACGAACACGGTGGTCGGTAACGGTTCCGCCTTTGTGCGGTACGGGAGCGAGCCGACGCTGAGTGGCAGCTTTTTCTCGAACGCGTATTTCCGCGTCATCGACGGCGTGTTGAGGCTGACTAACGGCGCGACGGTCGTGGCGACGACGGACTTCACGTTGGCCGACCGCCAGTCTTGGAATTACACGAATGCGGTGAAGAATTTCCCGATCACGGCGGTGGTCAGCGTCGTGGAGGGCGCGCTGCTGCGGGCGCGGGACCTCGTCATCGGCAACGGCGATACGATCTCGAACGGCCTGCTGGTCGGCACGATCAACCAGTACGGCGGGCAGGTTTATACGTACGGTCAATCGGCGGAAAGCAACGGCGTGCGCGTCGGCCACTATCCGCTCGGGTACGGCACGTACAACATGATGGGCGGCACATTCACCGTGGATAACGGCTGGGACCTTTGCATCGCCACGGACGGCACGGGCTGGGTTCACCAGACCGGCGGCGAGATCTACACGAGCCGCATGATGCTCAACGAGCGGTGGGGCAGCGGCGGATTCGGAAGGCTGACCGTCGAGGGCGGCGTGCTGAACATCGGGTTGACCAACGGCATCCGGAACGTCGAGGAGAACGGGATCTCGGCCGACAGCGGCGCGCCGTACCTCGTCGAGTACGGCGGCGCGGGCGGCGTGGTCCGGGCGGTCACCAATTTCGTTTCCGCGCTGAACGCGACCTTGTACGGGACGAACGCGAACGCGATCACCTTCGACACGGAGGAGTGGGCGGTCAGCCTTTCCGGCAAGCTGACGGGCGCAGGCGGCCTCAACAAGGCGGGTTCGGGCACGCTGACGCTGACGGGGGCCAACACGTACACGGGCGGCACGGCGGTCCTAGAGGGGACGCTGCGGGTGAACGCGCGTTCCGCGGTGCCCGACGGGCCGCTGGATTTCGGCGTCTCGGCCAACGGCGCCTGCGGCGTGCTGCACGCGACCGGCGATCTGTCGCTGACGGGGTTGTCCGTGGGCTTCGCGAATCCGGAACAGGCGGACGAGAATGCGAAATACACCATCATCACGTGCGACGGCACGCTGGGCGGCACGCTGTCCGAGGAGCGTTTGCCGGGCCCGTGGTTCGTGTATTACGACGAGGCGGGAAAGAGCGTCCAGCTGCGCGCCGCGATCGGGACGGTGTTCTGGCTGCGTTGAGCGCGACAGGAACGGGAAAACAAGAGAGGATGGCAATGAAGGCATTCGGGGTTGGCGCGGTTGCGGCTTTTTGGGTGTGCGCGGGCGCGGTGCGGGCGGCGGAACAGACGTGGAATGAAGCAGGCGTCGACAATGTCTGGAGCACGAACGCGTCGAACTGGGCGGGCGGCGCGGTATGGACAAACGGCAACAGCGCGGTTTTCTCGGGCGCGGGCGGCACGCAGACCGGCGAGACGGTGGACGTTTCGGCCTCGGTCTCGGTCGCGAACCTGACTTTCCTGACCAACGGCTATGTGATCGCGGACGCGGACGGGGACGGAGCGCTGTCGTTCGCCGGCGGGGGCGAGGCCCGGGTCGTCAACGCGGGGGATTCCGCGGTGGTGAGCGAGGCGATCGGGGGTGCGGGCTTCACCAAGTCCGGTAACGGCGTGCTTCTGTTGTCGGGAATAAACACCTTTACGGGAAATTTGACGGTTGCCCAAGGCACGCTTCGGCTGAGCAAATATGCTTACGCCGTTTTAGGCGCGACGGGGGCTGGCAACGATACGATTGTTGCGAGCGGCGCGACGTTGGATATTTACGGAGCGTATACGGACAATTACAATCGCGTAGAAAACCTGTATATTTCGGGAACCGGGGTCAACAACCAAGGGGCGCTCGTCAATACCGGCAATCGTTGTATGAACTCAGGGCTCAGCGGAACGATGACGCTGCTCGGCGACACGTTGGTCAACTGCCAGAACCGGATCGACTTTCGCGGCACCGTGGTCGGCAACAACTACACGCTGACGAAGATCGGCAGTCAAGAGCTGGCGGTCGGCGTCGAGGTCCTCAACTGCAAGATTGTGGTCAACAACGGTTACTACACGTACATGAACGCGAAGGCGTTGGGCACGGGCGACTTCGACACGACGATGAACGGCGGCGCGCTGCGGTCGTACGGCAACCAGACCGTGACCGAGCACCTGATCTGCAACGGCGGGTCATTCATTGCGGCCGGATGGGGGAACAACACTTTCACCATCGCCGGACTCGTCACGCTCAACAGCAACGTGGTTGTCACCGCATCGGCGGATAACGGCGGTACGGGTACATTAAACCTTTCCGGCCTGTTGGAGGGGACGGGCGGCATCAGGCGGCAGGGGAGCGGCCATTATGTCTTCGTGACGTGCGACACCAACACCTATTCCGGTCCGACCATCATCGACAGCGGGTGTTCGCTGTGGGTCGGCAAGCCCACGCTGTGCTCGGGCGTGCTGGGTTACGGCGCAGTCACCAACGCGGGCACGCTGTACGGCTATTCGCCGCGGCTCTGTTACGGTCCGCTTGTCAACCAGGGTGCGCTCTACTGCAACACCGGCGTGGTGAGCATGGGCAGCGTGTCCAGCAGCGGCAAGCTGTATCTGAACGGCGGTATCCTCGGGACCGGCAGCGTGGCGAACAGCGGCAGCCTCTACTGCTTCTCGCCCAGCCTCGGCGCCGGCGAGGTGACCAACACGGGGTCGCTGTACTTCGACGGGACCAACCTGTCGCATGTGGTGAGCAACGCGGTGTATGGCAGCGGCGCGGCGTATCTGCGCTACGGCAGTACGGTGACGCTGGCGGGCTACTATACGAACGCCTCTTGGCGCGTGGGGATGGGGACGCTGACGCTGACGAACGGCGCGACGGTGTTCGCCGGCTCAGGCCTGTCGCTTTCGGAGCGGCAGTCGATGGGGTATTCGGTCGATCCGTCGAACGTGGTGTCCGTGCTCAACATCCGCGATGGCGCGTCGCTGACGATGGCCGCCATTTCGGCCGGCAACGGTAGCGGCGGTTGCATGACCAGCATCGTCACGCAGACTGGCGGCCGTGTGCTGACGACCGGGTGGACGGGGAATCCTGCGAATTTCCCGGGCGAGATGGACGGCCTGCACCTCGGACACTGGCCCGCCTCCTACAGCGAGTGGAACATCAGCGGCGGCACGCTGACCGTTGACAACGGCTACCGGCTGGCTATCGCGATCGACGGGACGGGGGTGGTCCATCAGACCGGCGGCGAGATTTACGCGCAGTCTGTGGTCGTGAATGCGCGCGACATCTCGCCTGGCGGCTACGGGCGGCTCACGGTCGAAGGCGGCGCGCTCAACGTCGGCAGCAACGGCATCACGGCGGGGGCGGGGGCGGCCTATCTCGTCGAATACGGCGGCGCGGGCGGCATCGTGCGAGCGAGTACCAACTTTGCGTCGTCGCTGAACGCGACGCTGTACGGGACGAACGGGAACGCGATCACGTTCGACACGACGAATTGGGACGTCACGCTTTCCGGCAAGCTGACGGGCGCGGGCGGGCTCAACAAGGCCGGCGCGGGCACGCTGACGCTGTCGGGGACGAACACGTATGCCGGCGGCACGCGCATTCTGCAGGGGCGCGTGGTCCGCGGATCGGCGAAGGCCCTGCCGTCGGGCGGCGTGGTCCTGTTCGGGGTGACGGCGGACGACGCCGGCGGCCAGCTGTACGCGTCGGGCGACCTCTCGCTGGAGGGGGTGGTCGCGGGCGTGGCGAATCCCGAGGCCCTGGACAAATCCAAGAGCTACACGATCGCCGCCTACGGCGGGACGCTGACGGCGAAATTTATGGACGAGGCGCTGCCGGCGCCGTGGTCCGTGTATTACGATGGGGACCACAAGCGCGTGCAGCTGAAGGTCTTTTCGGGCACGGTGTTCTGGTTGAGGTGAGCGCGACAGGAACGGGAACTCGACCGGGAGGCGGCGGTGAACGCACGGTCGGTTGGAACAGCGGCGGCTTTTTTGGCGTGCGCCGGTCAGGGCGCGCTCGCCACATCGGCGTAGCGTTTGGAGTGGCGGGCGTAAAAGGGATAGCGGGCGGGATCGTCGTTCGGAAGAATGTAGCGCCAGCGGCGGTAGTTGAGGCACCAGAGCGAGGGGTGCTTGCGGATGACGTCTTCAAAGGCCGTGGTGATCTGTTGGGTGCGCGTGGCGTCGTCGACCTGCGGGTCGGGGAGAAAGACCCGGCCGGGCTCGATGCGGTAGCGCCCGTCCTTGAGGGGACGCGACCAGGCAAAGACGATCGGGCGGCCGAGCTTGCGCGCGAGGGCAGCGGGCGTGATCGAGATGGCCGCGGGCAGCCCGAAGAGGGTGACCCACGTGCCGCCCTCCGAAATGTGCGTGTGCTGGTCGACCAGCAGCCCGATGCTGGTGCCGTGTTTGAGGGCGTAGATGAGATGCTTCAAGGCACCCTCCGCGGGCACGATCTGCTGCCCGATGGTGGAGCGTAGCCGCGTCAGGCCCTCCGTTATTTCCGGGGAGCCGGTCGTTTTTGCGACGGACATCATGGGAACGCCGTTGGCCACGCAGGCTTGCGAGAGTATCTCCCAGTTGCCGAAATGTGCGCTGACCGTGATGGCGGGGTGGTGGGCGCGGACCGCGTCGAGGACGCTTGGCGTGAAGAAGACCAGGGCTTTCATCCGCGCGAGGGTGTCGCGCGACATCCAGAAAATGTTGAGGAGCACGCGGGTCATGTTGCGATAGGTGTGGCGAATGATGATGCGCTCGCGGGCGGGGGTCATCCGCTTCCCGAACATCAGCCGCAGGTTCGCGCGGGCGATCGCCTTGCCCTTGCCGTCGAAGAAGTAGCCCACGTCGGCGAGCCAGCGCGAGAGGCGCAAGAGCCCGGCGGGGGAGAGCGGCGGAATGATCGCCTGTCCCAGCCGGATGAGGAGCCACTCCACGGGCGTGCGCAGGCTCCGATAGAATGTTTTAAAACCTTTCTGCCCCATGACCGGTACAAAGTAGCATGCGCGGTGGAAACGGGAAAGTAAAAACACCCCGCCTTGCCGTCCTGTAATCGTGCATGATGCGGGCGACGGGCGATGCGCGGTCCGGCTACCACATGTCGCCGACCTGGCCGCAGGGGAGGATCTCGATGGTGGCGTCCACCTCCTCGCCGGGCGCGAATCCCGCGATGCCGACCACGACGCGGATGGGCATATGGTCGGGGATGGTGAAGCCGCGTTTGCGCTTGGTGCCTTCCCAGACGATGTTCAAGCGGTTGTAGGAGTAGTGCTTGGCCATGCGGACGCCGGTCTCTTCGGAGAGCATCGGCACGGACATGGAGGCGATCAGCCGGTTGTTTTCGGCGATGCTGTAGACGGCCACGCAGGCCGCGGGGCCACCGTTCTCCTTGAGCGCCGGCTTCTTGGTGCGGAAGACGACCTTGCAGACGAGGTCGCGGCTGTCGCTGAGCTGCCAGGACATGGCCTTGCCCATCCAGCTGAGGGCCTTGTTGTCGAAGTTGACGGTGCTGTACTTGATGGTGCCGCGCACGTAGGCGCGCATGGTCTTCGGGTGGGCGAAGATGCCGAGCTCGTCGGGCTGTCCCGGCTGGTTGTAGAGCGAGAAGTCGTGCGAGTAGTTGCCGGAGCCTTCGAACTTCCACTTGGTGACTTCCGGCGGCCACTGCTTGTCGTATTCCAGCGGCTTCATCAGGAAGGCTTGAACGACGGGGTTGAGGTCGTCCAGCGTGAGGGCGGTCAGGTTGCGCGCGGTGGGTTGGGGCGCAGCCGCGCGCTCTTTGAGGTTGGCCAGGTCGGGCGGGGGCGGCACGTGGCGGTATTTGGCGTTGGCCTCGTCGAAGGCGCGCGCGGGGAAGTCCTTGCGTTGCATCGCCACCCGCATGCGGGTGGCCTCTTTCTTGACGGCGGCGGCGTCATCCGCTTTCCCCTCTGAGGCGTAGCGGCTCTGAAGCATGTCCAGCCCGCCGACATATTTCTCGGCGAAGGCCGTCACCTTCTCGTTGCGGGCCAGGTCGTTGGCCGTGCGCCGGGCGACGTAACCTTCCTGGAGCAGGCGCAGCGCTTCGGGGGAGGCCGCCAGATTCTCGGAGGTCAGTTCCGGAACCGTCTCGAACGGGTCGGGCTCCGCGGCGAGCGCCTGCATGAAGCGGCCGGCCTCTTTGCGGACGACGTCTGCGCCGGGCTGGTCTTTGGCCTCTTTCAGACGGGTGGAGAGGCGCTTGAGGTCCAACACGTACGTTTCGGCGGGCGGCAGCAGCGACGCGTCGTAATCTTGCGCGATTTTGACGAGACCGGCGCGGTAAGCGTCGCGCAACCTGGCGGCGTCTGCCGGCAAGGTCGCGGCGGGGGGCGTCGTCTGGGCTGCGGCGGCGAGGGTGATCAGGCAGAGGCTTGCAAGGGTCTTTCGCATGTCGGGATCTCCGATGTTGAACATACGGAATAGTTATAGCACAGACGGGTGGACGGAAGAAACGGAGAATTCGGGCCGGCGGCAGAACTTTGGACAGCGCCAACGCCTTCTGCTACACTATCCCTTTTTAAGGACTGAGAGAATTCGGGGATTTGTAATGGTCGATTTGAACGAGCGGCAGGCGGCGGCGCTGGTCGCGTTGCAGAGGGGAATTCCTCTGGTGGAAAGGCCCTTTGCGGAACTCGGCGCGGCGTGCGGGCTTTCGGAAGAGGCGACGCTCGCGCTGACGCGGGGCCTGCTGGCCTCTGGCGACGCGCGCCGCTTCGGGGCGGTGTTCGACGCGCGCCGGCTGGGCTACCGCAGCGCGCTGTGCGCCATGACGCTGCCGCGGGCGCGGCTGGCCGGCGTGGCCGCCAAAGTGGCCGCCGTCCGCGGCGTGACGCACGCCTACGAGCGGGGCTGGCCCGCGGAGTTGCCGCCCGACATGCCGGGCGGGCCGAACGGGCAGAGCTGGCCGAACCTGTGGTTCACGCTGTCCACGCCGTTCTCCACGTTCGCGCAGGAGTTGGAGGCGCTGCGGGCCGCCTGTCGGCCGTATGCGATCCGCGAGCTGCCCGCCACCCGGCGCTTCAAGATCGACGTGGTCTTCGATGTCCGCACGCGCGAGCGCGACGAGCAGGTGGAGCCGCGGCCGGTGGCGGATTGCGACCCGGCCGCCGTGACGGAGCTGGACGCGTCGGGAAAAAGCCTCGTGCGGCTGCTGGAGGGCAGCCTGCCCGTGACGGAACGGTTTTTCGAACCTCTGGCCCGGCAGGCGGGGATGGACGAGGCCGCCCTGCTCGAGCGGCTCCGTGCGTGGCAGGCGTCCGGCGTGTTGCGGCGCGTCGGCCTGCTGCTCCAGCATCGCAAGATCGGCTTCAAGGCCAACGGCATGTGCTGCTGGGACATGCCGGAGGCGAAGGTCACGGAGGCGGGGCGTCGCGTGTCGGCTTTCCCGGAGGTGACGCACTGCTATGAGCGGCCGCGGCTGGACATCTTCCCGTTCAGGCTCTACGCGATGATCCACACCCCGACCTGGCTTGGCACGCAACAGCTTTTCGAGCGCATCACGCGCGAGGCGGGACTGGAAGGCGGCCAGCTGCTGCTTTCCGTGAACGAGTTCAAGAAAACAAGCATGTCGTTTTTTTAACCCATGAAAATCGTTTGCGACAAGAACATGCCTTACGCGGCCGAGGCGTTCGGCACGCTGGGCGAGGTGCTGCTCAAGGACGGGCGTCAGATCGCGCCGGAGGACGTGCGCGACGCCGAGCTGCTGATCACGCGGTCGACCACCAAGGTGAACGCCGGCCTGCTGGATGGCAGTGCCGTGCGCTTCTACGGCTCCGGCGTCATCGGCACCGATCACATCGACATCCCGTACTTGGAATCGCGCGGCATCGTCTGGTCGCCCGCCCCCGGCTGCAACGCCGAGAGCGTCGCGAACTACGTCACGGCGGCGCTGCTCTGGCTGGGCGGCAAATTCGGCCTGGCCCTGGAGGGCAAGACGCTGGGCGTGATCGGCGTGGGCAACGTCGGTCGCCGCGTCTGCAACCATGCGCGGGCGTTGGGGCTGCGCGTTCTGGCCGACGATCCCCCGCGCCGGCGCGATGCCGCGGACGCCGAGGCGCGCGGCTTCGTGACGCTCGACCGCGTGCTGGAGGAGTCGGACATCATCACCTGCCACGTGCCGCTCACCAAGAGCGGGCCTGACGCGACGTGGCACCTGCTGAAAGCGGCGCAGTTCGCGCGCATGAAGCCCGGCGTGATCTTTCTCAACGCGGCGCGCGGCCCGGTGATCGAGACCGACGCGCTGTTGGCGGCCTTGGGCAGCCGCGTGTCGCATGCCGTGATCGACTGCTGGGAAGGCGAGCCCGCCTACCGGCCCGACCTGCTGGCGCGCGCCGATCTGGCGACGCCGCACATCGCG
>Ga0209098_1004601_pt1 | contig 10673 bp, 10 predicted proteins | sample AD_JPNHW1_MetaG_FD_184429 | JGI IMG/M metagenome (GOLD analysis project Ga0209098, IMG submission 184429) | Active sludge microbial communities of municipal wastewater-treating anaerobic digesters from Japan - AD_JPNHW1_MetaG (SPAdes) (version 2) | ecosystem: Engineered > Bioreactor > Anaerobic... | reverse complement strand
AGACGAACCACCTGCCTCCGGCGCAGCTCGTCGAGGATGTCCTGGATAAGGAGAAACAAATTCTGACGCTACTGGAGGAGTTGAGGTTGTTGGTGGGGAACGGCGGATGAGTCATTCGTGGCCGGTGGTCCGTCTGGGAGAGGTGTTGAAGCGCAGAGAGGAAATCGCAGTCATTGATTCTGAGCAGAGCTATCGCGAGATCACCGTGCGGCTTTGGGGAAAAGGAGTGGTTTTGCGGGGAATGGCCGCAGGCTCCCAGCTTATAGGATCCCGTCGCTTAATCGCGCACATGGGTGATTTGATCGTATCGAAAATCGATGCGCGAAATGGGGCTATCGGACTTATCCCAGCAGAATTGGATGGTGGAGTGGTTACGCAGGACTTTCCACTCTTTACCCATGATCCTGCATGCTTGGAGCCTACATTCCTTGCATGGATGACAAGGACTGGCGACTTTGTCCAGCTATGTCAAAAGGCGAGCGAAGGCTCGACAAATCGGGTGCGTCTGAAAGAGGATCGGTTCTTGAGAATGGAAATCTCGCTCCCTCCCTTGGAAGAGCAGCGACGCATCGTCTCCCGGATCGAGGAAGTCGCAACGTGCGTGGGCGCTGTGCGAAGGCTGCAATCGGAGGCTGCACAGGGCTGGACCGACACATGCATCGCGATGGCGCACAGGCCAGATCTTTCCGATGCCCAGAGGGAGGAGTTAGGCTGGCGATATCGCCGTTTTGAAGATCTCGTCGATCCTTACGAGGACGCCGTTCAAGTCGAATCCGTACGACAGTACCCGAATGTCGGGATCTACTCGTATGCGCGTGGCCTTTTTACGAAACCCCCGATAGATGGCGCGCTGACAAGTGCCAATATCCTCTATCGAGTTCGATCTGGGCTATTCATCTACAGCAGACTGTTCGCTTTCGAAGGTGCATACGGCATTGTCGACGACGACTTCGACGGAGCGTTCGTATCGAACGAATACCCCATGTTCCGACCGAAGAAGAGCGCCTGTACTACAGCATTCCTTCGAGCGCACTTCATGGCACCACACGTCTGGGGAAAAGTTGCCGACGGCTCTCGTGGCCTTGGAGACAGAAGACAACGCGTCCAGCCTGCGCAGCTGAAGGCATACTCCCTTTGGGTGCCACCGATGGAGCAGCAAGCTCGTATTGGATCCGTGATGGATCTGCATGGGGCCACGATCCGCATTGGCGCTAATTCTACGCCTAGCATGGATGCATTGCTTCCCTCGATCCTCGATCGGGCCTTCCGCGGAGAGCTGTAGAGCATCATCGCCCGACCATCGAGGGTCGCGCGCCATCCCGCGCCGCCGACTCAGTTGACCGCCGTGTCCGATGCCGGAGGATACTGCATGGCGTCGTAGGCTTCTCGGCTCATCGGACAATCGACCAAGTCCAGGAAGAGCTTCTTCGAAAGCTTGCACTGCTTGGCCATCATTCCCAACAGGTTGTCCGGGATTTCCCGCATCTTGGGAGTGTGGCTGGTCTTGGTGAAGATGGACGTTTTTCGTCCATCAGGACGGTAGTAGGTGAAGTAGTGGTGGTCACCTTCCTTCACGCGGAATCCCTTGACCTGCAGGCTCTGCTCGACTTTCGCTTTGGCCCTAGGCATCTACCGCCTCCTCGAAGGCAGCAAGAAGAGCTCGCTTGCGGGCTTGCGACTCCTCGTCCAACTCGTTGTCGGCCGCCTTCGCGTACTCGGCCCAAAGCATCCGGATCTGATCTTCCAGTTCGTCCATCAGCAGTTCGCGGTTGAGCGCGAAGGCGTGGATGCCCAGACGCGAATCTTCGACCACCATGTACTGGCCGGATTCGTCGTCCAGCGACACGTCCAGCTCCAGGGGAGTGGCCATTCGCAGGATCGAGCCGTCCGAAAGAGGGCTTTCCGTCAAGATCACCGGAGAAAGATCGATGGGCTCGATGCGATTGACTTCCGTTAGCTGCTTGGGGTAGCCATCTTCGTCGAGGGAGAACTTTCCCGTGACCTGGATGGGTGCTGCCCGCGATTCGACGATCGTGTCTTCGATCTCAGGGAGGTAGATGCATTCGATCGTACGCTGCGTGGGCTTGAAGAGAATGGCGACGACCTTCCGGTCGAAATCGATCCGCTGGAGCTTACCGGTCACGGTCATCTCGGCGTCATCGGGAACGGCAGGCTGCAGCCAATCCTTGACGGTACGGACAGCGCGGGGCGTCAGAACGACTGCGTCGCTCCTGCGTCCCGAACGGAATCCGACCCTGTACGGACTTCCCGAGCGGGGCAGGATCTGCAACGCTTCCCGCGCGAGACGCTTGCGAAGGATGGGAGAGGGCAACAGCCGCTTGAGATGTTCTTCGCTGTTGGTCGCGATGGCTTCCCATATCTGATGGATGGCATCCACCAAGGTGACCGATTCGCCGTCATGGAAAAGCGTCAACTCCGGGCCTGCATCCAGGGGAATGGCGTAGCTGCCACCGCGCGCGAGTCCGCAACGCAAGGCGTACTTCTCGAGAAGTCCTCGCGATGGCTTGAACCGCTCGCCGACCTCGATGCCATCCTGCGCGGCCCCCAGGATGTACGCGATCCTTTGCAGCCCCGACAACGACGCAGCCAGCGTATCGGCACGAACCTGGTGATGGTCCGCTTCACCGCCTTCGATCTTGAAGAGCGCGGCGAATCCTTCGGGAATGTCGTAGCTGCCGGAACTCGTTGCCATGAAATCGAACCTTAGCAATGGTGCGTTGGATTCGAGCAATTTAATGAGATTTTAGGGTTCCATTATCCCTCACCCGCGCAGACCTGCGGAACCACCTCGGCGTTTCCAGCTTAGCCAGCGATCAGATCCCACGACCGGATATTCCGGCTTGAGGGTATCGCCATTGCCGTTCCAGATACCGATGCGGAGGCGGGGTACTTGCCGGGGCGGGGTTTTTCGTAGGTAGGGAAATGGACGGGGCCGGGCTGCCTGCCGGCCCTCCGCCTCCATTGCGGGGCGATTCGTGAATCGCCCCTGCGCGTCGTTGGCGGGGGTCCGGATTCTACGGTTTCACCACCACGAACGGGAATTCCGGCTTGATCGTGTCGCCCTTGTCGTTCCAGATGATGATGCGGAAGCGGTACTTGCCGGGAGGGGTATCGGCCGATGGCTTGACTCCGAAGTCCTCGTCGATCCGCCAACCCGCGCTCGGGTTGCTGACCATGGTGGTCGAAAACGTGGTGTTCTCGTGGGGCGTTCCGTCCCCGTTGAGGATGTCGATCGTCGCCGAGAAGGACTTCGAGGATCCGTAGAGGGTCCCGTAGGCGTGCCCGTAGCCGGTCTTGGTGCTGAGCGTCTCCGGTGCGAACCGCATGCCCACCGCGAAGATCGGTGGATACCGAAGGTCGAACGGAAGGGTATCGACCACTTCCGAATCGCTGCCGATCTGGTAGCAGACCACGAGCCGGTAGCGGCCCTGGGGCAGGAATGGATCCGGAACCAGCGGAACATTACGGAACCGGACGGAATCCGTCGCTCCGGGATCGGGTGTCTCGAACCGGAAATTCGTTCCCACGGAAAAGTCCGCGCTGTCCAGGACATCCCAGTCCACGGCCAGGGATCCGGTCCCCATCCGGGCCCACCCCGAAACCTCGAGCCACCCCGGATGATCCACATCGGACCTGCTGGCGATGGCCAGATGGCTCCCCTTGGGCCAGTCCGCGACGGACGCGGAGCGGTCGGTATCGTCGGGGGCGACGGCCGCCTCTTCGGAACACCCGGCAATCCAGACGATTCCTCCGAGGAGGACGGCCGACAGGATGGATCTTGGAACAACGTTTTTCATGTGTGTTGGGACTCCGCGATGGGGGATGGAACGGGGCAAACGTAGCATCGCCTTCCGGCGTCGGATCACGGCCCCGCGATCGCCCGCACCAGCCCCGCGCGGGCCACCTGCTCGGAAGCGACCGGCGTGAGGTGGCTCTGGTCCCATGACGTGATGCCCTCCACCCGATCGGGTCCGATGCGCATCAGGCAGCCATCGCGGTCGCAGAGCGCGTCCAACAGGCTCACGTAGACCCGCCCCTCCCTGGCCAGGCGATGCCGTAGCAGCGAATCCAGGACCCACCGCGACGGATCCAGTCCCTCCCGGGAGCGGGAGGAGGTGTCCGTCCAGCGGTGGCGCAGAATCTGTCGCGGCAGTTCCGGCTCCCAGTGGGGGGACGGCCCGACGAACACCACCCGGCGCACCCCCAGCGTTTCCAGGCGGTCGCCGATGACCTGGAGCACGTCGGGATCGTGGTCCTTGAACTGGGAAAGGACGACCACCTCGGGGCGCGACCGCTCCACCAGCTCCAAGGCCTCGCGGTTGGACGTGCGGCAGAACGGTTCGCCTCGGTCCAGCTCCAGGCTCGGGTCGCATCCGGACGTGGCCACTTGGAGGATCTGCCAATCCTCCGACAGGGCTGCGTCCAAGCCGGGGCGCAGCATGGCCGCGTGCGAATCGCCCCAAAGGAGCACCGCCTTGGGGATGCGTGGATCGCGCTCTGTGCAGGAAGTAGCGAGGGTGTCCATGGGCCGGGAGTGGGCGTGGCCGGCACGGTAGGCTTCCATGTCGTAGAAGTCGCAGTCGCGCCGGTACCTGCGCGGCATGTCGGTGCGCTCGAAGTACCCCCACCGGGGCGGCGTATTGTCCAGAGCACGGGCGAAGTCGGTCTTTTCGCCGATGCGGATGGCGGTCCCCTCGAACCCGTCGGAGACCACGCACGCTCCACCCCAGAGTCCCATGGCGGCAAGCGCCGCCAACAGTCCCGCCACCACGCGCCAACCCGGCGCATGGCGAATCCGACGTTCCAGGCCCCACCAGGTGAGCCAGGCGAGGCCCCCGGAAGCGAGGACCAATGCGATCCGCACGCCCTTGGCGGGCAACCCCTGCTCGATGGCGGCAAACGACAGGAGCGGCCAATGCCAAAGGTAGAGGGGATAGCTCACCAGCCCGATGCCCACCAGAAGGCGACGCGAGAGGATCCAACGGGAGATCCACCCCCCGGCCCCCGAAGCCACCACCAGGACCGTCCCCGTCACGGCCCACAGGGATGCCAAAGGACCGGGCACCCGCGAGGGATCGCAGAAGACCAGACTCGTGGCAAGGAGCGCCATCCCCAAAAGGCCACCGATCGACCTCCCTCTCGAATGCGCAGGCGCGCTGCCCCGGAATCCATGCAGGGAGAGCCATCCTCCCAGCGCCAACTCCCAAAACCGCAGATGCGGCAGGTAGAAGGCCCCCGCCGGATCGCTCCCGGCTTGGAGGATCTGCCCCCCCAGGGACGCCACCGCCACGAGCGTGACCACCAGGAGCGGCCTGCGCACTTTCCAGGCCACGGCGAGGATCCACGGCCAGACCAGGTAGAACTGCTCCTCCACCGCCAGGCTCCACAGATGCAAAAGCGGCTTGGTCTGCGCGGCGGCATCGAAGTAGCCGCTCTCGGAACGCAGGAGAAGATTGGAACAGAACGTGGCGCTGGCCGCGAGGTGCTTGCCCAGGCTCGCGTGCTCGTCGGCCAGAAGGCGGAACCATCCCCAGATCGCCGATGCAGCCAAGACCAGGACCAGGGCGGGAAGGATGCGGCGGATGCGGCGTGCGTAGAAATCGCCCAGATGGATCCGCCCCTGCGCAGCCTCCTTGGACAGGATCCCCGTGATCAGGTAACCGGAGACCACGAAGAAGGCGTCCACCCCCAGGTATCCGCCCGGCATCATGCGGGGAAAGGCATGGTAGACCACCACGGCCAGGACCGCCACCGCCCGCAGGCCGTCGATGTCGGGCCGGTAACCCGTTTGCTCCTTCAGGACGTCCTCCGCCTCGCTGGCCACCACGGTTCGGATGGGACCGCCAAATCTAACAGGCCGCCGGCCGAAGCCGGCTTCGCCGACAGGACCAGGCAGGAGGTCTCCCCACTCCTCCCCCATCGCGCGGATTTGAGAAAAGTGCAACGGAAAAAGCACCATCCTCCGCACACGCGAAGGCCAATCGGACCCATCTTTCTTCCATGGCATACACACCTCGCCTCCGGCAGCGCTCGCTGGCCTCCGCCTGGTTCCTGTCCTTGTCCATGGGAGCGATGGCAGCGGACAAGTTCGTGGCCTGCGTGGGCAATTCCATCACCTACGGCTTCGACCTCCCGCGCGATCGATCGTATCCCGCCCGGTTGGATTCCCTCCTTGGAGCCGGATACACCGTCCAGAATTTCGGTGTGAGCGGCAAGACCATGGCCCGGGGATCCAACGAGTCCTACTGGAAGGAATCCGCCTACACCAATGCCCTGGCCTCCAAACCGGACATCGTGGTCATCGAGTTGGGGACCAACGACGTGAAGCCCTACATCTGGAGCGCCTACGGCAAGGACTTCAAGTCCGACTACCACGCCATGATCCAGTCGTTCCGGAATCTGGCCAGCGCGCCGGAGGTGTGGATCACCCTCCAGCCATGGGCCCAGAACGAAGGCTGGGAAATCCTCGATCGCGGGATTTCCCAGGAGGTGAACCCGGCCATCCTGGAAGTGGCCAAGGAAGCGGGCGTCCCGCTGATCGCGGGATTCGCCGGCCACAAGGAGTGGTACCTGGCCGACAGCGTGCACCCCAACGCCCCCGGCGCGGCGGCCTTGGCGGGTCTGGTGGCGGGAATGCTGAAACGACAACCCGTCGGAATCCGGCTACCAGCGGTCCTGGGAGGTCGCCCGGAGACTTCCATCGACGGAGCCTCCTACCAGTGGTACCGCAACGACACCCTCCTGCCGGCCGACACCGGGCGGTCCCTCCGTTCCAGCCTGGCCGGGAACTACAAGGTGGCCGTGAAGCTGGAGAAGACCTCCGAGAACAGGCTGGTCTCCAAATCCGCCCAGCTCGCGGGAACCAGGCTCCCCTCCCGGGCCCCCCGCTGGTTGGAAATCGGGCCTTCGGGAAGGTTGTGGGTGGACGGCCACCTGACGGAAGCGTTGGAGCTGCGCGATGTGGATGGCCGGAAGTGGTCCATCGACTCCCCCCTCCCGCGCGGCCTCTACGTGGTCTCGATCCGCTCGGAGCGCCTGGTGGAGCACCGCACGCTGATCGTTCCCTGATCTCTTTCCCGATCGCCCCCGGAGGACGGCTGGACCAGGCCTGTTGCGGTTTGGCGGCCGGATGCACCTTTGGTGCCATGCGATCTTCGCGACTGGCATTTCCACCCTGCTTCCAGGTGGATGGACGCTTTCTGACATCTCCCGACGGGCAGCGCGTGGTCCTGCGCGGGATCAACGAGATGTTCGTCTTGGGCGACCGCGACGGTCGCACCTTGGAGGAGATCTCCCGCACCGGAGCCAACTGCGTGCGCCTGGTCTGGACCCTGGCCGACGGCAACTCCGCGGAGCTGGATGCGCTGATCGAGCGTTGCCTGGCGCTGGGGATGCTTCCCATCCCCGAATTCCACGACGCCACCGGCAAGTGGGATCTCCTGGAATCGGTGGTGGACGGCTGGCTGCAATCCGACTACCTGGAGGTGGTCCTGCGCCACCAGCCGAACCTGGTGGTGAACATCGCGAACGAAGCGGGACAGGAAGTGTCCGCCCGGGACTTCCTGGACGCCTACGCGAAGGCGATCCAGCGTCTGCGGCAGGCGGGAATCCGGTGCCCGCTCATGATCGATGCCGCCGGGTGGGGCCAGGACTACGAACTCCTGTCCCGGACCGGCGCCGCCCTGGTGGAGTCCGACCCGCTGCGCAACGTCCTGTTGTCCATCCACCTGTGGTGGCCCGCCAAGAACTCCGGCGGCACAGCCGAGAGCGCCTCGCGCAGGGTGGCCCTGGCCCTGGCCGACGCTCAGGAAAAAAACCTCCCGTTGGTGGTCGGCGAGTTCGGCGCGGCGTTCACCGAAGACGGCCATGTATGGGAAGCCGACCGCATCGCCTGGGAGACCATCCTGGAGGAATGCCAGACCCGGGAGATCGGCTGGCTCGCCTGGTCGTGGGGAGGCGTTCCCAACCAGCCCCAAACGGACCTGGACATGACGCGCGACGGAACCTTCGATTCGCTGCATGGTTGGGGACGCGAGGTCGCGATGGATCACCCCTTGTCCATCACCAGGACCGCCAGGCCCATCGAGTGGCTGCGCAAGCACGGCGCATGATCGCGCGCGTGGAAGATCCCGCCGATCCGGTCTGGGATCGCCTGATGCAGGCCTACGAATTCGAGTTCTCGGGAATCACCGGCAAGCTTCCGGATCGGTACGGGCGCATGATGCTGGATACGGAACTCTCCGAGCGCACCTCGGGGTGGATCCTGTGGGAACAAGGACTCCCCGTGGGACTGGCCGCCATCCACGACCACGGCGAACACCGCGAGGTTTCTGAATTCTACGTGGTCGGCTCCCGACGCCACGCCGGACTGGGCAGGGAACTGGCGCGATCGGTGTTCGCCCGATTCCCAGGCGGATGGGTGGTCAAGCAGCTCGTGGCCGCGACCTCCGCCCAGGCCTTCTGGCGGCGTGCGTTGGCCACCCTCCCCTGTCAGGATCTGTCGGAAGACCTCTTCCAGGATCCGTATTGGGGACAGGTGGTGCGCCAGAGGTTCCGCTGGACTCAGCCGAACAGCTTGCCGATCCCGCCCAGCGCACCGCCTGCGCCGCCCTGACCTTGCAACAGACTCGAGATGTCGAACCCCGGCTCTTGCAGCTTGGCGGTGCCCACAACTCCGCCGTCGCGGTCTTCGATCAAGCCGGAAGAGCGCAGCAGTCCCAGCACCTGCGCGGAGGAAAAGGGAAGGTTGTGCTCGCGCAGGATGGCGTCGAGCTTGCCGGCCGCATCGGGACCGGAGACCCACTGCAGGAACAGGCCCTTGATGGCCGCGGTGGGGCCTTGACCGGAAGTGAAAGCGGAAGCGGCGGCGCCGAATAGATCCATGCGAACGACTCCTGGGTTGCGGTCGGTGGGAAGATTCCCGGCCGCCAAGGTACAATCCGGACGATCCGTTGCAGAGACGCCCCCGGCCGGGGGCGGCGACACTGCAACGGATCGCAATGCCCGAACATCCTATCTTTGCCCCCCATGATCCCTCCCTTCCTTTCCCTGCTGGGGGCCCTGTTCGTGGCCGCCAAACCTCCCGTTTCAGACGGCCCGGTCTGGACGCAGATCGGAACCAGATCCGAGCCGAAGACCGCCGAGGTCCGTCTGGAGCTGGTCGCGCGTTTCCAATCGATGATGTCCAAGCCGGTCAAGGCCTCCGACCACTACGAGCCACACATCAACTCGCCCAAGTCGGCGCACTTCCTACCCGACGGGTCCAAGCTCTACATCGAGTCCCTGGAAGGTGGGCACACGGTGGTGATCGACGTGCCCACCTGGACGCGCAAGACGAGCATCGAACACGAATTCTCCGATGCAGATTCCTCGCGGTTCTCGGGAACCGAGGTGTTCGACTACTCGTTCGGCAAGCGCACGAACGTGAACGTGTTCCGCGGCAAACCGGTGGAAAGCGCCCTCTCCCACGACGGGAAGTACCTGTGGGTCACCTACTACCGTCGCAGCTTCGACGCCAACGCCCAGCTCCCCAGCGCCGTGGCCCTGATCGACACGCGCACCGACAGCATCGTGCGCGTGTTCCCCACCGGGCCGCTGCCCAAGATGATCGCCTCCAGCCCTGACGGAAAATGGCTGGCTGTCACCCACTGGGGCGACAACACGGTCGCGGTGATGGACATCTCCGCCTCCACCCCGGATTCGTTCCGCTACGTGAAGCACCTGGTGGCGGGAACCCGCGCCAAGCTCGAGTTCGACGAGAACTCCAAGGTGGATCGCGACAACAACTGCGGCAACTGCCTGCGCGGCACCGTGTTCACGCCCGACTCCAAGACCCTGCTGGTGGGCCGCATGGGCGGCTCCGGCGGCATCAGCGCCTGGAGCACGGGCGATTGGACCTTCCTGGGCAACGCCACCGGGATGCGCGAGAACGTGCGCCACATCGTGATCAAGCAGAACACGTTGTTCTTGTCGGAAAACCAACCTGGCGTGGTGCAGAAGCTTCCGTTGGACGCGTTCCTTTCCGCTCTCCGTGCGGGCGATTCGTCCCAATCGGTCCCGGTGGCGGGCTGGAAATCAGCTTCCGTGGGGTACGGCGCGCGCACCATCTCGGTGGACGACAGCGCCAAGTACCTGTACGCCGCGGTGAACGGAAAGAGCGAGATCAAGGTGGTCCGCACCCGCGACATGGCCGTGGTGGCCACCATCCAGGCCGACAGCTACCCGGTGGGGATGGACCTATCGCCTGACGGAAAATGGCTGGTGGTCACCGCGCAGGGCCACACCGACGGCGGCGGCAATTCCGTGATGATCTACCGGGTGGAAGGCGGACCGAAGGTGCCTTTGATCGCGCCGGTCGCGGACACGGTTGGCAAGCAGGTTGTTCCGGCGGCGGATACGGGGAAGAAGGCGGTTGAGCCGGTGGTGCGACCCAGTCTTTTCTGATTCTTTCCACTGCGGGGGCCTTTGGCCTGCGGCCGGCTTCTTTTCGCTGCGCGGGCTTTTTGACCCTGCGGGTCTTGCTTTGCACGGGGCGGCCGCGCCGGTGAGGTAGGACCCCGCCCTTTCGGGCGGGGCCCCCTCGCAGAACCGGACGTGCCCAATTAAGGCATCCGGCTCCCAGGAGTCTCCGTCGTCGAGATCAGCGCAAGCTG
>Ga0209098_1004600_pt1 | contig 10675 bp, 2 predicted proteins | sample AD_JPNHW1_MetaG_FD_184429 | JGI IMG/M metagenome (GOLD analysis project Ga0209098, IMG submission 184429) | Active sludge microbial communities of municipal wastewater-treating anaerobic digesters from Japan - AD_JPNHW1_MetaG (SPAdes) (version 2) | ecosystem: Engineered > Bioreactor > Anaerobic >... | reverse complement strand
AACTGACCCTGCCTTTGATATTTGCTCTGAAAAACACAACCGGACCTGACAAGGACGAAATTGTAGAATTAATTGAGAGCAAGAACTTTTCGACTGAAAATATTAACAGAATTACCCAATTTGCCCACGCTAAAGGCGGTGTGGAATATGCTATCAGTCGTATGGATGATTTCAAAAAACTGGCCATCGACGAACTGACAGATTTTCCCGATAATGAGATTAGAAAATCGCTGATTGAGTGTGTGGAATTTGTTGCTGAAAGGGATTTTTGACAAGTTGAAGCGGTCGTGGGAGTGTATTTCTCCTGAGATTTTTTCAAATCTATTTTTACTTTAAAAAAAAGGTTGTATATTTGCACCCGCTTTGCATGAGAGGAAAGCTATAAACTTTATAATTTTGCGAAAATAGCTTCCCGATAGCGATCGGGAGTGAGCACGACCTTGCCCCAAAAGCATGGACACTCGCTGACCTTGTCAAATTAAAGATAAAATAACGATTTCATCTTACAAAAAAACATTTTGCGAAAATAGCTCAGTTGGTAGAGCACGACCTTGCCCCAAAAGCATGGACACTCGCCGACCTTGGCAAATAAAAGATAAAATAACGATTTCATCTTACAAAAAAACATTTTGCGAAAATAGCTCAGTTGGTAGAGCACGACCTTGCCAAGGTCGGGGTCGCGGGTTCGAGTCCCGTTTTTCGCTCGAAATTTTAATTTCTGCCCGGATGGTGGAATGGTAGACACGAAGGACTTAAAATCCTTTGGCTTCACGGCTGTGCGGGTTCAAGTCCCGCTTCGGGTACCACCGACAATCAACCCTTCCTGATTATCAATCAGTTAGGGTTTTTTGTTTTATCCCTGGCGCAACCGGTGCGCAACCGTTTAATTTTTTGTCATAAACGATATTCATTTAGTAAAAAATGAAATCTCCAGTTTTTGACTAAAAACTTAGCGTGTTCGGTTTTTTTATTGAGTAGTGGAGCTATCTGTATGTTTAATATTCTTTAATCAAAAACTTTACACCAGTTATTTTCCTACCGGTTATCATATATTTCTTCCCCGTTTTATACAGATCTACTTCTGTAAGTTTATTGTCGGATGGTAAACAAATTAATCCCTTTGCGGTGGGTTGATTGCTGTAAACTTTTAATTCAATGTTTGTCCAGTCAATCTTATCAGTACGTTGAGCCAACCTGGCATGTGGAATAACAGCGCCATCACGGACAAGGATGATACACGGAATTTCGCCTGCTTCTATTTCATTCCAGCCGCGTTCATACGTTTTACCGCTTTGATAGTCAATCCATTTTCCACCCGGCAGATACACCTGACGACCTTTGGTGTTTTCCATCAATGGTGCTACATACATGTCAGAACCAAAAAGATAGGCATCATCAACGTTCCATGCTCCGGCATCGTCCGGAAACTCTACAAACAACGCGCGAACCATGGGCAGTCCTTTTTCGGTACATTCTTTGGCCTGGGCATAAACATAGGGCATGAGTTTATATTTCATTTCAGCCGCTGCGCGGAATGCGTTGACAAAACCTTGGTTATACAGCCACGGTTCTTTGGGAGGCGCACCGTGAGCACGGCTGTGTGATGTCAGAAAACCGAAAGGCAGCCAGCGGCGGTACAGATTTTCGGGTGAAGGTACCACAAATCCACCGATGTCGTGGCTCCAAAACGAAAAGCCGCTGAGTCCGAACGATAAACCTCCCCGTAATTCAGCCTCCATCCCAATGTCTGTATTGGCTGCATCGCCTCCCCAATGAAGCGGATAGCGCTGACTTCCTGCCCACGCGCTGCGAGCCCAAATGATATTTTCGTTGTTGACTGCTTTCGTTACCTCTGCAACCGCTTTGTTGTAGCGCAACGGGTACAGATTATGTTCGTACCAGCCACCACGACCGACAGCATAGTTTCCTTCCACCGGAGCAGCTTCGCCAAAATCCACTTTGATGGCTCCTACACCCATTTTGAGCAGTCCGGCCAGTTTATCCTGATACCATTTCACAGTTTCAGGGTTAGAGAAATCAAGAACAGCATCTTCATACGACATTTCACCTTTCTGATTTTTTACATGAAGATTTTTATCAATAATTTCCTGAAAATATTTGTTTTTGGGGGTGAAGTAGGGTAGCTGCCATAAGGAAATGTGGAAACCATCTTTTCTCAAATCGGTAATCATCTTTTGTGGGTCAGAGAAACGGGAAGGTGAGAATTTATAGTCACACTGCCAATCAGTTTCGAACCAGCCTGTATCGAAGTGTATAACATCTGCTGGAATTTTATTTTCACGTAGTTTTACAGCAACATCATAGCCTTCTTTTTGTTCGAAATAGGTAATCCGGCTCATCCATGTACCAAACGACCATAGTGGAGGCATTTGCGCCTTACCGGTGATTTCGGTGTATTCGTTCAGAATATCTTTTGGCTGGCCAAGAAAGACAAATAAATCCAGTGCTTCGTCGCCCATAAATAATTTGTTGGCACCCACATACGTTTTCCCGAAATCGCAGGTAACGGGTGCGGAAGTGTGCATAAACATGCCGTAGCCCCGGCTGCTCATATAGAATGGTATGGGTTTGTACATCGCATCTGTTTCCGGTCCCTGTGGATCGGTGACGAACAGATTGAGCTTTTGTCCGCGTTTGTCTAATTTTGTAAATGATTCACCGCATCCGAATATTTTTTCATTGGGAGAAAGTGAAAACACCGGATTGATGGCGCGGCTGTTGTCCAGGCCCCGTTTTATGAAATTGAACGGCAGTACTTTCACCTGTGTGGAGTCGTTGTCCATCCAGCGGCGGGTTTCGGTGAGCCGTTTGCCTGAAGCATCCAGTACTGTTAACCTGAATGGATTTACGTCTATCCGGATTTTTCCAAACTGACTTTGGTATAAATGTCCGTTGGGAGTTTTTGAATATTTCCAGGAAGTATCTTTGCCCGGTTCTTTCACTAACATCGGCGAATCGAAAGTTTTCGGTTCAACGGGTGTAGTGAGCATTTTGATGCGAAATGTTCGTGGAGTGATGAATTCCACTGAAAAACTCAGTTCCGGATTTTGTTCGTAGGCTGCACCCGGGAAATCGAGCATTTTCAAGTCTTGCGGTAACAAAGTGTTGACATCAAATGCCTGCCGGACATAGAGCGTAGAGCGTTTCCAGCTTATTTTTCCAGTGGCAGTAACCGGATCAAAACTTGCCAGCTTATCTGCAAAAAAGAAGGTATTGTGAAAATCCTGAAAATCCAAACTCATATCCACCGGTTCTCCGAGAATACGATTTTGAGGCTGAGAACTCACAAACTGGGAATTAAAAAAGAATAAAAGTAAAAATAGGGGTGTGAATGGTGGTTTCATATAAGGCATTGACTTGATTAGTTGCAAAAATAGAATTATTCATCCAAACATACACGACCTGAATGTTCACAAAAGAGGGCTCTTTTGTATTTGAATACAAAAAATGATCAATTTTCAACAATGAAGTCACGGCTGAGTTAAGAAAATCTACTTCTCAAACGTCTTCTTGTATTCATTCGGACTTAATCCAAATTCATCTTTGAAGTATTTTCTGAAATTTTTCGGATCGTTGAAGCCTACCCGATAAGCCACTTCGTTGACAAACAACTGACTTTTTTCGAGCAGTGTAGCAGCCCGTTTCAGACGTATAAACCGGATAAGTTCTGATGGGGTTTTATCAGTCAGTGCAAGTATTTTTTTGTAAAAATATACACGGCTCATACCCATTTCACGGCACAAGTCTTCAACCAGAAATTCAGAATTATTGAGATTGGCTTCAATGGTAGCTACTGCTTTTTTTACAAATTTTTCGTCCATCGATACCACTTCAACTTCTGAAAGCGTGATGTCAATTTTCTTTTTGAAATGATCGTGTTGCTGCCGTTGTCGCTCGATGATGCGAGCCACTTTCAGTTGCAACAAATCCATTTTGAAGGGTTTGGCAATATAATCTTCTGCACCGGCCGATAGTCCTTTGAATTTGTTTTCTTCGCCGGTTTTGGCGGTAAGCAGGATAATGGGAATATGCGAAATTCGGATATCGTTTTTCACCTGTCGACAGAATTCGTAGCCATCCATCACCGGCATCATCACATCGGAAATTATGAGATCCGGCATTTTTTCCAGCGTTAGTTTAAGCGCTTTTTCTCCGTTGACAGCCGTAATCATACGATAACTTTCGGTGAATATTGAAGCAATGAATTTCAGAAAATCCTCGTTATCGTCCACTATTAGCATCAGAGGTAACTTATTACGGTGATCATCCGGGATTTCTGTAGTTTCACTTTCCGGTTGTTCGATGGGGTCTTTTTTGGATATAACTTCTTCAAGAAGCACATGTTTGACCGGAATGCTCACTGTAAAAGTGGATCCTTTGCCGGGTTTGCTTTCCACCGAAATATCGCCGTTATGAAGTTTCATATATTCACTCACTATATGTAATCCAACTCCGGTTCCGGTTTGATAGCGGTTTTCCTTATTTTCCACCCGGTAGAATCTATCAAAAATATGTCCCAAATCTTTGTCTGAAATGCCAATACCACTGTCGCTAACCGCTATTTTTAGTGTTTTCTTATCTTCATTAATTTGTTGTACCAGATTGATAGTCAAGTCTATCTTTCCATTATCGGGTGTGAATTTAAATGCATTTGAAAGCAGGTTGTGAATTATTTTGCGGAGTTTTTCATCATCAAATTCCATACGAAGTTCCGAAATCGAAGTAGAAAATGAGAAGTTAACCGATTTTTTGTTGGCTAATTCGGTAAATGAGTAGCAGATATCTTTCACAAATGTCACCACATCGCCCACGGACACATTTAGTTTATCTTTTTGCACATCCAGTTTTCGGAAATCGAGTAATTGGTTTACCAGTTGGAGCAGTCCATTGGCATTTCGCTCGATGATGGTAAGCAGATTTTTTTGGTCTTCGGAATTCACTTCGCCGAGCAGTTTTTCGGTTGGGTTGAGTATGAGCGAAAGTGGTGTGCGGAATTCATGGCTTATATTGGTGAAAAAACGGAATTTCATTTCATCCATTTCGTGTAGCTGTTTAGCTTCACTAATGCGCTTCTCATTCTCAAATTCATGTTGTTGTTTGCGCAGATTGAGTGTGACAATAAACCAAACGATGAACAAAGCCATAAAAAAATAGAATAAAAAAGCCCACCAAGAGAGCCAAAATGGAGGTGTAATCGAAATTTCAAGGGTCAGTGGTTCTGTACTCCACACATTGTCGTTGTTGCTGGCGTAGATAACGAGTTTGTAATCACCGTGGTTGAGGTTAGAGTAGTTGACAATCCCGTTTTTTGTATAAGTCCAGTCGTTGTCAAGTCCTATTAGTTGATATTTGTAATTGTTTTTTTCGGGGTGAATGTAGCTCATGGCCGAAAATTGAATGCTTAAATTGTTTTCACCAGCCTTTAAAACAAGTTTATTCTTGTGTACAATTGACTGATCCAGGATGATTCTGTTTTTATACTTCATTCCCGGCGTGATATGTTCGTTTCCAATCACCAATCCTGTTATCCTGGGTTTTGGTATTTGTTTGTTGAAACTAATATTCCGGGGATCAAATACAATGTATCCTTTTGTTGATCCAAAATAAATTATTCCCGCTTTGTTTTTGAAAACTGCATTTTGATTAAAAATAGTACTTACCAGTCCGTCATTTTCATCGAAGGAAACGATGGAGAAGTCATAATTTTTTGTTTTCTCAATGAATTTACAACGAATGAAAGCAAGTCCGTTGCGGGTGCCTGCCCAGATGTTGCCAAAGTTGTCTTCTACCAGCGAAACTACTTGTTCGCTGGGCAGTCCGTTGGCAGCATTTATGTGTTGAATCTCTTTGCGGATGGCATTATATACGTTTATTCCATTGTCGGTGGCTATCCAGAGCAAGTTTCGGGAGTCCGACAGGGCATTGATGGTAATCTGATCCGAAAGTTTGTTGAGCAGATTTTTATCCTTGAGTACCGGTGATATTGTGTTCTTTTTTGTATCGAGCATATCAATCCCATTTGAAGTACAGAGATAGATAAGTTGTGGATTTTTCGAATACATAGACAATATATAATTCGACGATAATCCCTCCGCATTGCCTATGTCATGTCTGCTGAAGTTCGTTCGTTGCGCATCGAGTTTATCTACCCCTCCTCCGAGTGTTCCAATCCAGAGATTTTGTAGGTCGTCTTCGGCTAGTCCATAAATGCTTTTATTAGAAAGCGAATTCTGATTGTTCACATTGGGCTGAAAATGCTGAAAACCAGAACCGTTGTATCGGTTCAGTCCACCCATAAAAGTGCCAAACCACAGAACACCGCTCTTGTCTTCGAGCGAAGATATGATTATGTCCGAAGAAATGGATGCCGGATTGTTCTTGTCATTTCTGAAAAGCTGGAAACTGCCCGCTGCTATGTTGTATCGCAGCAATCCGCTCCCGTTTGTTCCTATCCAGAGATTGCCCCGTGTGTCTTCGTACAGGTTATTGCAATCTTTATTCTCAAGTTGGGGATGATGATAAAAGAAAAGGGGTGATTTTTCAAATTTGAACATTCCCGGATGATAATACGAAACACCGTTTTTGTATGTACCGGCCCACATAATTCCATCGGGGTCGGCATAAAGGGTGATTACCGAATTTTGGCTGACTGAGTTTGGGTTTTGTTGGTCATTGAGTAATACGGTTAGATTTCGCGTTTTCTTGTTGTACAGGTTTATTCCTCCATGATCGGTTGCTATCCACATCAGTCCGTTTTGCTCCTGTGCAAGGTCACGCACAAAATCGGTGGCTAGTAATATGTCGCGGGGATTTCTAAAATCCTTGGGGTTACCACCGAAATACGTCCACTCCATTTGATTAAAATCGAAGTATTGCACTCCTTTATCGGCTATTCCAGGGTATACCCAGGGACACCCTTCGCGGTCAATAAATAAGCTTTTTGGTATGGTTGCACCCAATGAGCATTCTTTCATATACGTGTTGCTGAAATCAACCCGATTGGTTTTTTCGTTGTATCGCTCCAGTAATCCCGACTGAAATAGCACCCAAAAGCCATCGCGGCAATGCCTGATGCTCACGATTGTTCCCTTGCTGATTGCCGTGGGAGATTTTCCCTGCAAGAAAGAAGTCAGTTTCTCTGATTTGGGATTATATTTATAAATGCCAATGTCCTGAAAGTAAAAATAGAAATTTTTTTCCTGATCAATTTCAACTATCGAAGGTGAAAAATTTACACCCATCGGACTTAGAATAGGAGATAGATTACGAATGAATTTTTCGGAAAGTATATCATAAACCACATATTCGGGATTACCCCGGAGCCACAAATTTCCCTTGTAGTCTTCCTGAATTTCGGCTATGGAATTGGTAATCAGGCTTGAGCTGTCATTTTTGTCTGATTTATACACCTTTACCTGATATCCGTCATATCTGTTGAGACCAAAGTTGGTACCGAACCACATAAATCCACGAGAATCCCTGAAGATGCTTTCTATTTGGTTGTTGGACAAGCCTTTGGTGTTGTCAAGTCGGGTGAAATTGTAGGATGTACCGTATAATTCTGATAAAATCAGAAGAAGGATGTAAGTTAAAAGTTTTTTTTTCATTTCAACATCAGTTTGCAAGCCGGTAACCTATAGTGAAACAGCTATTTTCTACAAAAATATAAAATAATCCAGTTTTTTGGTTTATAATTTGGTATTGTTATCAAACCACACCCACAAAGAGAACATTTCATCCCTTCCGGTTATCATACCAGACCACTAAAGTAAACATTCACCCACGTGTTTGTAGCTTATTCACGGTATTTTTGCCATGTTCATAATTACGTGAAAACACACCGGGTTGAATTTGATTTTTTTTATACCAATGACACTGTGATCGTATGTTTACAATGCCGCATCTGATTGAAAAATCAATAACAGCGATGAACTGCATTTTCAAATCTTCAAATTAACACACTCTCAAATTAATTGACTACTACCATGAACAAATTTACATTATGCGGGATCATTTTAGTAATTACCCTTACCGGATGCAGCAATTCATTTTATCAGAAAAATGCCGATGGAATAATCGTTCAGGTGATGTCTGATACGCCCGACGGTGCCAAAAACATCCGGTTGCAGGTAGTGAATGAAAAAATTATCCGCGTCACCGCTACAGCTGATAAGAAATTTTCCAGTATCAAGAGTCTGATGGTGGTTCCACAGACCAAACCAAAAACTAAATTTGATGTAGAGGAAAAAGATGACAGGATCATACTCATGACCGATTCGCTTCAGGTTAGTATTATCAAAAAGACGGGTGAAATCTCTTTTCTCAATAAAAGAGGCGAGGTAATCCTGCAGGAAACTGCCGGTGGTGGAAAGTCGTTCAAACCCATTGAAGTGGAAGGTACTAAAGGATATACGGTTCGCCAGGTATTTGATTCGCCCGACAACGAAGCATTTTATGGGCTGGGCCAGCATCAGGCTGATGAGTTTAATTACAAGGGCAAAAATGAATCGCTTTTTCAGTATAACACCAAAGTTTCCGTTCCCTTTGTTGTTTCAGGTAAAAATTATGGAATACTCTGGGATAATTATTCACTCAGCAAATTTGGCGACAGCCGTGAATATGCTCAACTGGATCAATTCAAATTATACGATGCCGGGGGCAAGCCGGGCGGATTAACGGCTGTTTATTCCAAAAAAGACAATTCGGCGGCGCCCATCACACGCATTGAACCCATCCTGAATTATGAAAATCTTTCGCTGATAAAAAATTTTCCTCAACGTTTTGATCTTAACAACTCTACAGTAAGCTGGAATGGTCAGCTGGAAGCTGCTGAAAGCGGGGAATTTCATTTTATTCTACACTATGCCGGATATGTAAAAGTATATTTGAATAATGAACCGGTAGTGAAAGAACGCTGGCGTACTGCCTGGAACCCGAACGATTTCAAATTTAAATACAATTTCAAAGTCGGTGAAAAAGTTCCTGTCCGCATAGAGTGGGAGCCCGACGGAGGTGTTTCATACATTTCACTGAAAGCATTGAGTCCGATACCAGAAAATGAACAAAACAAACTGGCTTTGTGGAGCGAAATGGCCGACGAAATTGACTATTATTTCGTCTATGGCCGCAATATGGATGAAGTAGTCAGCGGATACCGGACACTTACCGGCAAGGCGCAGGTAATGCCCAAATGGGCGATGGGTTTCTGGCAGAGCCGCGAACGCTATAAAACACAGGATGAACTGCTCGGCACGTTATCCGAATTCCGCAAACGCAATATTCCAATTGATAATATTGTTCTCGACTGGTTTTACTGGCCCGAGAAAGAGTGGGGAAGTCACAAATTTGATCCGCTGCGTTTCCCGAAACCCAAATCAATGGTGGACAGCGTACACAAGATGAACGGACACATCATGATTTCCGTTTGGCCAAAATTCTATATTACTACCGACAATTACAAAGCATTTGACAAAAACGGCTGGATGTATCAGCAGGCTGTGAAAGACAGCATTCGCGACTGGGTGGGAAAAGGCTATGTGGGTTCATTTTACGATGCTTATTCGGCGGATGCCCGTAAGCTTTTCTGGAAACAAATGCAGGAAAGTCTTTACACGAAAGGATTTGATGCCTGGTGGATGGACGCTTCCGAGCCGAATGTACAGGATAATACCGATATGGATTACCGCAAAAAACTCTGCGGACCAACTGCACTCGGACCTTCCACCAAGTATTTCAATGCCTATGCGCTGATGAATGCCGAAGCTATTTATGACGGTCAGCGCGGAGTGGAGCCCAACAAAAGAGTGTTTTTACTGACCCGTTCGGGTTATGCAGGCTTGCAACGATATTCCACTGCCACATGGAGCGGCGATATTGGTACACGCTGGGAAGATATGAAAGCGCAGATTTCGGCCGGACTGAACTTTGCAATTTCCGGAATTCCATACTGGACGATGGATATCGGCGGTTTTTGTGTAGAGAAACGGTATGAAAATGCGCAACGATTATTCGATACTACCGGAACAGAAAACAATGACCTCAAAGAATGGCGCGAACTGAATACCCGCTGGTATCAGTTTGGAGCATTTGTGCCGCTGTACCGTGCTCACGGACAATTTCCGCTTCGCGAAATATTCAACATTGCCCCTGAAAATCATCCGGCTTATCAGTCCATTTTGTATTACAGCAAACTGCATTACCGGCTGATGCCATACATCTACTCGCTCGCAGGCATGACCCATTTCAACGATTACACCATTATGCGTGCTCTGGTGATGGATTTTGGAAAAGATACCCTAGTCAATAATATCAGTGACCAGTATATGTTTGGAAATGCACTGATGGTTTGTCCTGTTTATGAATACAAAGCAGTGAAACGTACTGTTTATTTCCCGGCCACAACCGGTTGGTATGATTTTTACACCGGAAAATACATTGCCGGAGGAAGCCGGATGGCAGTCGATGCACCGTATTCCCGCCTTCCGCTATACGTTCGCGAAGGAGCAATCATTCCTTTCGGGCCTGAAATTCAGTACACTTCCGAGAAGAAACCGGAGTTAATTACCCTGTATGTGTATGGCGGACAAAACGGCTCCTTTACGCTGTATGAAGATGAGGGCGAGAACTATAACTACGAAAAAGGTTCGTATTCCAC
>Ga0209098_1004597_pt1 | contig 10680 bp, 7 predicted proteins | sample AD_JPNHW1_MetaG_FD_184429 | JGI IMG/M metagenome (GOLD analysis project Ga0209098, IMG submission 184429) | Active sludge microbial communities of municipal wastewater-treating anaerobic digesters from Japan - AD_JPNHW1_MetaG (SPAdes) (version 2) | ecosystem: Engineered > Bioreactor > Anaerobic >... | reverse complement strand
TCCGAATCCCCATCCACAGCAGCAATCCCAGCGCCAACCAGATCGGCCCGCGACCCAAGCGAGATGCGCGCCCGCATCCCATCGCGGCCAGCGCCAACGCCGCAAACGCCCACAACAGGCGCTTCGGCGGATCGAAATAGTTGAGGGCTTCCCAAGCCGCCGGCACGTGCGCCAAGGAAATCAGCACCGCCACGAATCCGACGAATGCGGATGGGCCAATCCCTGCGCCAATGCCCTCTGTTCTTTCCGCTTTCATGCGGCTGATGCCATCGGCGGGCCTTCGGCCGGCGAGCGCAAGTCGGTCAAGGCGCCCAAACGAGAAGCCGGAAAAACCGCAATCCCGCCATCGTCACCGTGTGGACCGACTGGTTGGTCGTTGCGCGAATCGCGCCGCTCAAATTGACCCAGTGGGCATTGTCGCCGAATGATTCGGCCCCCTGAATCAAGTAAAACCGCCCCGGCACCGAATTGAACATGAAGGTGAGTTGATCGTTGGTGCCGGGCGATTCCAAATCGCTTTGGCTGATCTTGAATACCGAATCCGGATTGCCAGGATGGGTGCCGGCGATCATCTCACCGTAATTGGACACGCCGTCGGCGTCGAAATCGCCCTCCGCCGTCTGGACTTCCCAGCCTTCCGGCAGGTCGTAGCCGTCTTCCCATTGATCGGGCATGCCGTCGCCGTCGTCGTCGGCAACCGCCGCCGCATCCACGATGAATTGCAACCGATTGGTCTGCACGGCATTGAGCACCTCCGGCACGTAGCGCGGCGCGGCGGGCAGGCACCCTCTCTTTCGCAACAGAATGGCATGCGACGCGCTGTGCCAACCCGCGCCCGCATGCGAAGCGGGATCCAGCCCGTCGATCGTCGCATCGGTGACGTTTGCGGTCGGCAAATAGTCCACGTAGATCACCGCGCCCGTCGGAACGCTCTGCACCTCGGCCAAGATCCGATCGCCGACAAGCGCGGAGGCCAACGGCACCGCGACCTCGTTCGTGGTTCCGGCCGCCACTTGCGCCACGATCGGTCGCGGCTGCAACTGCCCCTCTTTCCGCAACAGGATCGTGTGCGATCCGGGCGCCAGTTGATCGACAACCAACGGCGTGACGCCGGCGGCCGCATCGGCATAATCGACGAACACTTCGGCCCCGTCCGGTTCGCTGACAACCGACAGGCTTCCTGCGGCAGCGGTCAAATCGAACGTCAGGGTCGTCGTTTCCGCCTCCACGGCCGCCACCGACCGGGGCGCCGGGCGCGGACTGCCGACCTTCTTCAGCGCGATGACGTGGGAGGCGATCGCCCAGCCGTCCATCTGAACGGAATGGGAGGCGACTTCCCCAACGTCCACCACGGTCGGCGTCACGTTGGTCGTGGCTTGATAATCCAAATAGACCGTTGCCCCCGCAGGATCCGATACGACTTCCACCAAAGCCGGATTCTGCCCCGCCAAGAGATCGAAATCGCAGGTCAGGTCGCTGCCGCTGGCCACGGCAAACGACGTCGCCCGGTCTTCGTGCGTGGCGTCGGACCACCATTCGTCGGCCACCTCCTCCGCCCCCGCCTTCAAGGTGTAGTTGCCGGGCAGCAGGCCCCGCAATTCGTAGGCGCCGGTTTCGTCGGTCGCGGCCGCGACGACCAATCCATGCGTGGCGTCCTTGGCCTTTACGTAGCCGGCGACGATCGGCGTTCCGCCGGGACCCGTCACCACCCCCGAAATTTTTCCCGCCGGAGCGAGGGCAAAATGGATCCCCGTGCGATTTTCGCCGCTGGCCAGCACAATGGCGGTGGCTTCCGGAGGAGGGGCATCTTGTCCGGGAACATACATGCCGGCATCGTCGTACCACTCGCCCAAAACCCCGAAATCGGCCGCCGGCTGGACCACGACGGTGTACGAGCCGGGGACCAAATCGAAGAAGCCAAAGGCCCCCAGCGCATCCGTCTGGCCCCGCCGCTCGACGCGCGCCCCGCGGAACAGACAAACCCGCGCCCCGGCAATCGGCGTCGTGCCGTCCGCCTGGGTGACGGTGCCGCTCAAGCGGGCATATTCGGCCAACGCGGCATCGATGCCATCCCGCGTGCCGGCTTCGTCCACCGCGATGTCCGTGCCCGCTTGCCACACGTCGTCGCCGGGCACGTCGTCGTAGATTTCGTCCAGGTAATTGTCGGGTCCGTAAAACACCACGCGATAGGTGCCCGCCGCCAGCCCGCCGAGTTCATAGTTGCCGTTGCCGTCGGTCTGGCCGCTCGCGCTCCAATCCCATGTCGAACCCGACCGGCGATAGGCCAACACAAACACGTCTTGCAAAACGGTCGAACCGTCCATGGCGGTGACGGTGCCCGTGATCTTCGACGGGAGGGCCAGCGCTGCATCGATGCCGGCGACCGTGGTCGTTGCCCCCACCGCGATTTCCGTGCCCGCTTGCCAAACGTTGTCGCCGGGCACGTCGTCGTAAATTTCGCCGACGTGCATTCCGCTCCCATCGCGGAACGTCACGCGATAAGTCCCCGCCGGCAGTCCGCCGATCTCGTAGTTGCCGGCGGCATCGGTGAATACATACGAGAAGCCGTTCCACATCCCGTCGCTTTGTCTCCCATACGCCTGGACTTCGATGTCCGACAGACCCGTCGTTCCGCCCGTTTCCGTCACCGTGCCCGTGATCTTCGACGCGAGAGCCAGCGCGGCATTGATGCCGGAAACCGTGGCCGATTCGCCCACGACGATGTCCACGCCGTGATTCCATATATCGGATCCGGGAACGTTGTTGTACACTTCCAATGCATAGGCTCCGGAATTGTCTTCAAAACGCACATGGTACGTTCCCGCCGCCAAACCGCTCAATTCATAGTGGCCGTTTTCATCCGTGTAGGTTGATGTTCCCCATTCCCATGTCGACACGTTTGCGGACACAACGTAAACATTGGCCAGCGGCGATGTCCCATCCGGCCCCGTCACCGTGCCGGAAATCGTGCCGGCTTGCGCAACCGTCCACGGAATCAGAATAGCCCCCGCGATGAAAACATAAGCCCGTTGCCGCCAGCGACCGACGAAGAGATTCATGAATGACCTTATAAATGTTTGTTGTGACGAGATGTTGCGGCTTTCGCAAAGTCGCCACAAGCTATTTATTCTAATGGTTTCCGCTACCCCACATTGGCGGATTGCGCGATGAAAATCATAAAGCGGTTGGGCCTACAGCCCCCTGTTTGGCCCAAAAAAAGTGGTGGCGAGAATCGGGATCGAACCGATGACACACGGATTTTCAGTCCGTTGCTCTACCAGCTGAGCTATCTCGCCACCTAAAGTGTTCCGCGTGTATAGCGGGTTTCGCCCATTCCTGTCAATACGCTTGCCCCACCCGGGCCCCGGTTTTATCCTGCCTGCATGAACGCCCCTTGCCCCTTTTGCGACCTGCCCGCCGCCCGCATCGTGGCCGCCGACGGCCCCTGCGTCGCCTTCCGCGACGGCTTCCCCGTCAGCGCCGGCCACACGCTGATCGTCCCCCGCCGCCATGTCGCGTCCTTCCGCGACTTGACGCCCGACGAATGGGCCGCCGCCCAACGCCTTGCGACGATCCTCGCCGCCGAACTCCAGGCCGCCGATCCTTCCATCGCCGGGTTCAACTTCGGCGCCAACGACGGCGAAGCCGCCGGCCAATCCGTCTTCCACTGCCACCTGCACCTGATTCCCCGCCGCGCCGGCGACCATCCCGCCCCCCGCGGCGGCATTCGCGGCGTCATCCCCCACAAAGCCCATTATTGAACGAACCCCAGGAGCCCCCCATGAACGAAACCCTGAACGTCCTGAAAACCCGCCGCAGCGTCCGCAAGTTCAAGCCCGACCAGATCGCGGATGCGGAACTCAACGCCGTTCTCGAAGCGGCCGCCTACGCCCCCACCGGCGGCGGACGGCAAGGCAATCGGTTCGTCGTCGTGCAGGATCCCGCCCTGCGCCGGCAGCTCGCCCAGATGAACGCCGCCGTCCTCGGCAAGGATTGCGACCCCTACTACGGCGCGCCCACGATCGTCCTCGTCTTCGCCGACCAAACCAAATCCACGCCCGTGGAAGACGGCAGCCTCGCCCTCGGCAACATGTTCAATGCCGCCGCCGCCCTCGGCCTCGGCTCGTGCTGGATCCATCGCGCCCGCGAAATGTTCGCCGGCGCGGCCGGCCGGGACCTCCTCCGCCGCTGGGGCCTCGCCGACTCGTACGTCGGCGTCGGCGCCTGCAGCCTCGGCTATCCCGACGGCCCCCTGCCCGCCCCCGCGCCCCGCAAGCCCGACCTCGTGGTCTTCGCCCGGCCTTGATCCGCGGTTTTCCACGGCGTGGAAAACTTTTTTCCACAGTGTGGAAAAATCGGCCAAAGTTGTTCCACTCCGTGGAAAAATCGCCGAAACTTTTTCCACTCCGTGGAAAACCCGGCATTTCCGGCGCACGCGGTGCCGGACCGCATGGAAACGCCGGCTCAGGCCAGGCCGCGGGCCTTCTTGATCGCCGCGTAGGCGGCGTTCACGCGCTGGAATTTTTCCGTCGCCGCTTTCTGGAACTCGGGGCCGAGGTGCGCGACCTTGTCGGGATGGTGCTTCATCGACATCCGCCGGTACGCCCGGCGCACTTCGTCGTCCGAAGCGCTGGGCGCGATTTCCAGCACGCGGTAATCGGCGGCCGGATCGGCCCGCGGCGCGAACATCGCCGCGATGGAGCGCACGTCCGCCGCGTGCAGGCCCAGATCGGAGGCCAGGCGCGCCAGCAGGCGGTCTTCCGCCGGATGCAGTTCGCCATCGGCGTGGGCGATGCTGAACAGGAAATGCAGCAGCGCCATTCGCTGGGAGTAGTTCATGTTCCGCTGGATCTGGGCGCAGATCGGCCCGAGCGGAATGTCCCGCTCCAGCAGGTCCCGCAGCAGGCGCAGCGCTTCCTGCGCGGTTTTCCAGCCGAATTGCTGCGTGAAAAACGCCTTCACGACGTCGAGTTCGGATTTCGTCGCGCGCCCGTCGGCCTTCATCATCGCCGCCGTCAGCGCCAGCAGGCTGGCGATGAATCCGTTGCGCGCCGCGTCGGGCTCCGCCGGCGGCGCGCCGCCGCCCGGCGCGTTTCCGCGCTGCGCCGCATTGAACAGCGAACCCGCCGCGTAGCCGAATAAGGCGCCCAACGGCCCGAAAAACGCCCAGCCCAACGCACCCGTGATCCAAGGACTTACCATTTCAAGATTCCTCCCTCATTGGAGATTGGGTGTTGGATATTGAACATTGAATTCATGTTTTCCTGTGTTTCCTGTTTTCCTGTTTTCCTGCTAGACGGCTTATTCTTTCTTCATCTGCCGCAGGCGCTTTTCGATTTCGACCAGGCGCTCGTCCGCGCCGTGCTTGTGCAGCCGGATATGCTTGCCGTTCACCAGGTGGAATTCGTCCCGCCCCTTGCCCAGCAGCAGCCGGTCGCCGTCCGTCGCCACGCTCTTCAGCCCCAGCCCCGCCGCCAGGATCCGCAGCCGCGCGATCGCCAAGAGCCGCTTCGTCGCCGCCGGCAACGGCCCGAACCGGTCGCGGAATTCCGCCGCCAGCGCGTCCACTTCGCGCTCGAACGACACGCCCGCGATCTTGCGATACATGCCGATCCGCTGGCTCTCGTCCTCGATGTACGCCCGCGGAATCACCGCTGCGTTTTCTTCGCGCTCCGGGTCGGGCGTCAGGTCCAGGAAGTCCAGGTGCACCGCCACCTCGATGATCGGCCGCTCGGCCTCGCCCTTCAGCCGCGCCACCGTGCGGTTCAACAGCTGGCAGTACAGGTCGAAGCCCACCGCCGCGATGTGCCCGCTCTGGGCCGCCCCCAGCACGTTGCCCGCGCCGCGGATCTCCAAGTCGCGCAGCGCCAGCTTGAACCCCGCCCCCAGGCTCGTGTGCCGCTTGATCGCGCTGATGCGCCGCCGCGCGACGTCGAACAGCGCCCCGTGCCGCGGCAACAGCAGGTAGGCGTAGGCCTGCTGCTTGCTCCGCCCCACGCGCCCCCGCAACTGGTACAGGTCCGCCATCCCGAATCGGTCCGCCCTGTCGATCAGGATCGTGTTCACGTTCGGAATGTCCACGCCGCTCTCGATGATCGTCGTGCACAGCAGCACGTCGTATTCCCGCCGCACGAACCGGTGCATCACGGCCGCCAGCGTCTTCTCCGTCATCCGCCCGTGGCCCACCACCACCCGAATGTCCGGCAACAGCCGTTCGAGCCGCTCTTTCATCCATTGGATGGTCTGGATGCGGTTGTGCAGCACGAACACCTGCCCGCCGCGGTTCACCTCCCGCAGCACCGCTTCCTTCACCAGCTCGTCCGAGTCCTGCGCGATGTACGTCTCGATCGCCAGCCGCTCGCGCGGGGGCGTCTGGATCAGGCTCATGTCCCGCGCTCCCGTCAGGCTCAGGTACAGCGTCCGCGGAATCGGCGTGGCCGACAGCGTCAACACGTCCACCATCTCGCGCATGCGCTTGAGGTGTTCCTTCGCCGCCACCCCGAAGCGCTGCTCTTCGTCGATGATCACCAGCCCCAGGTCGGCGAACTTGACGTCGCGCTGCAGCAGGCGGTGCGTGCCGATCAGCACGTCCACCTTCTTCTGCGCCGCCCGCGCCAGCGCCGCCGCCTGCTCGGCTTTCGTCCGGAACCGGCTCACCATCTCGACCGCCACCGGAAACCGCCCCATGCGCTCCAGGAAGGTCTCGTAGTGCTGCTGGGCCAGCACCGTCGTCGGCACCAGCACCGCCACCTGCTTGCCGTCCATCACCGCCTTGAACGCGGCGCGCATCGCGACCTCGGTCTTGCCGTAGCCCACGTCGCCGCAAATCAGGCGGTCCATCGGCCGCTTCGACTCCATGTCGCGCTTCACGTCGGCGATGGCCCGCAGCTGGTCGTCGGTCTCGGCATACGGGAACGCCTGCTCGAAATCGAACTGCCACGGATTGTCTTTCGCGAAGGCGTGCCCATCGAGCGCGGCCCGCCGCGCCTGCGTCTCCAGCATCTGCGCCGCCAGGTCGCTCGCCGCCCGCTCGGCCGCGATCTTTTCCTTCAGCCAGCGCTTGCCGCCGAGCGCGTGCAGTTGCGGTTTGACGCGCCCCACGCCGATGTAGCGGCTGAGCAGGTGCGTCTGGCTCGTCGGCACGTACAGCCGCGCGTTCTCGGCGTATTCCACCGCCAGCGCTTCCTGCAACTGTCCGTCGAACACGATTTCGTAGAGCCCCAGGTATTTCCCAATGCCGTGGTCGATATGCACCACCAGCTCGCCCGGACGCAGATCGGTCCAGTCCGTCAGGCGTTCGCCCGTCGCGTCGCGCGCCGCCGATCCGCCGGCCGTCTTGCGGCGCGTCGGCAGCGCCCGCCGCGTGCCGTAGAAATCCGCCTCGGCCACCGCCATCCATTTCGCGCCCGTCAGCTCGAAACCGCCGCTCAGCGCGCCTAGCCGCGTCGCGAATCCCGTCGGCATCCCGTACGCGGCCGCGAACCGCTTGGCGCCCGCTTCCGTGTGGAAGAACAATTCGATCTTCCAGCCGTCTGCCGCGCGTGCGGCCAGTTCGGCATGCCACTTCCGGCGCTCGCGCTCGAGCGCGTCCGGCGGCACCGCCCGCGCCGACAGCGCCGCGAGGCCTTCGCACGGCCGCGCGCCCAAGTCGCGCGCCGCGTCGCTTCCGCCCGCGTCGAGCTGCCCCCCGCCCGCGAATTTTTGCGCCAGCCCCAGCCGCCAGTTCGCGAAATCGCGCTCGGGCGAACTTTCCGCCCCGCCGCGGCCCGCCAGTTCCGCGCTCATCGCGTAATGGTGCAGGATCGCGTCCGGATCGAGCCACAGGAACGACGCGTCCGCCGGAAAATATTCCGTCGGCGCGACAGCCGCGCCGTCCGGCGCCTCGTCCGTCGCCGGCGGAATGGACAATTCCTGGATCGCCTCCCGCGAGCGCTGCTCGGTCGGATCGAAGCGCCGCATGCTTTCCAAGGCGTCGCCGAAGAATTCCAGCCGCGCCGGCCAGTCTTCCGTCAGCGGCCACACGTCCAGCAGGCCGCCGCGGCGCGACGCCTGCCCCTTCGCCAGCACTTCGACTTCGAATTCGTACCCCGCCGCCGCCAGCCGCTCGCACAGTGCATCCAGATCGTACTCTTGGCCAACCGCCACGCGCTCGCTGCCCTGCCGCATCCGGTCCGGCGCCGCCACCGGCTCCAGCAACGCCTGCACGCAGGTCGCCACGATTCCGCGCCCCTTCCACGCCAAGCACCGCTGCAAAGTTTTCAGCCGCTCGCCGCTCACGTCGGGCGACGGCTGCCCCGACGCCAGCTTCGACGCCTCCACGTTCAGCGCCGGTAACTTTGCGACGGATTCCCCCGCGCCCAGCGTCTGCAAATCCTGCCAGAGCAATTCCAGCGCCAGCGAACTCTCCGCCACGACCACCAGCGGCCCCGTTGCCGCGCGCGACGCCGCCAACGCCAGCCACGCCCGCGCCGCGTCGTCCACTTCCTGCACGCGCCCCGCGCCGCCCGGCGCAAAGACTTCCTTCAAATACGCCCGATCCGCCGGCCCCGGCGGCGGCACGCTGAATTTCGCCTGGTCCGCGGACTCGTCCATGGCCTCAGCCCAAATACCGGCCCCCGCGCGCGCCGGTTTCTTTTCCGTCGCGGAACGTCGCCGTGCCGTTCACCCAGACCGCCGAAATCCCCGCGCAGAATTGGTGTGGCTTTTCGTAGGTCGCCAGATCCCAGAACGTCTTCGGATCGAGAACCACGACGTCCGCAAAGGCGCCGGCGCGCAGCACGCCGCGGTCTTTCAGGCGGAAATGCTCCGCCGGCAGACTCGTCATCTTCCGCACCGCTTCGCCCACGCTCACCGTCTTGCCGTCCAGCGCCGCGCGCAAAAACCGCCCGAAGGTGCCATAGGCCCGCGGATGAGGATGATCGTGGCTCAACGGCCCCGTCGGCGACCGGATCGAAGCGTCGGAACCGATCATCACCCACGGCTGGGCGAGGATCTTCCACATGTTGTCTTCGCTCATCCCGAAGAAGATGCCGCCCGTGAACAGTTCGTCCGTCTCCATGAAGCGCAGCGCCGCGTCCAGCGGATGCAGCTTCCACGCCTCCGCTGCCAGCAAAAGGGGCTTGCCCGCAAACGGCGCGTTGTCCGAATGGTGAGTGCTGCCCACCCACACATTCTCCCAGTACTTCTCGTCCCGCGCCGCGGCCATCTCCGCGCGAATCTTCGCGCGCTCGGCCGGATCGCGCAGGCGCGCCAGGATCGCCGCGCGCCCGCCCTGCGCCGCCCAGGTCGGCAAGATGACGTCCAAGTCCGTGCACGACGCGATGTACGGATACCGGTCCGAGGCCACTTCAATGCCCGCCGCCTGCGCCGCGCGGATTTTCTCCAGCGCCGCGTCGAGCTTGCCCCAGTTCGCCCGGCCCGCCGTTTTCAGGTGCGAAATCTGCAGCCGCACGCCGCTGGCGCGCGCGACATCCAGGGCTTCTTCGAGGGCTTCCTGCAGAGTGCCGCCTTCGCTGCGCATGTGCGTGGCGTAGATTCCGCCGCGCTTGGCCACCACCTTGGCCAGCGCCTGGATTTCTTCCGCTTGCGCGTACATGGCCGGCGCATAGACCAACCCCGTGCTCAGCCCCGCGCCGCCTTCTTCCAGCGCCGCATCCAGCAGTTTCGCCATCCGCGCGATTTCGTCCGGCGTCGCCGCCCGCGGCTCGATGCCCATGACCGCCGCGCGGATCGCGCGGTGCCCGATCAGCATCGCCGAGTTCACCGCCGGCTTCTGCGCGTCCAGCAAGGCGCGGTATTCCGCCACCGAACGCCAGTCGCCGGGATATTTCTGCTCCAGCCAGTCCGACGGCATCGTGTAGCCTGGCCACCTTGGCGCAGCGCTCGCGCCGCAGTTGCCCGTGATCTCCGTCGTCACGCCCTGCCGGATCTTCGACGGCGCGCCCGGCTCGATCAGCAAATACGCGTCGGAATGCGTGTGCACATCGATGAAACCCGGACACGTCAGCCGGCCCGTCGCGTCGAATTCGTTCGCCGCCCGCGCCTGCGACAGATCCCCCACCGCCGCGATGCGGTCGCCCGCGATCCCGACGTCGGCCCGCACGCCTTCGCCGCCTCGCCCGTCCACCACGGTCCCGCCGCGCAAAATCCAATCGAACCGATCTACAATCATGTTTTCACGGTATCACAACCGCGAAAGGACCTCCAGAACCGCCCTTTTGACGGCCCGATGGATGCCCGGCGCTTTGCTGCGGCGCGAGCCGGCCACGTTCAGCACCGCGCCGTCCGGCAGGCGCCGCCGGATCCAGCGCAAGACGCGCGCGACGATTTCACCCTGAGGCCGCGTCGCATCGACCGCCAGACACGGTTTGCCATGCTTCTTCGCGAAATCGATCGTCAGCAGCGATCCGCCGTCAGGCTTGCCGTAGGTGAAGATGACCGTGCCGTCCGAATCGACGACGTTCTTCTCCGTGCGCGGCGGATAGAGCACATTAATAATTAGTGTAGCCATTTCTTCGGGGGCGTGGTACGTTTGGGGCATGAAAACAATCTCCCTGGACTTGCGGAAACGGATCTTGGCGACTTACGACGCGGGCAAGGAAACGCGGGCATCCGTGGCCAAGCGGTTCTGCGTCTCGCTGGGCCTGGTCAAGAAACTGATCCAGCAGCGGCGGCATCTGG
>Ga0209098_1004596_pt1 | contig 10686 bp, 9 predicted proteins | sample AD_JPNHW1_MetaG_FD_184429 | JGI IMG/M metagenome (GOLD analysis project Ga0209098, IMG submission 184429) | Active sludge microbial communities of municipal wastewater-treating anaerobic digesters from Japan - AD_JPNHW1_MetaG (SPAdes) (version 2) | ecosystem: Engineered > Bioreactor > Anaerobic >... | reverse complement strand
GATGCCGCCATCGCTGGTGGCATAAACACCGGCTCCGGAATTGGTTTCGGCTGTTACAACTCCATGTGTAGCATCCTTAAAATCTACATCAGTATAGAAATAGATGTCGGTGCCGGGAGTTTGAGGGGTCCAGGTCACACCTCCATTGGTGGTCTTGGCAAAGTAAGCGCTCCAGCCACAGATATAGCCCGTGTTAAGATCGGGAAAGCTGATGCCTTCGATGCCCTGGTCGGTGCCTGTCCACAATTGCGACCAGGTCGAACCGCCATCGGTAGTTTTTATAACGATACCATCACCCATGTATGTAACGGATTCACCACCAGCAAAACCAGTCTGGCTCTGCCCCCCGGGAAATTCAATTCCCATGAGTATATAGTTGAATCCGGTGTTGATCTTCTCCCAGGTTTGTGCAAACGTTGGAAAGGCAAGGACCACTAATGTTGATATCAGCAGAAGATGTTTTTTCATGTTTCCTGTTTTGGTAGCAAATTAAAGATGTTTTTATCAGTTCTCAGCAATTGAAATCCGGATGGTTGTGTCAACTCATTTAACAACGTATTATATGACCGGCAGTTTTCCGGAACCTATAAGTTTTCCATTTGTGGTCAGACGATACAGGTATACACCATTTGGTTGTCCTGACAGGTCAATTACTGATGCAGAAGAATTCAGACTGAATGAACTGATCTTTCTGCCGGTGTTGTCATAAATCTCAAGCTGAGCATTCACTTCTCGAGTGTTGATGGTAAATAACCCTTTCTCAAAACCCCGCGTGATCGTATAACCTGTTTGCCCGGACTCTGCTACTGAGGTATGAAGATCATTTGTGTATCGTGCAACTGTAAAATCCCTGATCCCTGAACCCGAATTGAGGGTTTTACCTCCCACATAAATTTTATCATTACCGTCAAGGGCAACCGACTGCACTTCATCCTGTTCGCCGAAAAATTCTGAGAGTGTAAGTCCGTTATTGCCAAAGGTAGCATCGGCTGTTCCGCTCTTTTCATAACGCAGTAGTGCAGATGCGATAGCCATTTTCGGAATGAATTCGGGAGAAGCATCTGCCGCTGTTATCAGTCTGTTGGTCGAAGCAACCGTGATGATCGCACTGGTTAACTTAGCCTATTATTTCAAATCGAGATATCTCCAGCAAACCGCTGCCTGATTGCAACTCTTCTTCGTATAGCTTTCCTCCGGAGAAAACTAAGTTCCTGAATGTTAAAAACGTCCATGATCTTTCTCTGCATCAAAAGGCCACAAAGCATATGTTTTGCAGCCTTCGGAGCTTTACCCTTCACAAGGGCCGGCAAAGCAAGCGGTTAAGCCATTACTATGAATTATTAAAACTTTACACCCAGTTTGCCAGAAGCAATTGCATTGCCATTATGGATAAGCCTGTACATATAAACACCTGCCGGTTTTGAACTTAAATCAATGTTGTATACACCTGATTGCAGATCATAATTTCCTGCGTTTACGCCCATAACGTTATACACTTCGATGATTTCGGCATTAGCAGTCGTATATATTTTGAAAATGCCATTACCGGTTTGTGATATGGTAAATTCAGACTGACCGGGCCGTTTTATTCCTACATGCAAATCGTTTGTGTAGCGGGCAACCGTAAAATCTCTTACGCCAACTGAACTGTTAAGTGTTTTTCCACCAACATAAATATTATCATTCCCATCTAAAGCAACAGCATTTACTTCATCCTGTTCGCCAAAGAACTCGGTGGTTGTTGCACCATCTGTTCCGAAAGTATTATCAAGCGAGCCATCGTCATTAAAACGAAGAATTATCCAGTCGTTGTTATTGGGAGCAGCGTCACCCGATGAGCCAACAGCCACAATTTTATCATCAGCCTGAATTACAAGATCATAGATTACGTTGTAGGTTGTGTTGTTGTGATTATACACCACCTTTCCGTTGTCGCCAAAAGAGGTAACCAGCGTGCCAGCCTGGTCATATTTCATAAGCACCATATCATAACTTGTCATTCCGATTGTGAAGCCGCCAACAATGATTTCATTGTTCGAATTAATTCCCATTCCGAAAAATTCATCGTCAAAATCATTCAGATTAACCATTGCGGTTCCGTTGGTTCCAAATGTAGAATCGAGGCTGCCGTCGGTATTATAACGGGCAATTAATGTAACATAAACCCATGAAGAAGATGCAAAGTGCCCTGATACAACGATTTTACCATCGCTTTGCAGGCATATGCTCGAATATTCATTATCACTCGAAGCAACCTGAAGCTGTGTAAAACCATCAGTGGCAAAAGTGAGGTCAAGAGAGCCATCACTATTGAAACGTGCAACTGTGGGGGCATGACGAAAATCGGCATTATCCGACTGGCCGGCAATCAGTATTTTACCATCCTGTTCAATAGCGACATCATAAGCAATTGAATTTCCGTTTACCAAAGCTGTTTGCGAAATACCATTGATACCAAATGTATCGTCAAAACTTCCGTCTGCATTCAATTTTATAAGCAAAACGTTCAGATTGCCTCCCTGGGTAAGTACGCCGCCTGCAACCAGGATTTTCCCGTCCGTCAGCATCGTAACGGCCATTGCATGAGCTTCATAATAAGTCATTCCATCAGGTGCATAGGTTACAACACCTGCATCTCCGAATGTTGCATCAAGCGTTCCATCCTCATTCAGCCTGATGACTTTCAGATCAACATTCCATGCCGCTGTAAAAGCAACTCCGACAGAAACAGTTTTTCTGTCAGTCTGAACAGCTATATCGTTGATCACATCGGTATTCCCGTAAAAGTCGTAACGAAAATAACCTGTCCCGTTGAAGGTAAGGTCCAAATCGCCTGCATGCTGGGCTGACACACTATTGAAGCTGCTGATTAAAACAGCCAGTCCCAGGATTGTAAAGAGTTTTTTCATAATCATTTTTTGTTGAAATTCAGTAAATTAACGATCGGTTATTTGGTTTTGAGAGAGTTTTGTTTCCGTTTTTCTTTATACTGTTCCTGAGTTTCACTGGCGGCAGGCTTGCCGTACAACTGTATATTTCGCAATAGTTTATTCAATGCAGCATTTTCATTATTCAGCCTGTCGCGCAATTCCTCCAGTTCATTTCCGGCAAGCTCCACTCCTTTTTTAGACTTCATTCAAATAAAACTTTGATATGGCAAAGATGGGTATTAACGATCTGTTTCAGCGCAATTTATGAATTACAAAATGGGTACACAGCTCCGATTTTGTCTTACAAAAAGAGTACGCAAATATCTACTATGCTGATAATCTATGATTTAGATACAGGGAATTATAATTGCTGGAGGAAAGCAACAAGGTTTTCGTCGCGGTCAAGACCAATCTTTTTGCGCAACCTGATACGGGCGACCCTAATGCTGTTTTCACTCTGATAAGTAATGGCACTGATATCTTTAATGGTCATATTTAACCTAATGAAGGCGCATAGCTTACGCTCGTTCGGGCTAAGATCGGGATAACGCGCCTGCAGATTGTTATAAAAACTCTGGTGAACATTCTGAAATCTAACTTCAAACTCATTCCACACTGTATGATCAATATTTGATTTCATTTCGCGCACAATATCCTGTATGCCAGCGCTATTGGAGAACGACAGCTTGCTTTTCAGATCAATCATCTTTGCCGATATCGATGCAATGAATTCGTTTTTCTTCACTAAGTACATTACATGCGTCGCCAGTTCTTTATTCCGAAAGTCAAGTTCGAGTTCGAGGTTTTGCTTTTCGAGTAATAAGTTTTGTTTTTCTAAGTTTAGGTTTTTGCTCTCAAGCAAAAGACCTTCCTGAATTAAAGCATTTCTTTTTAGTTTAATTTTTTTGTTACGATTCAGCAAGAAGAATATGACGAACGAAAAGAGAAGAACACCTGATATAATCATCAAAACCAATACTTTACGCTGCTTTTTTGCCAGCTCAATCTGTTGAAGCAATTCGTTCTCGCGTTGCTTCTTCTCAAAGCTGTATTGCAGTTCGAGCCTTGCAGCAAGCCTGACCTGCTCATCATTGTTCAAACTATCGAAGAGTGCATTGTACAGGCGCTGGCTGTTAAGTGATTTCCTGTAATCACCGGCTTTCTCATAAGCAATTGTAAGGAAGTTGGCCGCTTTCATTTGTGATGTCAGGCTGTTTGATAACCTGCTGAATTCCAGCGCCCTGTTTAATACCTTTATTGCCTCAGCATAGTTACCCGTAAGATTGTAACAGTCGCCAAGATTATTGTAAACCTGGGCCATGCCGGCTGTATCCTTCAACCCTGACCTGATTTCCAGCGCTTTGTGATAATACTCGAACGCCTCATCGTAGTTTTTACGGTTTTTGCTGATGATGCCCATGTTATTATAGAGCGAGGCAGCATAGGCATCGTTGTTAATCTTCCTGTTGATTTCCAGCGCCCGCGTGAAGTTTATCTTCGCGCTGTCAAGTTTATCCTGGGTAAGGTAAACTGATCCGATGTTGTTGTATAAAGCCAGGCTTCGGGCATCTATAGGGAAAGAATGGTCCTGAGCATAGATATCGCGGCATGCAACCAGACTTTTGGTATAGTAGTGGAGCGCTTTATCAAAACTTTCCATCTTGAAGTAGCCGGTGCCAATCAGCAGGTATACCTCCGAATACTTCGTTTCTAATTCCAGTTCACTTTTGACAGTGCGGACTTCTTCATCAAGAATTTTCAGGGCTTTAAAATAGTATTCCAGAGCAGGTGAAAAGCTGCCGTTCAGAGCCATCAGGTTGCCAAACTCTTTCAGCACATCAAACTGCCCGCCAGGCAAACCTGACTTCTCAGCCAGGCTCCGGGCTTTGTCGAGGTAAGCCATGGCTGAATCGAACTTTCGCTCGTTCTGCCATTTACGGGAAGTTGAAACGTAGAGTTTTATCAAGGAAGTATCAGCTGATTTAATACCCCCGCTGATTCCCTCCGAACCTTTTCCTGTACAGGTTAAGTATGCTGAAATGAGAAAAATCAACAGGCTGATTAAATGCCTTCCCACCAGCAAATTGATAACTCCGGCTCTCTGTTTCTGATTCTTTATATCCTGGTGCACTTTGCTAAAAATTGTCAGGATGACCTGTTTTATAAAACGGCTTGTATATGATGTAAAAATAGGAAAATTGTTGACGAATACTCTCCCGGCAGGCTCTATTTCGGTGAAACCCGGAATGCTTTTATTACGCAAATCAACCAAAAGAACCAGTAACTTGACCTGGCTCTTATTTTTGAGTAGCTTTGGTGTTTTAACCAAATGAAATGAAGAAAATAGTCTCAGGATTCAGCATATTTGTGATGCTGGTGCTTAAACACCCTCCACTGCCGGCATTCAGCATTATTGAACGGATAAGGATAGTGCAGGTTTGCCGCCTTTCAATAAGGCAGATCGCGCTGGAGTATAAACTGAACTAACACAAACAATTCGGCCAAGCCAAAATGCAGCATACAAATACCATTTATTAACCGTTTAAACAATTACCGATGAAATCATTTTCCATAGTTCTCCTACTACTGATCCTGGCAGCCTGTGCAACCACAAAATTGTATACGCCCTCCTCATCCAACGAAAACAAGAGAACAACAGCCAGTGTTGATGAACTGAAAAAAGGCTACGAGCTTTATACGACAAGGTGCAACAAATGTCATGGTTTAAAATCACCGGACAGCCGCACCACTGAGCAATGGACGAAAGTTCTCGTCAGCATGGCACCCAAAGCCAAACTTACCGCTGAAGAAAAAGACCTGGTTTACAAATACCTGGTAAACTACTAGTTGTAATTACGAACCCGGGGCTGATTCTCCGTTTCATCCTCTGGTGCTCTGCTGCCTATAATTATGTCAGGTCCCTTAAGGTCTGTGATGCACTTATCATTCCTTATAAACCGGCATACCGGCACCTTGCTTCACCTTTAATACCCGGTAAATCACAGCTCCGGTAATCAACCCATAGATTAAAGCTCCGGCAAAGAAGGCCCAGATACTGAATACTGTCACCAGCACGCAAATCCCCCACCCGGTTAAATTTGCCAGAATCCAATAGCCGCTCCCGGAAAAATACTTCCTGAGAATAGTCCATTGCAACATGCCGGTGATCAAACCGGCAATAGCGAAAAACAATGCTTCGGGCAACGGATTGAATTCGATGAACCGCAATTGCCAGCGATTCAAATGCATTTGCCAGAGAACCAGGCAAATAATAAACTCGGAAATTGCAAACCCTGCAATTGCAAAGTAAATCCACGAAGCCGGCATCGTGAAATGTTTTCCAAGCAATGCACGCTGGTACAGACTTGTACCAAGCCCGATTACTGCTCCACCGGCAACCTGCATGGCTGTTTGTGAAAGGTAAGTTCCCCCTTCCATCTGGTTAAAGCCGAAGGCTCCGTGGACCAACAATACGACAATAAGGCTCACAATATAAGTGAGCGGAATAACAGCCAGGCTGAGCAATGTCCAAACCATCCAGTTCCTGAACCGGTGGCTCACGATTGATGTTTCCATGGTGATGATTTTGTTAATACTCATTGTGATCTGCCTGTGAAGATTTATAAATCTACAGGGTAGTAAAGCTTAACAAGCTATTTGAGTATCAAACTTTTATATAGTGCAGGTAATTCCTTGTCAGCAGTTTCCTGGAGCTACCCGAGCCGTGCGACGGCAGAAAGAGGTCGCACCCGGTTTCGAGTAATTTTCTCCAGCTTTCAACAAGCTGCTTTTCATCCTGCAGAAATGGCGGGTAAACCGACCAGGGAAGCACTCCGAACATGGCATCTCCTACGATTGCAATTTCATTATCCACAATAATACTTGCCGATCCCTGGCTGTGCCCCGGAGTATGCATGATATAAGCATTGAATCCAAACTGATCCAGATCAAATCTTTGTTTAAACGTAAGGTAATAAGGACAAGGCCTGCAGGAGATATTCATCAATGTAAAACCTGATAATGTTTTAATCATCTGTCTGATGAAGGCATTCGTGCTGCTTATCATCACCATTTCTCCTTTAGCCAGATATTCAGCTTCTGCTTCATGTATGATCACTTTTGCTCCAAAATTATCAACGATCTTCTTCGCATTATTGACATGATCAAAGTGAGCGTGTGTAAGTACCAGGTAATCAATATGCTGTATACCGAGTTTCAATAATCGGTCTCGTAAACCTGACCACATCAAACCGATACCCGAGTCGATCAGTATCGCTGATGAAGAATTTGTAAGCAGGAATACATTGCTTCTGCCTGACAGCACCTTGGTTATTGTGCAGCCGCTACTTGTAGTCCAGGTTTTCATCTGTTCTCTTGTACCACGCTCTGGATCAAAATTTCATGAAGATATTCCGGCTTTTGCCTGAAACGGGATTCCTGCTCATAAGCATAGGCCATTCCAATAAGCTCGGCCTCTTTCCAGGCACTTGCAATGAGCGACAGCCCCACCGGCAAGCCTTGGACTTTACCCATTGGCACTGTAATATGCGGATAACCGGCCATGGCAGCAGGCGGACAAAAGTAAAAGCCCGTATCGTAATCTCCGTTCACCAGGTCGATGCAGCATGAAGGTCCGATGCTGGTGCCGGCTATCGCATCCAGGCGATGTTCAGTCATCAGTTTGTCAATGATCTCCCGGGATGACAAAGATTTCCTGAGCGCTTCGAGGTACTCTGCACTCTCAAGATTTCCCTTTGCTTCGCACATTTCCAGCAGTTCCTGTCCAAAAAAAGGCATTGTCTTATCTTCATTCTTCTTATTGAATTCAATGACTTCGGCCAATGTCCTTACCGGCGCCTTTGAGGTTGCCAGGTATTTATTCACACCGTCTTTGAATTCGTAGCACAACACTGTAAATTCAGCATCTCCCAGTTCCTTGGTTTTCGCGAGCAATTCGGTTTCAATTATCTCGCAACCAAGCTTCTTTAGGGTTTTAATAGCCTGTTGATAAAGTTTCACCACGGCTGTGTTGCCGGTAAGGAATGATTTTTCAATACTTATTCGCTTACCATTTAAATAGTCTTTTTTAAGAAAAATGGTGTAGTCAGCTTTTTTATTGGCATCTGCTTCCAGGGTGGTCACGTCTGCAGGATCGGAGCCAGCCAGCAAACCCAGAAGTATGGCAGCATCAGTTACGTTACGGGCCATTGGGCCGGCGGTATCCTGCGTCGCTGATATCGGGATGATCCCGGCGCGGCTAAGCAGGCCGACTGTAGGTTTGATGCCAACGATTCCACAGCATGAAGCAGGCGCTATCACTGAGCCGTCGGTTTCGGTTCCAACCGCCACTGCGCACAGGTTGGCAGCAACCGCTACAGCTGAACCGGAACTGGAACCTGAAGGATTGCGGTTAATAACACATGGATTCTTTGTCTGGCCGCCCCTGCTGCTCCACCCGCTGGTGGAATGTGTGGAACGGAAATTCGCCCATTCACTCAGGTTGGTCTTTCCAAGGAGAACTGCACCGGCATCACGCAGTTTCTTAACAATAAATGCATCTGATTTCTCATAATTTCCTGACAGAGCCAGCGCGCCAGCCGTGGTCATCATCTCATCTCCGGTAGCTAAGTTATCTTTGATCAGAACTGGTATTCCGTGGAGAAGACTGCGTATTTTCCCCTTATTCCGTTCAGCATCCATCTCGTCAGCAATGCTGAGCGCATCAGGATTCAGCTCAAGCACCGCATTCAGTTGCGGACCATCTCGATCAATGCTGTTAATCCTCTCCAGGTAAAGTTCTGTAATTCTCCTGGATGTATACCTGCCATCAGCCATCCTCTGTTGCAACTCCTGAATGGTTAACTCATCCAGTTCAAAATTGCCCGTCGTATCCTTGTTTTTTGGGCCTTCACTATTGCTGTCAGTTAAAGGTTTACAACCTCCAAATCCTAAAGTTGTAGCAGCAATTCCGGCGACTGCGCCAGTGTGAATAAAATTTCTTCTGTGCATATTTATTCTGTTTTACTGGTGCTAGTTAAAATACAACAGCATTCGTTTTTCTCCCGCAAGTAAAATTACGAAGAGAATTTAATTTAGTCAATATGTTTACGATCCTAACCGGGGAAATCGATTCAACTGGTCCGAAACATTTCAAACACTTCTCAAACTTCATTGTTAATTGTAAAACAGGCTGACGAAAAGCCTATTCTTTAAAAGCACATAGATTGGACTCTTTAACTAAATTAAATCCGGAATCATTCACAGGATATCGTCGCGTGGTGGTTGTTGGCGCCGGCTCCGTTGGGGCAACTTATTGTTATGCCCTGGCACAAAGTGGCCTGGCTGATGAAATAATACTGATCGACAAAAACGAAGATCTTGCCCGAGGTCAGGTTCTCGACCTTGTTCACGGACAGCCTTTCTTCCCTACAGTATCGATAAGAACCGGTACCATTGCCGACTATGCCCAGGCACAGCTAGTTGTAATAACTGCCGGACTGGCACAAAAGCCTGATGAAACCAGGCTTCAGTTGTTGCGTAAAAATGCAGTGATCACAGGCAGCATTGCTGAAGATGTGGCTGCAAGTGGCTGCAAAGGCATAATGCTCATTGTCAGCAACCCTGTCGATGTTTTGACGCATGTTGCGTTAAAACGATCAGGCTGGGGAAGAAACCGAGTCATCGGTTCAGGGACAGTGCTCGACAGCGCCCGTTTCAGACACCTTATCAGCCGGCATTGTGGCGTGGATGTCCACAATGTTCATGGGTATATACTGGGTGAGCACGGCGACAGCGAATTTGCCGCCTGGTCAATGACCAACATTGCCGGCATGAGTATGGAAAACTACTGCCCGGTATGCAACAAATGCGGTGACTGGGAAACTGAACGGATGCAGATTGAACAGCAGGTTCGTGAATCGGCTTACCACATCATCAATTATAAGGGAGCGACCCATTTTGCCGTTGGACTGGCGCTTGTCCGAATAACAGAAGCCATACTGCGTGGGCAAAACAGTGTACTTACCGTTTCAACACTCATGAAGGGTGAATTTGGCCTGGAAGACGTGTGCCTGAGTGTGCCTACCGTGCTCAACAGCAACGGTGTAACAGACATTATCAACAGCCCTCTGCCCGATGCTGAATTAAAAGCTCTTCATAATTCAGCATCAGTGCTCAGGCAAGCCATTCAATCCCTGTAAAATCTTTGATTTGTGAAAATCACTCTATCTAAGAACACCTGCAATCATCAATGATTGTTTTGATTTGGCATTCAGCTAATGGACCTGAAAAGAGATTGATTGAGCGACTATATGGCCTTTCTTGTCAGTTGATTTCAATAGAACATTATAAATTCCTTGCGTATCAGCTGTTTTGAACACAAAATCTGCTGTTCCATTTTTATCAAAGACAACATGAGGCTCCCAGAATAGCGTATTGCGTGTATCAGGGTGTTGGTTATCTGCCGGTTGAACATCTCCGCATGTTTTACTATCATCCAGAAAACGGTAATTGATAAAGATGCCTGACGAGGGCAGGTCGATGCCCGCAAAATCGCCTCGCTTCGATATGATACTGATAATCCCACCATATGTCTGGCTCCCTTTCACATAAAGCTCATTTACTATTTCGATACGTGCAACGTTCTGAGGTAAAACTTTCAGAATTTTCTCGGGGTCATCTACTGCAACATGGTCTATAAGAACCAATGGATCAAACAAATCAAGGTCATTCTGCGGGCCATATACCTTAAAGTACT
>Ga0209098_1004592_pt1 | contig 10692 bp, 8 predicted proteins | sample AD_JPNHW1_MetaG_FD_184429 | JGI IMG/M metagenome (GOLD analysis project Ga0209098, IMG submission 184429) | Active sludge microbial communities of municipal wastewater-treating anaerobic digesters from Japan - AD_JPNHW1_MetaG (SPAdes) (version 2) | ecosystem: Engineered > Bioreactor > Anaerobic >... | reverse complement strand
ATCGTGATTTCATTAGTTAATTCTTCTGCCAAAAAGATATTTCGCAGGATACCGCGTCCCAACAAAACAGTTTCCAATTTTGGAAAATGTTGTCGCAGTTTTTGATATGAGCTCCCATCAAAAATATCGCCACTATAAATCACTTGATTTTTAGATAGTTCCATTACTTGATGAAAATAATGATGGTCAGGGATTCCCTCGTATTGCTGTATTCCTAAGCGCGGGTGGACGATAATGTTATCTAACGGATAGTTATTGAGACGTTGAATAATCTGATAACTCTCTTCTATTGAGTACATTCCTAATCTCATTTTGACGGAGAAGCTGCAATGGGTGTGGGTGAGGACTTTTTCTACAACTTCTTCCACTTTTTCGGGAAATGGCATTAACCCGCAGCCGCGTTGTTTTCGCACCACTTGTTGGGCGGGGCAACCAATATTCCAATTAAAATGTTGATAGCCAAATTGTTGTAATTCAACAATTGTGTCAACGAAGTGTGATGGTGCATTTCCGATGAGCTGGGGTATGGTGAAGAAGCAGGTATTATTCTCTGGTAGAATATCATTCCATTTTTTGACGTTCAGTCGTTCATGGGACTGCACCGGCAAAAATGGAGTGATGGCGGTACTAATTCCTTGAGTATGACGGGCTAAGCAATTACGGAAATGATAATTTGTAATTCCGTGAAGAGGGGCTAACCAGAAATTCATTAATTATTAATCACAATTTTGTGGGAGCTGCTTTTTCCGTTTTGTTGAGTTTGAAGGAAATATACGCCTTGCGTGAATCTTTGTACATCTATTTGAGTATCATTGATTAAGGATTGATTCTCCCAAACAATTTTTCCGTTTACGTCAAAAAGCTGAACTTGGTATGGAACGTTTTCGACTGCGGGGTGAATCTGGATAAAGTCCGTTGTCGGATTAGGAGTGACTGTAAAAGGATTGAGGTTAAGATAGGTAATTCCGTTTTCGAAATTGAGTTGAATATCGTCGATGATAAGGTCAGATTCGGGGTTACATTGCGATGATTTGGCAGTGGTAAAAATAATATTTAAAGTATCGGGGGTAGCGTTATCTATCAGTGTATCAACGGGAATATCAATGAGGGTAAAATCGGTAATTGTTTCGCTTGTGCTATAATCGCCGCGGGCGACGATTTCGCGGGTTCCGTTATTCCATCGGGTAGCGATAATTGTCATTTGCATGGTATCGCCGGTAGGGTAGTATTTAATCCACGCCGAAACCGATGTTGGAATTTGCGCAAATTCAATCCCGCCGTGGATGTAGTCGGTCAGATTAAAAGATGATGCATCAAAATTATCAAAATCTGTATTGAGAATAGCTTCCGTATCGAAAATGCCGAGGTGACAAACGCCGGGAACTTGCATCATTCCGCTCAACAAACTTTGCCCTTGGACGCGCATCGCGTAGCTGCCGAGATGAGCTTCCGTTACAATGTGTGCCGATGAATAATTGATGGTAACGGGAACAGGAAATCCCATATAATCAATGACTGTACTAGCATTAAATGTTGATGTCCAACCGGTTGCAATGGTATCATTTGTCCATTCTTCAAATCCTCCGTTAGAGAGATTTTGTGCGTTAACAAACATAAAAAAACATAGTGCCAAAAGGGTTACAAGAAATTTTTTCATATCAATGTTGATTAATTAAATAATACATTTAAAACAGCTGCAAACATACTGCTTTTTTTTGTATTTAATCACTTTTCTATTTTTTTTAGAAATTATTTTTACCATGTGATGAAGGAATAATATTTTGGGCTTAAGGTGTCAAAGTTGCGTGACGCAAAATGATCTGCGTTTCAAAGGAAACTTTTTTTGTCATCAACTGCCATATTGCAGATTGCAAAGATTTCATTATCTTTGCACCCAATTTTATGAAATATAAATTATGAACGACGACAAAAAAATTATTTTTTCCATGGTGAATGTCAGTAAGACATATCCACCACAAAAACAAGTACTTAAAAATATTTATCTCTCTTTTTATTACGGAGCAAAAATTGGAGTTCTTGGATTAAATGGATCCGGGAAATCCTCTTTGTTGAAAATTATTGCTGGTATTGATAAATCTTTTCAAGGAGAAGTCGTTTTTTCTCCGGGCTATCAGGTGGGTTATTTGCCACAAGAGCCGCAGTTAGATGATAATCTGACTGTTAAGGAAGTCGTACAGCAAGGGGTGCAACAAGTGGTAGATATATTGGCGGAATATGAGGCGGTGAATCTGAAATTTACAGAGCCAATGGACGATGATGAAATGAATAAACTAATTGAGCGTCAAGGCGAATTAACGGAATTGATTGAACAACATGATGCTTGGGAATTGGATTCTAAGTTGGAACGTGCCATGGATGCTTTGCGTTGTCCGGAAGGGGACACGCCCATTCGTAACTTATCCGGCGGGGAACGCCGCCGCGTGGCACTTTGCCGTTTGCTCCTCTCTGAACCCGATATCTTACTCCTTGATGAACCCACCAATCATCTGGACGCCGAATCCGTGCAATGGCTGGAAATGCACTTGCAACAGTATAAAGGTACGGTGATCGCCGTAACCCACGACCGCTATTTCTTGGATAATGTCGCCGGCTGGATTTTGGAATTAGACCGTGGTGAAGGAATCCCGTGGCAGGGGAACTACTCCTCTTGGCTGGAACAAAAAACCCATCGTTTGGAAATGGAAGAAAAACAAGAATCTAAACGAATGAAAACCCTTGAACGTGAATTAGAGTGGGTGCGCATGGCTCCCAAAGCCCGTCACGCTAAATCAAAAGCCCGTCTCTCTGCTTACGACCGTCTTTTAAACGAAGACATTAAAGTAAAAGAGGAAAACTTACAGATTTTTATTCCCAATGGTCCCCGTCTGGGAAATAATGTGATTGAAGCCGTGAACGTTTCCAAAGCTTATGGCGACAAACTACTGTTTGAAAATCTGAATTTTAAACTTCCTCCGAACGGAATTGTGGGCATTATTGGTCCTAATGGTGCGGGGAAAACCACCCTGTTTCGTCTGATTATGGGACTGGAAAAACCCGATAACGGGTCCTTTGACGTGGGAGATACCGTAAAAATCGGCTATGTGGACCAGCAACACGCTGCGATTGACCCCGAAAAGAACGTCTGGGAAGTTATTTCCGAAGGAAATGAACAAATGATGCTGGGCGGACGCCTCATTAATTCCCGTGCATACGTGTCCCGTTTTAATTTCAGCGGAATCGAACAAGGAAAATTAGCCGGCGTGCTCTCCGGCGGTGAACGAAACCGGTTGCACTTGGCGCTTACTCTGAAATCCGAAGCCAATGTTCTCCTTTTGGATGAACCTACCAACGATATTGATATCAATACGTTGCGCGCCTTGGAAGAAGGACTTAACAATTTCGCCGGCTGCGCTGTCGTTATCTCTCACGACCGCTGGTTCTTGGATAGAATTTGTACCCATATCCTCGCTTTTGAGGGCGATTCACAAGTTTATTTCTTTGAAGGTACCTTCACCGAATATGAAGAAAATAAGAAAAAAAGATTGGGAAACGATGCCCCTACCAGAATCAGATACAAAAAACTGATGAAATAAATCAACATGGAAGATATTCGCTTTTGCTCCGAAACTGACAGGTCTAAATTTTTTCTCCAAATAGGAGAAAAAAAGTTTCGTGCTTCACAAATTGAAGAGTGGCTCTGGAAAAAAGGAGTTCGCAGTTTCGACGAAATGACCAATTTGTCAGTATCGCTTCGCCAAACTCTTCAAACTTATTTTACTTTCAAACAGACCCGTATTGGAAATCATGTGCAAAGTGTCGACAAAACCATGAAGTTCATCTTTCAGCTGCACGATGAACGACAAGTGGAAGGGGTGCTGATTCCAATCGGCGACCGCGTAACTGCTTGTATATCATCGCAAGTGGGCTGTCCATTACGATGCACTTTTTGCGCTACCGGGACAATGGGGTTTGTCAGAAATCTCGAAGCCTGCGAAATTTTTGACCAATTTATATTGATGAATCAAGAGTCAATCCATGTTTTCGGTCGCCCCATTACGAATATAGTATATATGGGAATGGGCGAACCTTTGCTCAATTATGATAATGTATGGCAATCTCTGCAATGGATAACTTCTCCCAAAGGACAAGGACTCTCCCCCTCGCGTATTATCGTCTCTACGGTAGGAATATCCACCGGAATCATCCAGCTGGCTGATGATAATTTTAAAGCCGATTTAGCCCTCTCACTACATTGCGCCGATGAACGTAAACGGTTGAAAATGATGCCCGTAACCGCAAAACATCCCTTGTCTGAACTCCAAAAATCACTCTCCTATTTTTATGCTAAAACGAATAAAAGAATTACCATCGAATACCTCTTGCTCAAAGATTGGAATGATAGTCAGGAAGATGCACAAAAACTATTCTCATTTTGCAAACCATTCCCCGTCAAAATAAATCTGATAGAATATAATGCTACCGACAGCCAATTTGAAAAAAGCCCGATTCAAAATCTTAACCGTTTTGTAGATTTCTTGCAGTCTAAAAATATGGTTGTGAATGTACGACACAGCCGCGGAAAAGATATTGCAGCCGCATGTGGGCAGTTGGTGCGTGATAAACAATAATGAATGATGTAATCTAATTTTTTTTGAATAAAATTAATTATTCATATTAATTTTGTACTTTTGCCATCTGTAAAAAATAAAATCTCGAATGAATTATATCGAATTTGATAAAGAAAAATTAGTCAATATCGCTTTCTCGAAGAGTCGTGAGTTGCTCCGTTGCAGTCGAACCGGCTCTTTTGCAACCACCTCTCTGCTGCGACTCAATACTCGTAAATATCATGGACTTTTTATCGTGCCTCAAGACAATATTGATAACGAAAGACATGTCTTGGTTTCCAACTTAAACGAATCCGTCATTATGAACGATATGGAATTTCGCTTGGGAATCCATCAATATAAAGGCGGTATCATTGACCCGAAAGGGAATAAATATATGCAACGTTTTGTTGCCGGACCCATTCCTACGTATTATTTCAGAGTCGGGAAATTTAATTTTAAAAGCGAAATTCTTTTTCTAAATAATGATGACAGACTCATTATTAAATATACCATTTTAGATGAAGTCGAATCGGTTTCTTTCCAATTTCAACCTCTTTTGGCTTTTCGCCAAATTCATCATCTTACCCACAAAAACAGTCAGGCAAATACCGGTTACGAATGGTGCGATAATGGCGTTAAATATTGTCTTTACGATAATTATACTCCTGTCTTTATTCAATGTTCCGAACAAATTTATTATGAACATAATCCCGTTTGGTACGAAAATTTTGAATATGAAGAAGAAATCAAACGTGGTTACGACGGTATAGAAGATCTGCTGAACCCGGGTAAAATGAGCACCAAACTCAATGGACAAGAACTCTATATTACCATCGGAACGGCACCCGTTGCTCCTCATACCATCGGTGCCCTTTTTGACGAGGAAGTAAAAAATCATACCACCCGTACTACTTATTTCAACTGTCTGCAAAATGCAGCTGAACAATTTATCGTGAAAAGAAACGGAAAAACTCAAATTATTGCCGGCTATCCGTGGTTCGGACGCTGGGGACGCGATACCTTTATTGCCCTCCCCGGTCTGACATTGGCACTCCGTAAGCCCGAATTGTGTAAGGAAATCTTGGATTCCATGCTCACCGAAATGGAAAACGGATTGTTCCCCAATATCGGTTGCGGAAATAATAACGCCTATAATTCCGTGGACGCCCCGCTTTGGTTTTTTAGAACCCTTCAACAATATGCCCATTACACCTATTCGGAAAAGAAAATTTGGAATGAGTACGGAGATGCCATGAAATCTATCCTGAACGCATATAAAAATGGTTCTTTGTTTAATATCAAAATGTTAGAAAATGGTCTCATTTATGCCGGCTGCGAAGGAAAAGCCCTGACGTGGATGGATGCCGTCATCAACGGACAACCCGTTACCCCGCGCACAGGCTGCCAAGTGGAAATTAATGCACTGTGGTACAATGCTTTATGTTTTAGTTCCGAAATGGCAAAATGGGCAAATGATTCCGACTTCGTGGCAGAATGGAAAAATATTATCAAGAGTTTTCCCGATGTCTTTAAAGAAACTTTCTGGTCAAAAGAAAAAGGTTATTTAGCCGATTACGTAAATGGAGATTATCGTAATTTTCAGGTACGTCCCAATATGATTATTGCCGCTGCCCTTCCTTATACCCCCATTAGTGAAAAAATCAGACAGCTGATTTTGAAAAAAAGCGGGGAAGAACTTCTCACAGATAAGGGAATTCGGACTCTCACGCCCAATGACCCCCAATACAAAGGGTATTACGGCGGGACCCAAGAAGAACGCGATGCCGCTTATCATCAAGGTACTTGCTGGCCCTGGCTGTTAGCGCCATTTGCTGATGGCGTGCTTTCCGTTTTTCAAAAAAGTGGTACGGCAGTCTTGGAAAAAATTCTCTATAATTTTGAAGGCGATATGAAAGAATATGGCATCTCTACCATTGCCGAAATTTACGACGGTGCACCTCCGCACCGTCCTAATGGTTGTATTTCACAGGCTTGGAGCGTTGCCGCCCTCCTTTATATTAAATGGCTTCTGGAAAATAAACGATTCTAATAATGATCCCCACCGCCCACGAACAATGGATGAAACGCTGCATCGAACTGGCACAAATGGGTTTGGGAAAAGTTCAACCTAATCCAATGGTAGGTGCCGTCATCGTTTGCGAAGATGAAATTATCGGCGAGGGTTACCATCAGCAATATGGCTCTGCACACGCCGAAATCAACGCCATTAACTCCGTGAAAAGCACTTCTTTACTGAAAAAATCTATCATTTTTGTCAGCCTGGAACCTTGTTCTCATTTTGGGAAAACGCCCCCTTGCGCCGATAAACTGATAGAATTGGGCTTCCCGAAAGTCGTTATCGGCGCAACCGACCCGCACGATAAAGTGAACGGAAAGGGAATTGAAAAAATGAAAAATGCAGGAATAGAAGTCGTTCCCGGTTTACTCGAATCGGAATGTGAAGAATTGAACAGACGCTTCTTTACTTTTCATCTAAAGAAAAGACCCTATATCATCTTAAAATGGGCAGAAACGGCAGACGGTTATATGGACATAGATCGCTCGCAACCCGTTCATAATTATTGGATTACAAACGAGGAACTACGCGTTATCACACACAAATGGCGTGGTGAAGAAGACGCCATTCTGATTGGTTATCAAACTTATCTCAACGATAAACCCCAATTAACCAACCGACTGTTCATAGGTAAAAATCCGAAACGCTATATGATGGCTGATTTGGAAAGAAAAACTCTCGGAATCCCTGATTTTTCGCTTCTTTCAAATCAATTAAAACCTGCGTTGGAAACGCTTTACAACGATAAAATCCAATCGGTAATAGTGGAAGGCGGACGCAAAACGTTAGAGCTGTTCATCAAAAATAATTGCTGGGACGAAGCTCGAGTATTGGTGGGAAATCAATCGTGGGGTAGGGGACTTCCGGCACCTGTTTTGAACAAAAGTGTTGATAATGAAATTATTATAAATAATCATTGCATCAAATTCTTTCGTAATGTTTGAGGATACGTATCTCACTATCAGCTACCCATCGGAAGGAATTTACAGAGAAAAAGGAAGTAAATTCATTGCTTTGGCATTCCCTGTGGTGTCAGAAAATGAGGTAAAAAATCATATTGTAGAGATTAAAAAACAGTATTACGACGCGCGCCATCATTGTTATGCCTATATTTTGGGAGCCAACAAAGAGGCGTATCGTATGAATGATGACGGCGAGCCGTCCGGTACCGCCGGTCGCCCCATTTACGGACAACTTCTTTCCAAAAATGTTACCAATATTTTAATCGTTGTAATTCGCTATTTTGGAGGTATTAAGCTGGGGGTCAGCGGTTTGATAAATGCTTACAAAACTGCTGCCAAAGATGCCTTGGAAGCCAACACAATTGTGGAAAAATTTATTGAAGAGTATTATTCCATTTCTTTTGACCCCATAATCATGAATAAAGTGATGACGCTGTTGAAAAAGGATTGTGTGAAAATATTTGAACAAAAGTATGAAAATCAATCAATTATAAATTTTTCTGTCCAAAAGAAAGAGGCAGATTCACTCATTGATCATCTGACAAAAATTAACCAACTAAAAATAACTACATGGATACGCTAACTTATCTCGCAACACCCATTGAATATCTAAAAGGGGTGGGACCTCGCCGCTCAGATATTCTAAAAAATGAATTTAACATAGTCACATTCAACGATTTATTGCATTATTATCCTTTTCGGCACGTGGATAAATCTACGGTTTATCAAATTGCCGACATACAGACGGAAGGACTTTATATGCAATTTAAGGGAAAAATTGTCTCTTTTGAGATATTGGGGGAGCACCGCGCGAAGCGACTTGCGGCTAAATTTACCGATGGAACCGGAAATTTGGATCTGGTGTGGTTTAACGGCATTAAATGGGTCGAAGATATACTGAAGCAGCAATCTTCATTCATTGTTTTTGGGCGGGTAACTGCTTTTAACAATCGTTGGAATATTTCGCACCCGGAACTCATTGACCCGCAAAACCGTACAGAAAATGCTATCGCTCAGCGCTTTTATCCACTCTATAATACTTCTGAAAAAGCCAAAAAAGCCGGACTGGACTCAAAAACAGTTGCCAAACTGACGGCTTCTCTACTGACACAGATTCACGGTGAAATGCCGGAAATCTTGTCAACTAATATTATTTCACAACATCATTTAATATCACTTAAAAGTGCCCTTTTTGCGATTCATTATCCAGAAAATCAGGAACAATTAGCGCAGGCACAACTCAGACTCAAATTCGACGAACTTTTTTTTACACAGTTAAAACTGCTTAAATTAAAATTATTGGTCACTAAAAAAAATAAAGGTCATGTCTTTGCGCGAGTTGGAGATTTTTTTAATGATTTTTATCATCGTTGTCTCACATTTGACTTGACGAGTGCGCAGAAGCGGGTGATACGCGAAATTCGGAGAGATATGAGCAGCGGACAGCAAATGAACCGATTGCTGCAAGGTGATGTCGGAAGCGGGAAAACCATTACGGCACTGCTGGTTATGTTAATTGCCAAGGACAACGGTTTCCAATCGTGCTTGATGGCTCCTACCGAGATATTGGCGGCTCAGCATTTTGAAAATATTTCCAAACAGTTGTCCACCATGAATGTCACGGTGGCAATATTGACTGGTTCTACCAAAACGGCGCAGCGCAAACAAATACATCAAAGACTCCAAAACGGTGAAATTGATATTCTCATCGGTACGCACGCGCTTATTGAAAATGATGTGATTTTCAATAATTTAGGATTAGCCGTGATCGATGAGCAGCACCGTTTTGGGGTGGAGCAACGCGCAAAATTATGGAAAAAAAATATCATTCCGCCCCATATTTTAGTAATGACTGCTACTCCTATTCCGCGCACCTTGGCAATGACCGTCTATGGGGATTTGGAACTTTCGGTTATTGACGAACTTCCCAAAGGTAGAAAACCGGTTATTACGAAGCATTTATATGAAAAAGACCGTTTAATGCTGTTCGGGTTTATCAAAAAACAGATTGATATTGGCAGACAAGTATTTGTTGTGTACCCACTCATCAAGGAGTCGGAGAAGATGGATTTATTGGACTTGCAAGCGGGGTTTGACAATATGTCGCGCGCGTTCCCCTTGCCGCAATATGCTATTGGAATGGTTCACGGAAAAATGAAAAACGAAGTGAAAGAATTTGAAATGCAACGCTTTGCAAAAAATCAGACCTCTATTTTGTTATCCACTACCGTAATAGAAGTCGGCATTGACATTCCGAATGCCACGGTGATGATTATTGAAAATGCGGAGCGTTTTGGACTTTCGCAGCTGCATCAGTTGCGTGGGCGCGTGGGTAGGGGAGGCGAACAATCTTATTGCATTTTGATGTCAGGCGATAAATTGTCGAACGAGGGCAAGCAACGTCTGCAAGCCATGGTGGCAACTACTGACGGGTTTGAAATTGCCAACTTTGACCTGAAATTACGCGGTCCCGGCGACTTGCAAGGTACGCAACAAAGTGGCATCATTGATTTTAAAATCGCCGACATCATTAAAGATGAACAGTTGGTGGTTTATACCCGAAATTTGGCAAAAAAACTGTTAGAAACAGACCCTGATTTGAAAGCCACTGAAAATCAATCTATTGCTAAACAACTGCAACTGCTCATTCGTCAAGATAACTTTTGGGGAATGATTAGTTAGCAAACCTGTCTTTGTGTTCGTTTTGTGATGACAATGCCAATGGCTTCTTTGGGTAAAAGAAAAATCAGGTTAGCTACATCTATAGCCTTTTTCCCATCAGGAAGTTTAGCCATTAATAGGTATCTTTTTTTTCTTGCTTCTCATTCCTCATTCCCAATTCCTCAATTTGCTCTTTCGACAATCCGGTTATCAATACAATTTTATCGATGGGCTTCCCCATTTTCAGCAAAGTACGAGCAATTTCCAACTTACCTTCTAATCTACCTTTCAATTCGCCTTCTTCACGCGCGTAATTGATAACATTGTCATAATCGTTGATCGCTTTCTTGCTTTTAATGTATCTTCTATATTCCATTTTGTC
>Ga0209098_1004591_pt1 | contig 10699 bp, 11 predicted proteins | sample AD_JPNHW1_MetaG_FD_184429 | JGI IMG/M metagenome (GOLD analysis project Ga0209098, IMG submission 184429) | Active sludge microbial communities of municipal wastewater-treating anaerobic digesters from Japan - AD_JPNHW1_MetaG (SPAdes) (version 2) | ecosystem: Engineered > Bioreactor > Anaerobic... | reverse complement strand
TTTATTAGTTGCTTCACGGCCATCGGCCGTTTCTTCTTTGTTCTTTCGCTCAACGGCCGTAGGCCGTTTATTGTTGCTCAATATTGTTGCTCATATTTTGTTGCTCGCCGAAGGCATCGCCCTAACGAGTTTCTTAATGTTGTCGCGCCAGCGACGGTAGACCAAGTTGATCGACGCGATCAACATTGAAGAATCTGGTTAGGGAGCGAGCCGCTTTCAGCGGCGATGCGTAATTGTTGTTCTGTTGCTGATTTGTGTTCATATTATTGGGCGGACTTACCGAAATTGCGTTCTTTGCTGTGTTCATTTTTGTGTTTGCCGAATCGATCATTGTGCGAGTAAAAATGACAGCCATTCTAAATATTTCTGCATGTCCATCTTAGGCTCGATTTGATCATTCCATTCGTTAAACCAAGAGAATTGAACTATTGGACTTCTAAGTGGCTGCTTTTTGATCCATGACGTTATGGCCCCATTGATCACCCTCTGATTTACTTGGTAAATCCCTATGTGGTCGATGTGCTTGAGATTGTTGACTAATTGCTTTGCAATACTAGCGTCAGACTTGCTCAATGCCCGCAAAGAAGTCAGTGGAAGAATGATTAATTCAGGCTGTAGTACTTCGATATCATTGATGATGTAAGGTACGCTATCGATTAGGTGACGGATGTCGCCTGCGTAATCCTTATTTGTCGTTGTTGCCAGCGAGAACTTTCCAATATTACCGCAACAAATTTGATCTAGGAAGTCATATCTATTGTTGGAAAATATACCAGGAAATTTGCTATCAGCGATGTACTTCGCTACCAACAGTAATCCGCCAACCTTGATTGGGCGCATGTGGATTTCAGGGTATCTTTTTCTGTCATCATTTCTATAGGTAAAATAATGGTAGTGGCGATTCCTTTGCTCATTTTCGGCGAGGCTATTTATCCCGCTGCTAGGGTTTTCTAGAGCATAAGTTAAATTCTCAGCGCTAGCATAGACCAAGATTCGTGACTGGGCTTCAAAATATCTATTTCCAATGAACGGGATAGAAGGAGGATACTTAAGGTATTTATCATTTGAACTGTCTGCAGCGCGCAACTTGGAATACGCGCTAATTAAATCGTGTGTTGCTTGTGAGTGAGTGGTCTTCAATTCTTATCACCCCTCACTAATACAAGTATTAAGTACGCAAGCCTTGTTGTTAAGCTAGAGTCAGAAATGGGGCTTGCGTTACTCGGTGACTTAAGTACAAGTAAGACTGGTTCTCGTTCAAGGTGGTCATCAATCATCCTTATGAGCCTTGCATCTTCCCTAGCATTTTTCTCGCAATAGGTGCGAACATAGGTACACGTTATTAGGCTTGTGCTACTTGTATCACCCTCGTCGTCGCTTCTTTTGGAAGTTAAAAAATCGAGAGGCGAGAAAGTCTTATCAATAAGATGAGGAAGTAATACACTGTCTATATTGTCAAAGCCAACTTGTATGGCCGTTGTATCGCACACTATCGTATACGAATTACCATTTATGACAATATTGAAATTATTCTCCATGCGGCCTTCATTGTGAATGCGTCTAAGATTGATGTCTTGAGATGGAAGAATATTCGAAGTGTTAAGGAGCGAAAATAGGTCGTTGAAAAGAGGAAGGTCGTCTGTATATTGTGCCTCCCCGTGGATTTTTGCTGTTAATTCGTCAAAATGCTTGTCCCAACAGTAAGCAATCTGGTCGAATACCATTGGTAGATTACTTTTCATATTATTAACCAATATCACTTGCAACCCCTTTTAAGACAAGGACCTTCCCTTGCTAATGCGAGAATACTCATACGTCAAGTGAGAATCAAGATCAAGTCCAAACTCTTGGCAAAAATCGGCTTCACGGTAGGCGCGAGATTTGCTAATCGTGCCTAGCATTTACAGGCAGTGCCTCCTCCTTTGGGTCGAGTCTGCCCTTTCGTCGCATTGATCGCGGCCGAAGTCCTCGTATCATTGATCATTTATTGTGTTCAATATCCATCAGTTTAAGTATTCATAATCCGGTAAGGCAACGGGCTAATTAGTCGGAGGCCATCAATATTTGTTGCTCGCTTCTTGTCTGTGTGTCCTAACGGTAAATATTCATGTTGTGCGCGAAGCGCATCAACATGGAATTTTGGTGTTAGGGAAGATGGCTGCTTCATTCACACTACTCCGTTAGGGAAAGTTGCATCGGACTCGAGTACAGCCACCTTCAGTAATTCGCCTTTTGATTAAAATTTTATAAACTATTGCATCTCCCAATCCCCCGATAAGAGTTGCTAAAAAATGATCTCCCCATTTGACCTATGCCATTTCGGCATGCTACACTAATTATTTTAGCATTTGTGTGGCATTACTTTATCGGAGATTTTCCAAGAAAGCCTGGTTAAACGACTGCCTTTGTATTCGCTTTACTCCATACTTGTTCTCTCTTTTCATCAAGATAGGGTTCAAGTTCAAAAATTGAATTCGTTGCTCGAGCCGCGCCTTCAATATCCGGATAAAGAGTTGAGTAATTAATGTTTCTCCGATCAAGAGCCGCCCTCAAATCATTCGAAATTTCATCCGGGAATTGGATTTTATACATTGCTACGCCATCTGTATAGTTAAATGTTGCCAATTCATTTTCGAGCGATTTGTTTGGCGGGATATGCAGAAATAAGCCATTTTGTGCGACGAGCCGATTATTGAAGCCCCCAGTAGGGTCAATAATGCGTATTCTACCTTCAAAAGGTACATCCGTAGATGCATTGTACATCACCGAAATAGCATTGTCGCAAAGAGCCCACAAAGAGCGCATCCCTGATTGACAATCACCGATCAGGGAGAAAAACAATGCAACGTATGGGGATCGGGTCCAATCCAACAGAGGAGTATTAAGACCATAATGTTGGCCCAATGCCCATAATTCATCGTCAGATTCTTTGATAGCAAAGTTGCTGATTCTTCCTCTAATGTTTTTCTTAAACCGTGTAAGATTAATTTTCCAGTCATAGTCAGGATCTATTCCGCTCGGAAAGCGTTTATTTATCGCGCGTGCTAGTGACGTTTCCAGTTTCCAATTGATATCCGCTTGGCCTCTAAAAATATACTCATCAAAATGAGTGAAGTACTCATCGATGAGCATAAATAGACTGAGCAATGAATCCGCACTTTCGATTTCGATATTTTGCATTTTGTTGCTGTCCGTTGGCATTGCTTCTTGTTCGCTTACTTCTTTTTGGTTTTTCGAGTTGCTGATTTTGATTATTATCATTAGCTATTTGGTTCGATTTTTTCCTTCATTGTCTTCAAAAAGATCTGGTACACTGTCATCTTGATGTTTTGTTTGAGGAGTTGCATCACGCAAAAGCGACTCCAAGTCTATTTCGTCACCATTATTTCGTTGCGCTTCATATGCAATAAATCCAGTTACAATGAATCCTAATGCCAATCCAAGCAATGCTAATATCACAGTGAACATATTGCCAAGATGGAATAGAGAGCTGTAAGCATGGCACAATGTTAAACCCATAGCTGGGAACCCCAAAAGCACCCATACGCCTCCATTTATTGGCTTCACCAATTGAATAATTCCCGCAATCATTGGAGAAATGATTAGTCCAATTAGCAGGAGCATTGCTGAAACGAATATGCCGCCTTTAAAAAAGGCAGCAATATATAGGGCAATAGATGCCAGTGTCTTCAACATCATAAACGAAGAAGAAAGGATAAATGCACGCCCTTGTGATTTCCAGGCGATGAGTTCGAAATCAGAGATATCGAACTCAGAAGCCTGCTGGCAGAATTTTTCACTTCGTTGCACGAAAAAGCTAAAAATGCCATAAACGCAGAAGCTTGAAAGGACCCAGATGTTTAATTGAATTGAGCTTGTCATTTTGCAGCAAACCTTTGCTGATTGTTTTGTGTATTTGTTTTGATTTGGTCACGCCCAGCCTGCAAAAAGATATGTGTCATATCGTAGATTCTATCTGACATTTTTTCTTCCTTCCTTTTGTCAGAGTTGTTTTTGTGTGCATTTATTCTACTCGCACCAAAGAACGTAGGGTGCTTTTCAAATCATCGAATGCACTTTCAGCCATTCCTTCGTATGGATTGCTTCCGGAATATTTAAAATTTCCTGCCGGCTGTGATTGCTTAACAAATGAGTAGATAGTAGAGTCATCGCCTTTGGTTTTGATAATCCAAGTATATTCTACCCCAGGATAAAAATCCTTTTCGCTATCGGGTATACTTGCTTGCTCTGTGTTATAATATAGCGCACCTGAGGGCGTAACCTCATAAGCTATTTGAATGCCGAAAGTTGATTTCATTTCATGAGTTATTGTCAGCGCCTTTTCAGGTATTATTCTATCAAAGAATTTTGAGAATGCGATCGCCACTTCATTTTCGCGAGACTTGTTTGCTGAAGGACTGAATGCATTCCCTATTGGAAGAACTTTGAATCCACTTTGTCTTGCGAGGATGGAGCTCAAATCTGAATCCACACCCTTTGTGCAATTAAATGTGATAGGAATCTCAAATTTGTCCGTTGCAACTGCATGACGCAACCAGGATTGGATTACATCCCCGAATTTGTGATCGCTTCGACTAGAGTACAGTTCATCAATATGCCTTGCAAGAATTTCATATCTGCGAATTTTCTCTTTTTTAAATGCATCAGCATGTCGGAATACTGGATTTCCGGAGGCATATGTGCGCAAGGAGGCAAAGCCTTCGGTATGTAGCGCTTTCTCCCATGCAGAATCATCGGCTTCGAAATTGTGGTACCCTTTTTTCGTTTCTTTCAAATAAGCTACAAATGATTCGATTTTCGCTTCGCTTTTCCGCAAATTCCATAAATAGGCATCGGACGAATAAAAATTAATAACATATGATAGCCCCCCAAAACAGAGGCCGATTACAAGAATGGCTCCAATTCTAACAAGATGAGCTCTGTATTTATTTCCGCTTCCATTCCCGATAAAATATTTGGCGTCGTTAATATGAATAAAATCTAAATCACCAGCCGATTCAAGCTTAATTTGATTAATTGTTGATGCTACAATTCTTGCTTCCTCTCTCGAGGCGAAATTCATTATTCCTTTGACTCCTGAGTTTAGCTTGACACTTGAGTGACTGAATCGCCCCCCCTTGAATGTGTAATCCACGACCTCGCATTGATTTATATCTTGATATGGAAAAATTTCTGCGACACCATCAACGATATTTATTACATGAGACATTGTATAATATATTCCAGAGCGCGGAGCTATCGAGAACATTGGAGACCATTCACTAAACTTCCATGACAATACCATCACCCCAAGTGATAATGCACCCGGAATAAGCCATCGCTGCCAATCCTGCCATTGATAGTAGTATATGAAAAATAATGGAGTCACAGTCATCAGCAACCCAAGGAATATAGTTTTCCAGTAGGATTCCTTTGTAAACCATAGTACCGGAGGCAGCGGAAGAATCTTCACTCCCCATGCTTTTCTAAGGGTTTCTTTTAGTCCTGAATCAAGTGCAGTCGATCTGATGTATTTACTTGGCATTTTGCCTCCATTTTAAAATCGAACACCCTACTTATTGTCTTTGCTTCAGGATGTGTTGTTTCGTTGAAAACGATCAAATTATTGGCCTGTGTTTACACGGCGATTAAGTTTTGTTTTTTTGTTCACTTGACGCCCCCATCCCCACGGAGTGTGTCCCTAACGCCCCATATTCATGTAGTCGCGCCAGCGACGGCAATAACAACGGGGCGCGATCTACATGGAATTGGCGTGTTAGCTTGGTCCCCACGATCAGTGGGGATCCAAAATTTGCTGCTATTTTTGTTCATTTTGTGCTGAATTCGTTAGATGAGCGGGCATTTCAATTGCGTTCTTTGTTGTTCTTTTGTTGAGCAGTCATTTTGTTATTTCCTTGTCCGTTATTGTGATCTTATTTGGCAACAGAGTCAAGCCTAAATTGCGCTCTTTTGTGGTGCTTGTATAGTAGCGCCGATTAGGATATTATTCGGGACGGGTATGCTATTTGCCGTAGCTGTTTCGATGTCGATATATCTCAACTGCCCGAGGTTATTTGTATGAAGCAGAATATCAATATTTGCACCATCACTAGTTTCGATGGAAAATTCAAATACAGTATTAATGAACTTTGAACTAAGTCCGTCATGATCTACTGGGATATATACAGCAAAACCATTGCAGCCGCACTGACATGCTTCCCCGATCTGCACTTTTTTGAGCTGATTTATTATCATTGGGTTGATAATAGACTGATTGATTAAGTAGTTAATCCAATCTTTTGGGGTATTCGGTTTGTTGATCATTTCTTGCATTTGCTTTGTCGCGTCTATTTGTTTGTTGCTGTGGCTTGTTCCGCTAACGGTTTTGTTCAGCGTGCCGAACGAAGTGAGGTCACGGTGGAACAAGTTGTTAGGGCTTTGATTCGGAGTGTTCGCTAAGGTATCGGCGCTTAGGATCATGAAAATCTACTAGGGTTAGGCTGCTATTGTTTTGAATTTCAAATCACAATTCGCATTAGCAATTGTTACAATGTCGTCGCTTTTTAAACGGTAACAACATGACTTTGGGGTTTCGTGATATTTTTCAGGCTCCCCCTCCAATGATTGCAAGTTACTTATTAAATCTCAGCGCTATCTCGGCTAACCATCCAACATTCCGAAAACATGTTTTATGTTTTCAATCCCCGTAATGTGAAGTTTTTTCCATTCTTTCAAAGTGTCCTGATGGATATACAAAAAACTATCAGGCCAAGACTCCAATGTAAAGATCCTGGAATCTGCTCCCTTTGGGGCAACAACGACGGGATTGTTCATTGTATGGAAAAGAGGATAGGTTCTACCGCATCCTGGGCAATCATTTTGCCAGGCAATTTCAGTACGTTGAAAATCTAATCTGATCTTATTGGAACATCGGATCAAGAACACTTGTTCTTCATGATCTATACTGTAGTAATCTTTGTCAGAATCAGAAAGCGGCAACTTATTTACAGGATAGAAATCCAAAGGAAGTCCTATTGATTGAAAAATTGAGCGCGCCCTTTCGGAAACAAATGCAAATGGTGTGTAAGCTGAAAATACAATATCTTGTTTAGCAGATTGGAGAAGTCTATAAAATCTAACGTCAACACTACTTGATTTAATCCAATCGAGCGATCTATCCACCGGCTGAAAAGAGACTGGACAGATTGCTTTATCAAAATTCCAACTATTATAGATTTCACAATAGACTGCTGAGTCTTTCCTGTCTCGAGCTAATCGATAGACTCTTTTCATGATTCCGCCCACTCACCAAATGGGGGACATTTACTGAGCAATGGGATGCCAGTGCAACCCTTTCCGGAAAGCAGTCCAATTAGGTCTTCTGAAAGGTATGTTGTCATTTCATCCCCATCGATTCGAAACAAATGGAAAGATTCCCTTTCGCCACGAAATGGATATACACCTTGATTGCCACTCCAAGACCATGAGCTGCATCCACATCCCAGACAATCAATAATCCTGTTCATTTGAAAAACGAATGGATCAAGCGAATGAATATCCTTTGGAATAATCGCAGACATCCCTCTCTCTGCGATAACTCGCCCTCCTTTTCCTACTTTTCTCAGAAGCGCTGGAAGAGTTGCAATAGAATGAAATTGAATTTTCAATATATCAAGCGCTTTCTCCGAAAAAAGCACGAATCCACTAATAGCGGATATTGAAACGTCAATCGAGAAGAAATCATCTCCCGAATACTGACCAACATATGGCAGCTCAATAGAATCTGGAAAGTTGGCTTTTTGAAGAATCCTTGAGCATTGGGGACATCTCGGCGAAGCAAAAATTGCTGATCCAAGCGAATGTAATCTTTGGCTTTCAAAATTGCTATACGAAAATATTTTCATGCTTTTTGGCTCCCTGAATCTGGATGGCGTATTACTTGAGATCTTGATAAGACATTCAAATGCATCGCAACCTCCATTTAAAATTTAATCACTCAGGGAAAGATGGAGTATTCTATATGCTTTGCGGCTACTCGAACTTCTGCGTAAGTTTAACTTTTTCCATATCCTTTGCTATCTTTACATTCTTCCCCTGTTAACCCCCTTTGCATTCGCGCTATTGAGATTAAGCAAAACAGAATTAATTGTTTGTTGTCATTTTTGCTGTTATTGAATTTCCGATTTCACTCATCCTTGATAATCAAATCATTTTGTTTTGTGGTTTATTTTTTCTTGTAACTCACGGCCGGAGGCCGTTCTTTTTCTTGTTGCTCATTTTTTGCTGCTCGCCGAATGTATCGCCCTAACAGAACTTCTTAATGTTGCCGCGCCGGGAAACAGAACAAAAAACCGAATGGGCGCGGTCAACATTGAAGAGTGGTGTTAGGGATGATGGCTGTTTCATTTGCTATACTTCGTAAAAAATATAGGAGTGATATTTGATTTATCTGCCTGGGGAGTTTCAAAATGCTCTGTTTTTATATGATACAGCCTAAATCATTTCGTAGGGATTTACAAAAAAAGCCAGCCATTCGTGTGAATGCTGGCTTTGAGAAATGTTGTAATCTGCGATTATGGCTCTTTAACTTCGATTTGAATCGAGTTCAGAGCTTTAATAATTACAGATTCAATGCTAGCTCGAAGCGCTACGCCTTCATCAGGATATGAAGTTGGAGGTTCAGCGATTTTATTGCTCCAGAGTGTATAAGTGGTTGAAATTCCGATTGGCCCTGATGTCACTTCAACAGAACCAATTTTCACCGGGGGATTTGCGCAATTGGCTGATTGATCTAAATTAATTTTAATATTCATTGTAAATTACCTTTTGTTTATTCTCAATTCAAAATAAATTAATTCCGAAATGTTTCATTTGATAAACACACCAGAAACCGCCGCCATTCTCACGAACAGCAAAAAAGCACCTCGCAGGAAGGGGCGAATTTTGCAGCCTTGCGGGTTCGCGCAGCTGCGTCTCTCAAGATACGCAAGATCTTTGGAAAATTCAAGGGGGCGCTTCAAGATTTTTCTTGGCCGTCGAGTGTCCTATTTGGTTTTGTAGATTTTGAAAAAATACATTCCAGGAGAATGATCACTTATTGTGACATTAAGAAATGCTGTGTCTCTGAGAAGAGTAAAAGCAGAGCATGGGATTATTTTTTCTTCATCTCGACAAATTGTTTTTGCTAAAAGTTCGGGTGGATAAATGTTCATTGAAATGCTATCTGCAGTCACGCCGTAGGCAAAGTAACTTTGAATGTCAGGATTAAATCTATCAATTCCGGGACGCAAAATTTGGGCGAATTTGACAGTGTTCACTTTACCCTGATGACTAGATGTAAGGGAAATTATCAATTCATTTGGATGCCGGATGCACCTAAGGAAAGCAGTATTTTGTTTACTAGGAAATACGGGCGTGCATGAGAAATTATTTGTTCCGTAATAACCGCAACTTTCACCGGTCGCAATTCCGGAAGAAGTTCCAACAAGCGTTGATAAAAATGTTGTACCAACTTCCCAAGAACTTGGAATAGCATTGAATCCAAACGCATCGGTTACATGCCAATAGGAATTTCTGGAGACTAAGTTTCTGAAATTATCTCTAGGTACAGTACTGCCTCCAACAAACGTCTCCAAATCATACCAATCTGTAGCAGAAGGGATAAGCCAACCTTCCGGGCATATTCCTTGCCATCGAGTAGGGATGTTGCATTCTTTTTTGCTACATGAATCAGGAACATTAAGTCCTTCCGCCCAGGTGTACATTCTCCCGAGCAAATAGCAGTGGTTTCGATTAGGATCAGAACACGAATATTTGGGTTGTAAATACCTCAAATTCTGGGCCAACCATTCCTGATCAATACCTTTGATCCGGACTGTTCTGTATTGACTTGAGTCTCGGCTATCAATAAAATATCCATGAATTATTGAAGGATTCACGGTTGTGTCATAAAGTCGTATTCCAACATGCCCAGTATCATTAATCGTGTCCGTCAAGAAAGTTCGCCCGCCGAAAGAATAGAGAAGCGTATCAAATGTGATAGGATTGGCCTGTGATTCAGATTGCCGAAAGGAGGCACTGGTTTCAATATCGCCTGAAAATGAAATCTTCGGAGGGGGTACTGAATGGCTCCCCAGAAGATTGTATTGATCAATTCCAACTGACAATCGATTGTTTATTATTGACAGCACTGGGGATGGGCCTTTTTTCCTGATTTTATTCAGAAAAGGCTTTCCCAAACTGTTTGTTTCATCAATTTTCCAGAATCCACTATTGTCTGTTGTGGCAGCTAATCCATGGCGGACTAATAAAACGTTAACACCAACTTTGGGAATTCCATTTGGTTCGATGACGTAGCCTGAGTAGCTAGAAAAGCTATTGGCCGCAACTAAAAGCGAGCCATAGATTATCCTTTTGTGTAGACTCATGATCTTTCCGTTTCTGTATTATTTGGTGCTTGGTTGTTGCTCATATTATAGCAATAGTTTTCTTTTGCAACAAATTTCCCCACGGAGTGTGTCCCTAACGGCTTTGTTCAGCGTGCCGAACGTAGTGAGGTCACGGTGGAACAAGTTGTCCTATGTTCCAAGCATGCGATTTCCGTCTCCTGACTCTGGCGTGTATTGTAGAGGGTAGGAGGAAGGTATGGGGCAACCTGGAAGAATTTTTGGAACCTCACGAGTTCGTCCCTAACGATGGA
>Ga0209098_1004590_pt1 | contig 10699 bp, 8 predicted proteins | sample AD_JPNHW1_MetaG_FD_184429 | JGI IMG/M metagenome (GOLD analysis project Ga0209098, IMG submission 184429) | Active sludge microbial communities of municipal wastewater-treating anaerobic digesters from Japan - AD_JPNHW1_MetaG (SPAdes) (version 2) | ecosystem: Engineered > Bioreactor > Anaerobic >... | reverse complement strand
TCATAAGCGCTTCTATCCTTTTTAGCTTGAGCTAGATAAGCAACTCCATGGGCCAAGTTTATCCCACATTCTGGATATCCTATGGTCTCTACGGCCCTAAATACTTCATTTGCTACAACCAGGGCCGTTGGCTGAGCCAACCCAATATCTTCTGACGCAAAAATTACCATTCTTCTAGCTATAAACTTGGGATCTTCTCCCGCAGCTATCATCCTTGACAAATAGTATAAAGCGGGGTCTGGTTGGCTAGCCCTCATACTCTTAATAAAGGCACTGATGGTATTGTAATGCTCGTCTCCCCTTTTGTCGTACCTGAGAATTTTTGATTGTAAAGCATTTTTAAAATTTTCAATATTTATTTCTTTATAAAGTGAAGCAGTATTTTCTATCATAGAAATTGCTTGTCTAGCATCACCCCCAGACATTGCAATCAACCAATCAACCGCATCTTTTTTAATCTTGAAGCCTGTAGATTTGATAATCTTTCTCATATCTTCTTCTTTTAATTCTTCTAGTACAAAAACTCGCAAACGAGAAAGTAAGGCCGGGATAACTTCAAAGCTTGGATTTTCTGTTGTTGCACCTATTAATACAAGCTTTCCACTCTCTTGTTGAGCTTTATTGAAACGATGTATCTCATCCAAGAAAATAATTTTGGGTCCTAAAAGGGTTCCACTACCGCTCGGAGAGGAATCCACTATCTGTCGAATATCATCCTTGCTAGCAGAAACAGCTGACAGTTCGTAGTAGTCAGCATTGAGAGACTTCGCATAAATTTTAGCCAAGGTTGTTTTACCAACTCCAGGAGGACCCCAAAGAATAAAAGAAAAAATATGTTTCTTTTCAATGGCAATAGCTAGAGGTTTATTTTCTCCAACTAAATGTTTTTGCCCTATAAATTCGGACAATTTTTGTGGTCTAATTTTAGCAGCTAATGGCTCCATCCCGTCAGAGATAGCCCCTCCTTAGATGGGGCGTTTCTTGTTAATTATAAGTTAATAATATGAACCTTAATTATACAACAATCTCCTCGTTAAAAATATCAACAAATGCATCTCTAACGGGAGACATATTTACCTATTATAGCTTTATAAAATTTAAAATCCACTATCAAATAAAAACCCTCAAGCTTGTGGGCTCGAGGGTTTTTATTCTTTTTAAGACTAAAGATTTTCAAGTTCTTTGTCTAATGGTGCCAGGTCTAGATCTACTGAGTTTTCTACACTGATGCTATCTAGATTACTTATGATAGATTTAGTGTCATCATTTTTAATAGCATTTGTTAGTTCCTGGTTAGCAGAAGTAAGTGGTTCAGGATAAATCTCTTTAGAGTCTTTCTTGAGTATAATAAATATTACAATAATTATAATAACAAGAAATGCGACGATTGGAAGTATTATGTTGCTTTTTTTATTTTCCATAGTATTTTTAATTAGTTATTATTTGTATCATTATCCTCGACCTCATCACTAGTTTTTTTGTCATCGTTGTTATCGCTGGCTTTATCTACATCATTACTGGCCTCGTCTATTTTTGGTATTTGAGCTAGTGCTGTTGCTGTATCTCTAAGAGCAACGTGTGCTGATTTAACGATTCCCCCTACTGCCTTAATGTCTTTACTGAATGTGTCTCTAAGATCTTTCATTTGAGTTTTAAGAGTTGTCTCGTCTGTTACTGTAACCTCATAAACCTTCTTGGTTTGAGCTAGAATTGATTCTCTGGCGATAGATATTGCGTTTTCTGCTCTTGTTACTTTCTCTGCAAGAGAAGATACATCCAGTCCTTTATCTTCAGCTTTAGCAATACGAGATTTTACACTTATAAGAACGTTTTCAATCTGAGTTATTTTGTCAGATAGATTGTTTGTCCATTTGGTGTTTAACTCTTGGATAGTATTTACTATCTTTTCAGTTGAAGTTCTTTTTGTTTGATTTTTAATTTTATCAAGGCTAACTTTGAAATTATTTTTCATTGTAGTTATCTCGGCCTTGGTTTCTTCTTTAATTGTTTCTATTTTTAATTTGAACTCCTCTCTTTTTATTTTTATGTCTGCTATTGTTTTGTTGAGATCGGTTTTGTTATTTTCTATTTTAACTTTTACTTCTCCCCGAATTTCATTTTTAATACCGTTTTCGTTTGCAAACATTGGAGCTTGCTCACGACGGCTTTCTTTTGCGTAAACCACACTTCCTATTGTTATTGATAATATTATAATAATAAAAGGCACAATGAATTTTATATTTTTTATCATACTATAATTGTATCCTCATATTTTTAATAAAGCAATTAAAAAATCCCCTTCTAAAAGACTGTTTTTATAAGGGGATTTTTTTGATTTATTTTTTAATAAACGCTATTTATGACTTTTCCAGTTTCTAGGGCTGAGACAATGTTAAGGGCGGCAATTTCAGACATCTTATCTCTCGCTGACTGACGAGCAGATGCAATGTGTGGAGTAATTATAACGTCAGGTAATTTGGTGAGACCTCTTGATAGCTTAGGTTCAAACTCAAATACGTCTAGTGCTGCTCCTTTTATAATATCTTTCTCTAGTGCTTCTATGAGAGCTTTTTCATCAACAACAGGGCCTCTAGAGGTGTTGATTAAAAATGAATCTTTTTTCATTGTGGAGAGAGATTCTTTGTTTATGAGATGTCTTGTCGTAGGAAGTAATGGAACATGAAGAGAAACAATATCAGCCGTTCTAAGAATCTCTGCAGTTTCTTTTCTGAGAACTCCGTCTATGTTTTCTAAATCTGTGTTTTGTTTAATGTCGCTATAAATAACATTAGATCCAAATCCATAATGAAGCATTTTAGCAACCTCTGTTCCTATTTGTCCTGCTCCGATAAGACCTATGGTTTTACCCTTCATGTCTGTACCGATAAAGATATTTGGATCCCATCCTTTATATTTACCTCTGCGCATAAATTCATCTCCTTCAACTAGTCTGGTGGTTAGAGCAAGCATTAGGGCTACTGTATGTTCGGCTACTGCCGTTCCCGATGTTCCGGGAGTGTTTGAAACACAAATGTTTCTTTTTTTAGCTTCTTCTATATCAATATTATCAAATCCAACAGCAAAGTTCGCAAAAACTTTGGCAGTAGGACAGGCGTCAAAAACTTCACCATCTAATTTGTCTGTTAAAAAAGAAATAACTCCATCGTATTGTTTTTTGCTTAGAATTTTAATTAATTCTTTTTTTGTAGGAGCGATTTTTGAATCTCCCATATCAAAACTAATTCCCTTTTCTTTTAATATTTTTAATCCTGTTTCAGGAATTTTTCTTGTGATATATATAAGTTTATTCATATTTTTATTTTTTTAACCAATTACAACAGAGTCTTTGTATTTTTCTGCGACCCTGGAGATCTTCTTCATAAACATTAGCGCTTCTATTGGATGATTACCCTTAGCTGACTCCTCAGAAAGCATTACACCGTTGGCTCCGTCTAGTATTGCGTATGCAACGTCTGAGACTTCAGCTCTTGTTGGTATAGGATTTTCTACCATAGATAAAAGCATCTGTGTGGCTACTGCCACCATTTTGTTGGCCTTGTTACATTCTTGTATTACTTGGTGTTGGATAAAAGGAATTTCTTCAAGTGGAAATTCATTCCCCAAGTCCCCTCTTGCTATAATTATTCCGTCAGACGCGTCAATTATAGAATTCAAATTATCTATGGCGATTCGTCTTTCTACTTTTGATAAAACTTTTTGGTTACCTCCTTTTTCTTTTATTATTTCCTTTAATTCCATTACATCATCTCCGCTTCCTACATAAGACATGGCAATATATTCTACCCCCTGCTCTATTCCAAAAGAAAGATCGTTTATATCTTTTTCGGTAATTATTTCTTCTTTTTCTTTACCCCCAAAGTGATGTTCATCCCCTTCTTGCACTCTTGGCCCAGATAAATCTTGGATTATGGGGATTGAAATATTTAATCTTTTTGATTCATCTCTAATATTTTTTATAATTTCAGCATAGGATTCATGAGTTCCCCAGGAAAAGTTCAAACGAACCATATCCATGCGACCTTCAATTAATTTTGCAATCATCTCTTTACTGCTGCTAGACGGTCCTATTGTTACTATTATTTTTGTAGAAGTTTCCATGTGTTAATTTTATTTTTAATTATAACTCCGATTTTAGTCGGACTAAATGATAACCTTTTCTTATTATATAATAAAAATAGTTATTCCCCAAAATATTAGCAAAACACCCAATACATGATTGGGTGTTTTGTGGAAGTCTATTTCTTTGCTTTTTTTGTTTTCTTTACTTCTTTTTTGTGAGTTATTCCTTTTGCCATAGATTGTAAATATTTGTTTACTAATAATACTTATATTGTACCACTTCTTTTATATTTTATACACTAAAAAAGTGGATTATTTAAGTTCTGTTTTTGTAATGGTCACAGTATCAGTTTCTTTTACATATTTATATGTAAGGCTTGCTTTGCTCTGTATGTGTCCATCCTCATATTCTATTTCTCCTGTTTTAGATGCGGGATTTATCGTAGCAGATACGACATACCATGTTCCACCTAGAACCGCTTTGTTTGGGGCTACTTTTTCTATATTATCCCTGAGATATTTTTCGACAGACAATTTTTCGTTCATTGTATCGCAGTCGATTTTGTTCATTGGTTTTGGGTAGAAAAGATTTGTTTTGTCCTTGTAAACATACACTCCATCTCCTCTGTCTGTCATTTCTCCAAAGCCAACAGTTGCACTTTCCTCATTAAACATAATTTCAAGTTCTTCTTTAACTTCCATTCCTTCGGCTCGCGAATCCCACCATACATTTGCACGAGTGTTCATGGGTGCTTGATCTATGATTTCAGCTTCACCATTAAAAGTTCCAACCTTTGAATCTGATTCTGCTGGGAGGTGTCGAAATTCTCCGGTTACAATGTTCCCCGTAATGTTTAGATTAATCCATGCGATATCATAAAAACCGCTCTCTGCTTTGTCGGATCTGTAATAACAGAAGCTTCCTTGTTTTATTAAATCTTTTTCTTGCTCTGATTCGCTCGTGCTATTTTCTATGACAGCTACTTCTTTTTTGGAGGTAGCACTTAAGATGATAGACCCTATGATAACGAGAATAAGAATAATAATAAAAATTTGTTTTGTTTTATATAATTTATTCATAATGCTTTAATTATACCACTTTATAAAATTTAAAAGGGGGTAAGCTCTAAATAAACAATTTTGCGATTCTGATTTCTTCGAATGACATTTTGTGTCCGCTTTTATCCAAAATGTTCTTTATGGGGCTTAGCTTCCCCCTGTCATCACCCTTTAGTTTACTATTTGCTTTTTTTACAGCCTCTATGTCTTTAACTTTTGGTTTAATGTGATCCAAGTTTGTTTCTGGGTATTTTTTCACAATTTCTTCAAGATGACTAATAACCGTACCTCGAACTAGGCCTCTTTCTTTTGCTATTTCTTCAAGGTTTTTCCCTGCATCCAGTAATTCTTTTGTGGCTAAAACGGTCGGAACTTTTGTATCTTTGATCACTCCCTTTTTTATTTTCTTTTTTCCTTTTTCTATACTTCCTCCCATTCTCAAAATAAAGTCATCTTCTAGTTTTGATTGTTCGTCTTTACTTAATTTTTTAAATAAAAGTTCATTGCTAAAGCTTAGATTCTTTAGATCTTGGTCAAATTCTAATATTTTAGGATCTACTCGAAGAGCGTCTAGATTGAGACCGGCTAGGCTAATCCCCGCTAGTGTTCTAACTCTGGACAGAGCAACATACCCCATTCCGTAGCCAAAAGTACTCCTAAGGTCAATTTCTGCATTATCTAGGGACATTCCCTGGCTTTTGTGGATAGTAATAGCCCAGGCTAATCGGAGTGGAATTTGTGATACTGAAGCTTTAATCTTGCCGTCTTCTTCTATTGCCCAGAGCTCTGGCTTGAGAGTTACTCGTCTACCATTATACAAGTCTACTATTGGATATCCGCTCTCTTTATTGAATCCAACAATCTTTCCTCTTGAACCATTTACATAACCTTCTTCGAAATTATTTTTAATACACATCACTTCTGCTCCAATTTTCAGTTTTAATTTATCATGAGCAAGACAACTCTTTTTCAAAATATCAACAAGCATTTCTGGTCCACTCGAAGTCATCATAGAGATTTTCTCTTCCGTTTCAATTAATGAAAGTTCTGTGTTATTTATCTCATCTACATTAACATTGTGAGTGTATAGTTTGGTAGCAATGGCTTCACTTTTTAATTTTGCTCCTATTCTTTGCCTTAGAATTTCAAAATGTTTTTCTTCTATTTGATTACTACGTATGCTGTTTAAGATTTCAGTAAGACTGTCATCTTCTTGACGGTGTTGTTCCTCTATGTAGCAAATTGCAGGATTTAATATCTGCCAAGATTTTCCGTTAAAGATCATTCCGCTTTCATTCTCCTGCTCTTTTTTATTGATTGGTGGTAGCTGGAAAAAATCTCCAGAAAGAATTACTTGCAATCCCCCAAATGGTTTATCATTTCTCTTGAATCTACGGCAAACTTTTTCTACCATATCTAGCTGACTTGCGTGAAGCATAGATATCTCATCTATAACAAGAACTCTCGCCTTCTCAAATCTTTTCCAAAGATATTTTTTTTCTTCTAACTGTTCAAGTCCTTTTTCGTCTAGATAGTCTTTAATCCCTATTCCAGACCAAGAATGAATAGTCATTCCGTTCATATGAGTAGCAGCAATCCCCGTAGAGGCGGTAACCGCTACGGGGATGTCGTGCTCTTCCAAATAGGAAATATATTTATTTAAGAGATAAGTTTTTCCACTACCTGCGCTTCCTGTCAGATATATATTTACCCCTGTTTTCATTATTAGAAACGCTTGGTCTTGTGTCATATCTTCTATTGTAACAGAAAACAGGTAAATATTCTGGTCTAATTCTTATTTTTGTTTTTTCTCTTTAATTGCGGCTTGAGCTGCTGCTAGTCTTGCGATAGGAACTCGGAATGGTGAACAAGACACATAAGAGAATCCTTCCTTGTGACAGAATTCAACTGTTCTTGGCTCTCCTCCGTGTTCTCCACAAATACCTATCTTTAAGTCTTTCTTTTCTCCTCGTCCTTTCTTAATTGCAATTCTTATCAATTCTCCTATTCCTTCCTGATCTAGTGAATCAAACGGATCATATTCATAAATCCCTTGTTCAACATATTCTTTTAAGAATTTACCAGCATCATCTCTTGAAACTCCAGCTCCCATTTGTGTAAGATCGTTTGTTCCAAAGGAGAAGAATTCTGCACCAACTCCTACTATTTTATCTGCAATAAGGGCTGCTCTTGGAACCTCAATCATTGTTCCAATCTTGTAGCTCATTTTAATCTTAGCTTGCTTTAGTTTTTCTTCAACAATTTTTACAATACTTTCTTTTAGGATTGAGAATTCTTTTGTTGTTGCAACCAAAGGAATCATTATTTCAGGAACAACCTTGTGCTTCTTTCCACAGATTGGACATTTCTTTGTTACTAAAATAGCTGCTTCGATTATTGCATTTGTTTGCATGTCGTAGATCTCAGGGAAAGTGATAGCAAGTCTGCATCCTCTGTGACCAAGCATAGGATTGAATTCATGTAGATCACTTATTTTAGCCTTAATCACATCTACTCCAACTTTCATATCTTTTGCAAGTTCTGCAATGTCTTGTTCTTTTGAAGGTAGGAATTCATGTAGAGGTGGGTCTAAATATCTAACTGTAACTGGGAATCCTTCCATTGTGTGGAATAGACCAACGAAGTCATCTCTTTGATATGGTAGAAGTTTTGCCAAAGCTTTCTTTCTGCTTTCTATATCGTTAGAAAGAATCATTTCTCTTATAGCTTTGATTCTGTTGCCTTCGAAGAACATGTGTTCTGTTCGGCAAAGACCAATACCTTCTGCTCCAAATTTTCTTGCCATTGCTGCATCGGTAGGAGTATCTGCGTTTGTTCTAACACCGATTTTTCTAAACTCATCAGCCCAAGACATTAGCTTTGCAAAGTCTCCAGAAAGTTCTGGGTCTTGTGTTGATATTTTTGTTGCATAAACTTTTCCAGTAGAACCATCTAGAGAAAGATAATCTCCTTCTTTCAATGTAACTCCTTTTTCTTTGAGCAATAGAGTTTTAGCTTTTTCGTTTATTATCATATCTGAACATCCTGCGATACAACAAGTTCCCATTCCTCTTGCTACAACAGCAGCGTGAGATGTCATTCCTCCTCTTGATGTTAGTATTCCTTTTGCACTGTGCATTCCATCAATATCTTCTGGAGATGTTTCTGTTCTAACTAGAATAACATCTAGACCATTTTTCGCCTTTGCTAAAGCGTCAGCAGCAGAGAAAACAATTTCTCCAACAGCAGCACCAGGAGAAGCAGGAAGACCAAGAGCAACAACCTCTGCCTTATTTAGAGACATAGGGTCAAATTGTTTATGTAGTAATTGATTGAGCTGAATAGGTTCTATTCGAAGCACTGCTTGCTCTTTGGTGATTAATTTTTCCTTAACCATGTCTACAGCAACCTTAACAGCAGATGCAACTGTTCTCTTTCCGTTTCTAGTTTGCAAGATGTACAGCACTCCGTTTTCGATAGTAAACTCCATGTCCTGCATATCTTTGTAGTGTTTTTCAACTCTATTACATACAGCAACAAGCTCTTTATAAATCTTTGGATTTTTTGTTTTAAGAGTTGAGACTGCGAGTGGTGTTCTTATTCCAGCAACAACGTCTTCTCCTTGAGCATTCATTAAATATTCTCCATAGAATTTAGCTTCTCCTGTGGAAGGATTTCTTGTGAAGCAAACTCCTGTTCCTGAATCATCACCTAAATTTCCGAAGACCATGGCTTGAATGTTTACAGCAGTTCCGATTAGTCCTTTGATATTATTTATTTCGCGGTATCTAATAGCTCTGTAATTATTCCAAGAATTAAATACAGCCTTAATAGAAAGATCTAGTTGAACCTTAGGATCTTGAGGAAAATCTTTCTTTGTTTCCTTCTTGATCATCTCTTTATATTTTTTAACAATCTCTTGTAGATTTTCAGTAGTTAGATCTGTATCATATTTTGCTCCATTGGTATCTTTGACACCTTCTAATATGTGTTCGAATTTTGAGTGTTCTACTTCAAGTACAACGTTACCAAACATTTGAATTAATCTTCTGTAAGAATCCCAAGCAAATCTAGGGTTGCCTGTTTTGTTTGCTAATCCAACAACTGACTTGTCATTAAGTCCTAGATTTAAAATAGTATCCATCATTCCTGGCATAGAAGCAGCAGCTCCAGAACGCACAGAAACAAGGAGAGGGTTTTTCTCATCTCCTAACTTTTTACCCATTTTTTTCTCCAAAGCTACGAGCTTTGTTTTTATTTGTGAATCCATTTCAGGAAGAATTTTCTTTCCTGATTCGTTGTAAACCTTACAAGATTCGGTGGTGATAGTAAAACCAGGAGGAACATTGATACCTAGACTTTTCATTTCGGCAAGGTTTGCACCTTTTCCTCCAAGAATTTCTTTCATGCTCTTATTTCCTTCCTCAAACGCGTAAACGTACTTCATTTTTTTAACAGCCATAAAATAAATTTAAATTATTAATAATAAAAAACTTACAAATAAAAAAAGGGATTACCCTTTTGCATTTATATTTATACTAAAAATGGGTCTCAAAAGCAACGATTCCCCTATTGATTTTTCACTCAAAAATCATTCAAATATTTCCCCCACCCTTCCCCCCCCACCCCGCGGGTGGGGGAAAGTATTTAATCCATTGTTTTTGTTTTTAACCACTCAAAAATTTCTTTATTAAAACTCTTAATGTTTGAAAAATATTTTGGAAATTTTTCCCTGGATAAAATAAGGTTCTCTTTTCTTTTAGTTCCAGTGTAGTCTAAATAGCTACTCCATTTATAAGTGCTTAAGAATTGAACAACTTTTTCATTTTTACTAATTCTCCCCTCTTTCAATTTCGGGGTAATCAATTTAATAGGATTCAAATGAATATAAGAAAATAAATACTTGGCCTGAATATCATCTTCAATATGAACAGCTCGAAATCTTCCTTCAAAGAGAGATCCAGATCTTTTATACTTACCATTAAAGTATTTTGAATAGCTGGTACAAATCTTATTGATATATAGAGAAATTTCCCCCACCCCGCGGGTGGGGGAAATATAAAGATGAAAGTGGTTTGGCATAAGACAATATGCTCCAATTGAAACTATGTTCTCCCCTTTAATAAAATCAAAGGCATTAATGTTAGCGTCAACTATTTGTTCTCGAAATTTAATCCTATCGATTGTATTCGATAGATAAAGCAATTTTATAAAACGGTTACGATCTTCATCATCTAAAAATATTTTTTGTTTACTGTTTCCCCTGTTGTAGATGTGGAAATACTCTCCAGGTAAAAATGCTACTTTTCTGTGTGTTGCCATGTTTGTATTGTAGCACGCCTGTTTTAGTTTGGGTTTTTCTCCTCCCGCCTATTCTTCCCCCACCCGCGGGGTGGGGAGAATGAAGTTGGGGGGTTTTGAGATTGATATCTAGAATAGCATGAAAATCGCCTATTAATAGGCGATTTTCATGCTATTTTCTTGTGTTTTTATTTGAAGCTTTTTGCAATTGCATTCATGAGTGCTTTTGTTTTTGCTCCTACGAGTCCATCATCCAATA
>Ga0209098_1004587_pt1 | contig 10705 bp, 16 predicted proteins | sample AD_JPNHW1_MetaG_FD_184429 | JGI IMG/M metagenome (GOLD analysis project Ga0209098, IMG submission 184429) | Active sludge microbial communities of municipal wastewater-treating anaerobic digesters from Japan - AD_JPNHW1_MetaG (SPAdes) (version 2) | ecosystem: Engineered > Bioreactor > Anaerobic... | reverse complement strand
TGGAAGCGATTGTTAGCCGAATCTTATAAATTCCTTTTCCAAATAACTACGCATATCTTTCCCATATTCAATGCCATCATTACCATATACGCTTACTACTCGTTGTATCTCTTCATTCCTAACTTGGATGTATCGGTGGCTATAAAATGGAATGAAATAGTCATTTTCTTGAGTATCAAAACCCCATTCTTCGGAATGAACATCTAGAAATGATTTTGCTTTTCTAATGGTATTAATATCATCTGGATAGGAGTAAACCCCTATACTGTATTCTACGGAATTCCCCCATGCTCCATTGATGTTCATAGTCGGCAAGTCAGTACCGTTAATATTTCTTAATAAGAATTTATACTCATTCGGGAAAGAAACTCCGAGATCATTTTCGAATTTCGATATTTCTAAATCCGTTAATCCTTTTCTCCAATGCGTTCCTTTTTGAAATTGGAAGCCGAATATTTTTGGATTGATCACGACATTTTCCCAATTTGATTCTGTAGAAGTCACGAATGCATTGAGAAAATCAAGTGTCAACGAGAACATCTGTATTCTCCTAGCGCCCGCAGGGTCCGGCTAACATACGCTTCACCTGCAACCCGAGCCTGGCGCGCAATCTGCTTCAAGGATCAAACTAGCAGATTGCGTGACAGGCCGGGTTGTCATGGTGGAAGCGATTGTTAGGACAATACTATTTATTACTTTTTTGTCCCAGTAATTTCTACTAATGGAAGCAGATCATATCCGTTATTTTCGATTTTTGTATTAATATCTTCAAATTTCTTTAAGAATGTTTCATATTGCGATTCAGATTTGGTTTCGATCGACTTCATCATTTCCCGAATACTATTAATCACATTCTGATAATATTCCCTTACCTTTGATTCCTCAATTTTGATATCATTTTGTTCGATTTTTTTAAGCCCAGTTGTCCGTAGGTATTCGATTAACAAGTCGATATTCACTGGTAAAAATTCGCACATTCCCTCGCTTGTTCCTAAGTATTCAAATAACTCGTCTTCAAACTCTCGTAGTTCATTCATGCATTCAATTGCTTTACTTGTTTTTCTAGTATTAGCCACATTGATATAAATCATTTTACCTTTTTTTAATACTCGATATGCCTCAGTAATAGCACGTTCATAGTCTGCAATATGATCAACAGATCTGTAGAAAATTGCTAAATCAAATTGGTTATCCATATATTCCAATTTGTAAGCGCTCATCTCCATAACATGAACATTTCCGATATTATTTTCGCAACAAAGCCTCTTTAAATTTTCCAATCTCTTTTTATTAATATCAATAGAGTATATCTCTTTAAACTTCGAGGCGATTTTTCTAGTAAGCAACCCATTACCGCAACCGATGTCGATAACCTTACTAGTTGCGTCATACAAAGAATCTATAATCACATGTAGCCTCGTTATTTTTCGCGAGCGAAGCGAGTCGTCCTAACATGGGCTTGACCTGCGACGCGAGCCTGGCGCGCAATCTGCCATCATCTCGACCTAGCAGATTGCGTGACAGGCCGCGGAGTCAGGTCGAAGCCGTTGTTCTGCAAGTCCCCGCGTCTAGATCGTCCGAGCCATGGACGGCGAGGACGATCTTTCTTCATCAATTATCTTTTCTATTATCCGATTTTCTTGCTTTAATTCGATCTATGCATTTTCTATTAATCCGCACTTATATTTGTTTCCCTATTTCCATTTATTCAAATCTATTTCTTAATACTAAAATCTATTGATATTAATCTTCTTCTCTTGTCCTATTTTCTTATTGCTATTTCATTTTCTTAATATGGAACTCGGCAACTCCTAACGCATAACGTGCTAGGATGGGAACGTGAAGAGTTACAAGCGAATAACTGAGCAGGATCGTGAAGAGATCGCCGTTTGCCTTGGCCGAGGAGAAACGCAAGAAGCAATTGCTGAACAGATCGGCGTCAGTCAATCTGCGATAAGCAGAGAGTTGCAGAAAGGTGAGGATCGTGGATCATATAATCCCTTTCTTGCCAACCGGAACAGCCGTCTACGAGCACAAAACAGGTGCCCGGAGCTGAAGATCAACGCACAGACCTGGAAGATCATCGAAAACCATTTGGCCATACGTTGGTCACCATTTCAAATCGCTGACTTCCTGCAACATAGCCTCGAAGATGATACAGTAGTTCCTGTGAGCGAAAAAACGATATACAACTATCTCCACTTCCATATGAAAGGAGAGCTCCAGAAGCTTGCCCTGCAGGAGCTGCGCCAGAAGGGGAAAAAGCGCACCAGGAAAGGCGAAGAAACGCGTGGAAAGCTTGCGAACATTACGCTGATTGATGAAAGGCCGCTAGAAGCCAATGAAAGAACTATCCCTGGCCATTGGGAAGGGGATTTGATCATTGGCAAAGACCACAAATCGGCGCTCAGCGTTATAGTCGAACGTCAAACACGATACGTACTCATCGATCGGCTTGAGAGCTATTCGGCTTCCGCAGTTCGGAAGAGCATTGAAAAACGGCTAAAGACGATTGAGCCAGAGCTTGTAAAAAGCCTCACATGCGACCAAGGCAAAGAAATGGCTGAACATGAAACCATGGCGTCCAGAATCAAGATGAAGGTTTATTTTTGTCATCCCCATTCACCATGGGAAAAAGGAACGTGCGAAAACACCAATTACTTGATTCGTGATATGCTTGCTGGAGAAACGGATTTCCGGAATCTATCTCAACGGGATATTCTGCGCGTAGCACGTCTGCTTAACGAGAGACCTCGACAGACGCTTGGGATGAAAACGCCCAAGGATAAATTCAAGGCATTATGCGCTGAGAGTTGCTGAGTACCTATCCATTTATTTATAGCTACTGCTTCCATGCGATGCTATTTTCCTAATTTATCTTCAATAGATTTGCCTTCAGCGAAAGCCTGCTAGGTTAATAAAGTGATTGCCAATCTGAGCCAAATTAAACCGCGGCCCGCGCCATGGATGGCGCGCGCGTATAACACGGTGGGACGTGCGCGCGAAGCGCGTCTGCAGAACATACGCTTCACCTGCAACCCGAGCCTGGCGCGCAATCTGCTACAATGATCAGACTAGCAGATTGCGTGTCAGGCCGGGTTGTCATGGTGGAAGCGATTGTTAGGTCAATCTTTCCTATTTATTACTTTTTCTAGCTATTCTTCTTTTCTATTAAATATTTCAAAAATCCTTTAATAACCCCAATAATTGATGTTCCTATTATTTTTCCCGGGAAGAGTATTATCTTGAAGAAGAGCATGGTTCGATTAATATCATCAGTGTATTTAAAAGGATGGTCAACTAAGCCGCCAAGTAGTCCCAGCTTATCCATACGAGGTTTCGGGTCAACATTATAAGCAATAACTAAATATATTATTAATAATATGTTTAAAAGAACTGGATATCCAGAAACCATTATTCCCCATTCAGAAAGTCCTAATAATCCTATTCCGATTATTCCTTTGGTAATGATTATTGGAGTTAAGCTAATTTCATTTTTATGTTTTATTGTTTCAATACTCCCGACATCTTCGCTATTATTGTCTCCGAAAAACTCGAGCAAGCTCATCTTAATCTCCTGATATGAATGCAAAGAATATCGGTTTTCGATTCATATTTAAATTAGCACTAATAGGGCAAAGACAACCGTTGCTTTCATGTCAACATCTAGAAATGAGTCTTTTGCGCGCGCGATAGCGCGACGACCTAACATACGCTTCACCTGCAACCCGAGCCTGGCGTGATTCTTGCGTTCCTACATAAAACCGCAAGAATCATGACAGGCCGGGTTGTCATGGTGGAAGCGATTGTTAGCCGAATCTTCTTATTTACGACTTACTTATTGTTCTTTTTATCCATTTTTTCGACATGCTTTTTAGTATATTCCTCAATTTGAAAAAGTCGAAGAACTACTGATTTTATATCCTCAGTTTGTTCGGATGCATATTTACGCATTTCCTTAATACACTCTAGAAATCGATCATTTATAACAAGCTCTAAATCTATTTGGTACTTTGACTTTAACTCGGTTTTTACTATTTCAAGATCTCGTTCTTGATCGTTTTTTGCATCTTCTTTTGCTCTCTTTATGATTGGAGTCCATAACATGAATATTTTTTTATACTCAGGAAAATACTTGTTTGCATACTCGATATCTTTAGAAAACTTTTCAATTAGCTTATTAACATTATTCGGTCGATTATCTTTTGTATACTGAAGTCCTGTTTGAAGGTGAATTGCGACTTCACATATATATATGCTCCGAGAATGTAGATCTAATCCTACCACATCAATTTCACCTTGAACTTCAGGAGTATATAGATTTTGTTGGATGAATTCGCAGCCCTTTATGTATTCAAGATAACTTGCAACAAGCTCTTCACCGAGATTCATAGTTTTCTCCGAATTTAATGTCTAGTTTTTTTTCAGCGCCCGCAGGGTCCGGCTAACATACGCTTCACCTGCAACCCGAGCCTGGCATGATTCTTGCGTTCATAGCTCGATCCGCAAGAATTATGACAGGCCGGGTTGTCATGGTGGAAGCGATTGTTATGTAGCTCTCTTGTACATAATTATACTAATATTTTTATATTCAGTTTTTAATTTTGCGATTACTGTTTCTAGATGATAATATCCAATCAATAAAAGACTTTTATTATACTTTTCTATATTCTTGCCAATCTCAATAACCATATTATTTTCTCGAATTCCATAATGGAATTGATTTTGCATTTCATTTCTTAGGAATAATTCACGATTGGTCTTTCTTAAATAGTTTTCGGTAATCATTCTTACCTTTCTATAAAGTAAATAATGATCCTTTGTATTTATTTCTTTATGTCCCATTGAATCTATATAACCGAGTCTTGCGTTTAGCTCATTAATACTCTTTTGATTAGCCGCTTTTATATAGGCAGATATTTCTCCATCGATCGTTCCCAATCCAAGGTTCCCCGAGATAGTGCCAAGATTATTCAAATCAATAGGAAAATGATCAACGTTATGGCTATGGCTATATCTTTGAACTGCCTTTACTTCTATTGTTTTTGGCAATTCATTGCTTTCGTATATTTTTTTAAATAAATTAACAGGTATTTCTTCAAAGATCACTTTTGGTCCAATTTCAAGAATGACATTATAAAGATCATCAACGGTAGTTTTCCCTATTTCTTCATGAGTTGTCCCTACTACTACCAATTTCGGTTTCACAAAGACTCCTCGCAAAGGCTAGTCTACATAACATACGCTTCACCTGCAACCCGAGCCTGGCGCGCAATCTGCTACAAGGATTCGAACCAGCAGATTGCGTGACAGGCCGGGTTGTCATGGTGGAAGCGATTGTTAGATTAATACATTTCAATTATGTATTTCTTCCAACCTTCTTGGAATTCTTGCCTTGATAATCCAAATACTTTCTTCGTATCAGTATCTTTAATAAATCTTTTAAGAGATTCCATGGAATATTTCTCAAGTATATATTCAACTATACTTCTTGAATAAATGTATACGCTACCTGTCGAGTGATCTTTATCTATTTCCCAATAATTGGGAACCAAGTCCGCTATGGCTTGCTGTTTTACATAATTAACTGTCTCAGTATCTCTATGCTGGTCGGCTTCATGACATGCGATTCCTTCATTAAGCCATGTGGGTATCGTTTTTCTTATACTTCCAATTACGACATGCGTATATTCATGAACGAGGATTTTTTTCATTTCTTCATAGTCATGCACGCTTGAGCAGTATGGATTTACCATCCAAATATCGCCATTTGATCTAGCACTTCCTACCGACCAATCAGGAGCGCTTTCTCTTCCTTGTGCTTTATGCAAAGCCTCTACAGATGGGTATAGCGTTACTTTAACTTGTTTATGAAATAAAGGATTATACTTGTTTATAATAGTTGAAGATTTTTCAGTCGCAAATTCTATAAAGTCAGACAATCCATTAGTATCTATATATCCAGAAACCACAACAGGACAATCGAGAACAGCATTATCCGACGGAATGGTTTGGCATCCAACTAAAACAAGTAGCACAAGGAACAAAGGAAGCGCAGACCTTTTCATCGGCTCTCTCCATTTTGTTTAGCGCGAAGCGTCAATCTAACATACGCTTCACCTGCAACCCGAGCCTGGCGCGCAATCTGCTTCAAGGATTTAAACAGCAGATTACGTGACAGGCCGGGTTGTCAAGGTGGAAGCGATTGTTGGGAATACCAAGCATCAGCAAACCATGAAAGTCATGCGCCATTCTCTATATCGCGAATTTTCAACCAGGAATCCTAAAGAGCCGTCGGGAATGCGTACACTTGAGTGCGATTCTTGGCGCATACGAATTCGTTATTTGATATTATCTTATTTTGATTGCCACTAGATAATAAGGTATCATGCATGCATTCGTGGCACATACCTTATCATCCACCTTTTTCGCGAGCGAAGCGAGTCGTCCCAACATTTGTTTAACCTGCAATCTGTCCTGGCGTGATTCCTGCGGCAATATTCCAGCAGGAATCATGACAGGGCAGATTGTCAGGTTGAAGCAGTTGTTGGGCGAATCTTCATTTTGATTTCGCTCTTGAAAATTCAATACCATCTATTTTTTCCCTAATGATCTCTTTTCTAAACTTATCCGAAACATATATTCCTGAAGTAATTTTCCATAGATTATAGTTGTCTGGCTTTGATGCAATTTGGATATTATCGAATGCTATTTCTTTAAAACACGGGCGAATAATACGATTAGTACCTTCTACGTATAAAGTATTTTCAACATCAATAATATCATGTAATTTATTAAATCGAAGAATATAATATGAATTAGCTTTACCAAAATGACTTATACTTATTTTAATGAAATCTATTTCATCAATATGAGAAGTATTATTTATTATTATATTATGAAGCTTTTCAGATACAATTGGCCATGCAAATTCATTCGGCGGATAATCCTGCCAGACTGGATCGCTTTCTTCTGTGTCTTCATATACTAATCCATCTTGGCCAACGAATATTTTTCTAAAATAGAACTCTTCATTATACTCATTTTTCCCATCAAGTACGGGTATTAGCTCATGGGCTATACCCGTTTTATTTCTTGAAAAAACACTATATGTTGGCTTATTTGGTGATTCTTTCCAACAAAGAAAATATACTTTGCTCATATAGCTCCTTAGCGCGCGAAAGCGCGTCCGCCCAACATTGGCTTAACCTGCGACGCGAGCCTGGCGCGCTTTGTGCAACAATATCAAAGCACAAAGCGTGACAGGCCGCGGAGTCAGGTTGAAGCCGTTGTTGGGCGCGATTTTCTATTCCAACATCTTTTTAATATATTCATCAGTGAATTTAACAACTACCGTATCTATTAATTCTTTGCATATTTTGGCGGATATTTCGTTCTGATGGATAATAACGGTAAGTATATTTTTTTCGATTATGTAGATCTCGTATATTTGCTCTTCGAAAATATTCGGCTCGTTGTTATAATACTGCTCTTCGGGGAAGTATCTCTTTTCTACTAATAGTATTATCCTGTTGTTATATTCCGTTTCAAAAACCCTAAGTATTTTATTTTGATCAAGCAAATAGTCCCTAAAAGAATCCGACCGGCTTATTCGCCAAGTACTTTTTTTAGCGTTTGTATTATTAATTAATTTCTCAATAAGTTCTTCTTTAATATTCATTTCATACTCCTTCATCTTCAAGTTCGATAAGCAGCTCGCCTATAACCAAGGAGGCCAGTTCTCTATTAGTGCTAGATATGTTTATTAGCTTATTTTTTATTTTGTTTTTTTTATTTCGTCTTACATATTCTATACTAGGCATAGCGATTTCTTCCACCCGCTCCCGGAAATCGCTTGGAATTGACATAGCAGTATTATCTAGTAATGTTTTCAATTTGCTAAGTTCTTTTCTATACTGATCGATTATTTTCTTGTCTTTCATCCTATTTCTAATTTGCTTTGCGGTTCGTAATGTCATAATAGTAAAAAACAATCCGGCTGCCGAAATACTAGTACCTAATATAGTTAGAATAGAAAGCCATGGTTCGCCCATATGCGGCTCCTTTAATATATATCAGCAAATACTCGCGCGCGAAGCGCGTCCGCCCAACATACGCTTCACCTGCAACCCGAGCCTGGCGCGCAATCTGCCTCGAGGATTCAAACTAGCAGATTGCGTGACAGGCCGGGTTGTCAAGGTGGAAGCGATTGTTAGCTTTCTTCACTCTCTAATTTCTTAAAGATCAGCTTTACTTTCGGTTGATGATTGGTATTCGAAAGGACATTATAGCAATCAGGATATTTTACGAACTCATATCCAACAAGTATTCCATTGATTGACTTGCCATTATATTCAAGTGTTGTTGATCTCGCCCATTCGAATACTCCATATCCAACCCCAATTTTGTATACAGTTCCCCCATCTTTTAGGAAAAGGACAGGAACTGCGAAAATTGGCGGTTCTTCATTATCTACACGATTTAAATCAATAATGTAAAAGGAGATCAACAATACAATAATGCTAAGCAAAAGCATAAGGAAACGAGTAAGTATCTTTTTGCCAGATATTTTATTCTTCATAATAATGCCGAGTCCCTTGTGAGATGATTATATGGTAGGTAGTTAATTAGTCGATTCTATTTAGTAAAAAAAGACGAAATCCGGAATCCGCAAAGCAAAAGCCAATTCCCATTATATTATTGATTACTTTATTTATTGTCCTTTTCATTTCCATGTTTAAATTGCCCTGTAACCTTTGCGAGAAAAAACTGAAGTTCATAAATATTATCAAGGGAAATAACTCTCACTAGTTTGTTATAGTCTTTGCCAACCAATGTACTTATCATTTTACCTTTATAGTAAATCTGGGCTTTATTATCCTTTATGAGTTTATATGAGAATGGCTTCTCATTGAAAAGTATGTCTCTTTGATCTTCCATCAATCCTCCTGCGCGAAGCGTCAAGCTAACATACGCTTAACCTGTAAACTGCCCTGGCGCGATTCCTGCATGAAGATCTTAGCAGGAATCGTGACAGGGCAGTTTATCAGGTTGAAGCGATTGTTAGATGGCTCCAATTATTATTTTTTATCATTATCCTCAATCCATTTCAAGATTGAGTCGTTTTTCCCATAATTTGCATATTCCTTTAAGCCCATTCCCATTTGCTCTCCACCCGATACTTTATCTTCTTTTGATATTCCATTTCTTAATGCATATTCTAGCATAGAAACATTTCCACCTATTCCTATTGCATGAAGAATACTATAATTATCTTCAGCTTTTAAATGAATATTTGCACCATAATCTATTAGCTTCCAAAACATTTCATTATTTCCGAATTCCGCAGCTTCAATTATTGCAGTAAAGCCATATTCATCCTGCGAATCAATATTGAATCCATTAGCTATATAGGTTTCTATTACTCGCATATCATTTCTTTTTGCAGCATTTATAAATTCATCAATGTGCATAAGTCGCTCCTAATATCTTCTTGCTATATTATAGCTTTTAGCAATTATTTTTTATCAGATAGCACTTAGAATTATTTCTTTTTTTCTATAACTTTATGGTAGGAATTAGTGCGCTTATAAGCATCAATATTAGGCCCGCAGAAAATAATGTTCCAAATCGTTCGTATTTATTTTTATCATTGTACTCGGTGTTCATTCTTGTTACGGAGTAATAACCCCCATTTCCTGTATGGTTTTTTAAGGATAATCCAGAAAGTACCAAAACAAATGCTCCAACAACAAAAGAGTTATCGCCAATTTTGCTTGTAAATATCCACACCTTATAGTGCCCCAATAATGATAATGCGATTACAGAAGCTGCTGCCATCGCGAAGATAATTAGCATGTTCTTAATTATTTTTCCTAGAGTTTTCATACTGATGATTCCTTGCTTGTTTCGAAATATTGTTGCTTTGTCTCACTTCTTTAATAGCAATTTTTTTGACAAATCCTATTGAGACTCGTACTTATCAAATTTGAAATTCTGCCCATCTAACATACGCTTCACCTGCAACCCGAGCCTGGCGCGCAATCTGCTTCAAGGATTCAAGCTAGCAGATTGCGTGTCAGGCCGGGTTGTCATGGTGGAAGCGATTGTTGGGCTGTTCTTTATTGGTCTTTATTCCGAAATGCAATGGCATTTAAACCAAATAATACAATAGGCGCACCAATAAATAACCCGACAGCCTGCCATATTGACCAATTCCAGCTTTTCATGGCTCCGATAATTCCCATTATGGTTCCAATAATCGGCAACTGACCAAGTACTAAAGCGCCTATAAATCCGAAGAAACCGCCGAGCGTCTCGATAAAGCCATTAACCATTGCCGCAAACTGCAGAAGGCCGATAATGATCCACCCAATAACTGTAATACCTTTCATTTTATTCTCCTTTGTCTATTGTTTTGCTACTCTTTTAGAACCTAATTGTTTTGCTATTTTGATACTCAAATATCCCGCGATAATAAGTATTTGCGGAATTCTAATTTGCCAAAAATCTGTTTTCATAAATATCTCGCCTATAGAGAAAACTATCCATAATCCGCCTAATGCTATTGTAGTGCCGATTTTTGCTTTTGGAATTATAGAATAAATTGTAACAAGCATAACAATAGGCGAAACAGACCAACATATAGACATTAGGAGCTGCTTGTTAATAGGAAATATGAATCCAAAAACCGCGTAGATTATTG
>Ga0209098_1004583_pt1 | contig 10708 bp, 11 predicted proteins | sample AD_JPNHW1_MetaG_FD_184429 | JGI IMG/M metagenome (GOLD analysis project Ga0209098, IMG submission 184429) | Active sludge microbial communities of municipal wastewater-treating anaerobic digesters from Japan - AD_JPNHW1_MetaG (SPAdes) (version 2) | ecosystem: Engineered > Bioreactor > Anaerobic... | reverse complement strand
CTTCAGCTTCAGCCTCACCTCCTTCGCCGCCCTGGCCCACGCCTTCGCCATCGTCCTCGCGGCCCGGGACCAGTCGGGCACGATGAAGCGCCTGAAGGCTGCCGACAAGGTCGCCCAGCCCCTCTTCGTGGACCACTGGCTTCCCATGCAGCCGGGCGCCTTGCGGATCGCGAAACCGTCCATCAAGAATTGACTGGAGGTTCCGGCGGGAACCGGAGTATGGTGGATCCTGCTCCAGCGTTCGTAAAAAAAAATCGAGTTCAGGAAATTCCACCCGGTGACGATGGATTCCATACCACCGGCTGTTCCTGGAAAAGAAACCAACGACAACTCATCGGGGAGATTCCATGAGACGCCTCGTCTTGTGCGCCGTCGCCTTCCTCCTCACCCTCGGCCTGGGGGCCGAGGACCTGGAGATGCAGGCCAAGTTCGTGAAAGTGCTCGTCTCATCCACGGGCCAGTTCGGCATCTGCTGCAACAACGATCCTGCCCTGAAGAAGACCCTCGAACAGGTGGGCATTTCGGTGTCCCCGGGGTTCAAGCTCGCCTGGGCCGCTTCCGAAGCCGAGGTGAAGACCCTCAAGGCCGACGGGCGGCTCGTCGTGGTGCCCAAGCTCGAATGGCTGAAGCTCGGGGCCGGCATCGCGGTCGTGAACGTGGAAGGGCTTCCCCAGCTCTACGTGAACATGGTCAACGTCAAGGCCTCGGGCCTGACCCTTCCCGACGCCATCATCAAGATCGCCAAGAAGATCTGATCCGGCCGGGCCTCCCGGCGCGGATCAGTCCGCCCGGGCGATCATCTCGATCTCGATCCTGGCTCCGAGGGGCAGGGAGGCCACGCCGATGGTGGTGCGGGCGGGGTAGGGCCTGGCGAACTGCCGGCCGTAGACCTCGTTCATGGCGGCGAAGTCGTTCATGTCCGTGAGGAACACGTTCACCTTCACCACCTGGTCGGGGGTCATGCCTGCCGCCTTCAGCACGTTGAAGAGGTTCCGGAAGCACTGCTCGGTCTGCGCCGGAACCCCGCCTTCCATCAGCTTCCCCGTCGCAGGGTCCAGGGGCGTCTGGCCCGAGAAATAGACGAACTCCCCGGCGCGGACGCCCATGGAATACGGGCCGACAACGGCGGCGCCCTCGGCGGTGATCGATTGACGTGGCATCTGGTCCTCCTACTACCAAGATTGAAACCGCGAAAAGCGCGAAACTGCGCGAAAAAATGAATCCTTTTCTTTCGCGTCCGCGAAGCGGTTTCGCGCCTTTCGCGGTTCTTGTCGTTTAGGCTCTTTCCACTTCGCGGTTGAAGTTCTCGATGAGCTTCTCGAAATGGCCGACTTCCTCCTCGAAGAGCTCGCGCCAGTATTCAGGATCCCACTGGGCGTTGATCTCCTCGAAGGTCTTCCCCTGCTGCTCGACCCACGTGTAGTACTTCAGGTTGTGGATGGCCTTGCGGTCGGTGTAGGTCAGCTCCTTGAAGTGGTCCACGGACTGGCGCTCCAGGCTCCCGGTCTGGACCCGCGCGGCGTCCAGGGCCGTGAAGGCGCCGTGGGCGGCGGTCAGCTCGCCCAGGCGGGACTGGTACATCTCGGCGCTGTCCGTGAAGATGGTGAAGATCACGTCGTTCTCGTCCAGCTCCCAGTGCTTGGCGGCCTTGATGGAGGCCAGCAGGTTGCAGATGCTGCTGATGCCGAGGAGGCCCAGCCTGTCGAGGGTGGCCTTCTGGACCCCCCCGGCGGCCAGGAGCTTCTGCCCCTCGGGCTCGTTGAAGAGGCGGAGGATGCGCATGCAGTCCTCGTCGTCGATGGCGGCGACCGCATCGGTGTTGCGGACGTTGTGGACCCAGGGCACGTGCTTGTCGCCGATGCCCTCGATGCGGTGGTCGCCGAAGCCGTTCAGCAGCAGGGTCGGGCACTGGAGGGCCTCGGTGGCCACGACCTTGGCGCCGGGGAAGTGCCGCTTGAGGTAGTCGCCGGCGCCGATGGTGCCCGCGCTGCCCGTGGCGCTCACATAGCCCGCCAGGCGGGTCTTCTCGTTCTTCAGGCCGTTGAAGATCTCCTCGATGGCGGGGCCCGTCACGTTGTAGTGCCAGATGGGATTCCCGAACTCCTCGAACTGGTTGAAGATCACGTGGATGGGATCCTTCTTCAGCTCCCAGCACTTGTCGTAGATCTCCTTCACGTTGGACTCGCAGCCCGGCGTGGCGATCACCTCGGAGCCGATCTTGTGGAGCCAGTCGAAGCGCTCCTTGGACATGTTCTCGGGCAGGATGGCCACGGCCGTGCAGCCCAGGATCGCGGAATCGAAGGCGCCGCCCCGGCAGTAGTTCCCGGTGCTGGGCCAGACGGCCTTGTGCTTCTCGGGATCGAACTCGCCGCTCACGAGGCGGGGCACGAGGCACGCGAAGGCCGCGCCGACCTTGTGGGCGCCGGTGGGGAAGAACTTCCCGACGAGGCCGATGACGCGGGCCTTGATGCCGGTGATCTCCTTCGGGATCTCCAGGAAGTTGGGCCCGGCGAAGAGTCCGGTCTCCACGTCGTTCTTCCAGGTGATGCGGAAGAGGTTGACCGGATCCACGTCCCAGACGCCGACCCCCTTCAGCCGGGCCTTGACGCTGCCGGGGGCCTTGTCCGGGTTCCTCATCTGCTCGAAGGTGGGGATGACGATGCCGCGCTCCTTGCAGCGCCTGGCGGTGCGCTTGAGCACGGACTCGTTGATGGATTTGACGATGCGGGACATGGATCGCTCCTTGAAAGGGAAAGACGCGGAGGCATGGGAATGCGCGCGGGAATGGAAAGGGAGGACTGGGGTAGGGTGAGGGGTAGAAAACAAAAAAGATTGATTAACAGGGATGAAAGGGATCAAAGAACAAGAAAAATAGAAGAACAAAAAAATGAAAGGAACTTGGTCCGCGGGGTCAGGTCGTGGGCTGGATGACGTAGTCCACCTGGGCCTGGAAGTAGGCGGGGTCCGCGTCGAAGGCGGTGCGGTAGACGAGGCTGCGGATGTCCAGGGCGAGGTCCGTGGCCAGCACGCCGTCCAGGTGGTCCAGCTCGTGCTGGAGGAGCTCGGAGGGCGCCCGTCCCAGGAACTCCCAGGCCTGGGGGCTTCCCTCCTCGTCCAGGAAGGACAGGGAGACGGAGGCGTGCCTCCGGACCTTCACCAGGAGGTCGGGGAAGCACATGCAGTCGTCCCAGAGCGTGAACGTCTCCGGGCTGCGCCAGGTGATGACGGGGTTCACCAGGCAGCGGGTGCCGTGACCGAGGTTGACGGCGACGAAGCGCCTGGGGATCCCGATCTGGGGCGCGGCGATGCCCCGCCCGAAGCCGTGTTCCGCGCGGAAGGCGTCGAGGGCCGCCTTGAGGCGCCGGCTCTCCCGCCGGAATTCCGCATCCGAGACATCGCCCACGGGTTCGCAGACGGCGCGAAGGCGGGGATCTCCGAGAGGCAGGACTCGATCGCTCAAGGGGGACCTCCTAGTTCCTGAAGAAGACCGCGGCCATGCCCAGGCCGGCGGCGACGACCAGCCCGCGCACCCAGCCTCCGGGCAGCCGGCGGGCCAGCCTCGCGCCGAGGAATCCCCCGGCGATGGCCGCCGCCATCATCACCAGGGCGGGAAGCCACCGCACGATGCCCGCCAGCGCGAAGGTGCCCACCGAGAGGAGCGACAGCACCAGCGAATGATAGTTCTTGAGCGCGTTGGCCACATGGATCTGCGGGATGCCGGCAAGCGCGTAGAGCGCCATCAGCAGGATGCCGAGGCCTCCGTTGAAGTAGCCCCCGTACACCGAGACCGCGAAGAGTCCGGCGAGCTGCGCGAAGGAGCGGCGGCAGGTCGGGGCGGCCGCGGGGCGGGACAGGCGCGGTCCAAGGGCGAAGAGGCCCGTGGCGAACAGGAGCAGCCACGGCACCAGGTGGGAGAACATCCGGACCGGCGTCGCGAGCAGCCACAGCGCCCCGGTCGTTCCGCCCAGCGCGCACACGAGGCCTTCGCGGACCAGCCTCGAACTCGGCTGGGACCCGAGCTCGACGCGGAATCCGGCGGCGCTGCCCAGGTAGCCCGGGCACAGGGCGACCGCGCTCGTCGCGTTGGCGGCGATGGGCGGCACTCCGGCGAACACGAGGGCCGGGAAGGTGAGGAAGCTGCCTCCCCCGGCGACGGCGTTGAGGCCCCCGCCGCAGAAGGCGGCGCCGGCCAGGAGGGCCCAGGCAGGCGGCGTCACGACGCCCCTCCCGCGCCTTTTTCGAAGAACGTGGAGAGAATGGACTTCATGCTGCGCTCCCAGTGCGCGTCCAGGAGGCGCACCGCCTCCCGGCGCCCGCCCCGTTCCAGGGAAGCCGCGATGGCCCGGTGCTCCCCGAGGGATTCCGTCACCCACTGGGAGACCTGCATGAAGGTGTACTCGTAGCGGAAAAGGATCCGCTTGAGGTCGTCGAGGATGCGGGAAAGGTGCTGGTTGCCGCTCTCGGCGATGAGGGCCCTGTGCCAGGCGGCGTCCAGTTCGATGCGGCGCTGCGCGTCGGGCGGCTCCTCCTCCATGGCCCGGCTGAGCTGCTCCAGCTGTTCGAGCTTCCCGGGCGTGGGAGAGGGAATGCCGTTGAGGGCCGAGCACTCGAGCAGGCTCACCAGGGGGTAGACATCGCGGATCTCGGATTCGCAGAGCGGCTTGACGGAGAACCCCTGGTGGAGCTGGGCGCTGATGAAGCCCTCCCGCTCCAGGCGGAGCAGGGCCTCGCGGACGGGCGTGCGGCTCACGCCGAGCTGCTGGGCCAGTTCCGTGTCCCGCAGGCGCTGCCCGGGCGTCAAGGTCCCCTGGAGGAGCAGGCCCAGGAGTTCCTTGTGCACATCGGCTCGGAGGGGTTTCCGGGAAATCGGCATGCTTGACTGTATTCTGTATACAAAATACAGTCAAGGTTCCTTTCCCAGGACCTCCAGCCCCTCCCAGAGCGCGTCCAGGACCTGGATGCGCGCACCGGGACCAGGCTTCTCGCCGTGTTCCCCGGGGACGCGCACCGGGGCGGCGGCGGAGCGGGGGCAGCAGGCGCGCAGGCGGTCCAGGAAACCCTCGAGGCGCGCCTGGAATGCGTCCTGGCCGTCGAAAGCCGCCGGATCCAGGGCGAGCATGAAGACGGCGTTGCGGCCGTGGCGGTCCGGCGCATCGCCGCTGAACCCGTCGCCCGAAAGCCCCCCGGCCAGCGCCTCCACCAGAAGGGAGAGGGCGGTGCCCTTGAAGCCGAAGGCCGGCCCGCCCAGGGGAAGCAGCGCGGCGAGTCCCGAGAACAGCGCCCCCGGGTCCTCCACGGGCTGGCCGCCGAGGCCGACGAGCGTGCCGCGCGGAACGGGCTCCCGGCGCCGGGCCGCCGCGCGGACCGCGCCCAGGGCGATCTGCGAGGTGGCCATGTCGAAGACGATGGGGCGCCTCCCGGGGCGCGGGATCCCCGCGGCGACGGGGTTGGTGGAGAGCAGCGGCTGGGCGCCGCCGTGGGGAGCCACCACCTGCCCGGAACCCGCATCGTTGGCCATGACGAGGCCGAGGAACCCTCGTTCGGCGATCCGTTCCGCGTAGGGTGCGAGCCGGGCGACATCGCCGCAGTTGCGGATCGCCGCCGCGCCGATCCCCGAACGGCCGGCTTTCCCGGCGACCAGGTCCGCCGCCTCCAGGGCCATGGGGACGCCGAAGCCGAGCCCGGCGTCCAGCAGGACCGTGGCGGCCGTCTCCCTCACGACCTCCAGCCGGGCTCCCGCCTTCACGGTTCCGTCCGCCAGGGCGTTCAGGTAGGTCCTCACGCGTCCGATGCCGTGGGACTCGTAGCCGGCGAAGGTCGCGTCCGCCAGTTCCCGACCCAGGGTGTCGGCCTCGGCCGCCTCGACGCCGTGGACCTCGAAGGCCCGGCGGAGGGCGGCACAGAGTTGCGAATATTCAATTTCCATAGGGTTCTCCGGATCCGGCGGGCGGAAGTTCCGCAGCTTCCCGGAGCTCCTCCTTGGGGGCGGTCCTTCGGTTCACGAGGTAGATGCCGGCCAGCACGAGGAGGCCTCCGCCGACCTGGTTCGCCGCCGGGAATTCCCCCAGGAGGGGCATGGCCAGGAGGGCCGTCACGACGGCCTGGCCGAGGAGGCTCACGGAGACGTGGGCCGCCCGCAGGTGTCCCAGGGCATGGTTGATGGCGAGCCATCCGCCGAGCTGCGAGAAGAGGCCGAGGCCCACCAGCGCCCACCAGGACCGGGAGGAATAGCCGGTCAGGGGCGTGCCCAGGGAGAGGTTGGCGACCCAGAGGATCGCGATGCTGGCGATCGCGGAGACGGTCATGAAGGTGAGCGTGTCCACGTGCGCCCTGGCCCGCTGGGTCGTGAGCAGGTAGGCGGCGTAGGCCACGCTGGCGCCGATGGCCAGGAGCTCGCCGAGGTTGAAGCTCAGGTGCCTCCAGGCGTCGAGCCCCATCAGGAGCGCCATGCCCGCCAGGGCGACGCAGAGGCCCGTCCAGTACCCGGACGTCAGCTTCTCCCGGAAGAGGAAGAGGGCGCCGAGCCCCACCCACAGCGGCGCGTTGTTGGCCAGGAGCGTGGCCGCGGCGGCGGACGTCATGAGTAGGCTCGTGTTCCACAGGGCCAGGTCCAGGGCGTAGAAGAGGCCCCCGACGACGATGAGGATCACCAGGTTTCGCGACGGCCAGACGCCGCCCTTGGCCAGCCGCCAGGGGACCAGCGCCGCGCCCGAGATGAGCATGCGGTAGAAGGCCGAAGCCGGCCCCGGGATCCCCGCGAGCTTCACGAAGATGGCGGAGCAGCCGATGCAGAGCACGCCGATCGCGAGGGCCGCGTAGGCGCGTACTGTTTCACTGCGATGCGGGTTGGGCATGGAGGGCCTCAAGGATGTCAAAAGGGGATGGATATATTGTATACAGACTGCGCCTTGATTCCAGGTTTGTTCGACCCCTCGTGCGAATCGATGCGTTTCGAGACGCGGGACCAGGCCTGACGCAGCTACCCGGCAGCCACGTTCTTCCCGGACACGACAAGCGGATCTCCTTCACCCCGCAGAGGTCCGTTCACAGGGATCTCGCTTGGACATGGAATGGGTGGTTCAGTGTGTTTTGTCCATTAATTGTCTGTTGGTGATGAACCGCGGTTGATTGTAAATGGATTTTTATCTAGACATGTAATCGACAAAGATTATCATCGATTTTTACACCTATTGAAAAAAACTTTAAAAACCTAATCAACAAGGATGAAGAGGATGAAAGGAATAAAAGCAGGATGAACCTTGATTCGGTCTGTTTTATGTCATTGTAGTTATGCGCGATGGGCGTCAATTTCCATTTATCTCTTCTATTCTTTTACTGCTGTTGATAAGTCCCTCGACGGTATGAATGCAGTTTGAAACGTTGAAGATTATCTTTGTTTTTTTATCCATTTCATCTCTGTTTTTAAAATCTTTAAAAGCATGATTAACAAGGATGAAAAGGATAAAAGGGATAAAAGCAGGATGAACCTTGATTCGTTCTGGGTAAGATCATTGTGGTTATGTGCGATGAGTGTCAATTTCCATTTATCTCTTCTATTCGTTTACTGCTCTTGATAAGATCCTTGACGATATGAATGCAGTTTGAAATGTTGAAGATTATCTTTGTTTTTTTATCCCTTTCATCCCTTTTATCCCTGTTTTTAAAATCTTTTAAAGCATAATCAACAAGAATGAAGGGTATGAAAGGGATAAAAGCAGGATGAACCTTGATTCGTTCTGGGTAAGATCATTGTGGTTATGTGCGATGGGTGTCAATTTCCATTTATCTCTTCTATTCGTTTACTGCTCTTGATAAGATCCTTGACGGTATGAATGCAGTTTGAAATGTTGAAGATTATCTTTGTTTTTTTATCCCTTTCATCCCTTTTATCCCTGTTTTTAAAATCTTTTAAAGCATAATCAACAAGAATGAAGGGTATGAAGGTAATAAAAGCAGGATAGGTATTGATTTGAAATGGTATACATCCTTGTGGTAATGTGCGATAGGTATTTTGCATTGCTTGTTGATTTAATGTTTCTATTATTGTTGGTAAAGTATTTAAAGGGATGACTGAAGAGATGTAGATGGGATGATGTCGGGATTGGCCTGTGCGCAGGCAGATCCATGTCAAGGCTGGGGATCGGTAAGTGGAATCTACTCGCTGCCGGGGCGGTCTCACTGTTGAACGGCCGCAATCGTGGCGGGCAGGGGTTCCAGGGCTTCTTTCTATGTCTTGGGGCCCGTTGTGGGCCCGCAGGTCCCGGCCGCGTCCCTGACCTTCACGACCAGCTTCTTCACGGTCCGGCCGTCGCCGATGAGCGGCGCGTGCGCGTCTTCCGGGAAGAAGACGGCCAGGTGGCCGGCGGGGACGGTGACCAGGCTCTCCGGCGCATCCCGGAAGAAGGTGATGTCCTTGTCGGGGGCGTAGGGCGCGGACGGCTCCCGGCATGTGGCCAGGGACGACCAGCCCATGGTGTCCGCGCCCTCCAGGATCACCTGCACGTCGATGTAGGCGCGGTGAGCCTCGAGAGGGGCCTCGGACACGGGCCGGGTCCGGGCGCGGGGGGAGGAACTGACGTAGAGGTCCTCTCCGCGCAAGGCCAGGCGGCCTTCGGGAACCGCGTGGAGATCCGCGCCCGCCAGGAACTCCTCCACGGCCGGGAACAAGGGGTGGAGATGCCGGTAGCGGGAGAACTGGGCGATGGGGCACAGGATCATCGGGGACCTCGCTCTGGATTGTGGCACGGGACGGCCGTGGATCACCTGGGGCCCGTGGCCTCGAACTTCCCGTCGCGCAGCCGCCAGGCGTCTCCCACCTGCGTCAGCAGGCCGCCCTCGAAATGCCACCGGGAGTAGGCCCGTTCCTCCTCGGCGGCCTCCTCCGTGCCGGCGGACCTCAGGAAGATGTCCTGTCCCTGGACCTTGACGAAACCGGGCTCGACGGGCCTCCCGGCATCGCCGACCCGCGCGGCGGCGGCGACCTGGTAGCCCTTGCCGCCGTCCGAAAGCAGGAACACGTGGGTTTCGGGGGCCGCCCCCTCCTCCCTGGGCTGGAGGGTCAGGAAGGCGAAGACATCCAGCTTGGCCGGATTCGAGAAGCGCTCCTCCACGAGGAAGCGCGGGGCGCGGGCCTCCGTGGCCTGGAGGCTCTTCACCTGGGCCGTCAGCACCTTCCGGATGGTCTTCCGTTCTGAAGGCGTGAGCGGCCAGGCCGCCGCCCCCCAGAGGAGCAGGGCCGCCTGGAGGACCCGCGGCCAATGGCTTCCCGTCCTTTGCGCCCGAGGCATCGCCGCTCCGTGAAAGGGGGCCCGGTTCGGGCTCCGCTCCAGCCATCCTACGACAACGCGGCGCCGTCTGGACCGGATGGCCGTCCCTGGTGGATCCTGGAAGCCGTAACCCCCCCGGGGCGGGCGACATCGAAACAGCAAGGAGCGGACCATGGCCTCTGTCGACGACGTGATCCAGGACTACATGACCGGCGGCCCCTATGCGGTCGTGGGCGCCACCTCGAACCGCGACAAGTACGGGAACATGGTGCTGCGGGCCTACCAGCAGCTCGGGCACGAGGTGTACCCCGTGAACCCGCGGGCCGGGATGATCGAGGGCCTGAAGGCCTATCCCGACCTGGCCTCGCTCCCGGTCAAGGTCCGGGGTGTCTCCATCATCACGCCCCCATCCATCACGGAACGGGTGGTGGAGGAGGCCGCCGCGGCCGGCGCGCAGTTCGTCTGGATGCAGCCCGGCGCCGAGAGCGAGAAGGCCGTCCGGACCGCGGAATCCCTCGGCCTGAAGGTCATCGCCAACGGCCCGTGCTATCTCGTGCTGGCCCGTTTCCACTGGGAGTGACGGGGCCGGCCCGGAGAAAAGTCCTGGCGTCCCGGGGAAGGGGCTGTATTTTTGCTGCGCGGCTGGCATAGCATGAAGGCCTCCCCCGAGCAGCTCCCATGAAGATTCTCCGCGCCATGATCGGCAGGATCCTGCTTTTCCTCGCCCTGGCCGCCGGCCCTCGCGCCGGGGCGGCGCAGGTCTGCGCGGCCCGGGTGAAGGGCCCGATCGGACCGGCCACGGCAAGCTACCTGGCGAGGGCGCTCCGCGAAGCGGCCGCGCAGAAGGCCCAGTGCCTCGTCATCGAACTGGATACGCCGGGAGGCCTCCTGGATTCCACCAAGGAGATCATCCAGAGCTTCCTCGGCTCCCCCGTGCCCACGGTGGTCTACGTCGCGCCGCAGGGCGCCTGGGCGGGGAGCGCGGGCTGCTTCATCACGCTGGCCGCGGACGTGGCGGCGATGGCGCCGACGACGAGCATCGGGGCCGCCCATCCCGTCGGGATTGGCACGGGCACCGAGAAGCAGGACGAGGTCATGAAGCAGAAGCTGGAGAACTTCACCGCCAGCTACCTCGAGGCCATCGCCGCCAAGCGCCACCGCAACGTCGCCTGGGCCGGATCCTCCGTGCGCCAGAGCGCCTCCATCACGGCCGGCGAGGCGCTGGCCCTGAACGTGATCGACCTCGTCGCCCAGGACATGCCCGACTTGATGCGGCAGCTGGACGGGCGCAAGGTCGACGGCCGGACGCTCAGGACCGCCGGGGCCGTTCTCGTCCCGATCCCCATGACGGCCTCCGAAAGGGTGTTCCAGGCCATCGCCCATCCGCAGGTGATGCTGATCCTGATGCTGATCGTCATGTACGGCGTCATCGGCGAACTGAC
>Ga0209098_1004582_pt1 | contig 10709 bp, 9 predicted proteins | sample AD_JPNHW1_MetaG_FD_184429 | JGI IMG/M metagenome (GOLD analysis project Ga0209098, IMG submission 184429) | Active sludge microbial communities of municipal wastewater-treating anaerobic digesters from Japan - AD_JPNHW1_MetaG (SPAdes) (version 2) | ecosystem: Engineered > Bioreactor > Anaerobic >... | reverse complement strand
CTGTTAGTTTCTCCTTCGTCCATACTCCCATTAAAAGATTAATGCGAATATATTACTTAAATTTTTTGGCCTAAATCAATTATGAGGGAAATTTTAAAAACTTAGGTGAGGGCTAAACACGTACCCAGGCTAATGGACATGAATGAGGAATAGATGACTGGTAGAAAGTATTTATCTAATGAAGAGGATAATCCATTCGATGGCAGGGATTAGAATTGATAGAAAACTCTGCACGCTACCAATGAATATGTGCCCCATTTTGAGTCCCGCAAATATAAGGAAGAACATCTCCCCCAGGATAATGCTGCTAGCATTGCTCATCATATTTTGCTCTGCGCTCTGTGCCGGGGAAGGCTCATCATCCGGAGGGCAATCTTCCGTGAAGAGCAATCTAAGTGACTCCTCTCCTGCGAATTCTGCCCTAAATCAATCGACTTATGATGCCCATGTCTATGTTTCCAATAAGGACAATGAACGTCTCAAAGTTACTCTGTTTATCGACTCTGAGCTGAAGGACAGCAAAGAGATCGCTTCTGACTCTGAATCTGAGATCGATAGCTATTCGCTCCTAAAAGGCCCTCACAGCTTCAAGATAACCTGGTGGGATGAAGATATCAAGAGTCCCTGCGAGATGGAGCTGGTCAAAGATATTCAGAATGAGACCTCCATCAATCTCTATACATCTAACCACGAGGCCCCAGAGAAATACGAGATACTGGTCAAGCTGGTCAATGAAAACAATAACGACCTGGAAGCGTTCCTTTATGCCGATGACAGCTTCGAGAAGAGCAAAGAGATCACCAAAGATAGCACTTCGGAGCTAGGCACGATAAAGCTGGAGGAAGGCGTGCATAATCTATCTGTGAGATGGCAGGACCGGGACACCAGGATAGAGTATGAGAAGTCCAAAAAGATAACGGTTACAAGAGACGATGTCCTGGTCTTTTATGCTCCTCAGGGTGTCTCCTTTGAGGCAAAGCCGAGCGCCGTGCTGCCTATTAAGACCACACCTGCCAGTGAGGAGAAAGCCATAGCATCGACTGTAAAGGAGAAAGAAAACGAGACCGAAAAAAAGTCTGAAAAGGAGCATGCTAGCGAAAATTCCCGCCTCACAGAAAGCACCACTGCGCATGATACGGAAAATGATAAATCATCAAGCGGCACAAATAAAACCGCCTCAAAAAGCATAGCCAATTCCGAGCAGAGAGCGAATGTCCTGGCGGATAAGGCCTCATATGACGAAAAGGCCGGCCCGCTGGGCGGAAATCCTCTGCAAGATAGCGATAGAATTTACCTGTATGCTGCACTGGTACTAGTGGCAGTCTATCTCTTGCTAAGGCATTAATATGGCAAAATTTTTAATTATATTTTTAACTCTATTGCTGGCCCTGATATGCTCTTCCCAGGCAGTGGTCTGGAATGAGGGCATGAGCGGAGAGCTTCATTGGGGTGAAACCATGCACCGGGATAGTTATTCTCTGACGCTGGCAGATTTTTCCATAGAAGAAGGCCATAGCTGCAGTGTCCTTGTGCAGCTGCAAAAAGACAATCAGGCTGTTGACAGTCGAGCTTTGCGGGCGGGAGAATGGTTTGAATGGAACGATTCTGTAAAAGTCTCTGTGGAGCAGATAGTAGTAGGAGATATCCAGGAGGATCCTTTTGCAGTACTAAGAATGCAGTTTTCCGCGGATGCGGATCTATCCCTCGTCTTGACTGGTGACCGAGAAACATACGATGGAGGCGATGAGATGAGGGTCCAATTGCAGGTTGAGAATAAGGGGACCGTTGATGCCGAGAATCTTAAGATAGAGCTTACCTCGATGCCGCCCGTTGTGAACGAGCGGAAAAGCATTTCAACATTGTGTGCAGGAAAAAAATGGGACAATAAGAAGGACACTCATGAGATAGATAATCTAAAAATAAATATAAATGCACCATATTTTCCCAAGCCGACCGACTTGGTACTTCAGGCCCGCGCCGATTATACCGATCCAGAGGGAAAGGCCTACGAATCATTGGGAAGAGCGACCTTTCACATAAATGGGCCCATACAGCTGCACAAGAGAGTAGAAGAGACGCAGGATTTTCATGAGAGCTATTACGTCATCAACTCCCTGCGGAACACCGGCAACAGGACCATTGACCTGGAACTATCAGATTCCACCGGCTCCGGATTTCGAGCCGAAGGGCCGCTGAACTGGAAATTCAGCCTCACTCCCAGAGAAGCGAAGACGATAAGCTATCTCATTGATGCTCAACAGCCGGGCCTGGGCCAGGTTCTGCCAAGTGCAGCAGTCAGCTACCGCTGGGATGAGAACAGCTACACAATCCGCTCAGAGGAGCCTGTAGTGGATGTCTTTGGGCCGTTAATCGAGGCCGAAAGAAGCATCAGCCCTAAAAAGCTAGAGCCGAGAGAGATAGCCACAGTCTCAATTCAGCTGTCCAATCTGGGAAATAAGCAGGCGGCCATCACTTTACAGGATGCGGTACCATGCGAAACTGAACTCGTCTCCGGGTCGGTCAATGCGTCGCTCATCCTTCCACCCAATGAGACCTGCTCAAAGGAGTACCGGTTGCGCTGCGTCAAGGAGGGAACCTTTTGCATTCCTTCCGAAGAGATCTATTATCGAGACGTACGGGGCAATCAATACCATACAGTTGTGCCGGCACTTGAGATCGAGGTGCAGGAACAGAAAAGCAGCAATTTGATGCAGAGCAATTCGAATGATGCCGCTTTGAACGGGACCGGAAAAGGAATTGCACAGAGTGAGTCAGAACAAAGCGGTGCTCAAGCGGAAAAAGACGATGTGCAGATGGAAAAATCAGATTCGAAGAACGGTGGTGAAGATGGGGCGGAGGGGAGTGGCGAAGAATATCTGCCCGCTCTGCTGATCACAATCATACTATTGCTCTACGCCGCCATTCGCAAATATCTTTGACGCATTTGATTATTCGTCCCAGGACATCTTTGCATTTTTCATGAAGGCAATCCGGTCGCTCATATGTCTTACAACCTCCCTATCATGAGATATGAATAGCATGGTCAGGCCAAACTCGCTCTTCAGATCCATCATGAGACGCAGAATCTGGGCCTGCACTGAGACATCAAGGGAAGCGGTGGGCTCATCTGCGACGATGAACTCGGGGTTTATGGCCAGGATTCTGGCTAAAACCACGCGCTGATTCTGCCCGCCGCTGAGCTGATGAGGAAAACGGTCCAAATGCTCCGCATTCAAGCCTACGGTGTCTATCAATTCCAGTACCTTCTCTCTCATCTCACTGCGGCTCATCCTTCCCCGGAGGCCCAGCCGGAATGGCTCTGCAATGCTCTCTGCTGTGCGCATCCTGGGATCCAGGGAGGACTCCGGGTCCTGGAAAATCATCTGCATCCTGGGCCTCAATCGTCTCATCTCTCTTCGGCTCAGCCTGGTTATATCCTTGCCATCAAAAAAGATCCTGCCCGAGGTTGGCTCAATCAGCCTGAGAAGCAGGCGGCCCAATGTGGTCTTTCCGCAGCCGCTCTCCCCCACCAGGCCCAGGGTTTCGCCTCGATCAATATGAAATGATGCGCCATCTATGGCTTTTGTGCATTGCCGGTTGAACAGGCCGGATCGGTAGTACTTCTTCAGATCATTGACCTCGATCAGGTGCACAGGAAACACCTCAGAAAAGCTTCTTTTCCCAGGCTTGTCATGGGAGGATGCTCTCTTTTGCAGATATCCTTGGCTCTGGGACAGCGGGGATGGAATCTGCATCCAGTGGGAGGGTCAATGAGTGAGGGGCTGGACCCTGGTATGGGATGCAGGCCGCGGGAAGGAAGACTGCGGACAAATCCCTGCGTGTAGGGATGGCAAGGATCGCTCAGGATGGTCCGTGCCGGTGCCACCTCCAGAAGCTCTCCCGCATACATTACAGCGATGCGATCGCAGGCTTCTCCTGCGGCGTTCAGGTCATGGGTTATCATGAGCATGGATCGGTCAGAGGTCATATCTCTAATGAGCTTGATGATTTCCGCCTTGGTTAATGCATCAAGGCCCTTGGTGGGCTCATCGGCTATGACAAAGGATGGCTTTCCGGCAAGCCCCATGACGATCATGACCCTCTCCTTCATCCCCCCGGAAAGCTCGTGAGGATATTGATCCGCCCTCTTTGAGGGCTCCGGAATCATTGCTGCGTCCAGCATCAGCACGGCTTCCGCTTTTGCTTGCTCTTTGTCAAGGCCCCTGTGCAGCCGGATCACCTCCGCAATCTGATCGCCTACCTTTAGAACAGGATTGAGCGATGTGGTTGGATTCTGAAGAATCATGGCGATCTCACCTCCCCGAAGAAGCCTCATCTCCTCCTCAGAAAGGCCGAGCAGATCTCTTCCCTGGTAGATTATACTGCCGGCTATCCTGGCGGATGGCAGGAGCAGGCGGATTATTGACATGCCCAGCACCGTCTTTCCGCAGCCGGTCTCGCCGATCAGGCCAACTCTCTCATTCTTTCCAATCTGCAGACTGACTTCGTCCACGGCTTTCACCAAGCCGTCCTGGGTGGGAAAATGGGCGCGGAGGCTGATTATATCGAGCATTACATCTATAGGAGCCATCAGTAAGTCACTGATAGTACATAATATTAAATATTACTATCATGCATAAATTATTGCATATTGTAAGATTTAGTTATATTCTTCTCTATCTTATTAAAAAATGCAAAATATAGAGCCGCAGTTAGTGCATAAAAAATGCCTGTGATCAAGAAGGGCATGCTGCTTATTCCTCCTGCCATCATCAGCCCTCCTGCATATGTTCCAATCCCCACGAAGCTATAGCAGGCCATCCACATTACGCTGTTTATTATCGATCTCTGCTCAGGGCCAACTATTTCCAGTTTGAAGCTGTTCAGGATGGGTTTAGCCATGTTCATGAGCATATAGCGGGCTAGGTATCCAAACGCGGCGACCGGCAGAGTTGGAGCGAATGCGAAGACAAGAAGAAATGGAATGGATGATATCTGCACAGCTGATGCCATTTTGATCTTTCCGAGTTTTTCAGTGAGCATGGGCACCAGGAAATATCCGACCATCATGACCAATTGCGATAGAGAGAATATCAGGCCGATTTGGCTTGCGCTTGCATCCAACTGCTTCTCGAAGTACACATTGAAATAGGGTAGAGACGTTCCCCACCCGATTCCGAACAGGCAGTAAAATAGGACCATCCTGCGTACGGTATTCGAAAGAAATATGGATCTGTATGCCCGGATTTGCCTTTCCATTTCGCCATCTTCTCGAATGTGGGGCTCAGCGATGCGGGAAAGAGGCAGCAGCGAGGTTACTGTCGCTGCCAGTGATACATAGAGCGTCAATCTATATGCAATAGCGCCACCCGCTCTGAGCAGTGGCTCATCGGCAGCCAGATCCGTCAGAATGGACGGCAAAAAGCCTCCCACAACATTTCCGGCTAGAGTCGAAAATGTATAGATGATGTAGTAAGCTGAAAAGAGATGCATTCGTTCATATGCGGTGGAATTCTCGACGAGAAAGGTGGCTCCCGTAACCAGGCTCAGAGCGGATGCCATGCCATAGGCAATGCTGAACATGGCCAATAGCTCCTTTGATGTCGTATTGTATAGAATGAGGAGCGAAAAGGAGAGAAGCGAGGCGGAGAGCAATAGCGTATCTTTCCGGCCCAGGCGATCACATATGAAGGCGGCGGGTATGGCGAACACACCGATGGAAGCGGATGAGAGGGATAGTATCATCCCCAAAAAGTCCTCCTTAAATCCAAGTTTTAAAATATATAAATTGAAAATGACGCCATAGATTCCTACATTTAAGGTTGTCAAAAAAACGAAAAGCAAATACCTTCGCGCATTGGGGCTGAAGCTCTTCATTCTGGCTATAAAATCGCTCGAAGCTGAAAGCATGATTCTTTCCGTGTTCTCTTCTCTCTGCCATTCCTGCATCGGAGATGATAAAAGCATCGGATGGATATAATATCCACAGAAAAAATCGGATCATGGAATTATGATTTTATATGTAGTTCTATGTCTATACAATAATTTACAGCAGTAATAACTAATAATACGAAATCCTTATTACTATGTATGAATTCACTTTGTTATTGGTGAATGGATATGATATCAATAAAAAAGTTGTGCGCCGTAGCTACAATATTCTTAATACTACTATCCCTAACGCCACCAGTTCTTGCTGAATCGAATTCCGGTTCATCCGGTAAGACTCTGAAGGCGGATTTGATCTTCGGACCGGATGAGAATTTAGATCCGGCATACAAGTACACCGGCTGGTATATGCATGAGGGAGGAATATATGAGACTCTTTTTTCGCTCGACGAAAATATGAATCTCGTGCCGACTCTTGCCACGGGATTTGATCAAGTCAGCGATACCGAATACCGGATTCATCTGAGGCCGGATGTCAAATTCCATGACGGCTCTCCCCTCAATGCCGATGCCGTGGTTTTCTCTCTGGAAAGGGTGATGGATTCATCCAACTCCAGACATGGTGAGTTCAATTTCATTGAATCGGTTAAAGCTGATGATGATAATACGATAACCATCAAAACTAAAAAGCCGCATTCTCCGACCATCGCCTCTCTGATAGACCCTCTGGTCAGCATAGTCAAGCCGGATGTGGACCTGAACTCAACACCGGTGGGCACCGGCCCATTCAAATTCGATTCCTTTGAGAAGGACGTCAAGCTGACTGTGGTGAGAAACGATGACTATTGGGGAGACAAACCGAAGCTCGATGGAGCCGTTCTCTACTTTGTCAGCGATCCGATGACAAGGGCTATGCAGCTGGAAGGCGGGGATGTGGACATAGCCCTGGGCATTCCCCAGACCGAGGTGGAAAACCTGAAGAGCCAATCGGATCTGGAGGTGCTCAGCGAGGTGACGCTGCGAGAGAATTTAATTTACATTAATACGAAGAAGGCACCCTTTGATAACCTCCTGGTTCGTCAGGCCCTGAACCATGCTATCGATCGCCAGGAGATAGTGGATACCGCTCTGGAAGGTGTAGGCGGAATTGTTGCAATCGGACCATTATCATCCGGCGACAAATGGTCAGCCAATGATGAACTTATGCCTTACGAATTCGATGCTTCAAAGGCAAAGGAGCTACTAAAACAGGCAGGCATAACCGATGCCGATGGCGACGGCTGGCTCGATTTCCAGGGAAAGCCCCTTGAGATCGTTATAAAGACCTACTCCTCCCGAGCTGAGAACAAGCCCTCTGCAGAGGTAGTAGCTGCCCAGCTGGAGAAGATCGGAATCAAATCCCATGTCGAAGTTGTGGAGTCGGGGGCATTTAGCAGCGACCTGTCCAAAGGCGACTACGATCTGGGGCTCGGATCCTTCAACACGGGAACTACCGGAGACCCGGACTACACCCTCTCCAAGCACTTTGAGTCCACCGGATCCGAAGCAAAAAAGACCGGCTATTCCAATGCGGATGTAGACAAATGGCTGCAAGAAGCCAGGGCCACTACCGACCAGAACGAAAGGATGGAGTACTATAAGAAGGTCCAGGAGCAGGTTCTGAAAGACTCTCCGGAGATCATCCTCTTCTACCTGAATGTTCTTGTCGGAGAGAACAAGAAGGTCGATGGATTCGTCATGTATCCCTCCAGCGAGATCAATTTCTTGACGCCAAAGCTGTCACTGGAGGATTGAATCTGTCCCGCCTGGAGAGCAAAGCCGACTCCTTCGGTGCACCAACCCAGGGAATGGCTCGCCATCCCAAAGAGGTCATAGCCGAGTACTGGGATCTGCGCAGCAGAAGCTACGTCCGGGGAATTACGGCCCGAGGAGATGAGGAGCGGAAGGTCTGGATGAGATCTCTGGCCGCAAACATCGCAGACCTGCACATCCGCCGGGCTTTGGACGTGGGCACCGGCGCAGGCTTTCTCTCCTTTGTTTTAGATGAGATGGGGCTCGATGTTACCGGCATGGACCTGTCTCGCGGCATGCTCTCCCAGGCAAAGGAGGCTTCATGCCATCAGAGATCGGATTTAAGTCTGTGCCAGGGGGACGCAGAGTCTCTGCCCTTCCGGTCCTCCTCATTCGATCTGGTAGTAAGCAGGCATCTGCTCTGGACTCTGCCCGATCCCGAGAGGGCTTTGATCGAATGCAAGCGCGTCTTGAGGCCGGGAGGAAGAATCCTGGCCATTGATGGATACTGGTTTGATCCCTCTGCCAGAAAGAGGCTGGCCAGAGGAATTTCAGGCCTTCTGGCCAGCTTCTCCAGGGACGGCAATCCCGTGCCATTTCGCAGCTTCTATCGTCCAATAGAAAAGCATCTGCCGCTCTATCAGAACTCCCGGCCAAACCGATGTCAGGAACTTTTTGAGGCTGCGGGGCTCGATGATGTAGCCATTGATCGCCTGGATGAGGTCAATTGTTTTTACGGAAAGAATGCAAATCTGTCCTTTCGGCTGGCCAATACCAATACCGTCTTTCTGGTGAAGGGCGAAAAGGCGGCCGGTCCGAAAAAGTGAGCGGCAGGGAGATCGGATGAGATAATGCTGTCATTTCTTGCAAGAAGGCTTCTTCTTTTGCTGCCTGTCTTGCTACTCGTCTCGCTGATCGCTTTTTCATTGTTCTACCTTTCGCCGGGAGATCCTGCCGAGATCCTGCTCACTGGACCACAGGGTCCGCCAGATCCTGCTGCGGTCCAGGAGTTTCGTGAACGGGCGGGATTTGATGACCCTGCAGCCGTTTTATATCTGCGGTGGCTATCAAAGGTAGCACAGGGCGACCTGGGCTATTCTTATGTCTCCGGCGAGAGGGTTTCCGATGCCGTATGCAATAGCTTTCGACCAACATTGCACCTGGCCCTTGTCGGCCTTTTGATATCGCTGCTGGTATCATTTCCTCTGGGAATACTCTCAGCGGTCAAGCGAGGGTCGGCCATCGACGGCCTGGCGATGACGGTATCTCTGCTTGGCGTATCGGTTCCAAACTTCTGGCTGGCCTTCTTGCTTATCATTCTCTTCTCCCTCAAGCTGGATATCCTGCCCGTAGCCGGATACGGAGAATGCGGAGACATCGAGCACATCATCCTGCCGGCTGTGACCTTAGGAATCTCGGCAGCTGCGGTTACCTGCAGAATGATACGCAGCAGCATGCTGGAGGCGTTGGAGCAGGATTATATCACCGCGGCTAGGGCCAGGGGTCTCTCGGAGAGATCAGTGGTGCTCAGACATGCTCTGAGAAATGTCCTCTTGCCTGTGATCACGGTTGTGAGCTTGAACTTCACCTATCTGCTTAACGGATCTGCTGTTGTGGAGACGGTCTTCGCCTGGCCGGGCATCGGCAGCCTCATGACCCGCTGCATCTTCAGCAGAGACTACCCGATGATACTGGGGTGCATGCTGTTTTTAGCCCTGATAACCCTCACCCTTAATTTGCTGACGGACATCTGCTATTATTATCTGAATCCGAGGATACGGCATGAAACAGGGAAATGATCTTGGGTTTGTGCTCTCGATCTGCGCCATAGCCGCCTTATTATTGCTGGCAATCGCAGCTTCATGGATTGCGCCGCATGATCCCGAAAAAGCACAGCCTGAACTGAGGCTGAAGGATCCCTGCCGGGAATATCCCATGGGCACGGACCATCTGGGCCGGTGCATATTCAGCCGGGTGATCTTCGGAATCAGAATATCCCTTTTTGTCGGACTTTCAGTGGTTCTCTGCTCGGCCCTGATTGGCACAATCCTGGGAGGAGCAGCAGGTTACTCTGGGGGAGTTGTGGATGAAGCCATCATGCGCCTGGTTGATGCCTTCCTCTCCTTTCCCAGCATCTTCCTGGGCCTCGCGGTGATCGGCTTTTTGGGATCCGGTCTATCCAATCTGTGGCTATCATTGATTCTGGTGGAATGGACCGGCTACGCCCGGCTGGTGAGAAGCGAGGTATTGTCGCTACAGGGAAAGGAGTTTCTGGAAGCGGCGAAGAGCCTTGGCGCTTCGGATCTCTACATCATGATCCGGCATATCCTGCCCAATATCCTTCCATCCATCCTGGTCATGGCCACGTTGAGCGTGGGCTATGCCATTTTGGGTGCTGCCTCTTTGAGCTTTCTCGGCCTTGGAGTTCAGCCTCCCACACCAGAATGGGGATCGATGATGAACGATGCCCGGCCCTTCATCCGATCTCATCCAATGATGATGATCTTTCCGGGTGCGGCCATAACCCTCACGGTACTGGCGTTTCATAAGCTTGGTGACGGGATACGGGCGAAGCTGAATCCCAGATCAGAGAGAATGACTAAATTATAATTTTTACATTTCAATGAAATAATAAAATAGATGAGTTCGTCTTTGACATTCGCTAATCTATGAATCCCTGTGCTTCGAAGAGAAGGGTTCCGTTTTCGTCCACCTCTCGAAATACTGCCCAGGTGGCTTTGTCCCTTGAAACGGGATTCTGGTCGTTATCAAAGTATCGTATCTCAGATCTGACCGCTATATTCGAGTATCCATTGGGTATTCTTTTCTCCATGATATACTATAATTGTCATTACTACTATATAACAATTTTCTAACAATGCGTATGATGTGTAGTTAATTTGTACGTGTTTAGCTCCGTCTAATATCCTATAATTTCACCCCATTAAATATTATTTAGGCACCAGAAAAATTAAGTAATATAAAGATAATATTGTTCAATTGTGAGTATGGACAAAGACGAAATTATC
>Ga0209098_1004578_pt1 | contig 10712 bp, 11 predicted proteins | sample AD_JPNHW1_MetaG_FD_184429 | JGI IMG/M metagenome (GOLD analysis project Ga0209098, IMG submission 184429) | Active sludge microbial communities of municipal wastewater-treating anaerobic digesters from Japan - AD_JPNHW1_MetaG (SPAdes) (version 2) | ecosystem: Engineered > Bioreactor > Anaerobic... | reverse complement strand
GCAGCGTTCGGTCACCGAAAACTTCGGCGCCTATTCCGGACAACGCCTTCTGGTTCCCGACGACGCAGCATTGCCCGACGCGCGCTTTCTCGCAGACCACCGAGCGAAGGCTCTCGCTCAATCTTGAACCACCCGCCATCTCCCCGCGCTGGATGCCGCTGATGTAGGGCTGGTCGAGGTCGGCCTGCACGGCCAAGCGCTCCTGCGTCCACTCTTTCTGCTCCCGCAGCGCGCGGACATTCTCGCCAAAGCGGACGAGCGGCTTCGCCTTCTGTTTTCGCATCGGGCGATCCTACAGACTTATGACTCAGAAGTTTATAGACGATGAGTCATAAATGCGCGGCGCGGCCGCCACCATGGCGCGCCCGTTCCGCGCTCCGTTGTCTAGCCTCCGCCCCCGCACTCGGTGCGCTCCTCCGCCTCCGTGCCCTCTGTAACCGGTCCGACCAAACCGCCGTTTCCGAGATCAGAGCCCATCAGCCGCGGGTACTACCGAAGAGCAGAATGGGCCCCTCCTTCTGTCGTCCGCCATCCGCACCACCCTCTGCGCCGCCCGGCCCCACCCTCACCCTCAATGAGTTCGACTGAACCAAAACAGACTCACACACCGCGCGTGGGAACCTCGAACTTGACGGCTTTAAGCCGTCGTATGTAGGGTTTAAGCCGTCAATGGGCCTACTCCATCGCCTCTTTCCCCAAGTGCGCGCCGAAGTGCTCCGGCTCCTGTTCGCCAGCGCCGAGCGGGAGCTGCATGTCCGCGATCTGGCGCGCCAAAGCGGACTCTCGGTCAAGACCGTGCAGAATGAGCTGGCGATGCTCCTCAAGGCCCAGCTGCTCCTCAGCCGCCGCGATGGGAACCGGCGCTATTACCGAGCCAATCCAGCGCATCCCTTGTTCCCCGATCTCCGGCAACTCGTCCTCAAAACTGCAGGGCTTCGCGATGTGCTCGCCGCGGCCCTCCAGGATCTGCCCGGCATCGCCGTGGCGTTGGTGTTCGGCTCGCTCGCCAACGGAACCGCTGGCGCCGCAAGCGACATCGATTTGCTCGTCATCGGCGACACCGGCCTGCGCGCGCTCGCGCCCCGACTTCGCCCCGTAGCAGAACAACTCGGCCGGGAGATCAACCCGGTCACGATGACCGCCACCGAGTTCGCCCGTGGACGGAGCTCGAACCCGCTTCTCGTGGATCTGCTCGCGAAAGAGAAGCTCTTCGTGAAAGGAAGCGCCGATGAGCTTGAGCGACTGGCATAAGGCCGGGTGGCTGAAGCCCCACCAGACCTCGCCACAGCAGATCGCCAATCTGTACGGCATCGTCGACCGCGACTTGGCTGATGCCGCCCACGGCATCTCCGCCGACTGGAAATTCGGCATCGCCTACAACGCCGCGCTCAAGCTCTGCACGATTCTGCTCTATGCCGAAGGCTGGCGTCCGGAGAAGACGCTCGCCCACTATCGCACCATCCAAGCACTGCCCGTGATCCTCGGCTCAGCCCATCGCGACGACGCCGACTACCTCGACACCTGCCGCAGCAAACGCAACATCGCGGAATACGACTCGGTCGGCATGGTCTCCGAACGGGAATCAGAAGAACTCACGACATTTACCCACGAATTGCGCGAACTGGTGCACACGTGGCTACTCGAGCACCACCCCAACCTGGTTCCGCCCAGTCGCTGATCCGCCCGCATCCTCAACCATTCACAGTGGCATTAGCTACTTCTGTTCTCCCTCCTCCGTTCCTGATTCCCTGAGTCCCAGATTCACCGTCCTCTCGCCTTTCCGTTCCGCAATCCGCGATCTCGAAGATTCTCCCGCACGGGAGAACGCCCTCCAGCCTCGCGCCATCCGTCCCCCAACCTCTAGCCTCTCGCCTTTCACCTCTCGCCTCCGCCCCATGTCCCTCGCCGCCTACGGTTGGAACGACTCCCTCGCCGCCGCCTTCGCGCCCTACGCCGCCCAGGGCCTCGTGCCCGCCCGCGTAACCGCCGACTTTGGACGCGGCTGGGGCGTGACCACCGACGATGACGACGGCGAGCTCCTCGCCGAGCCCGCCGGCAAGCTCCGCCACCGCTCCGCCAAGCGCGCCGAGCTCCCCGTCGCCGGCGACTGGGTCGCCCTCGAGCTCAAGCCCGGCGAACGCCGCTGCAAGCTCCACGCCGTCCTCCCCCGCCGCACCGTCCTCTCCCGCCAGGCCGCAGGCTTCCGCCGCGAGGAGCAGCAGGTCCTCGCCGCCAACCTCGACACCGTCTTCATCGTCGTCGGCCTCGACGCCCCGGTGAACCACCGCCGCATCGAACGTTTCATCACCGCCGTGCGTTCCGGCGGCATAGAGCCCGTCGTCGTGCTCAACAAGTCCGACCTCCACGAATTCCCCGAATCCATCCGCGCCGAGGTGGAGCCGCTCGTCGGCGGCGCGGCGGTCGTCACCGCCAACGCCGTGAAGCGCGGCGGGGCCAAGGCGCTCAAGCCCTGGCTGCGCAGGCGCGAGACCGTCGCCTTCCTCGGCGTCTCCGGCGTGGGCAAGTCGTCGCTGGTCAACCGCCTGCTCGGCGACGAGGTGCAGGCCGTGCAGGAGGTGCGCGAGGGCGATGCGAAGGGCCGGCACTGCACCACCAACCGCGAGCTGCTCGTCGGCCCCGGCGGCGTGCTCCTGCTGGACACGCCCGGCATGCGCGAATTCCAGTTCTGGGATATGGATACCCCTCTGGAGGAGCTCTTCCCGGAGGTGGCCGCCGTCGCCGCACAGTGCAAATTCCGCGACTGCCGCCACGGCACCGAGCCCGGCTGCGCCGTGCAGGCCGCCCTCGCCGCCGGCTCACTCGAGCTCGGCCGCGTGACCAGCTACCTCAAGCTCAAGGCCGAGCGCGCCCTCGCCTCCACCCCCTGGAAGAAGCGGTAGCGCGCCGGCCGCCGCTCGGCGTTCTCACGAACGCCGCCACGCAGAGGCGCCTCCCGTAGCGCGGCGCGTGAGCGCAGCGACCGACCAACCGCCTGTAGCCGGGTTTGCTGTAGCCGGGGGCGTCGGCCCCGGTGCTTGGGGCCTGCCGCGGTTCTGCCGGGATCGGCGATCCCTGTCTACAGCGACCCGCCCGCGATCGGCGGGCGCCGTCACCCGCCGCCCCTGCGGCGATCAGCCGCAGGACTCTTCCAGAGCTTCGCCAATTAGCGAAGCCCATCCGCCGAAGGTTCTTCCGCACGGGAGAACGGGTCACAACACTCCGGAGATCCGTATCGGAGAATCTGCAACTCAGGAAATCGGACCGATCCACGGAGAAGTGGAACCGCTGATGTACGCCGATAGACGCTGATCCCCCGATCGCCCAGGCACTCGGCCTTTCCCGTAGCGCTGCGCGTGAGCGCAGCGACCGCCCGCGATCAGCGGGCGCCTACACCCACCGCTCCTGCGGCGATCAGCCGCAGGACACCTCCAAGGCTTCGCCCATTGGCGAAGCCCATCAGCCGAAGGTTCTTCCGCACGGGAGAACGGTTCACAACACTCCGGAAACCGAACCCCGGAGGATCCGGAACTCAGGAGATCAGGAATTCGGACCGAGCCCCGGAGAATGGAACCGCTGATGCACGCTGATAGACGCTGATGCCCAACCGCCCAGGCACTCGGCCTTGCCAGTAACACTGCGCGTGAGCACAGCGACCGCCCGCCCGGTCGCCCTGAAGGGACGACCTACGCCAGCCGCGCCAACGCCTCGCGCAGATCCACGGGCACCGCCAGCCGCTCAAGCTGGGCCGCGAGCGGCTCGGGCCGCGTCGCCAGCACATCGCAGAGCGGCCGCAGATCCAGCGAGAGGTCGTGCTGCCGCACGGCCGCCAGCGGCGTGCCGGCGAGCTGAGCCGCGGCGATCAGCCTCTCCGCCGGAAGCCCGAACCGCGCGGCGATCGCGAGGCCAAGATCGTAACGGGATACCGGTTGCGCTCCGGCCCAGTGCAGCACGCCCGCCGGCGCCCCCGGCGCGCACAGCTCCAGCAACGCGGCGGCGAGGTTGTCGGCCATGCACACCTGCCGGATCTCGTCGGCGAACAGCCGCGCCGTCCGCCCCTCGCCCCAGTCGCGCAGCAGCCGCTCGTGCACGCTGCGCCGGCCGCCCGGGCTGTTGCCCAGGAGCAGCGGCACGCGCACCGCGGCGGCACGCCCCGGCGCCGCGGCCAGTACCGCGCGCTCCGACTCCACCTTCTGGCGACCGTAGAACGTGAGCGGCGCCGGCGGATCGCCGATCCGGTACGGTGCCCGAGTGCCGTCGAAGACCTGCTCGCTCGAGACATGCACCAGGGGCACGCGCAGCGCGTCGGCCAGCTCGGCCAGCCGCCGCGGCAGCGCCACGTTCAGCTGCGCCGCGAGCTCCGGCTCCCGTTCGCAGCGCGCCGGGTCCGAGAGCGCCGCGCAGTTCACGATCGCCTCCGGCCGCGCCTCGCGCACGGCCGCGGCGAGCGCGTCGGCATCGGCCAGGTCGAGCCGCAGCTGCCGCGCGAGCCCTGGAATCGGCGGGCCGGCCCACGCGCCGACCACACCCGTCACCTCGTGCCCCGCACGCGCCGCCACCGCGGCGAAGTTGCCGCCGAGCAGACCCGAGGCACCGGTGAGGAAGAGTCGCATGCCCGGGAGTTCACTACGGCCGGCGCCCCGAACCAAGCCCGGAAAGCCGCACCCGCGTCCGTCGCCTCGCCACCGATCGCGCCACACCGGCCATTTGGCGCCTGACGCGCCGCCACACCGGTCCGCCCCCTCCGCCCCGGAGGCGCACCCCACCTCCGCGTTCCGCGCCTTCCGCAATCCGAAATCCGCATTCCGCAATGCTCTCACTCGTCGCCCACGACGATCGTCGGGCTCACATGCCAGGCGAGGGTCCACGGGGTGCCGCGCGGGCCGCGTTCGAGGCAGAGCATGGCACCCTTCTGAAACTCGATCCCGCCGCTGGCGATCCCGAGTAGCTGGCCGGCCAACACCGAGAGGAACGGCTCATGGCCGACGATCATCACCGAGTCGCCATGCCGTCCCAACGCGGTTGCCATCGGGTCGGGGGCATCCTCGGGCAGCAGCCCGGCGGCCTCGCGCAACGGCGCCTTCAGGTGCGCGCCTTCGGCAAGCAGCTCGGCCGTCTCGCGGGCGCGCACGAGCGGGCTGTGCCAGATCTCCATCACCGCCGGCTTCGCGTGCGCGCCCAGCCAGCGCCCCATCGCCAGCGCCACCTCGCGTCCCTTCGGGCTGAGCGGGCGCGTGGGATCCTCGGCATCGGACAGGGCGTGGGCGTGGCGGACGAGGTAGAGTTTCATGGCAAAGGAAGACTCGGAGGCGCAGAAGGTAGCGAGGTTCGCGAAGAATGCAGCGCAACACTCCACAAGCCGGCGCACGCTCCCGCTCCAACACGGAGAACGGAACCGTTGATGCACGCTAATCGACGCTGATGCTCGAACGCCCAAGCACTCGGATTTGCCAGTAGCGCTGCGCGTGAGCGCAGCGACCGCACGGAGATCCGTTCCCGGAGGATCTGGACCTCACGAAACGAGCCACGGAGAAGTGGAGCCACTGATGCACATTCTCCCCTGCGGGAGAACCTTCGGCTCATTCACACTGATGGATTCCGGTAATCCCAAGCCCCACCCGCCATCGCCGCCGTCCCATCACCCCGGTCCCGGCAGCGACCGCCCGCGATCAGCGGGCGCCGACACCCACCACCCCTGCGGCGATCAGCCGCAGGACACCTCCAAGGCTTCGCCCATTGGCGAAGCCCATTAGCCGGAGGTTCTTCCGTACGGGAGAACGGTTCCCAACACTCCGGAAATCCGGTTCAGATAATCTGGAACTCACGAACTCAGGAAACCAATCCGCGGAGAATAGAACCGCTAATGGACGCTGATGGTGACCGGTAAGCTCCTGCGATCCACCCGGCGTCTGCCGCTCCGCCCTCCGTCCGCTCTTCGTTCCCTTCGTTATCTTCTGTCGCCCGCCCGGTCCACGCTCAGGGCGAGAGCCGCTCGCGGCTCCACGAGCCGTCGGGCCGGTGGACGTAGCGCAACCGGTCGTGCAACCGGCTCGGCCGGCCCTGCCAGAACTCGATCGTCGCCGGGATCACGCGATAGCCGCCCCAGAACGGCGGCACGGGAACCACCTTGCCCTGGAACTCCGCCATGCGCGCCTTCACGCGCTCCTCCAGCTCCTCGCGGCTGTGAAGCACCGTGCTCTGCGCCGAAGCCCACGCGCCCACCTGGTTGCCCAGCGGGCGCACGTGGAAATACGTCTCCGTCTCCTCGGCGGTCGTCTTCTCGACGGCGCCGCAGACGATCACCTGCCGCTCCAGATCGTGCCAGGGAAACAGCAGGGAGGCCTGCGGGTTGCCCGCCAGCTCGAGGCCCTTCCGACTCTCGTAGTTTGTGAAGAAAACGAAGCCCCGCCGGTCCGCCCCCTTGAGCAGCACCGTGCGCGTGGAGGGCCGGCCCACGGCATCGGCCGTGGCGACAACCATCGCGTTGGGCTCACGGATGCCGCCCTTCACCGCCTCCGCGAACCACCGTTCCCACAGCGGCCACGGATCGTCGGCCGGCGCATCCGCCTCGGCCAGTCCGGCGAGCGCATAGTCACGGCGCATGTCGAACAGACTCAGCCGCGCACGCGAATGCGTGAACAACTTCCAGGAGCGCAGCGCGCCGGGCACGCCGAGCAGGTACGAGAGCAGTTTGGGCCGCTGGCCGGACATGGTGTCTATGCCGTTGTGCAACGGCACAACCGGTCGCGCGAATGCAAAATCCGCCCGCCGTGCCCAAGCAGGCAGACGAGAGACGCGCGCCGGACTTCCCGTGTGCCGCTCACGCTGAACCGCAGCTACAGGAATGCTCTCGGCCGTCAGACCCTCGTCGCTCGTCTACTCGACGCTCGACTGGCTGCTCACAGCTCACCCGCGGGTGAGTGCCGCGATGGCGTCGGCCCACTCCGGCCAAGCGGCCACGAGCGGCTCGCGCCGCCCCAACTCGAAGTCCGCCTCGTCCCAGCCGGGCACCATCGTGCAGCCGACCAGCGCCCACTTCCCGCCCGGCGCCAGCCGCGCGCCCTGCCACACGCCATGCGGGACGACCGCCTGCGGCGCCTCGCCCTCGGCCACGGCGGAGCCCAGCCGTGTCCAGCCCCCGGAGCCGGCCGCCGGCCCGAGCCGCAGCAGCTCGACGGCATCGCCGGCGTGGAACTGCCACACCTCGTCGCTGCGCAGCCGGTGCAGCGCGGAGAACTCGTTTCCCGCGAGCAGGTAGAGGATCGTCGAGGCGGCCGCGCGCTCCGCGCCCGCCCCGTAGCGCTCCGGCAACGCTGCACCCGTGAGCCGCAGCTCGCTGCGCCACACCGGGGCGAACCAACCGCCCTCCTGGGGGAGCGGTTGCAGCTTCAGGCGCGCGACGAGCTGGTCGAGAGGCGACACCCCGCCAGCGAAGCCAGCCTCGCCGGGGGCCGCAAGCCCGGCCTCCGACACCACGCGCGGAAGCGGCGCCCGTTTTGTTTCGCGCGACAATCGTTGCACGCCCTCCGGCTGGTGGGCATCGTTGGCCCCATCGCTGCTCCAGCGGCGAACCGATGCCCGACTCAACGCCCTCCACCACTCTCGCCGTCGTGCCGCGTCGCAAGCTCTCCGCCGAGCTGCACGCCCTCAACGTGCGCTTCGGCCATGACTCGGTGCAGGTGGGCGAGGTGCTGGATGTGATGGGGGCGCGCGCGTATTCGCTGTTGTTGGTGCTGTTGGCACTGCCGTTCTTCACGCCGGTCTCGCTGCTGGGCATCTCCACGGTCGTCGGCGCCGTGATCGCCTACCTCGGCCTGCGGCTCGCGCTCGGCATGGCCCCACATCTGCCCCAGCGGCTCCGCGACCGTCGCCTCCCGCCCCGCTTCTTCGGCCTATTGCTGCGCGGTGCCGAACGCATCATCCGCATCCTCGAGCGCATCACCCGCAAACGGCTTTCGCTTTTCGTGGCCGGCCCCCTCCCACAACGCCTCATCGGAGCCGGCATCATGGCCGCGGCGCTCCTGCTGATGCTGCCGCTCCCGATTCCGCTCTCCAACGCCCTGCCGGCCGTAGCCATCGTCACGCTGGCGATCGGCCGGCTCGAGGACGACGGCGGGATGGTGCTCATCGGTTTCGCGGCCCTGCTGCTCTCGGCCGTGTTCTTCGCCTTCCTCGGGTTCTTCGGCTACGAAGTGATGGAGTTCCTCCACCACTGGTACGTCGCGCACTTCGGCACCTTGCCGCCCGGCGTCCCGCCGCCTACGCCAGTTCCCTAGCAGCGCAGCCGCTGCAGCGCGGCTGCATCGTCGATAGCCGCCGGCCAGCCATACGCCGCCGCCACCGCGGCGTTCAGCTCCTCCGCGGCAAAGCTCTCCGGATCGAAGTCCGCAAGCCCGCCACCGGCTGCACGCCACGCCCGGACCACCGCATCGCGACGCTCCTCCCGCTCGCGCGACAGCGCCCCACGCGGCAGGTCCGGAGCCCACGGAGGTGGGAAATGGCGCACGGTCGCCACGTCGAGCCGGCACCCCAGCCCGCGCCGCCACACCTCCAGCCAGCGCGAGGCGAGTACCCCGGCCAGAAACTCGTCGTCCCGGGCCACCACCACCAATGCGCCGACCGGCAACGCCTGCGCCGGCACCCAGCGCCAGCGCGCCGCGCGCGCCCCGGCGGGCGTCGCCAGGTAGCGGTCGCACTTCGCCAGCGCGATGCGCAGCTCCGCCCCGGCACCGCGGCGCAGGATGCGGCCGCCGGCACGCTCGAAAACTCGCCCCGCCGCGCCAGCCTCCGCCAACGCCCGCTCGTCCGCTCCCGGCGGGAAATCCACGGCCCACACAGCCTCCGGGGCCGTGCCCTCCAGCCATTCCCTGCGCCAGTCCGCAGGCCCGACGACCGGCCGCACCCACTCGCCTCCCTCGGCGCGCCAGCGCACGGCCAGCGCCCCCGTGGCGCGCAACGCAGGCGCCACCCGCAGCCCGCCGAATACCCACGGCTCCAGCACAGTGGCGGAGGATCGGCTACGAGAATTCATCGCCGCGCACGATGGGCCGCCGGCACGCCACCGACAAGCCCACGCGCGAAGCGCACCGGCGGCACAGCCCCCACCCCCGCGGCCGTCGCCGATTTCAAAGTTTTTGTTACGGGAAACTTTGCGCCCCCCATTCGCGAAGCACGCCCGGCCCGTTATGCTCCCTGCCTCGCGAATTGGGAGAACGCGCGCCGCCATATGCAACCGTCCGCCACCAACATCTGGCTGCCCGACCTTCTGTTCACAGGCTCACGATTCGAATCCGATCTGGCCCTCGTCGCCGACATCGACGGCACCATCCTGCGCCTCTCCCGCGAACCCGCCGACCTCGCCGCCGCCCAACGGCTGCCCCGCCGCGCGCTCCTGCCCGGCCTCGTCAACGCCCACTCCCACTCCTTCCAGCGCCTGATCCGCGGGCGCACCGAGTGTCGCCACGGCACCGAACGCGACACCTTCTGGACCTGGCGCGAGCAGCTGTTCCGCACCGTCGTCGCGCTGGACCCCGACACGATCTACCAGGCCTCCCGCATGGCGTTCCTGGAAATGGCGCTCGCCGGCATCACCACCGTCGGCGAATTCCACATCCTCCACCGGGATCCCACCGGTCGCCCCTATGCCGAGCCCAACGCGATGGCGTTGGCTGTCGTGCGCGCCGCCCGCGAAGTCGGCCTGCGCCTCTGCCTGCTCTACGGCGCCTACGCCCGTGCCGGCTGGCGCCGCGCCCCGAGCATCGCGCAGCAACGCTTCATCGTCGCCTCGCCCGACCACTATCTCGCCGGCTACCGCCAACTGCGCGAGACCCTTGCCGTCACCACCGAGCCCGGCCTGGCCTGGGCCGGCTACGCCCCCCACTCCGTGCGCACGGTCCCGCCCGACTACCTGCGCGCCCTCCTGCCCGCGATGCGGGCCGACACCGCACCCGTGCACATGCACCTCTGCGAACAACCGGAGGAGAACGAGGCCTGCCTGGCCGAGCACGACACCACGCCCATCGGCCTGCTCGACCGCGAAGGCATCCTGCCGCCCCACCTCACCGCCGTGCACGCGATCCACGTCGCCAACCACGAGATCGGCATCCTCGCCCAGGCCGGAGCCCGCGTCTGCTCCTGCCCCACCACCGAACGCAACCTCGGCGACGGCATCGCCCCCGCCGATTCGTTCTTCGCGCGCGGCGTGCCCATCGCCCTCGGCACCGACACCAACGCGCAGACCGACCTGCTCGAGGATGCCCGCGAGCTCGAGATCCACCTGCGGCTCAAGCACGCGCGCCGCAACGTGCTCGCGCCGCCCGCGGACGGTCCAGCCGAGCAAGACCCCGGAGCCCTCGCAGCCCGCCTGCTCGCCTGCGCGACCCGGCACGGCGCCGCCAGTCTCGGATCCCCGGCTGGCACCCTCGCACCGGGACGTCCCGCCGATTTCTTCACCGTCGACCTCGACGATACCGCCATCGCCGGTGCCGATGCCGCCGAACTGCCCGCCGCACTGGTCTTCGCGGCTGGGCGCAGCAGCATCCGCGACACGTATGTCGCCGGCCGCAGGATCGTCGCCGAGGGGCGGCATCGGCTCCAGGAGGAGATCGTCGCCAATTTCAGGGCACTGCAACACGAACTCCGGACTCATCCATGAAACCGATCTTCTCCCGCCGTCCCAACCCGCCCGCCCCGAAGGTTGAGGACATTCCCCTAAA
>Ga0209098_1004574_pt1 | contig 10725 bp, 5 predicted proteins | sample AD_JPNHW1_MetaG_FD_184429 | JGI IMG/M metagenome (GOLD analysis project Ga0209098, IMG submission 184429) | Active sludge microbial communities of municipal wastewater-treating anaerobic digesters from Japan - AD_JPNHW1_MetaG (SPAdes) (version 2) | ecosystem: Engineered > Bioreactor > Anaerobic >... | reverse complement strand
CTCATACTTTTTTTCTTATCGTGTGTCTATTGTTTGTTGATGACATACGATCAATTGATCGACACTGTTGAAATCTTAAATCAGACTTTCATAAATGCTTGAATATAAGCAATGCGGTAATATTTAACTGTTGTTGTCTGTTATATTACATTTATAGATTTTTCAATTATCCGGGAATATTTTAAATTCAATATTATTGTTTCACTTAAAAAAAAGTTATACCATGAGAAAACAACTTTTTAAAAGGCGGACTTTTATTTTATTTACACTGATGTTTATAGGCCTGAGCAATATGGGCTTTGCACAGAAGGTAAGTTTAAATTCAAGTCAGCAAACTTTAAAACAAGTTCTGGAAAGTATCAGCCGTCAGACAGGCTATACTTTAGCTTACAGCAAAGAGGTCGTTAATCTGAATGAGATTGTTAACATTAATGTTAGCAATGCCTCTCTTTCGGATGTAATGACAAAATTGTTATCTTCACGAAACCTGAGTTATGAAATCAGGGACAAAAAAATCTACATTGCCGGTAGTCAGGCTCCAAAACTGACATCTCAGCAAAATCAACCAACTGTTCTCTTTCAGGGGAAAGTTATCGACGAGAAAGGTGATCCGATTATCGGTGCCAACATTTCCATTCCCAACAGTTCAATCGGTACTGTAAGCAACGCTACAGGCAGTTTCAGTCTTTCTGTTCCTGCCGGATCTGTTGTACATGTAACTTATATCGGATATGTCGAACAGCAATTTACTGTTAACAGTCCGTCAACAATGAATATAACCCTGAAGGAAGACACAAAAAGTCTGAATGAGCTGGTGGTTATCGGTTACGGCGTACAGAAGAAAAGTGTGGTTACTGCTGCTATCAGCCGTGTAACAGCTGAACAACTGAACAACACAAAGCCATCGCGCGTGGAAGATGTACTGAAAGGTAAAGTTTCCGGTGTTCAGATTACACAAAGTTCCGGACAACCGGGATCCGATTCTAAAGTACGTATTCGTGGTATTGGTACCGTAAACAATAGTGAGCCGCTTTATATCGTTGACGGTATGCCGGTTGACGGTGGTATTAATTACCTCAATCCGGTGGATATCCAATCGGTGGAAATCCTTAAAGATGCTTCATCGGCTGCTATTTACGGAGCACGTGCTGCTAACGGAGTAGTATTGGTAACAACCAAGAACGGAGTCGCCGGTAAAACCAAGATTAACTACAATGTAAGTTATGGATGGCAAAATCCCTGGAAAAAGAAATCGGTTCTTAATGCTCAAGAATATATGGTCATAATGAACGAAGGGCTTATTAACGATGGAGGTCTCCCAAGATATAACAACGAACAGGTAATGAACGCCGGAACAGGAACCGACTGGCAGGATGAAACCTTCAACTACAATGCCCCGATAAAAAATCATCAGTTGAGCGTTTCCGGAGGTACCGAAAGATCGCAATATTTCCTGTCATTAGGATATTTCGACCAGCAGGGTATTGTCGGTGGTGACTTCGGCAAATCAAATTACAATCGCTGGAGTGTTCGTTCCAATTCGACACATACCATTTTCGAAGAAAAAAGCCGCGATTTTCTGAATAAATTACGCATAGGTGTTAACCTGGGCTATTCCCGTGACAAAAGTTCTTCGATTGATGCCAACTCGGAATATGGCTCCATCCTTGGTAGTGCATTGACTTTCTCTCCGTTGGTACCTGTATATGCCGACGAAGAAACTGCAGCAGCTATCCTTGCCAAATATCCAAATGCTGTAAAAGACAAAGACGGACGGGTATTTTCCATTCCTCCCTCGGGATTTCAGGAAATAGCTAACCCGGTTGCCATGCTCAATCAGCCAAGCAGTGGATTGAACAACAGCGATAAAATCGTTTCCACCTTTTGGGGTGAATTAAGTGTCCTGCCAGAACTCAAATTTAAGAGCAGTTATGGTGTCGACCTGGCTTTCTGGGGCTATGATAGCTATACTTTCCCATATTTTCTTGCTACTCAGGGAAAAACTGTAGATGTAAGTACAGTTCAGAGTGAAATGAACAGAGGTTTCAAATGGCAGGTTGAAAATACACTTTCATACAATAAAACTTTTGGTGGCAAACACAATGTTGCTGCTGTACTCGGACAATCGGCTCAAAAATACACCTATCGCAGCCTGGGAGGAAATGACCAGCAATTGCTCGAAACTGATCCGCTGAAAGCCAACATAAACTCAGCCATTGCTGATCGTAAACTCGAACGGGTTTGGGGTGGTACAGGTGGTTATAATCAGGCAACTCTGGCATCCTATTTTGCTCGTTTAGATTACAATTATGCCGAACGTTATATCCTTCAGGCTACGGTTCGCCGTGACGGTTCGTCCAACTTTGGACCGAATCACAAATGGGCTACATTCCCTGCATTTTCACTTGGATGGAATTTGACCAACGAAGAATTCCTGCAGGACAGACCAAAATGGATTGACGCGTTGAAACTTCGTTTCAGCTGGGGTAAAAACGGTAATGAACGAATTGGAGCATTCCGTTACACTTCTCTGATGGATGGTGGACAGAACTACTATTTCGGAGGTGGATATAAAGTGAATAACGGAGACCCGACCAAAGTGGGTGAAACAGGAGGTGTAATGCAGTATGGAAGTTCACCAGCATCTATACCAAATCCCGACGTAAAATGGGAAGAATCGCAACAAACCGATATAGGTTTCGAAACTTATCTGTTTAAAAGTGCTTTCACTTTCAGTTTTGATTATTTCAAAAAAATCACTAACGGTATGTTGATGGAACAACCTATCCCATCTTATGTAGGACAAGGTTCTCCCATTGCTAACGTAGGTGATATGCAGAATTGGGGACTTGAATTTGAAACAGGATGGAAACAAACAGCCGGTGATTTCAAGTACTCGGTTTCGGCTAACGCTTCCTATCTGAAAAACAAGTTGATCAAACTTGGTAATGCAACCGGAGAACAAATTTACGAAAATGCCGGAGCATCAGGTGTAGGTAGCTATGTAAAGGGTAAAAACGGTGAAGTATTTCCTTATTTCTATGGTTATAAAACAGATGGTCTCTTCCAAAATCAGGCAGAAATTGACGCGTATGTAAATACTGACGGACAAAAATATCAGTCGGCAGCTAAGCCCGGTGATGTGCGCTTTGTGGATGCTAACGGCGATGGAATTATCAGTGACGAAGACAAGGTAAAAATCGGAAAAGGAATGCCAGACTGGACATTTGGTTTAACACTTAATGCCGAATGGAAAAACTTTGATTTGAATATATTCTTCCAGGGAACGCTTGGCAATGATATCTTTGACTTCTCGCAGCGTGGCGATATACCGGCAATGAATCGTCCGGAATGGATACTTCAGCGCTGGCACGGTGAAGGTACTTCCAATTCGATACCACGTATGACAATTGCAAATGCAAACAGCAACTGGCGTTCATCCGATCTTTATATAAAGGATGGTTCTTATGCACGTATGAAATCTACACAACTGGGTTATACACTGCCCGTATCAATGACACGGAAGGTGTCCATCGAAAATTTAAGAATTTTCGTTATGGCCGAAAATTTGCTGACTTTAACCAAATATGATGGTTTTGATCCTGAAGTAGCATCCGGAGGATATACAACTATTGGTATTGATCGTGGTATCTATCCGCAATCAAGAACGATTTCTGTCGGTGCTAACATTTCTCTTTAATTCTAAAATAATATGATACATATGAAAAAGTATATATTTATAATGTTTGTAGCCCTTATCGGGTTTACATCCTGCGGAGAAGACTTTTTAACCGCTCTTCCCACCGAAAAACAAGCGGCAGGAGGTTCTGCCACCGAAGGAGCTATTCTATCCAATCTGGGTTCGGCTTATCAGATACTTCTGTTCGACAGTTACGCCAATAATAATTACAACAGCATTCCGCTGATGTCTGACCTCAGGTCGGACGATATCTACAAAGGCGGTGGTGATGCCGGTGACCAGCATCAGTTATACCTGTTGTCGTTGTTCACAACTACTCCCAACGAAAATATTGACGGATTATGGAGCATATTCTATACGGGTCTGGCTCGTTGCAACAATGTGATTATTGCCTGCGATAATGCAGTGAATGTTCCGGAAGCAAAGCTGAACCAATATCAGGCCGAAGCTCATTTCCTGCGTGCTTATTATGTACACTGGCTTTGGAAATTCTGGGGTAATGTTCCGTATTTCGAAGCTCCGCTTTCATCTGCTCCTTACATGGCTAAACAGTTAACTGCTAATGAAGTTTATGCAGCCATAATGAAAGATCTTGATTTTGCCTGTGGTAAGACTGATGCCGGTGCTGACCGCTTGCCAATGAGTTATTCTAAAGGCTCTACCAGTACCGGTCGTGTTACAAAAGCAGCAGCGCTGATGCTCAAAGCCCGCGTGGTGATGTATCAGAAAGACGTTGCCCGTTATGCCGAAGTAACCAAAGATATGGCAGAAATTATCAAGAGTAACGAATATGGGTTGTTTAATAACTATGCAGCCATGTGGGTCGATGAAAATGAGTTTTGTCAGGAATCTATTTTCGAAAGCAACCAGTTGCCTGAAGGAAAAACATGGTCAAGTGGCTGGCAGGGTTACGGAACCAATCTTCCGGCATTCATTTCGCCCAACGGTTTGAACACCGGCAGCAAAACTGGTGACTTCAAAGGCGGATGGGGATTTGGTCCGGTGCGTCAGGCTACCTGGGATATGTACGAAGAAGGTGATACCCGTCGCGAAGGCTCGATCAACAAATGGGAAGGTTCACAATACACCGCACGTTTTCAGGATACACATCTTTTCCAGGCAAAATATGCTGCCCGTGTTGGTTACAATCCGCAGGGCGATGTGGATCTGAACTATTGCAACAATTTCAGAATCTTCCGTTTTGCCGAAACCTTGCTCAATTATGCCGAACTGGTGGTAGTTCATGGACAGCCTGCTGTGGATGGCATCACTGCTCAGTCATGTCTGGATCGCGTTCGTAATCGTGCTTTCGGAACTGATAAGCCGATACCTGCAACAGTAGCCAACATCAAGCTGGAACGCCGTCGCGAATTTGTGGGAGAAGGCATCCGTTTCTGGGACATTGTACGTTGGGGTGACACCTCGCTGTTAACCGAAAGTACTCCGTTAAGTACACGTACGTGGAATGACAATAAAAAGTATTTACCAATTCCACAATCTGAAATCGATAAAACCAAGGGAACTGAGTTTGAATTAAAACAAAATCCGGGGTATAATTAATTTATTGTAACAACAATCCTGCCGAAAACAGGTTTCATGTAGCAAACCTGTTTTCGATGGATAACTAAAAAAAACAAGTATGAAAAACATAATAAAAAACGGAATCGGGGTGCTGCTGTCCTTCATGTTGGTGACAGCCTGCAGTCCTCAGGAAGATGATAAGTATTCTTTGGGAACATTGGATACTGTTACAGCCGATCAGATTACTTTTTCACAAACCCCTTCATCTACCAGTGCGAATGTAATTACTTTTACCAACACTACAGCTATCAAAGGAGTTTACTCCATGGGCTGGGATTTGGGTAATGGTGGAACGGGCAATTCAAATACTGTTGTAGGACAGTATCCTTTTGCCGGTGACTATACAGTTACACTCACTCTGAATACGCCAGACGGTAAATCAGCCACAAAAAGCCAGGTAATACATATTGCTCAGAACGATTATGCTTTAATCAATACGCCTGCATATGTTAATCTGACCGGTGGTGCTACCGATTTGGATGGTAAAACATGGGTATTCGACCAGTACAACAATTTCGCTAAGGAAGTTGCTGCTGCTACCGGTTTTCCTATCAGCGGACATATCGGACTTGGGCCACAGGGCTCGTACGGACAGTCGTGGTGGGGAGCAGCTCCCAACGATAAGGGCTCATGGAAAATGTATGATTTCAAATTTACATTTATTCAGAATGGAGTAAAACTCAACATCGTAAATAAAGGAGAAGGCTATGGCAGAAAAGCATCGGCAGCCTCGATTGGTGGTTATTCAGTAACCGGAATTAACGGCGATGATGCTATCTTCGATTACAACGGCGGCAATTATAATTTTGGACTGGATGAAAGCGGAAAATATCCCAAACTGACTCTTACTGGCAATGCTTTTATGGGCTATTATTGTGGTTCGCAGGTCTATGAAATTATTTATCAGACCGATAAAGTAATGGCTTTACGTGTGAATAATACGGTTGAAGGTCAGGACTGGGTATTCGTTTATTGCTTGCCAGAACTGAATGTGGCTGCTCCTCCAATTGTGAAAGAACCGAAAGCAGTGCCTCTATCCGAGAACTTTGAAACAGGAACTTCAAAAATTAACTTTGCAAAAGAAGATATGGGTGGTAAAACCGGAATATTTGATAATCCATCACCTGTACCCATCAATGAATCGGACAAAGTATATCGTTATCAGAAATCCACTGCTTTCTACAGCAACGTTTCATTTACTGCTGAAAAGTATAAATTCGATTTGACAAAGCAGAACAAGATCAAATTGAAAGTGTATATTCCTTCCAACGATTATACAACCGACTGGGCAACGGCAGGTTCATGGATTTCAAATGCCAAATTGCGTCCACAGCTGGCTGTGAAATTACAGGACAGCAGTATGGGAGGCAATGCATGGCAATCGCAGACCGAAATTGTGAAAGGTGATCTTGAACTTAACAAATGGATTGAACTTACCTTCGATTTCAGTAATGTGGCAACCCGTACCGATTACGACAAGATTGTCATTCAGTTCGGAGCGGAAGGACATGCTGGAACAGGTATTTTCTTCTTCGATGATTTCTCTTTCAACGAATAATTACTAATTTTTTTAAAAAAAAGGAAGCGGCTACAAGGTTGTAGCCCTTCCTTTTTTCTCTTTTCACCAAAAACTTGTACCCAAATTATGCTATTTCTCTGTAATAAGCGTTTAAATAATTACAACGTACACAAAATAAGAATGAAAACGATGTATAACCTGTTATTGATTGTTCTGGTGTTATTCTCCGGATGCGGGAATAACGACGGACCAGATCCTGAGCCTCACGAAACAGAAATAACCTGGCAATTTGCACCCGAAAATATTACTTTTACCGATGATGGAAATACGCAAAATTTGACGGTTACTTCAAATGGTTCATGGACTGCCACATCCAGCCAGTCGTGGTGTACTATTACGCCTGCTTCGGGATACAACGGACAAACAAGCATGAAGATTACCTTATCAAAAAACGGCATGAACACCGAACGAACTGCCGTGCTGACATTCAAATCGGGTACTTACACCAAAAAATTGTCTGTAAAGCAGGCTGCTGCAACAATTCCTAATTACGTTCCGGCTGGATATACACTCAAATGGCAGGACGAATTCAACGATTCGCGCCAGAGCAACGGCAAAACGCCATTACCCAGTTTAGCCCGCTGGTGGTACGAAACCGGCGCCAATGGCTGGGGCAATAACGAAATTCAGAATTATATTGCTGGTTCCAGAGGCACCGATACATGTGCAGTTATTTCTGACGGAGTACTGAAAATCATTGCCAAAAAAGTCGGTTCAGAAGTATTATCGATCCGGATGAATTCTATTGACAGCTGGACATACGGCTACTTTGAAGCACGCCTGAAAGTTCCGACCGGTAAAGGCACCTGGCCGGCATTCTGGATGATGCCCAAGAACTTTACAAGCTGGCCCCTCGATGGCGAAATTGATATAATGGAATATGTAGGTTACCGCCCCGATGTGGTTCAGGCTTCTGTTCATACAATGGCGTATAACCATACCATTGGTACACAGAAAACAGCAACACGAACCATACAGAATGCAGAAACAGAATTTCATATCTACGCCCTGGAATGGACAGCCGATAAAATCGATGCCTATGTCGATGGGGTAAAATATTTTACTTTTATCAACGACAAAACAAACAACAGAAATACCTGGCCTTTCAATGCTCCTTTCTATCTGAAACTCAATCTGGCCTGGGGAGGAAACTGGGGTGGAGCATTGGGAATTGACGCAACGAAACTACCCGCAGTTTACGAGATAGATTATGTCAGGGTGTATCAGAAATAATGATGATTATCAAGATAAAACAACATATTGAATAACTGTTAGATCAAATACAAATGATTAAAACTAAATTTTTCATATTAACACTTGCTCTTGTTTTAATTTCAGGAATTGGAAGCGATATATATGGAGCTAAAAAGAAGAAAGTTGCTGTAAAACAAGTACCCGTATTAACGCTCGAACAACGCGTTGACAGCGTGATGGCAACCCTGACACTCGAAGAAAAAGTGGGACAAATGGCTCAATATACGCTCGATGTCATTGGTCGTGAAGCAAAACCGGCAGTAAGTCCTGCAGAAGGTCCGGGGACAAGTGTCGATCCGTTCGAGTTTGATCCCGCAAAACTGGACTTGATTCTGGGTAAAATGAAAGTCGGCTCAATCCTCAATACCACCAACAATAAAGCCCAAACTACCAAAATGTGGGCGTATATCGTTAAGATCATACAGCAACGCGCCATCAAAGAAACCGGAGTTCCCGTACTTTACGGCATTGATGCCATTCACGGTACCAACTACACGGCCGGTTCTACGCTTTTCCCGCAGGGAGTAAATATGGGAGCCGGATTTAATACGGCGCTGATGGAAGAAGGTTCCAAAATTTCGGCCTACGAAACCCGTGCAAGCAATATTCCCTACACTTTTGCTCCAACCATGGACTTAACCCGCGATCAGCGTTGGTCGCGCCACTGGGAAAGTTACAGTGAAGACAGCTATCTGACAGCTAAGATGGCACTGGCTTCCCTTCGTGGTTTCCAGGGAAATGATTACAATAAGATAGATAAGAATCATGTAGCTGTCAGTTTGAAACACTTTATGGGTTATGGGGTACCTGTTTACGGAAAAGACCGCACACCTTCAGTAATTTCAGAAAACGATCTTCGTGAGAAGTTTTTTGAACCCTATCGTCAGGCAATGAAAGCTGGAGCGCTGTCCGTGATGATCAATTCGGGCGTAATCAACGGAGTTTCCACTCATGCCGACTACCGGCTTCTAACCGAATGGGTAAAAGAGGACTTGCAGTACGACGGAGTACTTATTACAGATTGGAATGACGTCGAAAATTTATATAAACGTGACCGCATTGCTGTCAGTTTCAAAGAAGCTGTATGTAAATCAATCAATGCCGGTATTGACATGGTGATGGTGCCTTACAACCTCGATTTTTGCAGTGCGCTGATTGAACTCGTGCAATCTGGCAAAGTTTCGCAGGCACGGGTGGATGATGCTGTAAGAAGAGTGTTACGAATGAAATTTCGCCTTGGACTGTTCGAACGTCCTTACTGGGATCTTACCGAATACCCTGATTTTGGCTCTAAAGCTCATGAAGCATCTGCTAAACGTGCAGCCGACGAATCCATCACTCTGCTCAAAAACGAAAACAACCTACTCCCGCTTAAAAAAGGTGTACGCCTGTTGGTTGCTGGTCCGAACGCTAACTCCATGCGAACGTTAAATGGTGGCTGGAGCTATTCATGGCAGGGCGAAAAGGTGGAAATGTTTGCTCAGCAGTACAATACCATTTTTGAAGCATTGAAAAATGAATTTGGCGCGAATAATGTGAAATACGAAGCAGGTGTAACCTATAAAATGGAAGGACAATATTTTGAGGAAAATACTCCTGAAATTGAAAAAGCGGTTGCAGCTGCAACAGATGTAGATTATATCGTAGTTTGTCTGGGCGAGAATACCTATTGCGAAACTCCGGGAAACCTCGATGAACTCGCACTCTCCGAAAATCAAATCAATCTGGCAAAAGCATTGCAAAAAACAGGTAAACCAGTAATTCTGGTGTTGAACGAAGGTCGTCCACGCCTTATTCGTACTATCGAGCCTGCATCCAAGGCAATAGTACAGATTTATTTGCCCGGAAACTACGGTGCCGATGCATTGGCAGATGTGCTGTCGGGCGATGTAAATCCAAGCGGACGGTTGCCATACACGTATCCGAAATTCGAACAAGGTTTGATTACTTACGACCATAAACCTAGTCAGAATATAGAAGGAAAAATGGAAGGCGCTTACGATTATGGTGCTCAAACTTTGGTTCAGTATCCGTTTGGTTTTGGTTTGAGTTACACTACGTTCGAATATTCAAATCTTACAGTCGATAAAACCGAATTCATTTCCGGTGACAGTATCAATGTAAGTTTGGATGTGAAAAATACCGGAAAAGTTGCCGGAAAAGAAGCCGTATTGTTGTTTAGCAGCGATTTGGTTGCATCTATCACACCGGATGTTCGTCGCCTGAGGGCTTTCGATAAAATAGCGCTCAACCCCGGTGAAATGAAAAAAGTAAAACTGACACTGCCGGCTGATAACCTGGCTTTCGTTAACGAAAAGGGAAAATGGACCCTCGAAGCCGGAGATTTTATGCTTCAGGCAGGTAATCAGACTATAAAAATTAAATGTAATCAGACTAAAATCTGGGATACACCTAACAGATAATTTTTTGAGGTAATATTAATTGTGATTTTTTTTTCATCTGTTTGAAACGGGAATTGTACGTTTGTGAAAACGAGGCAGTTCCCGTTCATCTTTTCAGTTCGCGATGTAATGGATGCGTAGATTGTGGCGGTGAAACAGAGTTGTTTTTATTTCTGATAACTAAAAAAAGGATTATATAACAGTGAGAG
>Ga0209098_1004572_pt1 | contig 10727 bp, 8 predicted proteins | sample AD_JPNHW1_MetaG_FD_184429 | JGI IMG/M metagenome (GOLD analysis project Ga0209098, IMG submission 184429) | Active sludge microbial communities of municipal wastewater-treating anaerobic digesters from Japan - AD_JPNHW1_MetaG (SPAdes) (version 2) | ecosystem: Engineered > Bioreactor > Anaerobic >... | reverse complement strand
CGCCACGTTCGCCTTGCCCCGGTGCCGGAAGTGGATGGTCGGCCACGGCGTGCTGCCGTCGGCGAACCGCGGCGGCTCCGCAAAGGAGTATTCGATCAGCTTCGCCTTCGTTCCGCTGCCCTGCAGATACGCCGTGTCGGCGAACATCACCGTTTCGGCCGGATGCGCCACCGCGCCGGGGCGCATGCCGCATTCGGTTTTGACGCCGGTTCCCGGCAGGCAGGCTTCCGACCCCAGCCCCAGCGCGTTGTACCCATAGCCTCCGCACGCGGCCTCGAAGCCCGTGCCGTCCGTCCGGAACGCCGGGCACCGCCGCACCCACGCGCTGCCTTCGCCGCCGCCGAGGTACTCCGCCAGCGGCCCCCGCGCGCCGTCGAACGTCGACCCGACGCGCACCCCGTGCCAGCGAATCGCGTTGTTGGAGGCGATGTCCGCCGCCGCCGCCACGTACCGCCCGTGATCCGCCGCATACGCCAGGTTCGCCGTCGCCAGCTGCCGCAGGTTGCTGCGGCACGTCGCCGCCTCCGCCGCCGCGCGCGCCGCCGGCAGCGTCCCGATCAGGAGCGCCGCCAGCAGGACGATCCCCGCCAGCGCCGCCAGCAGCTCGAGCAGGGAAAACCCGGCGCCGCCCATGCGGCCCGGTGCGGCTCGCGGATTTTCCACGGCGTGGAAAAAAGTTTTCCACAGCGTGGAAAAACCGCAGGAACGTTTTCCACAGCGTGGAAAAACCGCCGAAAGTTTTTCCACTCCGTGGAAAACCGGCCGAAACTTTTTCCACTCCGTGGAAAAACTCATTTCACGAGCCTCCAGCGGAAGAAGCCCGGCGCGCCTTGCGCGGGCACGTCGTTCGTGCGCCAGGCGGGCGGGGCCAGCGTGGGCGTGTATTCCAGCACGGCGGCGTAGCCGGGCAGGGCCGGCGGCGGCGCGGCCGGATCGGTCGCGATGTCGAGGTTGGCATGCAGGACGCCCACCGCGTCGAGGTCGAAGCCGCCGGAACCGAAGGTCGGCATCGGGTCGTAGATCGGGTTGCCGTAGCCGTCGGTGCGGGAGCCGTCGCCCTTCACGTCCACGAGGCGCACGCGGGTGACGCGGTGGACGTCGAGTCCCGGCGTGCCGGCGAGTTCGCGCAGGTCGAACGACGTGCCGGTGCCCTGGACGTGCTTGCCGGCGAAGCCGCCGTAGGCCGTCGGGTCGGTGGCGTTCGTCGCCGCGTAGGTGTCGATCCAATTGGTTTCCAGGCCATGGGTCGGGAAGCGGAAGAAGTTCGTGCCGTCGGACGACACCTCGACGAAGGCCAGTTCGAGGAATTCGGTCGAGAAGGCGTTTTCGAAGACGGCGAAATCGGGGCCGGCGCCGTCGGCGATCGGCGCGGGGAAGGTCAGGACGATCGAGCCGTCGTCGCCGAGCGGCACGATGCCGTTGGTGGCGCCGAGTCCGCCGAGCGCGCCTTGTGCGGCGCCGAGGGCGTTGGAGGGCGTCTGCCATTGGGCATCGACGTTGGTGCCTGGCAAGTAGTCCGTCCAGCCGTCGGCCCAGCAGAGGATGGCGGGATTGGTCGCCGCGATGCCGTCGGCGGCGTCGGAATAGGCGTAGGTGAAATCGGCGAGGGCGAAATACGTCGGCGTGTTGGGGCCGAAGGCGCCCACGTCGGTCGTTTCCAGCGTGCCGACGATGGACGCCACGTTCGGCGGCATCCACGCCAGATCGAGCGTGGTCCAATTGGTCTGAATGAAGGTTTTGCCGTCGCGGAAATCGGCCAGGTAGTGGTTGGTGGTCGCGACGACGCGGTCCTCGCGGTCGTAGGCCGTCAGCGTCAGGACGAAGAAATCGTTGCTGGCGAACGGATGGGCGAAGCCGTAGCCGTCGCCGTCGCGGATGGTGAGCGCGGCGTAGGTGGTGTTGTTGAGCCGGACGGACTTCGGCGCGCACGGCAGATCGAAGGCGATCGTGGGCGCGACGTTCTGGTAATAGTCGTGGTAGCCCACGGCGTAGGCGCGCGGAAAGCCCTGCGCGGCGGCGTATTGGTTGGTGTGGGAATTGGCGACGACGTTGCTGACCGTGGAAAACGCGAAGCCGGCCCAGTAGATCGAGCCCCAGGATTCGTAGGTCGCGTTGAGGAACGTCGCGGCTTCGTCGGCCAGGCTGGCATTGTCGAGGTGTTCGCCGGGCCCTGTGAAATGGGCGTCGAACGAGACGACGGCGACCGCGGCGAAGACGGGGGACGATTTCAGGAACGAAGCGAGCAGGAACCAGCAAGCGCGCCGCATGGCGGCATCCTTTCTGCCCCAAACTGCGAGGGCATCGGGTTGACGTGGATCCGGCGACTCGTCTTCTGGCTTACGGCATTCTACTCTTCCGCCTTCTCCCGCCCGCGAGGGGGCGGAATGGCTGTCGGAATTTCGGAACCGTTCACAGCGGCGCGACCGCGCGGGAATTCCACCCGCTTCCGTTAGTCGCCGGATGCGTCGCCACCGTTGGCGACGCGGCAAGCACCCTAGCACCCCCGCGGGGCGCTTGGCAAGGACCCGCCGGAATTAATGCGAAATTAATGCATACGCGCTTTGTCGGCCGAGGTCGCCGTGCCTAGGCTCAAGCTGAAAAGCTCCGCCGCCGGAATGGTGGCGAATCAAGGAGGCGCAGCGATGAGTGCGACGAGGTGCGCGATCTGGCTGGCGGCGGCGATGCTGGGGACGATTCCGAGGGCCGGGGCGCAAGGCCCGCTGGCGCCGGCGGCCGCGCCGGGGCCGATGATGAAAACGCTGGGCGAAATCGAGCCGCGCACGCCCATCACGAATATTCCGTACACCATTGTGCAGCCGGGAACCTACTATCTGGTTTCCAACCTGACCAGCGCCACGGACGGCGTGATCATCCGAACCAACGACGTCGTGCTGGACCTGATGGGATTTGCGCTGGCGGGCGACCGGAGTTCCAGCGGGGACATCGGCGTGTACCTCGAAGGCACCAACGCCGCGCCGATCCTGGACGTGGTCGTGCGCAACGGCAGCATCCACGACTTCGGCTACGGCGTCCGGATGGACCACAGCCGGGCCGGCCGGCTGGAAGGGCTGGCCGTCGCCAGCAACGCCTTCGGCGGCATCTGGCTCTACGGCCGTTTCGGCAAGTGCAGCGGCAACGCCATTCTGGACTGCGCGGTCCACGACAACGGCGGGGAGGGCATCTTTTTCTACGGCTACGGCGGGCAGTGCGACGGCAACGTCATCGACGGCTGCGCGATTGTCCGGAATCTGAAGGACGGCGTGACGTTTTCGGGAACCGGCGGGCAGAGCGACGGCAACGCGCTGCTGCGCAGCACGGTCGTCGGCTGCAGTTCCAACGGCGTCTATCTGGACGGCACTTCCAGCGGGCGGTGCGTCGGCAACCGGGTGGCGGACTGCGCCATCGTCGACAACGGGCAGATGGGAATCTATCTCAACGGCACGTCCTCGGGGACGTGCCACGGCAACGCCATTTCCGGCTGCACGGTGGCCGGCAACGGGGACATGGGGATGCTGCTGACCACCAGCGGTTCGGGAACCTGCAACGACAACACGGTGGAAAACTGCGTGGTGGACGGGAACGTGGACAGCGGCATCCATCTGGTCTACGCCCGCGGAACCCGCGTCGAGGGCAATCACGTCTGCGGCCAAACCGGACTGTCCTACGGAATCTCCGCGATCAACGCGAGCAGCAACCTGATCGTGCGCAACACCTGCGTGGGTCAGGGCAACAACTTCGTGATGGATCCCGACGACACCTACGGACCCGTGGTGACCAACAAAGGCGCGCTGCCGAACACCGGCACGCCGGCCCATCCGTGGGCGAATTTCTCGCGCTAGCCGGAAAGGAGAACAACCATGAACGTTCGTTTGAACCCGATTCTCCTCGCGGCGGCGCTGGCCGCGCAGTTGGTCCTCGCCCAAGGTCCCCTGGCGCCATCGGGGGCTCCGGCGCCGATGATGAAAACCCTGACGCAGGTGGAGCCGCGGACGGCGATCACCAACGTGCCGTACACGATCAGCCAGCCGGGTTCCTATTATCTGGCCACCAACGTGGTCAGCGCGGCGGCGGGGGTGACGATCGCCACCAACTGGGTCACGCTGGACCTCATGGGCTTCACGCTGGCGGGAAACCGCAGCGGAGGCGGGCACGGCGTCTGGATCTACAGCGGCGGCGGGACGGTGCCGGTCCTGGGCGTGACCGTGCGCAACGGCAACGTCCGGGGCTTCAGCTACGGCATCCAGGCCAAGTTCAGCCGGGGAGCGCGGTTCGAACATCTGTCCGTTTCGAGCAACCTGAACTACGGGATCAATCTGGACGGGCTGGGCGGCGCGTGCGACGGCAACGCGATCGCCGGCTGCTCGTTCACCGGCAACGGGCTGGCGGCCATCCATCTGGACGGTTCCTCCGGGCAGTGCAACGGCAACCGCATTTCCCATTGCGCGATCGCCGGAAACAACAGCGACGGCATCGGCTTCTACGCGCTGTCCGGGCAGTGCAGCGGCAATCTGATCGCGGACTGCGCGCTGCAGCAGAACGGCCGCTACGGCATCGACTTCAACGGCGGCACGGGCCAGTGCAACGGCAATCTCATCCTGCGGTGCGTCATTGGCGACAGCGTGGATTCGGGCATCTACCTGATGGGCGACGACGGGCAGTGCAACGGGAACCGCTTGGCCGACTGCACGCTGGGCGGAAACGACAAAGGGATCGAGTTCTACCTGTCGTCGGCCAGCGGCCAGTGCGACGGCAACGCCATCGTCGGCTGCACGGTGGGCGAGAGCGCGGACGTCGGCATCGATTTAGGCTATGCCGACGGCAACCGCGTGGAGGGCAACCACGTCGCCAGCCATGCGGCCGGCGCCACCACCGGCATCGACACCACGACCACGCAGAGCAACCTGTTCCTGCGCAATTTCTGCGCCGGGCACGTGTTCGATTTCATGCCAAACGCCAACGACACCTACGGGCCGGCGGTGACCAACTCGGGCGAGCTGGCGATCGGCGGCGCCGCTTTCCACCCGTGGGCGAACTTCACCCGCTAACCAACGGAGCCGCAGCCATGAGCACAGGAATTATCGCCCGCGCGGCCGCCGGCGGGCTGGGTTTCGGCCTCTGGCTGGCGACGGCCGCCGGCGCGGCCACGACCATCAATCCCGCCAACCCGTACGCATACGGCGCGAACATCGGCTGGCTCAACGCGCGCGGGGATGTCACACGGGGGGCGGCGATCGGACAGCTCTACTGCACGGGCTACGTCTGGAGCGCGAACTGCGGCTGGATCGGCCTGGGCAACGGACCAACGAACGGCTGGCAGTATTCCAACGCGTCGGCCACGGATTGGGGCGTCAACCACGACGGCGCGGGCGGCCTGTCCGGCTACGCCTACGGCGCGAACATCGGCTGGGTCGCGTTCGAGCAGACCAACGGCCAGCCCCGAATCAGCCTGCTGACGGGGAAATTCTCGGGGTATGCCTGGAGCGGCAACGTCGGCTGGATCAGCCTGTCCAACGCGCAGGCGCATGTCCAGACGGACGTCTTCGCGACCGGACCCGACAGCGATGCCGACGGCCTGCCGGATCCGTGGGAGTACCGCCGGGCCGGCGATCTGGTCACCATGGGCGGCGGCACGAACGACTGGGACAATGACGGTGCAACGGACACGGAGGAGTATGGCGCGGACACCCATCCGCGCGGCAGCCTGAGCCTGCTGGCGATCGTCTCGTTCACCAAAGGCGCGACGGTCGACACGGTGGAATGGACTTGCCAGCCGACGCGCCTATACCGCGTGGAAGGCACCAACACCCTGCCGGAAGGTGTCTCCGGCGGCTGGTGGGACGCCGTCGGCCTGATCGGACCGCCGACGAACGCGACAACCACGCTGGTTGTGCCGGTCGGCGTGATCTCCTCCACGCGGTTCTTCCGCGTGAAGGCCGTCCTGCCGCTGTCGGCAAGTCCGTGAGAACCCTGGTCGCCCGGGTTTGAGCCGCGTTTCCCCGCATGGGACGAACGGATCACGGCCCGACGTAGCCCGAGGAAAGGACGAAGCCGGCGAAATCGGCGCAGGCGTCGGCCGGCGTGGCCCAGGTGGGATCGCCGCCGCCGAAGAACGTGGAGAAGAAAATGCCGCGGATCTGGAGGGCATCCGTGGTGCGGTAGCGCAGCGCGCGTTCGTCCACGAGCATTTGGCCGTCCACCCAGACGGTCAGGCGACCGTCGTCGCTTCCGGGCCGGTTGAGGACGACGCGCTGTTCGAGGCAATGCCATTCGCCGGGCTGGAAGCGCCAGCGGCCGCGGCCGATTTCGGTGCCGTAGAGATCGCTGGTGGGCAGGTAGGCGTAGGCCTCGCCGTCGCCGTTCGTGCGCCACATGTAGCGGACGGAAAAGCCGTTGGTGCCGTCGGGGATCGCGCCGCCGCTGAAATGGTCCGTGCCGCCGAAGAGCCCCGGCAGCTTGCCGCCCTTGACGAAGTCGAACGCGGCGTGGAAGCGCACGTAGTAGCGCAGATGCAGGGCGTTGGTCGGCGCGAGGCCGGCGTCGGCGAGGAATTGGCCGCCGCCGGACGGCGTGCCGTGCTCTTCGGCGGAGGTCGGACTGCAGGAGTTGGAGGGATAGGTCGCGCGCAGGAAAGTCTCGAAGCGTTCGCCGGGCGCGGAAACGCGCATCAGATTTGTCCAGCCCCAGTCCTTGTCGGACAACACGTGCCACTCCTGCGTCCAAGCGGCGGAAGCGAAGGTGTTCGACCACCGGATCCCCGCGGGCTGCGCGACGGGCAGGACGTAGTCGCAGGCGCCGAACTCGTTCGAGGCGGCGGCGAGGGCGACGACGGCCCAGTCGCCGGTCGCGGCGAGATCGGGCGTCCATTCCAGGCGGAACGCGGCGGAGGTGCCGGCGGGCAGATCGGCGCGGACCGGAACGGCGGCGCCTTCCGGGAGGCCGAGCGCGAGGTCGGCGGCGGCGCGGGCGCGGAAGAAATGCGGATCCGGCGGCATGTCGGCGCCGGCGGGCGCGCCGGCGGCCGCCACCGCGCCGATGAGGATGGCGAGGGAAATTCGCACGTCTCGATCCTGAGCCAAGGCGCCGCAAAACGCAACGGCCGAACCGCGTCCCTTTGGCGGGTTGCCAGCGCGGGATGCGGGGGGTATTCTGGCGCCATGTGGTTGCGGTGCATTTTGGCGGCGATTTGGATGGGCGGCGCGGCGAGCGCGGCCGCGGGGGATTTCGCGAGTCTCCCGCCGGCGGCGCAGCCGGCGGGTTATCTGGCGCGCCTGCTGATCAACGAGGCGCCGTTCCCGGGCGAGCGCGGCTACGCGAGCGAAGAGGATTCGAAGGCCGCGATGCTGTCGATTCTCTGGGTGCTGCAATCCCGCCTGCGCTGCATTCCCGCGGGCTACAGCCAGGAACAGGTGGCGTCGATCCGCACGCAGAACGTGATCGAGCTCGTCACGGCCAAGAACCAGTGCGAGGGCTTTTTCGCGGACGCGGCGGGCCGGCCAGCCTGCGCGCCGCGGGTCGAAGAGCGGATCCGCTACCTGCTGCAGATCGCCAACCGCGGCGACCAGCCGGGGCGGTTCGCGCGCCTGCTGAATTTCGGGCAGGGGTTGGCGAGCGCCTATTTGGCCGGCGGCATTCCCGGCGCGGACCGTTTCGCCGGCCTGACGGTGGTCGATCGGGTCGCGGTGACGGGCCGGGCGTATGCGTGGATGACGGACCGGGACTGCTACCATCCCGGCGGCAATTTCGTGACGATTCCCGATGCCCAGCAGGGCACGCTGGGCGGCAACCGGTTTTTCACGCTGCGAAAGGATCCGATATGAGAACGCGGGCGTTTTTGGGAGTGGCCTTGTTCGCCGCCGCCGTCGCCGGGGCGCAGGCCGGGCCGGTCGCGGCGCCGCCCGCGGCGGGCGCGCCGCCGGCGGAAGTGGTCGCGCCGACCTATCTCTACGAGGTGCTGCGGCATCTTTACCGATGGCATCTGGACGAGAGCGACGTCGAGCGCCGGCCGGCCGGCGAGGAGTTTTCCATGTGGGTGCGGCGGTTGGACGTGCCGCTGGATCCGGGCGACCGCAGCGAATACGCCGAGATCGACCTGCCGGGACTGGGCATCGCGGTGAAGGTCAAGAAGGCGAACTACGCGAGCGAGGAACTGGGCGCGCAGATCGCGAGCCGGGGTTTTCGCATCGTGAACGTGGCGCGCGGCGAATTGCCGGCGGCGGCGCCGGCCGGCAGCGTCGCGGTGCCGGTGCCGATGGCCGAGATGCGGGATTATCTGTTTCGGACGCGGAACGAATCGACGTATCCCGACGCCCTCCTGCTGGAGCGCCTGCGCGTGGCGCTGCGCGTGCAGCTGGGCCTCGATCCGGAAAAGCGGGAAGCGGGCGAACAGGTGGTCCACGTGGCGCCGCTGTCGCCGGTGGCCAACGAACTGTGGGTGTTCTGGGAAAACCGGAAAATGCTGATTCGCTTCGCCGCGGACTTCGATCTGGAAAACCCCGCCATGTGGGAGCACTCGGCCTTGGCCATCCGCACGTACGACGTCGAAAATCAAACGGTGGTTGCACTGCACGAGGCGCCGGGCAGCAACGAGTTCCTGACGCGCGACCAGGTGGGCCGGGCGCTCTACAACTGCGTCATCCTGGGCCGGCGCCTGGCGGTGGCGAATCCGGAGTGAGAGGCCGCCGGTCCGCATGCGCTGGCGCAACGCCATGGTCGGGTTCGGAATCGGCGCGGCGCTGGCCGGCGCGGCCCGGGCGGATTCGCGCGCCGGCGCGACGTGGGCGGTGCATTTCAACCGACCGGACCAGACGTCCGCCTACGGGAGCATCGGATCCGAGGAATACGTGCTGCGCGCGGCGCTGCTGGCGCAAATCGACGTGCTGGCCAGCAACGATTGGGCATGCCTGGCCACCTACACGTTTTCGGGCAACACGGCCGAACTGGGCGCGGCGGGGCCGATCCTGCTGGCGCTGTCGAACGCCTTGGCGCGCGGAGTGCAACTGGGCTTCGTGGCCGACAAGTACGTGAACGTCGCCTCCAACTACTGGCCGGGGATTTCGCTGACGGGGCTGGCGACGCGGGCGGGCAACAAGCTCGCGCTGGCGCGGGCGCCGACGGATGGCGGCATCATGCACGACAAGGTCGGGGTGTTCTGGCACCGGGCGACGACGCAGGGCTGGGTGGTGGCGGGTTCGTGGAACTTCACGGGTGGGGCGAGTTCCTACCAATGGAACGTGCTGACGGAGATCCAGAACAACGCGCTGGCGGGGGCGTATTCGAACGAAATGCGCGAGATGCTGTCAGGTCGGTTCCACGCGCAACCGGCGAAATCGCACGCGCCCGACGGCGTGCGCTTCCGGTTGGCGGACGCGTGGACCAACGGCTGGGTGCGGTTCGGTCCCTATCCCAGCGCGGCTGCGGGCGGCTCCAACGCCCTGACGGACGTCGTGGCCGCGATCGATGCCGCGACGAACGAAATCGTTTTCGCGCTGAACAAGCTGACGCTCGCGGAAGTGGCGGCGGCGCTGGTCCGCGCGTGCGACCGCGGCGTGGTCGTGCACGGTTCGATCCCCAAGAGCGACCGGCTGGTCGCCACGAACGACAGCTACGCCGCGTGGCGGACGCTGGCCGATCCGACGAACTACGCGACGGCCAATCGCGCGCTGCTCTACGACGCCTATCTTTCGTCGGCGCGAGGCGCCTACGACACGAACGGCGCGGACCTGACGCATGCGAAGTACATGGTCATCGATCCGGACGGCGCGAATCCGCTGGTGATCCAAGGCTCCGCGAACTGGACGTGGTCCGCGCTCGTTGCGACGAACGCGAACGACGAGAACGTCCAGTTCCTGCCGCACGCCGGCATCGCGGCGGCGTTCGTCGCGCAATTCAACGCGATGACGGACGGCACGGTTCCGTGGTGCGGGTTGACGACGGGCGGTTCCGCCGCGACGTCGCGCCTGTTCTATTGGCTGCCCGACGCGGATGCGTACGAGGTGGTGCGCACGACGAATCTCTTCGAGCGGGCCATGTGGACCAACCGCACTCAGGCGCTGCCGGTCGGGCGCGGCACGAATTCGGCGCCGGTCACGAACGACTGGCCGCGCGGCTTCTACCGCATCCGCGCGGTGCCTTGACCGGGGCGCGCCGCCGAACGCGGAACGGCCGGCCGGCCATTCGCGCCTTGCGTCGCCGGGCGACGCGGGGCAAGATGGCGCGCATGTGGCTTCGGAAAATCCTGGCGGCGGCCTGCGGCGCGGCGGCGCTGGCCGGCGCCGCGCGCGCCGATTCCTTCGGCGGCGCGACGTGGGCGGTGCGGTTCAACCGGCCGGACCAGACGACGAGCCCGACGAGCCTCGGCGCGGAGGAATTCGCGATCCGCGACGCGCTGCTGGCGCGGATCGACGCCTTGGCGAGCGGCGACTGGGGCTGTCTGGCGACCTACACGTTTTCGGGCGTTTCGTCGAACGCGGGGGCGGCGGGGCCGATCTTGGCGGCGGTCTCGAACGCGCTGGCGCGCGGCGCGCGGCTGGGCTTCGTGGCGGGCAACGGGGTGAACGTGGAATCGAACTACTGGCCCGGCGTTTCGCTGGCGAGCCTGGCCGCGCGGCCGAGCAACCCCTTGGAACTGTCGCGCGCGCCGGCGGACGCCGGCATCATGCACGACAAGGTGGGCGTGTTCTGGTACCGGGCGGCGGGCCAAGGCTGGACGCTGGCGGGCTCGTGGAACT
>Ga0209098_1004570_pt1 | contig 10730 bp, 2 predicted proteins | sample AD_JPNHW1_MetaG_FD_184429 | JGI IMG/M metagenome (GOLD analysis project Ga0209098, IMG submission 184429) | Active sludge microbial communities of municipal wastewater-treating anaerobic digesters from Japan - AD_JPNHW1_MetaG (SPAdes) (version 2) | ecosystem: Engineered > Bioreactor > Anaerobic >... | reverse complement strand
GAATCGTATGTCGCCAGAATCCGTTTCCGCAAGTCCAGGGAGGTTGTTTTCATGCCCCGAACTTACCACGCCCCCGGAATAATGGCTACACTAATTAGTAATATGCTCTAACCGCATGGAAAAGAATTGGATCCGGCGATCCAGACAAAAAGCCGCGCCCCGGATGGGGCGCGGCTTGCGCGCGGCGGCGGCGGATTACCGCTCCACGACGCGGTAGTACCGCCAGTCGTCGGCCGGATCGCCGTCCAGCAAGGTGATTTCCCCACCGTTCCCGGCCTCGGTGTCCACGTCCGTCCAGACGACCGGCTGCGCCAGCAGATTGGTCGTGTACTGGAGGGCATAGGTCTTGCCGATCGTCGAAACCAGCAGCCGAGCTTCCGCGGTCGCGCCCGCCGGCACGTCGAATTGCGCGATGTTCGGCTGTTCGCCCGAGGCCGCTTGGGTCACGACGCTCGTCACGGCCGAGTAGCCGCTGTTCGACGAGGCGTTGTAGGCCTTGACGCGATAGTAATACGTCACGCCTTCCGTCAGGCCGGTCACGGCACACGTCGTCGTGCTGGCCACGTCGCGGTTTTCGTAGCCGGGCACGAAGTCGTTGATGGGTTCGCTCGCGCCGATCGCGAAGTCCGGAGTGAACTTGGCGTACGCATTGGAATCGCTGCCGACCCAGTTTGCGGGATTGCCCACCAACGCCAGCAGCGCGGATTGCGAACCCGTGGTGCCGTTGGCGGCGAGATACTGGTAGTTGTCCAAGTTGCCGCACGCCACGATGGTGGAGGCGCCGGTGCTCAATCCGCTGGGAATCATGGAATTGTTGGCCGTCACGGCGCCGCTTTCGATCCAGGTCGTCGCAGCGGCCAAACCGACGCCAAGCAGGAAGGTCGGACTGCCGGCGCTGCCCTGATAGACCAAGATCGTGTCGCCCGAACCGGACAGATCGAAGTTGCCCGACTTGACGAACCCGTTGACGTTCGTCGAACGGTAGGACAGCACCGTTCCGGCCGATACGGCGCCGGGCGCCGTGTAGACGACCGAACCTTCGTTCGTGCGCCACGTGCCGTTGGTCCACCCGTTGTCGGTGAACGTGATCGCCGTGCCCGCATCCAAATCCACCAGCGGCACGAAGTCGAATCCTTCCGTGACATCCGAATCGGCCGTGACGATCATCAGATCGCCCGGAAGCAGCGTCGCGGTCCGGCGCGCCACGTGGCGGAACGCCTCGTTCGTCGCGACGTCGAGCCGGTAGCCGGTGGCGCCGGCGGAAGCCAGCCAGTTGGCGTTGAATTGCGTCGCATCGATGGCGCTCGCGGCCTGAATCACCGGCGCCAACAACTCGGAACCGGCTGCCGACACCGTGACGGAGATGGTCTCGCTGTCGGTGCCGTCCTTGTCCGTCGCGTAGAACGACACGCTGTAGACGCCGGTCGGCGAAGCGGCCAGCCACTGGAAGGTGCCGTTCTGGTTGGTCGCGTTGAACGTGGCGCCGGCCGGCAGATTGCTGGCGGTCAGGGTCACCGCGTCCGCATCCGTCGGCGTGGCCGTCACCTGGAACTGCAGATTCTGGCCTTCGGTCACGGACCGGTTGCCGATGGCGTTCAGCGTCGGCGGCGTGGGTTCGCCCGCGCCGAATTCATGGCTGCCCAGATAGCTGGCGGTGTTCACCGCATAGTCGTCCCACTCCGCCGAATCATACGTCGTGGTTCCCTGGAACACCGTGCTCTTGCGGACCTTGGTGACGTCCAAGCCGAAGTTGTCGGAACTGCCGATCGTGCCGACCACGTCGAGGTTGACGCTGTTCTTGGCCAGCGCCACGGCATCGTTGCCGTTGAACGTGAGGCTGCCGGAGGTTTGATCGGCCTGGGCCAGCACCGCGTTGGACGCGCTCGTGTTCGCAATCACGTACACGTCGCCGTCGGCGACGCTGCCGGTCAGGGAGATGGCCGTCGGCGTCGTCGAACCATTGGCGTACAACCGCAGGACGTAGCTGCCGGCGCTCAAATCCACGGAAGCCCCCGTGCCGTTGAAGATTTCGATCGCCTTGTTGTTGCTCGTGCCTTCGATGTATTCGGAAATGAACAGGTCGTTGGCCAAGTTGCCGTCGCGCACGGTGATTTGCACGCCGCGGTCGGTGGTGCCGTCGTCGTCCGTGGCCGAGAACGTCACGTGGTAGACGCCGGTCTGCGCCGCGGTCGGCGTCCATGCGAACGTCGTGGAGACCGTGCCGGTGCCATTGGCATCGGGCGCCGTCGCGCCGGCCGGCAGGCCGGACGCCGTCAGCGCCACCGCCAGGCCATCGCTGTCCGTCGCCGCGACCGTGAAGCTCAAGGGCGTGTCGATGACCGCCGTCTTGTTGGTGCCGGCCGGATCCAAGTCGATGGTCGGCGGCTGATCGGCCAGCGGCTGCCACGTCACGATGTTGGCCAAGCCCGGCCAGCCGTCGTATTCCTGCGGATGCTGCTCGGAATTGTAGGCCACGGCCAAGGGATAGAGATAGTCGTAGCACTCTTCGCCCGCGGCCCAGCCGTCGACGTTGACGTCCGAATTGGTCATTGCCTCGAGCAGGTAGTAGGCGAACACGCCGTTCTGGATGGTGCTGTCCTCGGCGGACAGTTCGGTTTCGTCGCAGGCCGTGGCGATGTAGGGCGAAACCAGCTCGTCGGAGTCCAGCTTGCTCTTCCGCTTGCGCAGGTCGTCCGCGAATCCGTTGCTCCGGTCCGTCACGATGGCGCCCGTGCGCGAAATGCCCTTGTAGGTCAGGCCGGCAGGCGCCTTCAAGTGGCCGCCGCTGTAGCAGGTGTCCAGCAGGACGATGACGTTGTCCGTCGGCAGGGCATCGAGCCAAGCGCTCAATTCGTCGTCGGTTACTTCGTTCGTCATGAGGTTGTAAGGGCAAAAATATTCGTCGTAGCCGTCGCCGCCCTCGTCGCCGTCGGCATCGGGCATGTCGCCGCCGCCGTGGCCCGAGAAGAAGAACAGGTTGACGTCGCCGGGAACCGAGGCGGCGCCCATGGCGGCGATCGCCGACTGGATGTTGGGCTCCGTCGCCTGGGAATTCAGCAGCAACTGGATGTTGTCGGCCGACCAGTTGGAGCCGGTCAGCAGCCGGTTGTACATTTCCTGCGCGTCGTCATCACAGTAGTTCAGGTCGTTGTCCGTGCCTTCGTAGTCGGAAATGCCGCAAATGACGGCGCGGTAGGTTCCGGCCGGCAACTGCTGGAACACCTCGATGGTGACGTCCACCTGGTTGGTGCCGTCCTTGTCTCCCGCGAAGAAGCTGACGACGGTCGTGCCGGTCGCCGTCGGCGTCCAGCTGAAGACGTTGGTCAGGATGCTGTTGCCGGACGTTTCCGCGAAGGTCGCGCCGGCCGGCAGATTCGTCGCCCACAGGCGGATTTCGTCGGCGGCGTCGTTCGGCACTTCCCGGCCGGTGATCGCGAAGCTCAGGTTGTTGCTGACGGCAATGGACTTTTCTGCGCCGGCGGGGCTGACCGCGATGAACGGCGGGTAATCCGCCGCGCCGCCGTCGGCGACGCCCGCCAGCGAAACGTCGTCCACGTTCCAGAAATAGCCGTAGGCCTCGAGCGCGGAAATGGCTTTGAGCTTGACGGCGGTGGTGCCCGCCGGGAGCGCGATCTGGACCGTCGCCATGCCGTCGGCCGCGATACCGCCGGCTGCGGGCGCCACGGTGCGCGGCACGCCCGCGGTGGTCGCGGCGACGCCGGCGGCCGCGTAGGACCAGAGCGCGCCGACGATTCCGTCGCCTTCCACTTGGTTGCCCGTGACCTTGATGTCGGCGGCGGCGGAATAATCTCCGCCATCCAGCCCCAGATACACGCTCATCGAGTCGGAAGGCCACATGCCGTAGCCGTCGGCGAAATTCGTGCAGGTGGCAGACAAGTGAAGGGTCACCACCACGTCCGAGTAGGCGGACACGTCCACGTTCGCCAGTTCCAGCGTCTCGCTCAGCGCGTCCGTTTCGCCCGGCTGCCAGGAATAGCTGCCCGTTCGGACGCGTTGGTTCGCGGGCGTGTCGGAGGCGCCGGCGGTATTCAGGATGTAGTTGCCCGCCGTGATGCCCCACGTGTCCGCCGGGGTCCCTTCGAAGCCCTGGAAGACGATTTCGCTGGGTCCGCTGCCGTCGCCGACGGTGATCGTGATGGTTTCGCTGTCCGTGCCGTCGTTGTCCACCGCCCAGAAGGTCGTGGTGTACACGCCCAGCGGGCCGACGTTGTTCCAGACGAAGGTGTTGGAAACGGTTCCGGCGTTGGTCACCGTCGCGAAGGTCGCGCCCGCCGGCAGGTTGCTGGCGGAAAGCACGATCACGTCCCCGTCCACGGCATCCGCCGCGCTCACGCTGAAGCTCAGGTTGTTGCTCCAGATCGCCGACCTGTTGCCGATGGCCGCCAGCACGGGCGGGACGTCGGTCCAGCCGCCGGGGGGTTCCCCGAAACCGGTCAGGACGCTGCCGACGTCCACGTATTCAAATCGCTCGCTCGGATCGGTCCAGCCGTCCGGATCGCCGAACGTGGTGCCGAGCTTGAGCTGGATATTTTGGTTGGCCGTTGAAACGCCGTTGCTGGTCCAGGCCGATCCCGGATCGCTGCCCGGGGTACCGATCACGTCCTGAACCACGCCGCCCAGCTCGAGCACGACGGCGTCATCGCCGTTGAACTGGAAGGGCACCACCACGTCCGGCGACATGTCGCTGGTACCGATCACCCAAACGTCGCCTGCCGCCAACGTGCCGCTGGCCACCGTGAGAACGGAGGTGGCCGCAGTGCCGTTCATGGCCACTTTGACGTTCAGCAGGTTGGCTCCGCTGTCGAACGTCAGGTCCGCGGCCGAGGCATTCCAGATTTCGATGCCCTTGGGCGTCGTGCCGCTGTCGGTCTCCGTGTATTGGGAAATCAGGACGCTGCCGCCGGTGAGGTCGCTGGGATTGATCGTCAGGGTGAAGACGGAGGGATCCTGCGGAATGCCGCCGGCGACGTTGGCCAAGGTCAGCACGACCGTTTCGGCGAGTTCTTCATCCTCGTCGTCGTTGATCGTGACCGTGAAGGTCGCCGACGTGGTGGCGGCGTTCAGCGTGAAATTCGTGCCGGAGATCGTGTAGTCGGCGCCGGCGCCTTCGGTAGCCGTTCCGGAGAGGACAACCTGCCCGCCGACGTTGCCGGAAGCCTGCGTCTTGTAGACCGTCACCACGTACGTCCCGCTGCCTTCGCCGACCGACGCGCCGGATGCGGTGAAGGACACGTTGGTGTCGGTGCTCTGGTACAGCCGGACCCACGCGCTGGTATAGGCGTTGTAGGCCACGGGAACCGGCACGACGGGAGAGACGTATTCCGATCCATCGTACTTCACGGTGAAGACCGTGACGGTGCCGTTCATGGCCGAAACGGCATCCTTGACCCGCGCCGTCACCACGTTGTTCTCGCCCCAGGCCACCTGGCTCAGATCGACGGCGAGCTCGAGGTTGTCACGCGAGTCCGTGACGAACGCGCCGCTGGAATCGCCGGCCGGCATGTCCTTGGGCAACGGCGAATTGCTCCACACCGTCCCGCCGTTGGCGGTGATCAGCAATTCCCGGATGTCGCTGCGCGTTCCGTGCTTGATCGTGAGCTTCGCGTAGTCGGTCGCCGCCTCGTACGTGCCTTCCAATGGATACATGACGTCGGAGAAATAGTTCTCGAAATAGTCGGAATCCACCACGATGTAGCCGTTGCTGCCAAAACTCGTGCCCCACTGATTCGCCACCAGATAGTAGCCCGTGCCATAGCCACACACGGTGACCATGTGGTTGATTTCGTTGATGGTGCAGGTGGTGCCGACCCACGGCGCATCGCCGGGCCCCCAAGCTTCAAACGTATCTTCGGCATAAACGCCACAAGCCGCCACGTGGCCGGCATCCAGCCAAGCTTTCAACTCGGCGATCTGCGAGGCGTCGGGGCTGAAATCCCACAGCCAAACGTAATTGGTCGTGCGACGATGCAAGCCCTCGAGGAAGTCCGCCTGCGAAGGCAGGGTCGTGTAATCGGTGGTATAGGGCAATTGCTGCAGCGAGGCCACGCCGTAGCGCATGCAGATCTCGAACGGCTCATGCCCGTAGCCGCCGTTGTCGGCGCCCGCGTTGCACAAATTGTAGGTAAACCGCGGCGAGCATTGATTGCTGGCGGCGTTGACGTTGATGGAAGAGTCCTTCCACTTCATGTTGGCGGTCTTGGTGTAATAGGTGCCGGCCCAGAAGACGCAGGAACCCAAGCTGCCCTGGTCGCCGATCGGCGGCATGTACGAGCGGTTGTCGGCGGCGCCCTTCAGCATTTTGCCCTGCGGCAAATAGCCGACCGGCGTCTTCGCCAACGTGCGCCCTTCGGCGATCCATTTCGCGCGCGTTCCGGCGGGATAGGGTTTCTTGCCCAGTTTGTAGGTTTTGCCTTCCTTCGTGACCAGTCGCGGCAATTCCGTCGCCGTGCCGGGAATGAATTGCGGCGTGGCGGCCCAAGCCGAATAACAAATAACGCTAGACAACAATACGGACAGGACGGCTCGTCTGCTCATGGATCTTGCTCCTCGCGGGAAACGCTCTGGGGACACAACCACGCCGAATTCGGCACCTATTGATTGTGAAAAATATACGCCGCCGAACGGGGTCGCGAAAGAAAAATTCCGGACGGCGAATAGAACGATTTACCGGTCGAAGGTCGAGCCTTCTGTCCCTAAACATTCCGAGCCGTGGTTGACACTTCTGGCGTTCCTCCGCTACCTTTTCGAGCCGTCATGGCGGGTTCATCGGCCTTGCAATGGTCGCTGACTCGCTCGGAACCAAGTCGCTTCATTCATTGGCCAACGGGAAGGCGAACTACATCATGGATAAATCAATGCTGCAATATCACCCCGAAGTGCGGGAGGCGCTGGAGAATCGCCGGCCGGTCGTCGCCTTGGAAAGCACGTTGATCACCCACGGCCTGCCATATCCCGTGAACCAGGAAGTGGCCAGCGGGATGGAAAAGGCCGTGCGCGACGCCGGGGCCGTCCCCGCCACCATCGCCGTCCTGAAGGGCCAGATCACGGTGGGCATCACGGCCGACCAGCTGGCCTACCTTGCCCAAGCCAAGAACGTCCGCAAGTGCAGCCGACGGGATTTTCCGATCGTGCTCGCACAAAAGGGCGACGGTGCGACCACCGTGGCGGGGACGATGATCGTCGCCCACATGGCCGGCATCCGCGTGTTCGCCACGGGCGGCATCGGCGGCGTGCACCGCGGCCATCCGTTCGACGTCAGCGCGGACCTGCTGGAACTGGCGCAAACGCCCGTGGCCGTGGTTTGCGCCGGCGCCAAGGCCATCCTCGACCTGCCGTTGACGCTGGAAGTGCTCGAAACCCACGGCGTGCCGGTCGTCGGCTACCAATGCTCCAACTTTCCCGCGTTCTACACGCGGGACTCCGGCCTGCCGCTGGATGTCCGTTGCGACTCGTTCAAGGAAGTCGCCGCGATCCTCCGTTCGCGCGAGGCGCTCGGCTTCAAGACCGGCACGCTGGTGGCCACTCCGGTGCCGGCCGCGCATGAACTGCCTGCGGAAGTCGCGGAAAAAGCCATCGCCCAGGCATTGAAGGAAGCCGACGCGCGCGGCGTGCGCGGCAAGGAAGTCACCCCGTTCCTGCTCGCGCGCGTGAGCGAGCTGACCCACGAAGAAAGCCGCACGGCCAACGTGGCGCTGCTGGAAAACAATGCCCGCGTGGCCGCGCAGATCGCCGGCGCGCTGGCGGCGTCGTAATCGAACCGCTCCGCCCTACTCGGGCACATAGACGTTCACCTTGTAGAACCGCTTGTTGGTGACGGCCGTCGGGTCGATCCATTCCTCGATGCCGCCGGTGCCCTGGATGCGGTTGGAAGGCCCTTGCAGCCAGGTCGGCGTCACGAGCCCGTTGGTGGCGAACCAGACCAGATATTCGCGTTCGGGTTGCGTGGCGAAGTGCACGACGAAGTTGGCGTTGGTGCGGCCGACGTAGGTCAGGTCGAACCGCGCATTCGGATCGCTCGGATCGAGATTGGCGATATATGCTTCCCGCAGGCTGTTGACGCCGTTGGAAGCCAGCGTGCCGTTCACGTCGATCGTCTCGGGATCGTAGCCGTAGCCGCTGAGCCACGAATACGGCACGCCGTCGTTGTACTGCTCGCCGTCGGCGGCTTCGAATCCGATGGCGAAGGAGAAGGTGCCGCTGCCGGACAGCTCGACCTGGTGCGTCTGGGCCTGGTTGCGCATGCGCAAGGTGTCGAGATCGGTGCCGTCCACCGCGTTCGTGTTGCAGGTCGCGTTGTAGCTCCCGCCGTAGGCCACCTTGGCCGCCACCGAACGCGCGGGATCCAGGTTCGCCAGCGTCAGGACGCCGTCGGCGTGCTGCTCGCCGCCGAGATAAGCCTGGCCGTGCAGCAACAGGCTTTCCAGATCCGGCGAGAGGCCGTTGCGGACGTATAAAGTGCCCAGCGCCGGATCGACGACGTACTGGACGGCGAACCACGTCGACGTGGCGCCCAGGGTGACGGTCTTGGCGATCTTGTTGTCGGCCGAGGTCAGCTTCCAGCCGCCGGCCACGCCGTTGGTCGTGGCGGAATAGAGGTTGTTGACGTAGCTGGTGGCCGTCCCGGCCGCGTGCCAATCCTTGAGGGCCGAGGTGCGGTATGCGCCGACCGTGCCGCCGACCGTGTTGCCTTCCCCTTCCCACTCGGTTTCGGAACCCGCATAACTCGCGAAGTTGCCGATGGTCTGGATGGCCGCGCCCGTGGCGGGATCGCGCACCCAGGCGGCCACCATGCGGCCGCCCAGCCGCTCGAACACGGCGAAGACGTGGCGGTTGTAGAGCAGGCTTTCGGCCTCGCCGTCGAGATCGACGTCTTCGGCCGCCGCCGTCGCGTTGGTCAGCGCGCCGGCGCCCGCGAGCCACTGCTGGACGCGCAGATAGAGGCCCGCCATGCGCGATTGCGATTGGGCCGCGGCGGCAAAGCCCGCCAAAGTCTTGCTTGCGGCGTCGGGCGCGATGTACGTCCCGTCGCTGAACTTCGTCATGTCGCCCACGGTGCCGCTGTGGAACGCGGTTTCGAAGACGGACGCGTGCAAGACGCCGCGCGCCAAGCGGCCGAGGCCCGCGTTCGTGACGCTGCGCACGCGGTCCCACGCCTGCGACACCACGCCGCCGGTGTAAAGCATGCCGTAGGCGTTCGGCATGGCCACGCCGGGCCGGCTCTCGAAGACCTTGTCGAGCAGGCCTTCCTCCAGCCCCGACCCGACGTACCAGTTGTCGTAGTCCAGGCGCGTCATGTAGTTGACGTAGTTGTGGGACAGCTTCGCGCCCGGCGCGGCGCGATTCTCGACGTACCACGAATTGCCCCAGCCGTCGCCGTCCAGATCGACTTCGTTCTTCAAAATGCTTTCGAGCGTCACGCCGTGGATCCACGGGCGATTGGCGATCCAGAGGAGATTCTCGTCGTAGGCGTCGGCCAGGCTCTTGCTGGCGAAATCCTCCCAGTTGCTCAGGAAGACGACGACCTGGTCCCAATCGCCGCGCGCCTTGCGGTTGAACAAGCGCCGCAGGGGCATGCACAGGCCGCCGTCGTGGTTGGCGAAGCGGAAGTCGTTCGCGCCGTCGTTGATCGCGAACGTGTCCACGCCTTCGATGCGGTTGATCTGGTAGCCGCGCGCGCCGAGCGCCGCGGACCGGCCATACCACTGGAACAGGTGCTCCATCTGGTCCAGCACCGTGGCGCGGAAACCCAACCCCGCGATCTTGCCGAACGCGTCGGCGTCCAACAGCCGCTCCGGCGGCCAAAAGACGGAATTCGTGGTGATGTCCACGCCGTAGATGGTTTCGAGGTATTCCGTCGCCAGGGCGACGTTGTTGGAAACGAACGCCGGCGTGAAGTACGGCAGCATGTTGTCCGAGAACGTGCTGGCCAGCAGGGCGACCGTGCCGGTGGCGGCCAATTCCGCGATGCGCGCGTTCAGGGCCGGGCCGTCGCGCCACGGCTTGCCCACGGCCGGATCGGCCTTCGCCCATTGGATCGCCGACGCCAGCGTCGGCGTGACGTGCAGGTTCAGCGGCACGGCCAGGGTTTCGTGCGCGTCGAACACGCGATAGTAGCCCGCCCCGGCGTCGTTGTTGACCAAGTCTTGGATCACGCTGCCGGGTTGGATGGCCTGGTTGCCGTGGACGATCTCGGCGAAGTTCGCGCGGTGCGGCCGGTAGTCGCCCGGAATCCAGCTGCGCAACACGCTGCCGACGCCTTGCAAGCCGGCCTGGGCGTAGTAGTCGTCTTCGGAAATGTAGTCGTTCCAGATGGTGTCGCGGATGTCGCTGCGGCCGCCGATGTCGCCCGCGCCCGGACCGCCGTTTTCGCCGCAGGTGTTGCACGTGCCGTCCTTGACGGTGAACACCTGGAAATTGAGCACGCTCGGATCGCCGACATAGCCGACGTCGACCAGCGCCTGCCGGTCGATCGCGAATTCGATCGCGTCGAGTTCCGAGTTGAAGTAGGCGCCGAGGAAGTAGCCGGCATGGCCGGCCACGCCGCCGAGGGTGGCGAGATCGTCGGCCAGGGTGCTGGTGTTCTGGCCGGCGTTGCCGTCCACGTAGACTTGCCCGCTCGCGGGACCGTAGACGGCCGCGACCACTTCCCAGCGCATGTCGGTGAGGGTATCCACGTCGTCGGGCAGTTTGCGCTCGCCCTGACCGGTATT
>Ga0209098_1004565_pt1 | contig 10739 bp, 8 predicted proteins | sample AD_JPNHW1_MetaG_FD_184429 | JGI IMG/M metagenome (GOLD analysis project Ga0209098, IMG submission 184429) | Active sludge microbial communities of municipal wastewater-treating anaerobic digesters from Japan - AD_JPNHW1_MetaG (SPAdes) (version 2) | ecosystem: Engineered > Bioreactor > Anaerobic >... | reverse complement strand
CGGAAAAGCCGTCCAGCTCCGGCATCATAATATCCATCACAATCAAATCGCTGGGTTTTTGCCGGAACATTTCAACTGCCTGCATGCCGTTTTCCGCTTCGGCGCACTCATAGCCCTCGAACAGCGCGTATTTTACAATCAATTCCCGAATCTTCTGTTCGTCATCCACGATGAGCAGTTTCATGAGCTTCCCTTCCTCTCGGTGCGGTTTGTTGGTTTCAGTATACCAAAATCGCGGAAAATTGCAATCACGTACCGGATTGCGACCCGCACCCTTCTGCGCGTGCGCCGCTACGCGTATTGTTTAATCAGGATGGCGACAACCCCAACCGTGAGCATCCACAAAGCGACCGACATCCGTCCGGTCCATTGGATATTCATTGGGCAATTCCCCCTTCCGTAACCCGATCGTTCGGGTAAAATCATATCCATCGCAGGTGAACCCTGAATGAACATGCCCTGAAGCCTGTCTGAAAGGCGCGCGGTTTCATAAACCGCAAGCTGTGAATGCCGGTTTCCCCCTTTTGCGTTGGCAGGAATAACCGGATATGGTATAATACGGGCACTGATGGGAGGCGCATACGGATATGCACGACGGGACGCTTTCAGCTTCCAAAAAGCCCTTGCTAGCCGGGAATGTGGATACCTCATGGCTCAAATTGCTGGCGCTTGTGTTCATGATGATCGATCACCTCGGGGTTGCGGTATTCGGCAATCTGCCGGAAATGCGCATGCTGGGGCGGATTGCGCTGCCATTGTATGCGTGGTGCCTGGTGGTGGGTTGCGAATACACCCACGATATTTACCGCTATGCGCTTCGCCTTCTTGTGGTGGCTGTTATTTCTCAGCCAATCAACATGATCGCGCTGGGCAACGATTGGTCCAAGCTGAACATTCTGTTCCTGCTGAGCCTTGGGGTGCTGGCCATCGCCGGTATCCGTGCCAAACGGTTCGGCAGCCAGTTCTGGGTTCCGCTGCTCTGCTTTGCGGTGCTGGGTTACGCCAAGGTGGATTACGGCTGGAAAGGGCTGATGTTCCTGTTGCTCCTGTATGCCGCGCGCAAGTCCGTCGGCGGGCTTAGCGCAATGTTCATTGCCTACGCGCTGTTCTGGGGCACCACCAACAGCCAGATTACCACGCTGTTTGGCTATCCGCTCACGTTTCTTTCCTGGCCCTCGGTCGGCCCGGTGCTTCAGCCGTTTTTCCATATGCAGGCCATGGTTTGGCTCGCGCTGCCGCTGATCCTGATCCCCACGCATACGGGAATCCGTTTACCCAAGTGGTTGGGATACGGCTTTTATCCCCTGCACCTGCTGCTGATCTTTGTGATCCGCATTCTGTTGGGCGAATCCCCCATCGCGCTTCTCTCCGTGCTGTGGAAGTTTTCCTGACGGGTTGGTTTCGGCCGGTCTTCAAAACAAACGACGGGAAGCAGAAGTTGCTTCCCGTCGTTTGTTTGTTTACAGTTTGTTCAATTTGCGGTTTTGCGGCGTTAGGCCGTTCTGCGCGGCTGATCCGGCGGATTGTGGCCGTTAGGGGTTAAGGAGCGGCGTTTCTGCTGCCTCAAGCTGTCGAAGCCGTGTCAAAGTGATGATCTCACCCGTTTCACAGCCGAGCGGGCTATTCGCTCGCTTCGCTTCAAAGGCTGCGGTATCAGGCTTTGGCGTTCTGCCCCAAACTTTGTCAAGGGTTTCACCTTGGAACCTGACAGGCGATTTCATCCCTCGCCTAACTTTTAATGGACCGGGTACCGCATCCGTTGCCTGAAGCATCCTCATGTCGCGGGTTGTTTGCCCGTTGCCGCCGACGCCGCGTCGCGCTCTTGAGCCGTTTGGAGCGTAAAGGTCAGGGGTTACAGGCCCTGCGAATCCAGCAACCCGTTTAGCGTATCCGCAATCGCGTCCAGAAAGTCCATTGTTGAAAGCGCCTGCGCCTCGCCGGAGAAAAGCGGCACCAGATCCTTGGTCATTTTCCCGCCCTCAATGGTCGCCAGTGTCGCTTTCTCAAGCAATTTGGCAAAGGCGCACAGATCGGCAAGGCCGTCGATTTCGCCGCGCTTATACAGCGCGCCGGTCCAGGCAAACAGGGTGGCGACGGGGTTGGTGCTCGTTTCTTCCCCTTTCAGGTGGCGGTAATAATGGCGGGTAACCGTGCCGTGCGCCGCCTCGTATTCAAACTGACCGTTGGGGGAAACCAGCACGCTGGTCATCATGGCCAGGCTGCCAAAGGCGGTTGCCACCATATCGCTCATCACGTCGCCGTCGTAGTTCTTCAGCGCCCAGATGAAACCGCCCTCGCTGCGGATGACGCGCGCAACCGCATCGTCAATCAGCGTATAGAAATAGGTAATGCCCGCCTTGGCAAAATCCTCCCGGTAAACGTTCTCGTACAGGTCGTTAAAGATATCCTTAAAATGGTGGTCGTAAATTTTGGAAATGGTATCTTTTGTAGAAAACCAGAGGTCCTGTTTGGCATACAGCGCATACTGAAAACAGGAATGCGCAAAGCTTACAATGCTCTGATCCGTGTTGTGCAGGCCCTGAAGAATGCCGGGGCCTTTGAAAGTATGGATGGGCAGGCGCGTTTCGTTTCCGGCCTCATCGGTATAGCAAAGCTCCGCGAGCCCCTTTCCGGGCACGAGGTATTCCGTGTTTTTATACACATCGCCGTAAGCGTGACGGGCGAGGATGATCGGCTTTTTCCAGTTGGGCACGCAAGGGGAAATCCCCTTGACCAGCACGGGTTCCCGGAACACCGTACCGTCCAGAATGGCGCGAATGGTGCCGTTCGGGCTTTTCCACATCTGCTTGAGGTGGTATTCCGACACACGCTGGGCGTTGGGCGTAATGGTCGCGCATTTTACCGCAACCCCAAGCCGCAAGGCGGCCTGCGCGCTGTCCACCGTTACCTGGTCGTCGGTATCATCCCTATGTTTCAGGCCTAGGTCGTAATACTCCGTTTGGAGGTCTACATAGGGCAGTAGCAGTTTTTTCTTGATGCTTGCCCAAAGCACACGCGTCATTTCGTCGCCGTCCATCTCGACAAGCGGCGTCATCATCCGTATTCTGTTCATTGTCCCTTCCCTTTCGAACGTGTTTCCAGATCTCAAATCCGGTGGCGATACCCAACGCGTTTGCCGACGCGAGGCCGGAGCCGAAGCCCCGCGCGGTTCTCTGCCGTCCTCGTTTTCGGCCAAAAATAAACATTTCATGGCCAAAACGGTTGGTTTACAAGCGGTTGGCGCCACCGAGCCACGGTTGACATTGTATCGGCTTTGCATTGGGTTTGCAAGCAGCATACAGGAAAAGTACAAACGAGGCCTCCGCCGCCGGAAAGAAGCACCCCTTCGCCTACAGTGAACCCGAAAGCCAAAAGGTTGGGGGCGGAAATTTCCAAAATGGTTGTTCGAAAAAATAAGCGCAACGCGGTTCCGCCATCCAGTGGCGCCGCTGCGCAGCGCTAAGACTGACCCCAAACCCAACCACAACAGCACATTGTGGGAAACCGCCGATAGCCTGCTTGTCGCATGAGCGTTTCCGAAATTTCGCATGTACGCCGTCACGGTTCCGCTCACAGAGCTGTGCGCCGCATTGGGATCACGAAAGCAGCGCGCCGCGCAGGTACCTTCCCTTCACGGCGCGCAAATATCGGAGCGTATTTCATTGAATCGGAATTTCCGCGGCCTGAGCAATCTGATACAGGTATTGCTGAAACGCTTTGGTAAACCCCTGAACCACCTGCTGGGCAAATGCGCCCTCGGGGTTTCCAAGTTCACGCATCAGCGCGTCGCGCACCGATTGTACCGTGTTTTCGCTTTTCAGCCGTTTTTCAACATGAATCCAGCGGAACACGCGCGGTAAGCTGACTTTCATCAGAGCGTCCGTAATGGCGGGCCAGCCAAATGCGGCGGCGACCACGCCAATCGCGGCCCCAGCCAGCAATCCCGGCACGCCGACGGCAATCAGCGCAATGCCTCCGCCGCCGCACAGCAATGCGGCCACAACGCTCACCACAACCCCCACCATGGTGCCAATGATCGGGAAACCCAGCAGCCGTTGGGCGCTGATTTGCACGGTCGCGGCATCCCCGCTCTGGGTAAAATGCAAGCGCATCTCCTCCCGTGGCACCTGATACCGGTCACAAATGGGATCGATCATCGTTTGCAAATGCGCGGACAGCGTTTTCATCCACTGGGTGAGCGCGGGAGCCAGCGCTTCCTCCGCCATGGGCGAAGCCAACACCTCCCCGATTCGGCGCTGCATCTGCTCGTTCATCTGCTGAAGCGTATCGATATCGCCGCGCCGCCAGGATTCCACCACGGGTATCGCGGCCTGTGCAAGGGCCAGTTCCGCCAAAGCGCCTGCCACATTGGGCGTAAGCTCCGGAAGCGCGGCTCTGGCAATAGCTCCCACACGTTCGTCTGTCACCTCATCCCGGATGGCTTTGCGGAACGCGCGCAGGTTTTCATCCACCCAGCCGGCATAGGCCAGCCCTTTGGCAATGGAAAACTCCGGTTCCGGGCAGGTAACCAGCACAGCGTCCGCAAAGGCTTCGCGGCACTGTTCCTGAAAAAACGGCATGCGCGAAGCCCCTCCGGTCAGCAGCACCAAGCGGGGCGGCGCATCCGCGGTGATCTGTTTTGCGTTTTGCAACGCATCGTGCAGCGCCTGCGAAAAGCTAGCGCCGTTCAGCGCTTCCATCGGTTCGCCAACAATGTCCGAGGCCAATGCCGCATCCAGCGTCAGCGACAGTTTTTGCGTGCCGCGGTAACATATGCGAAGCTGCTTTTTTACACTCGCCGCAGGGTCCTGCGCAAGGCGGGTGTAGAACTGCTCCTTCACTTTTCGGGCCTCGATTTCGCAATAGCTGTACCAGCTGCGGCTATCCTCAAACACGCGACGAATCGCTTCGCGATCCCGGTTTTGATCCACCGCGCGGCGCAGAATTTCCGCATCGATCAATCCGCCGCCAAGGTGCGTGTCGCCAAACGTACCCACCCCAGTTTCCCGGCCATCCACTATGTAGGCAAAGTCCAGCGTCGAACTGCCAATATCAATCACCAGCGCGCTCTGGCGAAGCAAATCCAGATCCAGCGCAACGGTTTTGGCATATTTCGCATATAAAAAGGCTGCGCGGGATTCCGAGATCACCTGCGGTGCCGCAACCCCGCCGCGAATCAGAATATCCCGGTAACGGGCGCGCGCGGCGGCATTCCATCCAGCCGGGCAACCTACCACAAAATGATCGTCCGGGCCATAGGCATTGGCTTCGCGCAGGGCTTTCATCACGCCGCGCACAAACAGCGTGATAATCTCGTAGGATCGGGGATCGTCCGTAAAGCGGCTCTTGAAGCGCACGGACAGCCCTTCCGCAAGGGTGCTGGTGTACGCCTGCTCCCCAATCACAACCTCGCCGTTGAGCGTACCCACCGCGGACAGCAGGCTTTGGCTGCCGTAAATCGGCTGCACAATCGGCTCAATGCCGGAGCCGTGCTGATAAATAGCGACCGCGCTTTCGCCATCGCCCATATCAAAACCAATGTAACGCATTCTCATTCCCCCTTATGGGGCGTTGCGCCGGTTTCCTGAGCCGCATACCCGCCGGATGGCATGGCAACGGCTGCGGTACCCCGGTACAAAAGCGCGCCATCCTTCGCGGAAAGCAGGGCAGGCACCAGCGTTCGGGATTCCGTCAGGCTGGGCAAAATGTTAAACAGCCGCGCTTCTTCCGGCGAGAAAGTAACGGCGCGGATTCCGGAACCAGCCAGCACCTGCTCCGCGGCGGCCACGGCGTTATCCTGCGCATCCTCCTCACACTCGTAAACGGCTTCCATGAGCGCCGCGTACAGGGCAATGTTTTTGCCTTCCGCCGCCTGCCCCCGCAAGGCGTTCTGCTCGTTTAAGTACTGAAAATCGTTCACATACCGGTCGATCGCTTTCATTTGCGCGTCAATGGCAGAAAAGAGTTTTTCCGTATCCGGCGCGGCTGTTACCTTCAGGCGATCATCCCCCGGTTGAACCTGTTGCGGGGCGCGCGACAATAGCGCCCAACCCGCGACGGTTGCAGCGACGGAAGCCGCCAATGGAATCCAGAGGGCTGGATTGTGGGCGAAGTACGCATACAGCGTCAAAGCTAGCTGAATAGCGCACGCTGGCAGAAATAGCCAAAACGCGGGCTTGCGCCGCATGTTTTCCGACTGCGCACGCGCGACCCATACGCGCGTTGTGATGGAGATATCCAGCAAATTCAGCGATGTTTTACAGCAGGCAAACAGAATCCCCGTTTGCTGACGCAACAGATCGTCCGGTTGCTCCGCCATGGCGTTCTGTTCTACCTGCGCCAGCGCGTGGCGGGTCAGGTACGCGGCGCCCGCAGTGTCGCTCGCGCCCTGCAGGCTTTCACGCAGCCGCGCCCGCTGTGCAACCCAACACTGATATGCGCTCATGGCAACCTCCCTTTATTCCGCAGTCTTATTTTTATCGGTTTTTTTAGCCGTTGTCGCAGTCGTCTTTTTGGCCGTTGAGGTCTTGGCGGTCGCGGCTGTTTTCTTCGCCGCAGCAGTCTTGGCGGTCGCGGTCGTTTTCTTCGCCGCAGCAGTCTTGGCGGTCGCGGTCGTTTTCTTCGCCGCAGTTGTCTTGGCGGTCGCGGCTGTTTTCTTCGCCGCAGCAGTCTTGGCGGTCGCGGCTGTTTTCTTCGCCGCAGTTGTCTTGGCGGTCGCGGTCGTTTTCTTTGCCTTAGTTGTCTTGGCGGTCGCGGTCGTTTTCTTTGCCTCAGTTGTCTTGGCGGTCGCGGTCGTCTTTTTTGCCGTAGCAGTCTTGGCGTTTGTTTTCTTGGTGGCGGTGTTTTTAGCGGTCGCGGTCGTCTTTTTCTTCGCTGTGGCGGTGGTTTTCTTGGCGCTGGTTTTTTTCTGAGCGGTTTTCTTACCTAAAAGGTCACCCAGCACGCCGCCAATCGCGTCGTCAATGGTATCGTTGCCAATCAGTTGGCTGATGGTATCGCCGATATCGCTTTTACCGGCGCCGCCAACCAGCCCGGATATCGCTTCCGTAACCGGATTGGCTGTGGAGGATTGGGAGCTTCCGCCGCCCAAAAGATTCCCCAACGCCCCGGCAATACCGGATGTGGCGTTGTCGCTTTCAGTCGGCGCCATGCCGCTGCCCCCCAGCAACCCGCTAAACGCGTCCGCCAGCCCGGAGGACGAAGTGGAAGCGTTCTCGGTTTCCTTGCCCAGCAGGCCGCTGATCGCGTCGCCGATGTCCGCATTGCCCAGTACGTCCTTCACGGTATCCCCCAAATCTAGATTTCCGATGGTTTTGCCAATGGAATCCAGAATCCCTTTCTTTTTAGCCATACGCCATTCCTCCTTACCAATACTGAGCAGTTTTCACAGGCGTTTCAGCGCCTGCACTTCTTCCTGGGTTAACGCCCGCCACATGCCGCGCGGCAGATCATCCAGTTTCAAAGGGCCAAAGCGAACGCGCCGCAGCAGCACCACCTCGTGCCCGATGGATTCGACCATTTTCCGAACCTGCCGGTTTCTGCCCTCGTGAATGGCGATCATCATTTCGGTATACATCGGTTGCACGCTCAGGATGCGCGCCTTCGCCTTGCTGGTGACCCGGCCGTCCACCATCACGCCGCGCTCCAGCCGTTTCGCTTCCTCCGGGGTCACCTGATTGCTGACCCGCGCCAGATAGACCTTCTCCACCTCCCGCGACGGGTGCAGCATATGCTCGGTCAGTTCGCCGTCGTTGGTCAATAGCAACAGGCCTTCGCTGTCGTAATCCAGCCGACCGACCGGGTACAGGCGCACGGGATAATCACGGAATTTATCCAGCACCGTGGCGCGCCCTTCGGGATCGGTAACGGTCGTCACCTCGCCGGCAGGCTTATGGTACATCAGGTAGTGCTTTTCTGCCTCCGGAAGCACCGGCTGGCCATCCACGCAAACTTGCTGGCCGTCTGTTACGGTATGGCCCATTTCCGTTACGGCTATCCCGTCCACGGTTACGCGGCCCTCGGCAATCATCTTTTCAGCGCTGCGGCGCGACGCCACGCCGCACAGGGCCAGATATTTCTGTAATCTCATCATCCGCGTATCCACACTCATTTCCAAAACTGATAGTATAAAAGCACGCTTTCCCGCATTGCGGGCAGCAACGCCAGTTGATCGGGTTGCCCGTTATGCAGGAGCCGATCCACGCCGCCCAACGTAAAGCCCGCCCCTTCCAAAAACTGAGCCGCAACCGATTGCCAGTCGGCCACTTCCGCCCGAAACCCCACGCAGCCAAGGCTTTCGCCCCACGGCACGTATGCGTTGAGCAGCTCCGTGCCCACCCCTTGCCTGCGAAAGCGGCTATCCACACGGATGTCCAGCAGCTCGCACAGGCGGTGCGGCCCAAGCCGCGCCACGCATTGCCCCGCCAGTTGCCCGTCCGCCAGCGCAAAGTAACAGGCCACGCGCGGGTTTTTCAGCAAAACGTCCACATCTGCGGGGAACGGCTTCACGGTGCGCCATTCCGCGGATGGAAGCGGGCTGTAATCCGTAGCGAATCCGTTTCGCGCCATGTGTAGCCGAAGCCGGTCGCCGGCAAGGAATCGGGCATCCACCCGGTTAAAGTGCGCGCGGTTTTCTTCGTTAAGCGGTAGAATCGCAAGCATGTGATAACCTCGGCCCCTTCCGTGCGTCCGTTCAGCCGGCCCACAGAGCATATCAAAATATGTTGGAAAAAACAAGCAGTTTACCTATTCCGGGAATCAGCAAGCGGATTGATGGGCCTCGGTTGCCGGCAAAGCGTTCCAGTATAGAGGCAGCTTGGGCAGTGCTTCAAGTTCAGCGAATGCCCCGGCCACTTGCCGTAACCATGTTACCCTTGGGGCTGTAGCCTCCTGTGGCAAATGTTTGCAGTCAGGTCAGGTCCGCCGGCTCGACCGGCAACACCTTTTGCAGAATACTGAGCGGCATCTCCACCTGAAGGCCAATTTTCCCGGCGCTGAAGAAAATCTTGCCCTGCGCGAGCGCAGATTGGTCAATCAGCGTGGGGAACACTTTCTTCATGCCAATGGGTGAGCAGCCGCCGTGCACATAGCCGGTCAGCGGCAACAGATCCTTGGCCTTTATCATTTCAATCGCCTTTTCCCCGGTGGCGAGCGCCGCCTTTTTCAGGTTCAGTTCCAGCGCGACCGGGATCATAAACACGTAATATTTTTTGGATTTGCCCACGGTGACCAGCGTTTTGAAAACCTGTCCCCGGGCAAGCCCCAGTTGATCGGCAACCTCAACGCCGCTCAGCGCTTCCACCGCCGTGTAAGTATGTGCCTGATAAGGCAGTTTTAACCCGTCCAGAATGCGCATTGCGTTTGTTTTCGCTTCCATGATTTCATCTCCAGCGTTGGTGGGAATCCGGTTTGATTATACCAGAATCCAAGTAGGATGGCAATTCAAGCCGTATCGGCAAAACCAGCGCCTGCTGGCCCGAGCAAAAGGCGAAGCCGGACTCGCCCTTTTCTCGTCCCTATCCGCCCAGCCATTGGCGGTCTAACCAATGAAATACAGGATGGAACCAATTTGACCGATTTCCACACTTGTGCTATGCTAAGCGAACACACATTTGACCCATCCGGGTTTTGGGAGTGAACGCTACGCAGAAGCTTCTCAGAAAGACCGATGCGGATATGACCAGCGGCGTGATCTGGAAACAGCTATTGGAGTTTTCAGGCCCGATGGTCATTGGGTTGGTTTTTCAGCAATTGTACAATATGGTGGACACAATCGTTGTGGGCCGGTTTGTGGGTAAGGAAGCGCTGGCGGCGGTTGGCAGCACGGGCAGCATCATCAACATGCTGGTAGGCTTCTGCGCCGGGCTTGCGACAGGCGCAAGCGTTGTGATTTCACAGTGTTACGGCGCCCACGATCACCGCAAGCTGCACGACGCCGTGCACACAACCATTACGGTATCCTTCGCGCTTTGCGTGCTGATGACCGGTTTGGGGCTGTGCATTGTGGACCCTGCCCTTCAAATGATGGGCACGCCGGAGGACGTGTACGGTCAGGCAAAAACCTACCTGACCATTTACTTCGCGGGGGTGTCCGGCCTGCTGATTTACAACATGGGCGCGGGCATCCTGCAAGCCGTTGGGGATACGCGCAGGCCGTTATACTTTCTGTGCTTTTCCGCGATTGTCAATACGGTGTTGGATTTGGTGTTTGTGCTCACTTTTCATATGGGCGTGGCGGGAGTTGCCTACGCGACCATTATTGCGCAGTTGCTATCCGCCATTCTGATTCTGGTGGTGCTGTCACAGGACAACGCGCCCTACGGAATCCGATGGAAGCATCTGGGCATTTCGCCCGAAATCATGCGGCAGATTTTGAATATCGGCATGCCCTCCGCCATTCAACAGGCGGTCACATCGTTTTCCAACGTGTTTGTGCAAGGGTACATCAATTCCTTCGGCTCGGTGTGCATGGCCGGCTGGTCCAGCTACGGCAAACTGGACGCGCTGATTTTGGTGCCGGTGCAAAGCATTGCGATGGCTTCCACCACCTTTGTGGGGCAAAACTACGGGGCGCACAACATGAAGCGGGCCCGCGAAGGCACCAAACAGGCGCTGATTCTGTCGCTGGTGATTACCGCCGTTATCAGCGCCGTTGTGATGCTGTTTGCGCGCACGCTGCTAAGCCTGTTTACGCAGGACGCGGATGTGCTGGACTACGGCCGGCGTTTTACGCTGATGAG
>Ga0209098_1004557_pt1 | contig 10749 bp, 11 predicted proteins | sample AD_JPNHW1_MetaG_FD_184429 | JGI IMG/M metagenome (GOLD analysis project Ga0209098, IMG submission 184429) | Active sludge microbial communities of municipal wastewater-treating anaerobic digesters from Japan - AD_JPNHW1_MetaG (SPAdes) (version 2) | ecosystem: Engineered > Bioreactor > Anaerobic... | reverse complement strand
TCCACGATTCAAACTCCTTTTTTTTGTTAATAACTTGTTCTTTTCTATGATACAAGTGGTTATAATAAGCGGGATGCAAAAATACAATTATTTATTTAAACAACAATAACAAGCTGAAAATTATTTAGCTAATATCTGAAACGCTTAGCTGCATTATAATTTAGAGCAAAGCAAGTAATATTTTTTTACTTTTGAGGTTATATTAACACTATGCTTTTTACGCCAAGAATACATAGAGGAATTTATTTATTAGGATTAGTAGCGGCTCTTTGTGCACTGCCCTACTCGGTTTATGTATTGAGTGTAGGAATCATAGTAATAGTATCAAACTGGATCCTTGAAGGGAATTGGGAATATAAAATTAATCGTATTAAGACTTCCAAAAGTTTATGGACCTTTGGATTAATATACACATCAATTCTAATAGGCTTTTTTTATTCGAAGGATTTAAGGGAAGCACTAATCGAATTAAGATTTTGGCTTCCGTTGCTTTTAGTCCCATTAGTTGTGGCAACTTCTTCACCCCTTAAAAAAGTTGAAGTATTCTTTTTGCTTATCCTTTTTTGTTTATCCGTTTTTATCACTACAATAATAAGCCTCTCCCTATACCTGAGAGATTACTCACTCCTTGGACAAAATGTGAGGTATTTATCTCCCTTCATTCTCCATATACGATTGGCTTTAATGGTTAACGTCTCCTTTTTTTCCTTGATTTATTTAGCAAGCGGAGAAGGGTTTTATAAGAGTATCATAGTAAAATCAGCATTTTTAGTGATGGCGGCATGGTTTTTAGTTTATTTATACATGCTTCAATCTTTAACCGGTATTGTTGTTATTATATTAGTGTCAACAGTTCTTTTATTTCGATGGACTTTACTTTCAACGAAAAAAGGACTTAGATTTAGCCTTATTATTGGCCTTACTCTTTTTGTTGTTGGCTCATTTCTTTATGTATCAGGAACTAGTAATAGATATTTTCAACGGCAAAAAATCGATTTCAAAAACTTACCTAAGGTAACTGTAAATGGTAATGAGTACTCACACGACACCATAAACAAACAGTACGAAAATGGTTATTTGGTCGGAATAAATATTTGTATTCCTGAGTTGAGAAAGGGATGGGAGAAGTTGAGTAAACTACCCTTTGAGGGGAACGATAAAGCAAATCAATCCTTAAAACTCACCTTAATTCGATATTTAACTTCTAAAGGATTAACTAAAGATTCTGTAGGATTAGCAAAACTTGATTCAATTGATGTTCGATTGATTGAGAATAGCGTATCGAGTGTTGTGTTTCGTAATAATAAAGGAGGGATTTATCCAAGACTTTATCAGCTTTACTGGGAGGTCGACACTTATATTAATCAGGGTATTGTAGGTGGAAGTTCTGTGGTTCAGCGGTATGTTTATACTAAAGCATCGTGGAGTATTATAAAGAATAATTTCTTTTTTGGTGTTGGAACTGGCGACCGACGAGCTTCGTTAGTTCAATATTATAAAACAGCAAATCTTAACCTCCCCGAAATGTATTGGTTAAATTCACACAATCAGTATTTGACAGTTTGGATTGCTTCTGGATTGATTGGGTTATTTTTATTTTTGAGCGGTATGTTATTACCATTTTTTTACGATAAAAGATTTAAAGATTTTATGTGCTTAGCGTTTTTGTTGATTTGTTTGATATCAATGTTTAGTATCGATCTACTTGATAAACATATTGGCGTTTCATTCTTTGCACTTTTCTATGCAATTTTTTTCTTTGGCGATAGGACTCAACTAGATGAATTTGATAAATGAACATTCGCTTAGGTAACGATTTTTTTTGTCGAGACGTGTTAGTCGTTGCTCCCGAATTGATAGGTAAAACTCTAGTTCGTTCTATTGATGGGACCATTCATAAAAGTATTATTACTGAGGTTGAAGCATACCGAGGTGTAGAGGATTTGGCCTGCCATGCAAGTAAAGGAAGAACAAAAAGAACTGAAGTGATGTTTCAGCAAGGTGGACTAGTTTATGTATACCTTATATATGGTATGTATTGGATGCTCAATTTTGTTACTGGAGATTCAGGAAATCCTCAAGCAGTTTTAATTCGTGGAATAAATGATTGTTACGGACCGGGAAGAATAACTAAGAGGTTAAGTATAAATGGTGATTTTTATGGAGAGGATTTAGTAATATCGTCAAGGCTATGGGTTGAGGATCGAAATAGTTCGCCAGTAATCCAATCTGATACGAGGATTGGCGTTGAATATGCTGGAGAAGAATGGGCATCTAAGCCCTGGCGGTTTTTTACAAATGATTATTTAAAGAAATAAATCTTATGAATATTGTATTTGCTGAGCCAATAGGCTTAACATCTTTTCAAAAAGAAAATTTTATTCAGGAGATGAAGGGGTTGGGTCATACTACTCATTTTTATGAGAATCAACCTACTGATCAAGTCGATTTACTTAGTCGCACAATAAAAGCAGATATATTAGTAATAAGTAATTATAAGGTATCTACGGAAGTAGTAACAAAGTCGAAAAACCTAAAATTGATTGCTGTTGCTTTTACAGGTGTTGATCATATTCCAGTTGAACTGTGTAAGTCAAGAGGGATTGTGGTGTGTAATGCTGCTGGATACAGCACTCAAGCTGTAGCCGAGCTAACAATTGCGTTAGCAATTGATTTATATAGAAAGATATTATTATTTGATGGAATCACAAGGCAAAGTGGGACTCGAAACGGTTTCCTAGGTAACGAATTAAATGGAAAGACTTTTGGAATAATCGGATTTGGTGCAATAGGAGAGAAGGTTTCAAAACTAGCGCAAGCGTTTGGTTGCAAGGTAATAGTTTGGTCCCGTACAGTAAAACAGGTTAATGGAATCAGCTTTGTAGCATTAGATCAACTTTTAAAAGATGCTGATATTGTATCACTTCATATCCCACTATCTGATCAAACCAGAGGATTAATAAATGATATCAATCTAAGACTGATGAAGTCAACTGCATTGTTGATAAATACGGCACGAGGTCCAATTGTTGATTATTCGGCACTTTCATTAGCCCTAAAAAATAGAATAATTGCAGGTGCTGCAGTTGATGTGTATGAGCATGAACCTCCAATTGAGAAGAGCCACCCATTGTTTGATGCACCAAATACTATTCTTATTCCTCATATTGGTTTTGCAACTGCTGAGGCAATTTTTAATCGTAGCGGAATAGTAACAAACAATATCAAATCTTGGCTTGAAGGGAAGTTTGAGAATCAGGTTTGATAAAGAAAGTTTATTTTACTAAGGTATAAGAAGGCTAAGTTTCAAAACTTAAAACAATCCCTTTAAAGATATAAGAGTCTATCTTTTGCAATACCATTATATCTATTTAAAAAGCCTAACAGGAAACAACAACGACGAAAATTCTATTTTATTATTTAGTTGATTTTTCCTTGTTAGAAAATAATTCTTTTTTAAATAGAATTTTTCCGACCAGCTGGTTATAACTAAAAGAATTATAGTATTTTATAAAACATATTAATAAATATGTTAAAAAAAATTAATATTTTATAAATTTGCAAGCATTTTTAATTTAATAGTTCCAATCCTTATGATCTTATTAAATGGAGAAAATCTGACAATCTCAGATGTAATGAGCATTGCGCAGGCGGGAACTCCAATAACTATTCCCAATGAGTCATTAGACAAAATTACGAAGAGTCATAATTTCCTAACCGATTTTGCAAGTAGTCGATTTATTTATGGAATTAATACGGGCTTTGGCCCAATGGCCCAGTTTAAAATAGACGATAATAAGCTTATCGACTTACAATATAATTTAGTAAGAAGTCATTCTGCTGGTTTTACCCCTTTTATTTCTTTAGTAGAATCAAGGGCAGTGCTTATTGCTCGAATAAATTCATTGGTTAGAGGTCTATCTGGCGTTAGCCCAGATCTTATTAACCTACTGGTTTCAATGTGTAACAAGGGAATTGTCCCATGTATTCCTAAACATGGTGGTGTTGGAGCAAGTGGAGACCTAGTTCAACTTGCACATCTTGCTTTAGCTGCGATAGGAGAGGGCGACGTGTACTATAAAGATGAAATTGTTAAGGCCTCGGTGGCATTCCAGAATGAGGGTTTATCTCCAATGAAGTTCTCTATTCGCGAAGGAATTTCAATCATGAATGGTACTTCTGCAATGACAGGAGTGGCTGCTCTAAATTTATTTCAAGCAAGAATTCTTTTGCAATGGATGGTGGTTTTCTCATCCATGATAAACGAAATTATGGAGGCTTTTGATGATCATTTTTCCGTTGAATTAAACTCAGCCAAAAAGCATCAAGGGCAAAAGCATATTGCATCATTGATGCGGAATATCTTATCCGATTCAAAACTAATTAGATTAAGGGATAAGTTCTGGAGCAAGGAACAATCAAATGAGTTTTTTAGCGAAAAGGTACAGGAGTACTATTCTGTTCGTTGTGTTCCCCAGATACTTGGCCCAATTTACGATACCATTGAAAACGCCGTTCGTGTTGTAGAAGAAGAATTGAACTCTACTAGCGATAACCCTATTGTTGATTTTGAGGCAGGTAACGTATTCCACGGTGGAAACTTTCATGGCGATTACATTTCGCTTGAAATGGATAAATTAAAATTAGTTACAACCAAGTTAAGTATGCTTGCAGAAAGGCAGCTAAACTTTTTACTGAATAACGCAATTAATGGCAAGTTGCCTCCCTTTATCAATATTAATACCCTTGGGTTAAATTTTGGTCTACAGGGTATGCAGTTTTGTGCGACCTCAACAACAGCCGAAAATCAAACTATATCCGGATCATCATATATCCATAGCATCCCTAACAATAACGATAATCAGGACATTGTGAGTATGGGCTTTAATTCCGCATCATTAGCTTCAAAAATTGTTGAAAATGCATTTGAAGTAATTACCATCGAAGCCATTGCTCTTCTCCAAGCCATCGATTACTTAGGTATTGAGAAAAAACTCTCAGCATATAATGGTAGAGTATTTAAAGAGTTACGTGCTGTCTTTCCTTTGATCAAAGAAGATAGGGCAACGTATATTGATCAAAAAGCACTTAAGAGTTATTTAATGAACCATAACCCAAATTTGGGAGAATAAATATTTAAGTTTACATTAATACCTTTTATAAATAATGAGATATGCCCTAGTTACAGGAGGTTCGAGAGGAATTGGTAAGGCAACCTCAATTAAATTAGCTCAAATGGGATATCATGTCCTATTGAATTATCGCAGCAATGACTCTGAAGCAATGAGCACAAAGACAGAGATTGAGAGTCAAGGCGGTAATGCTACGCTTATGAAATTTGATGTAACCAGTAAGCAACAAGTTGAGGAGGTGCTAGTAGCTTGGATTGATAAGAACCCTAAAGAGGAGTTGGCAATATTAGTTAATAATGCAGGAATCAATAGCGATGCATTGCTAATGTGGATGACTGATGATCAGTGGAAAAACGTTATTGATACCAATTTAAACGGATTCTTTTACGTTACCAGAGCAGTTTTAAATGGTATGTTGGTAAGAAAGTATGGTAGAATAATAAATATTGTATCACTTTCTGGATTGCGCGGAATGCCTGGGCAAACTAACTACTCTGCTGCAAAAGCAGGGATAATTGGAGCAACCAGAGTTTTAGCTCAGGAAGTAGCTCGTAGAGGTGTTACTGTTAATGCTGTTGCTCCTGGATTTATTCGTAGTGATATGACTAAAGACTTGAACGAAAAGGAACTTGCAAATGTAATTCCTATGAAACGTTTTGGTACAAGCGAAGAGGTTGCCGAACTTGTCGGTTTTATTGCATCTGAGAAATCATCATACATTACAGGTGAGGTCATCTCAATTAATGGTGGAATACTATAAAATATAGCTATTCGAGTATGGAAAACAGAGTTGTTATTACTGGATTAGGAATTTATTCTTGTATCGGGAAAAACCTTGATGAAGTAACTCAATCATTAAAGCAGGGAAAATCTGGAATTATCCTTGATCCTGTGCGTAAACAGTATGGTTATAGATCAGGACTAACTGGCTTTGTTGAACGCCCTAACCTTAAGGGTGTACTTGATCGTAGAGCAAGGATAATGTTACCTGAGCAAGGAGAATACGCATACCTTTCGACAGTTGAGGCACTTAAAAATGCTAAACTTGATCAGGACTACCTTGATAAGCATGCAGTTGGTGTTCTATTTGGAAACGATAGTTCTGCTCAACCTGTAATTGAAGCAAACGATATTATTCGTGCAAAAGGTGAAACTATAATGGTTGGCTCAGGTTCTGTTTTTCAGACCATGAACTCAACTGTTAATATGAACCTTGCAACAATATTTAGGCTAAAGGGGATAAACTTTACTGTAAGCGCAGCATGCGCAAGCAGTTCACATGCAATTGGATTAGGCTTTTTCTTTATTAAACATGGCTATCAAGATTGCGTGATTTGTGGAGGGGCGCAAGAGATAAACATTTTTTCAATGGGGAACTTTGATGCCCTTGGAGCGTTCTCTATCCAAGAAGCTGACCCTACCAAAGCATTACGGCCATTTGATAGAGATCGTGATGGTTTAGTACCGAGTGGTGGTGGTGCAACAGTTATTCTCGAAAGTTTAGAACATGCGTTAAAACGTGGTGCCCCAATTCTTGGAGAAGTTGTTGGGTATGGTTTTTCATCAAACGGTGGGCATATTTCAAACCCAACTGTTGAAGGTCCTTCTACTGCTTTAAGAATGGCTTTAGCACAAGCTGGAATTAATGCATCTGAAATTGATTATATAAATGCCCATGCAACTTCAACACCTGCTGGTGATGCTGCAGAAGCAAAAGCAATTTTTGAGGTTTTTGGTGATCACAAACCATTGGTTAGCTCCACAAAATCAATGACTGGACATGAGTGTTGGATGGCAGGAGCTAGTGAAATAGTTTATTCGATGTTGATGATGGAGAAAGGGTTTGTTGCTCCAAACATTAACTTTGAAAATCCTGATGAGGATTCAGCAAAACTCAACATAGCATCAAAAGCAGTTGATAAAGAGATTAATACATTCCTATCCAATTCTTTTGGATTCGGTGGAACAAACTCATCACTTGTTGTTAAAAAGTGGATGGGTAAATAGATAGTTTTTTGCATAACTTTAATAAATAGTTTCATAGTTTAACCTAACTTATTTATAGAATGAATCAACAGGAAATAGCCGAGAAGATTGTTCCTTTTCTAGTCGAAGAATTTGAAGTCGATGGTAATTTAATTAAGCCAGAAGCAAATTTACGTGAAGTGCTCCAACTTGATAGTCTTGATTATGTGGATTTAGTTGTAGTAATTGAAAGCAATTTTGGCTTTAAAGTTCAGCCAGGAGATTTTCAAAACATTGTTGCTTTTCAAGATTTTTACAAATACGTTGAGGAAAAAGTAAATAACAAGTAGATGAAAACGATCGAGTATCGTATTTCAAAGAAATGAAGCAAAAGCGGGAATGGTCTGGTAAATCACGAGGAGGAAAAACAGGTTATAAGATCTTTGTTTTTCTTCTCCGTCATTTTGGACTAAAGCCAGCATATTTTCTTCTTTACTTTGTTGCTTTCTACTTTTTCATCACCTCCTGGAAAACCAATAAGTTCATATTTAACTATTTCCGTAAGTATAACTACTCTTGGTTTAAAAGGCTTTCTCGCACTTATAGAAACTACTACATATTTGGCCAAATTATTATAGATAAAGTGGCTTCTATGGCAGGCTTCAAAGCCAAGTTCACTTTTTCATTTGAAGGTGAGGAGTATTTAAACCAGATGACAAGTGAGGAAAGTGGTGGAATAATGATGAGTGCGCACATTGGCAACTGGGAAATTGCAGGTCATTATTTTGATAGACTTGAAAAACCTGTAAATGTCGTGATGCTAGATGCTGAATATGCTCAAATTAAAGATTACCTTAATAGTTTGGGATCGAGGCAAAAGGCAAATATCATTCCTATTAAGGACGACCTTTCCCATTTGTTGTTAATTTTAGAAGCACTAAATAGGAAGGAGATTGTTTGTTTACATGCTGATAGAGTATTGCAGAAGAGTCCTCGAAATCTAAAATTAAAATTTCTTGGGAAAGAGGCAGAATTTCCTTATAGCATTTTCAAATTGATAGTTTCTCTACAAGTCCCAGTCTCTTTTGTTTTTGCTTTTAAAGAAACCTCGTCTCACTATCATTTCTTTGCAACTCCAGCAAAACTATATGATGATGCTGATAGAGAGGTTGCAATTACTAAGCTAAGTGGCGATTATGTAAATGAAATTGAAAAGAAAATAAAGAGTTATCCTATCCAGTGGTTTAATTACTATGATTTTTGGCAAGAGCAAGCATAATGATTGTAAGTAGTAAAGAAATATTAAATTATATACCCCAACGCCCTCCGATGGTAATGGTCGATTCACTTGTTGAAGCTACTGAGAAACGAATTGTTAGCCGTTTTACCATTTTGAAAGGAAATGTTTTCGTTGAAGAGAATGTTTTGAAGGAACCAGGAATCGTTGAAAATATTGCTCAAACAGCTGCTGCCGGTGTAGGTTACAAACAGGTAACCCAGAAATTGCCGGTTAAACTTGGTTTTATAGCAGCCATTAAAAACCTGAAAATTTATTCACTTCCTGATTTAAACAATCAACTCGAGACCATAGTCGAGGTAGTAAATGAGGTAATGGATGTGACAATAGTTCAAGGAACCGTAATGGTAAGTGGTAATAAAATTGCTGAATGTGAGTTAAGAATTTTTGTACAGGCGTAAATAATTCTATATGCAAATTAATAAGTTAAACTAAACTATTAAGCCATGAAAAAAATTAGTCGAGTACTTGCTGTAATAGCTCTTTTAGCGATTACATTCACTGGTAAAGCTCAAACTGCAAACGAAGTGTTGTCAACAGATATTCCAATTACTTGGTTTGGATTTGACTTTTCACATGCTAAAGGAATTATGCTGGGCACAACTCCATACGAGATGAAAAATAACTTTATCCCCGCCATTAACCAGCTATTCCTACAGGAACCTCAAAAGTTTGATATTAACAAAGGATTTAATAAATCAAAGGTTACACCTGACTTTTCAAGCGTAAATAAAGTTAATGCAAACATCAACATCGATAACTTTGAGGTAACCACCAAGGAACAAGTTACTCCATTAACCGAAGGCGACATTGCTGAAATGGTTAAACAGTATAGTATTTCTGATAAACAGGGAGTAGGTTTAGTTTTCATAGTTGAATCGCTCGATAAAGTGAGTGTTGAAGCAACATTACATCTTACCTTCTTCTCAATGCCTGATGGTAAAATAATTCTTTCCGAAAAGGTTTATGGAAAACCTGGTGGATTTGGAATTCGTAATTATTGGGCAAACACTCTTTTTTCAATCCTAAAAGGCAATACGGTTAAAACGTTAAAAGCTAAATATTCAAAATAAACCGTAACATGAGATCACTGTCAGCGCAGGTAGAGATTGGTGTTAGGTTCAACGAAGTGGATTCTCTTACTATCGTTTGGCATGGTCATTACCTAACTTATTTTGAGGATGCCCGCGAAGCGTTTGGTCGTAAGTATGGCTTAGGCTACCTCGATATTTACAACCAAGGTTATGTTACACCCTTAGTTAGCATCCATTGTGATTATAAACGGCCTTTAAGGTATGGCGATAAAGCTATTGTGGAGGCCGTTTATATTGACTCTAAAGCGGCTAAGATCATGATGGAGTACAAGGTTCTAAACCCAGATACACAGGAAATTCTCGCAACAGGATACTCAATTCAAGCTTTTCTTACTCGAGATAACTTTGAACTGAGCCTTACTGTTCCTGAGTTTTTTGAAACATGGAAAAAAACAAACGGGTTATTATGAGGAGTGTATGGGTTGCTGCCGATAATATTATTTCACCTCTAGGTTTTACTTCAGAGGAGAACTTTGCTGCAATTTCTAAGGGAGAATCGGCTTTACTAGAAACTCACTCCAAATATATTGAGTTTGCTGTTTGGACTGCATCTTTTAACGAAGATCAACTGTCTAAAATTAAAGAGGGGTGTAACAACATTGTAAATACAAAATTTGAGAGTTTCCTTTACTTCTCAATTAAAAAAACCCTAGCGCAGGGGCAATTTAACCCAGAGTCAGATCGTACAATTTTTGTATTCGCAACAACAAAAGGAAATATTGAGTTAATCGTGAATAAACAGGTTGAGCCTGTTGAACTAAATCTATTCCACTCCGCTCAAAGAATTACAAAACTTTTTGGAAACCCCAATAAACCTATTGTCGTATCGAACGCATGTATTTCGGGGGGAACAGCTATTTTGGTGGCAAAAGATTTACTTGAGGCCGGAATCTACGATTATGCAGTTGTTTGTGGTGCCGATACTTTAAATGAGTTTGTACTATCAGGGTTTAACTCTCTAAAAGCGTTAAGCCCAAACCAGTGTAAACCCTTTGATGCTGATCGTGTTGGAATTAATTTAGGCGAAGCAGCTGCCACCGTTGTTCTTAAGGCTATCGATTCTAATGAAAAGCATTCTTTTCAGATAAAAGTTGCTGGGGGTTCAATCACAAACGATGCGAACCATATTTCTGGGCCATCGCGAACAGGTTTAGAGCTAGCAATGGCTATACAGCAAGGCTTAAAGCAAGCGAACTTAACTGCTGATCAAATCGATTTAGTATCAGCGCATGGAACGGCTACATCTTATAACGATGAGATG
>Ga0209098_1004556_pt1 | contig 10750 bp, 13 predicted proteins | sample AD_JPNHW1_MetaG_FD_184429 | JGI IMG/M metagenome (GOLD analysis project Ga0209098, IMG submission 184429) | Active sludge microbial communities of municipal wastewater-treating anaerobic digesters from Japan - AD_JPNHW1_MetaG (SPAdes) (version 2) | ecosystem: Engineered > Bioreactor > Anaerobic... | reverse complement strand
TAAGTAACTGCCAGATTTAGAGATTTCAATATTGAACGAAAAAGAAAAAAAATGAACGAAAATAGCAATAACGCAGTACCCCAAGCCCCCCCTTTAGGGGGTTGGGGGGTTTGTTTGGCTTCGAGTTCCGATTTCGCCGAAATCTTGGATATCCAGAAGAAAGCATTTCATTCTGAAGCAGTTTTGTACCAGAATTTCAACATCCAGCCACTCAGCCAAACACTGGAAGAGATGCAGGAAGAATGTAAGGGAAAAGTGGTACTGAAAGCAGTCGTCGATAGCAAAATTGTAGGTTCGATAAGGGCCAACGCACACGGAGAAGGTTGCTGGCTGAACAAATTAATCGTTCTTCCCGACTATCAAAGAAGGGGCATCGGAGAAAAATTGCTTCGTGAAATTGAAAAATATTTTCCTAAAGCAAATAAATTCACCTTAGGCACCGGAGCCAATAGCGAGTCAAACATCAGGCTCTACCAGAAAGTGGGATATCAAATCATTGGCAAAACCACTTTTGAAGGTGGAATTGAAGCGGTAATGATGGAAAAGACAACCCCTAAATCCCCTAAAGGGGACTTAAGGAACTACCTGATTTGAAAATTTGTTCATTAGATCAAAAAGTAAAAAGCAATTAAATGAATAAAAATAAAATTAACATAGCACCCCAAAATCCCCCCTTTAGGGGGTTAGGGGGTATTCAAGCCCCCCCTTTAGGGGGAGGGGGGTGCATATTAGACCAAATAAACGCAGATAAACGTCTCGAAGTTGCAAAAGCTAAAGCATCTGTTTCGATTTCAGAACTGATGAAATATCCGGCATACAACAAACCGGTGCCTTCGCTGACGAAATTCTTACTGAGCCCTGAAAAAAGTGGCATCATTGCCGAACACAAACGGCAATCGCCATCGAAAGGGATGATCAACGGGAATGTGAATCTGGCACAGGTCGTGAAAGGCTACGAAGAGGGAGGTGCTTCAGCGGTATCGGTTTTAACCGACCAGAAATATTTCGGCGGAAACCTTGCCGATCTGAAAGAAGCCGCCAGCCTGCTTTCGATACCGATACTTCGGAAAGATTTCATTGTTGACGAGTATCAAATCCACGAAGCCAAAGCTTACGGGGCTGCTATCATCCTGTTAATTGCCGCATCGCTCACTGCTGATGAAGTAGACCGCTTTGCCAAACTTGCGTGGGAACTGGGCATGGAAGTGCTGTTCGAAGTGCACAATGAAGAAGAGCTTTTGAAAATTTCGGATCAGGTGAATGTGGTTGGCGTGAACAACCGCGACTTGAAAACTTTCCATGTCGATATTCAGCAATCGGTAAAACTGGCAACGTTGATCCCTGATCGGTTCATCAAAATTTCGGAGAGCGGCATCAGCAATCCCGATACGATGAAAATGCTTAAAACACAGGGGTACCAAGGTTTTCTCATGGGCGAAAACTTCATGAAAGAAGCCGATCCCGCCAAGGCATTCCGTAACTTCGTGCAACAAATCAAATAATTGAATACAGATGAAATTAAAGATTTGCGGAATGGGCGATACGGTGCGGATGCACCAGCTGGCACAAATGCCGGTCGATATGCTGGGGTTTATTTTCTACCCCAGGTCGCCGCGCTATGTGGTGGGCAAAATCGATCCTGTTGAAATTGCGAAACTTCCAAACCACATTGCACGGGTTGGGGTCTTTGTCAATACCGGAAACGAAGAGATCCACGAAATGGCCGAAAGCTATTTTCTCACCGCTATTCAGCTTCATGGAAACGAAACAGCAGAACTTTGTAAGGAGTTGAAAGCCGAAGGATACACCATCCTGAAAGCATTCAATATCGCAAAAGAGAACAACTATGAAGCTTACACCCCATATTGCGACTACTTTCTGTTCGATACGCCATCAGCACAACATGGTGGCACCGGGCAAAAATTTGACTGGACATTGCTTGAAAACTACAAAGGCACTACCCCATTCCTGCTTAGCGGTGGCATTGGCCCCAACGATACTGAAGCGTTGAAACAAATCGATCACCCGCAATTTGCCGGCATCGACATCAACAGCAAGTTCGAGGTGGAACCGGGCGTAAAAGATGTGGAATTGATAAAAGAATTCTTAACCCCCCAGCCCCCTAAGGGGGGGGCTAAAACCCCTAAATCCCCTAAAGGGGACTTTTAAACAACCAGTATTGAAGTTCTAAAATGTAATTTAATTGAAAAATGAACAACAATAACGTAAACTATAAAAACTCCCCCTTTAGGGGGCAGGGGGGTAATATGTTTTATGGGGCAGAACCCATTCTATTCGAGTTTGCCAAACAACTTCGACTTAATCCTACTGACGCTGAAGAATTTTTATGGGAACAACTTTCTACTAAAAAGATTAAAGGAATCCGATTTAAACGTCAGCATCCTATACTCTATTTCATTGCCGACTTTTATTGCCATCAAGCAAAACTTATTATTGAAATTGATGGAGGTTACCACAAAATCCCATCTCAATATGAATACGATTGTAATCGGGATTCCGAATTAAAAGAACTTGGAATAAAAGTCCTACGATTTACAAATGAAGAGGTTTTATTCAATACAGAAAATGTATTAAAAAAAATTGAGAGAGAGATAACCCCCCAACCCCCTAAAGGAGGGGCGAGGAACTACCTTATATGAAGGATCTGTACTTTTATAAATTTAGAATCAGAAACAATTAACAACAAAAGTCCCTATTAGGGGATTTAAAGGTTGAAAAAAATTTACATACATGAATAACAAAAACGATCAAAAGCAAAAGTCCCCTTCAGGGGATTTAGGGGTTAATATCCCCCCCTTCAGGGGGTCGGGGGGTAATTGGGGGGTTGATTCTAACGGTTACTATGGAGAATTCGGCGGAGCGTTTATCCCCGAGATGCTGCAGCCCAATGTGGATGCACTGCGCGCCTGCTACCGCGAAATTATCGACTCGTACGAGTTTAAACAGGAGTTTATCGACCTGCTGAAAAATTACGTAGGCCGCCCGTCGCCGCTTTACTTTGCCAAACGGCTGAGTGAACACTATGGTGCAAAAATCTTCCTGAAACGCGAAGACTTAAACCACACCGGTTCGCACAAGGTGAACAACACCATTGGTCAGATCCTTTTGGCCAAGAAAATGGGAAAAACTCGTATTATTGCCGAGACAGGCGCCGGTCAACATGGCGTGGCAACCGCTACGGTATGTGCGCTGATGAACCTCGAATGCGTGGTGTACATGGGCGAAGTGGACATTGAACGGCAGATGCCCAATGTGAAACGAATGGAGATGCTGGGCGCCAAAGTGGTTCCGGCAAAGAGTGGCAACAAAACCTTGAAGGATGCAACCAACGAAGCGTTGCGCGACTGGATCAACAATCCGGAAGACACCTATTACCTGATTGGCTCAGTGGTTGGACCTCATCCCTACCCTGAGATTGTGGCAAAATTCCAGTCGGTAGTTAGCGAAGAAATTGGTTGGCAACTCGACGAACAAATAGGTCGAACCTCGCCCGATTACATTCTGGCCTGCGTGGGTGGAGGTAGCAATGCTGCCGGGGTTTTCTACCATTATCTCGACGACCTTTCGGTGAACCTCGTTGCTATAGAAGCCTCGGGAATGGGCGTAAATACAAACGAAACCGCTGCCGCCATTGCACTCGGGCAAATAGGCTTCATCCACGGATCGAAAACCATGCTGATGCAGGATGACGACGGACAGATTATTGAGCCCTATTCTATCTCGGCAGGATTGGATTACCCGGGCATTGGCCCGCTCCATGCCCACCTGGCAAAAACAGGTCGCGCCCGTTACATCGACGCAACCGATCAGGAAGCGCTCGAAGCCGCATTCCTTTTAACAAAAATAGAAGGGATTATCCCCGCGCTGGAATCGGCACACGCGCTGGCCGGATTGAACAAACTCGACCTGAAACCTACCGACGTGGTGGTGGTCAACATCTCGGGCCGCGGCGACAAAGATATGGATACGTATATTAAACACATGATAAACCCCTCCTAACCTCCCCTAAAGAGGAGGAACTTTTCACCTCCTGCGGAGGTGTTGGGGAAAACAAAAGAAAGTAACATGAACAAACTGCAACAAAAATTTCAAGATAAAAAAGAGAACCTGCTGACGGTTTACTTCACCGCCGGGTACCCTGAACTGAACGACACGGCCACCATCATCAAAGAACTGGAGGCATCGGGTGCCGATATTATTGAAGTGGGGATGCCGTTCAGCGATCCCGTGGCCGACGGGCCAACCATTCAGGAGAGCGACCTGAAAGCGCTTCAAAACGGCATGAGCATCAAAAAACTGCTCGAACAACTGAAAGCCATCAAAGGCGAAGTGAACATCCCCATTCTGCTGATGGGTTACATTAACCCAATCTGGAAATTCGGACTGGAAAAATTTCTAAAAACCTGTGAAGAGAGCGGTGTTTCGGGCTTAATTCTCCCCGACATTCCTCTGAATGAATTCGTAAAAGATTTCAAACCGCTTTACGACAAGTACAACCTAAGCAATGTGTTCCTCATTACGCCGCAAACCACCGACGAGCGCATCCGTGCATACGACGAGGCGTGCAACGGATTCATCTACATGGTTTCGTCGGCCAGTACAACGGGTTCGAACAAAAGTGTGGACGAAGAAAAACAGATGGTTTACTTCAACCGGGTAAAAAGTCTCGGACTAAAAAACCCGACCCAAATTGGTTTTAACATCAAGGACAAAGCCTCATTTGACCGTGCCTGCTCGTTTGCCAACGGCGGCATCATCGGTTCGGCTTTCATAAAGAAACTGATCGAAGAAGGCGATTTGAAGATGAAGGTACGGGAGTTTGTGAAAAGCATCCGATAATTTCTATGTGATCTATGTGCCTATTGTGGTGAAAAGAAAACCACAATAGGCACAATAGGGCACATAGAAATTTTTCGTAATTTTACATTAAACAGAATAAACCATGGCAAAGAAAGTTTCAGAACCACAAGTCGAATACCAGCGCACCAAACGCCCGGTTTTACATTCCCATCCGGCGGAGCATAAAATCAAAATTTCTTCGCTGAGGGGTAAGCTGCCAAAGCAACCGGAGGAAGAAATACAACAGCAAATTGAAACACTACGGCAGGAATGGGAACGCAATATTTGATTGACACTTGTGCTGTAATTAAATATCTTCAGGAATCTTTTCCTGAAAAAGGATTACTACTTTTAGACTCCATCCTTGACCGGGAATGCCAGATTTCATTTATCACACAAATTGAACTGTTAGCATGGAAATATCAACAGGAAAATAGTTTACTTCTTTTAAAACAATTTATCAAAGGTTCAAAAGTACTATTCATCAACGATGCCATTATCAACCAATCCATCGAGATCAGGAAAAAAACTAACATAAAACTCCCCGATGCCATTATTGCTGCAACAGCCATTTGCAACAACTTTACCTTAATCTCTGACAACGATAAAGATTTTAAGAAAATAATCGGATTAGGACTTGACTACTTGAATCCCCAAAATTTTTAGCCGAAGACGTTCCCCATTCCGACAGGAGAAATGAAACAATCTGATCGTAGGTTCTTACCGATTTTAACGACCAAATTACTTTCACTTTCTTCCGTATTTCTCACGGAATATTTTCATCACATCTTCATGGCTAATCACGTTTCCGGAATCGGCCTGGGCAATGCTTCGTTCCAATGCTGCCCGCATTTCATCACTGATATCATCGGCCCAGTCATGACCGGTTTGTGCTTCGAGGATGGAGCGCACCTGGTACAACGCCGCTTCGTCGTTTACCTGATCGATCAACCGATGTAATTCTGCTTTCAAATCGGAATATTCCATGGCAACTGTTTTTTTCAAAATTAAGGAAACGGGATGAGATTTGAACCTATTGTAGTGAGATAATAAACCACAGTAGACACAATAGGACACATAGTTTCATTTTCCAAAAGCTTTGGGGGCATATAATGACTCGCAATTCCTCATGTCAGAGCGGAGCAAATTTGCTGTGCTTTGTACGCCTCATGTCAGAGCGGAGCAAATCTGCTGAGCGTTGTACGTCTCGTGTCAGAGCGGAGCAAATCTGCTGAGCGTTGTACGTCTCGTGTCAGAGTGGAGCAAATCTGCTGAGCGTTGTACGCGTCGTGTTAAAGCGGAGCAAATCTGCTGAGCTTTGTACGCCTCATGTCAGAGGGGAGCAAATCTGCTGCATGCTGACACAGGAAATACACATCGGGGCAAAATAGCCTACACAAAACCGTTACCAGTATGTTTTTCAGCAGATAACATCATAAAAACGATGGATTATTGGCAGGATTTTCTTAACTTGTAGGGAGATTGAACCGTTTGTACCCTGCCCCCGTCCATCGCACCACCTGCAAAAGAGGAGGCACCACCTGCAATCGGGAGCAATCCGGGAAAAACAAACCATCAAAGGATAATTGTAACGTGTAAGAAAAATAACCATCATGGAAAATTTATTACGAAATGCGACCATTGGCGAAACGGCCAATGTAGCCAAAGACGTGAACGCAGCCGTTACCAAAGCGGCCATCGACGATGCATACCTGAACAATCAGAATGCGGCACTAAAATCCAGTCACGACACCATGTTGTCGGGGATTGGCGCCTTCAGGGGGAAAGAGCTTACCGACCAGATTGAAGTAGCCGACACCCGGCGCGACAACCTGCTGGCAGCGTTCATCCACTTCCTGAAAGGTTTCTTACTATGGGAAAAAGATGAAGCAACCTTAGCGGCAGCCAAAAAGCTATTGCGCATAGTGGAATCGCACGGCAGCAATTTTTCGCGGCTAAGCCATGAAAAAGAGAGCGCCCAGTACGATGCCCTGTTGCTCGAACTCGAAACAGCCGAAGCGGCAGCCGCTCTCGGGGTGCTGGGCATTGCAGGCTTAACCGGGACGATGAAAAGCGCCGAGGCCAGCTTCACCTCGCTTTACCAGCAATCGGCCGAGACCGAAGCGGGCAAAACCATCGTGGCCCCCTCATCGATCAAGAAGGACACGCAGGCTCAGCTGAACGCCCTGATCGATTACCTCAATGTAATGCAGAAAGCCAATGCGGCCGTATATGGCACACTGGCATCGAACGTAGCCCAACTGGTTGAAATGCTGAACCAGAAGATCCGCAACCGTGGATCGTCGGGTAGCAGCAACGACACCACAACCACCACCACGGAGACCAAATAAACGGGTTTAACACTTTCCGGATTGTTCGAAATGCCACCTGAGAAGATGGCATTTCTGTTTTTAAAGGATTGGATAACCAGAAATAATCTGGAACAAACATTTCTGCTAAAACTAGGGGAATATGCCTTCAATCCGGCTTCAGTCGAAAAAGAAACAATGAAATAGAATTTTACCAAACCAAAAAATGAACCTGCACGGATCCGAAGAGGCATAACAGGTTCATCAGTAAATCTAGTATGTCAATAAATTATTCCCTCACATAAACCTGATACAAATCGGGAGTATTCACTTTTCGGCTGTCATCCACCGGACCGGAAAAGTAAAGCGAATCGCCCTTGATTTCAATGTTGTAAACCTCGGTTTTCCCGGTTATTTCGTCACAATCGGATATGCCATATTTTTCGATGATCTTATTTCCTTCAAATTTCTGGGTTAATTTTGAATATTCGAAAATGGATGTCGTATCTCCTTTCACCTGGTATTTCATCAAATAGATGGAATTTGCACCCGATATGATCCACGAACCTTCCAGACAGGTGACATTTCCGGGATATTCGTATTTCATCGAATCCGAAAAGGCCCATGTTGCCTTCACCAGCTTCCAGGAACCATCGTATTGGTTTCCCGGTTTTTCACAACATCCAAATAAAACTGCAGATAGCAGAAGGAAAAGAAAAACTTTTGTCTTCATAAGAGAAAATTTAAACCGTTATTAAATCAATTTTTAAGATCTTAGAAACAGACTTTACTAAGTTATATGATTCAACATAATTGAGCAACTCTTCCTCTCTATTTTTCCTTTTCATACCTCTCTGAAATATGAAAAAACCACCATTAATCTTTGTTTTTCCATCGGACTTTAGGGTTCATTTCCTTTTGCACGTAAAATTACCGAGTAAGGATGAAGACAATTCCGGATCGGCGCCGATCTACCCGAACAAAAAAACTTCATGCCTTTCTTTTCGAATAAAACAAAATTGTAAAGAAAAATTTGTTAATTACTGAAATTATGAATGGTAGACTTATGAACCTAAAAACATTCATTTTGCTCGTGCTGTTTTTTTCCGGCCCTTTTTGTTTCAGGCTGTCGGCACAAAGCATGATTATTATGATGAAAGATGGAACGGTGAGCAACAAAGCAATTCGTTCACTACAAAATTTCACCTTTCCCGGAAGTGACCTGTTACTTCAACTCATCAACGGAACAAGTGAAAATTACACAGTCTCCGATATCCGGAAAATATTTTTCGATCCCACTTTTATAAACACCGATTCAACAGAGAATGGAGACAATACTGACAGCACCAACATTGACATCAACAACCCGGATGACACCAATCAGGACAGTACCATAACCACGATTTCTGAAAGCAGCTCAAAAAAGCTGACGGTTTACCCAAATCCTGCAGAGAATCAGATATTCTTAAGGAATGTCCCCGAAACATCGTCGCCTATTCAAATTTTCCGGATGGATGGTGTGGTTGTAAAACGGACCAATACAACTTCAGGAATCAGTTCTATCGACATCAGCGAGCTCCCTTCCGGCCTCTATTTGTTAAAAATCGACAATCAAACCGTTAAACTGATCAGAAAATGAAGAAAGTAATAATCCCTGTTCTCTTTCTGGTGTTGACCGTATTACTGTTTGGCCAGGAAAAAATGTATATCCATACATCGGACAAAATAACCCGGGGCGTATTGCTTTCCGACATCGACAGTGCCTATTTTAACAGTTCGGGATCGATATTCTATCTCGATATCAATAGCCTGATTTCCGAATTTCAACTTTCTGAAATCGATAGCATCACATTTGGGGAAAATTCATCGACCATTTCGGTAATTTACGACGAATCGTCTGTATATGTAATCAATCCGCTGGCTTTTGAAGGGGTTACCGTTGAAGCCAACGGCGCCGATGTCACGGTAAATTCGACCACCGAAACCCGCGACATCAATTATGAGCTGAAGGGAAGTACTTCAGACGGGATGTTCAAAATTTATAGCGGAAAACGCTTCAACCTGATCCTTGATGGGGTTGAAATTACTAACAACGACGGACCTGCCATCAATATCCAGTCGAACAACAAAGCAACCGTTACATTACGTGAAGGAACAACCAGTTCACTCACCGATGGAAGCCAATATGCTTCGAGCGATGAAGACCAGAAAGGAACTTTTTTCAGCGAAGGTCAACTTGTATTTTCCGGCACCGGAAGCCTAACCCTGGTAAGCAACCTGAAACACGCAATCTGCAGCGAAGATTATGTGAGTGTTGAGGGCGGAAACATTACCATAACCGGCACCATTAAAGATGGCATCCACACCACCAATTCATTCCGCATGAGCGATGGATCGTTAAGCATCGTATCGAACAGCGATGGCATCGACTGCGATAAGGGTTATGTGGAAATTACAGGGGGAAATATCACCATTACCAGCTCTTCAGCAAATGTAGCTGGTATTACCTGTGATAGTACTTTCACCATGGAAGATGGCTCTGTAGAAATATCCATAAGCGGTGACCAGTCGAAAGGAATCAAATCGTCACAGCAAATGTACCTGAACGGCGGATCAATCGATGTGACGACATCGGGAGCAACCATCCTCGGGACTTCGGGATCGGGATACGATCCATCCTATTGTTCTGCAATCAAAAGCGAAGATTCCATTACCATCAATTCACCAACCATCACAATCAAAGCAACAGGTACCGGAAGTAAAGGAATTTCCTCCGACAAGGCAATCACCATTCTCAGCGGAGAAATCAACATCTCCTGCACCGGGACAGGTGCCACGTATACCAATTCCGATGGTGAAGCCGATGCTTACGTGTCATCCTGCATCGATGCCGATAAAGATGTGAACATTCAGGGAGGGAACATCACTATTTCAAACACCGGTACCGGCAGCAAAGGCATCCTGGCCGACGGGAATCTGGAGGTTGGAAGCTCCAGTAATTCCCCAACACTGACATTTACCACCGCTGGCGGGCAATTGTTAATTTCTGGCTCAGGTGCAACAGCCGAATATACCAATTCAACATCCATAAAAACCGAAGGTTCTATTACCTTCAACAAAGGGAATGTTACTATTACCACAAATAATCCGGGCACAAACGGCATCTCCAGCGACAGCACCTTAACCATTTCGGGTGGAACCTTCGATCTGACAGTTGCCGGTAACCGTTCAAAGGGAATAAAATCTTCTGAATTAATGACATTAAGCGGCGGCAGTTTAACAATTAGAACGACAGGCGGCACATCGCTTCTTTCTTCAGGTTCCGGATATGAACTATCTTTCTGTTCGGCTATCAAATGCGACAGCAACATCGACCTGAAAGGAAGCAAGATTACCATCACCAATTCCGGTGCGGGAAGCAAGGGAATCTCCTGCGACGGAAACTTTGTTCTGAGTTCAGGCTCGCTCGGCATCACCAGTTCAGGCACCGGTGCCACCTATACCAATGCAAAAGGGAACAACGATTCCTATTCCTCAACCTGCCTGAGTGCCGACGGGAACATTATCCTTTCCGGAGGAAA
>Ga0209098_1004555_pt1 | contig 10755 bp, 6 predicted proteins | sample AD_JPNHW1_MetaG_FD_184429 | JGI IMG/M metagenome (GOLD analysis project Ga0209098, IMG submission 184429) | Active sludge microbial communities of municipal wastewater-treating anaerobic digesters from Japan - AD_JPNHW1_MetaG (SPAdes) (version 2) | ecosystem: Engineered > Bioreactor > Anaerobic >... | reverse complement strand
CTCTTGCGGGCATCGAACCCTTCGGGGATGTGGATGCGGCATCTCGCCACCCGGGGCGCCGCGAAGTAGAACCACTTACCCCGCCCCGCCTCCTCTTCCTCCATCCGCTTCAAGGCTTCGTCGAAGCTCCTCTCCCCAGCCAAGGGCTGAAGGTCGCTGTCCCTGCGAATCTGCTCAAGAGAGAAACGACCCGTCTCGAAGGCCCTTTCCAGGAAAGGAACCGCCAGTTTGGGCTCCCCGAGCCCCGCATAGGCGCAGGCAAGGTTGTAGAGAGCCTCTCCGTCGTCGGGTCGATGGTGAAGGATGAAGAGGTAGAGTTGAGCGGCCTGGTAGTACTCCTTCTTCCCCATAGCCTTGTAGGCCTTGTCGAAGTACTCTCCCAGGTCGACGCTCAAGAAGGAGGAGACTCCGATCTTAAGGGGATCGATGGAGTCCGGATCTGTCCAGAGGCCTCTCTTCTTCTCCCCCGAAAGGGGAAGAAAGGAAGCGAGGATGAGGAAAAGGAGAAGGAGCTTCTTGCCCATAGTCGGCCTCCATTAAAATCCGGAGGGAACAATCTTCCGGATCCCTTCATTCTACTCACCTTTCTCCGGGATGACAAGAAGACAACTCCGGAAAGCCCGAAGGTACTCCCCTGAAGGGAAAGAAAGGTTCCGGGGAACAAACCTCTGCCCCCTTTCGTCTTCTCTTCCATGGAGGCAAAGCATGCTCTCTTGGGTCAGAAAAGGGCTCTTCTCCCTTCTTCTTCTCTCTCTTCCCCTTGAGGCCCAGGACCTTCTCTTGAGGCAATGGAGCCTCTGGGAAGGGTTGCCGACACCGACGGTCACCGCTATCGCCAGATCCTCTGATGGTTGGCTTTGGCTCGGAACTCCGGAAGGACTCCTCAGGTTCGACGGAAGCCGCTTCTTCCCTCTCGAAGAGGGGGATACGAAAAGGAGGGTCCTCTCCCTCCTCCCCCTTTCCAGCGGCGACCTCTGGGTCGGCTTCGAAGGCGGAGGCCCAAGGCTACTCCATAGCCGAAGCGGTCGATTCGACCCACCACCGGAAGGGCTCAAGGAGCTCTCGGTCTACTCCCTTCTCGTCGACCGCGGGGGGAACCTCTGGGCGGGAACGGAGAGAGGCCTCTATGTGAAGGCCGCCGGTAAATCCCTGTTCGCTCTCCGCTCCGACGGCCCCCGCCCGCCGGTGACCTCCCTCCTGGAAGATCCTAAGGGAGTGATTCTCGCGGGAGGGAACGGAGAGGTTGTCTCCCTCCTCAAAGGCTCCCGGCGGGTGGTAACCTCTCTCTTTCCGGGTCTCGTACGCTCCCTTCTGATCAGAAGGGACGGCTCCTTGGCGATCGGAGGGGAGGGGGGGCTCGTCCTGGAAGAGGGAGGCCGCCTCCTCCCCCCTTATGGTCCCCCTCTCCGGGCCTTAGTGGAGGACCAGGAGGGTCTTCTCTGGGGAGCCTCGGAGGGAGAGGGCCTTCTCAAGAGGGAGGGAAGGGAGTGGACCCCCCTGGGGGTCGCCCAGGGGATCCCCGACGATTGGATCAACTCCCTCCTCTGGGTCTCTCAGACCAAGACTCTCTGGGCCGGATCCGTCGCCGGAGGCCTTCTCCGTTTAAGCCCCAAAGCCTGGTCCCCGGTTAAGGCCTTTCCCGAGGAGGAGACGAAGGCTCTGACCCTTCTCCCCGGAGGCGCTCTCTGGGCCATTCTTTCCAACGACAGCCTCCTGGGCCTTCAGGGAGGACGGAGGCTTACGGCTTCCCTCAAAGAGACGCCCCTCTCCTTGACCTCTTCCGCTGAGGGCCGGCTTTGGGTCGGCTCCAGGGAAGGAACCCTCTACCTCCTCTCCCCTCGGGGAGGGGTCGAAAGACGTTTCGCCCTGAAGGAGGGCCCCCTGCTCTGTCTTGTCAAGGGTGAAGGAGAGCGCCTCTGGGCCGGAACAGACCGTTCTCTCTTGCTCCTCCAGGAGGGAGAGGTTCTGCAAAGGGTCCCCGCCTCTGGGGTCCGGGAGCTCCTCCTGGGAAGGGAGGGCACCCTCTGGGCGGCGACGGACAAGGGGCTGCTCGAGTTAAAGCCCTCCAAGGCACCTCTCCTCCACCCCTCGCCGCCCCTCCTCTCCCTCCTTCCGACCCCTGGGAGAGGCCTCCTGCTCGGTTCCCGCAACAACGGGATCGGCCTCTTTCTCGGCAACCGTTTCTTCTTCGACAGAGGGGCCCTGGACGGGGAGAGCATCCTCTGGCTGGTTCGAGACAGAGGAGGACGCCTCTGGGCGGGAACCTCCAGGGGCATTCTCCGCCTCTCCCGTACCCCGGAGCAGGAGCTTTCAACGACCGGCACTCTGGAACTCCGCCGCCTCCTGGACACCCCGGAGGCAAGGCCCCCCTCCTCCCCCGCTTACCCCCTGGTCTCAACCCTACAAGATGGGAGGATCTACGCCTCCTCCCGGAGGGGAGTCCTTCTCAACTCCTTCGACGGTGAGCCCCCTCCCCTTTCCGGACTCTGGGTAGAGGGTCCCCTCTGTGAAGACCTAGGCTCCGAGGGCAGGCTTTCGGAACGGTGCCGCCGTCCCGTCCTCCGCCTCTTCCTTCCTGGTGAGGAGCAAAGAGGGGAGCACCTTCTGAAGATCTCCCTCAAGGGGCCCCTGGAGAAGACCTTGACCGCGAAGGCGGGAACCCTCTCCCTGCCCCCCCTTCCCCCGGGGCGCTACACCCTCACGGTGACGGCTCCGGAACTCCTTTCCCCTTGGGAGGGAAAGTTCCGTGTGGCCCGAGACCTCTCCTTCCTCCCCCTCCTCCTCTCCCTCCTGTTGATCGGAGGGGGAACGTTGACGTGGGCATTCCTTCGACGAAGGCGGAAGAGCCCTTCGAGGCCGCTCCTCCCCTCGGAAGAGAGCACCCGCATCGCCTCTCTTCTGAGCAAGGCCATGGAGAGGGACCGCCTCTACCGTGATCCCCTGCTCTCCCTGCCCAGGTTGGCGGAGAGGCTCTCCCTCTCCCCCCACCTTCTCTCCCGCTTTCTCAACGACCACCTCGGCAAGGGGTTCAACGACTACCTCAACGGGTACCGTTTCCAGGAGGCCTGCGAACGGTTGCAGAAGAACCGGGATGAGACGGTCCTGGAGATCCTTCTGGAGTGCGGTTTTAACTCCAAGTCGGTCTTCAACACCGGTTTTAAGAAGAGGTACGGGACCACACCCTCTCTCTGGCGTCGCTCTCTCCCCGGAAAGGAGCCATCGAAGGGTCCGGAATCGTGAATCCGAACACTCCGAAAGGTTCGGATTTCCCGATTCCGGGCGACAGCCCCCCTCTTTTTCCCTAAACTCTGGGAGAAGGGGGCAACGGGCCCCCTGAATTTCAAGGAGGAAAGATGAAACGAAAAACATTTTTGTTCGGCCTGTGCCTCTCCCTTCTCACCCTCACCGTTGCGGCGCAGGGCAGAGAGGTTCTCCTGGAGAAGAGCTTCCCCAACAAGAGAACGGTGAACATTAAGACGATCAGCGGGGATTGTCTTTTCAAAAGAGGAACCACCGATTCCATCACCGTTCTGGTCGTCGCCGAGCTCTCCCCCGCGGGAGCGGTCGAGACGGTCGTCTCCGAAGAGGGAACGGCTCTGACCCTTCAGGAACGCTGGGTCAGGGACCACTCCTCTGGAAACATTCTCTGGACGATCACCCTTCCCGAAGGGGCTACGGTGAACGCCTCCTCCCTCTCCGGAGACATCACCGGCGAGGATCTGAAGGGGGAGTTCAAGGGGAAGACCGCCTCTGGAGATATCCTCATCAGCCGTTGTGAAGGCTCTTTCTCCCTCCGTTCCGCCTCCGGCGACTTGACCCTCAAGAACGTTCAGGGTTCCCTCTCCCTGAACACGGCCTCCGGGGACATCACCCTAAACAAGACCAAAGGGGAGACCCGCGCCTCCCTCGCCTCAGGCGACCTCTCCGCCGAGGACGCGCAGGGGAGCCTCCATTTCTCCCTGGCCAGCGGCGACGGAGACGTCGACGTCACCGTAACGGGACCCTCCTCCTTCAGAACCGCTTCGGGGGACATGAAGGTCTCTCTGAACAAGAGCCCTTCCGCAGATCTCTCCGTGGCTTCGGCCAGTGGAGACGCCTCCCTCAACTTCAAGGGCAACCCGATGAACGGGATCTTCGAGATGACCGCGCGGAAACGCGAAGGCCGCATTGCCGCCCCCTTCTCCTTCGAGAAACAGGAGACCTTCACGGAGTGGGGAGAGGAGTATGAGAAGAAGAGCGTTCGACGGGGAGGCTCTTCCGTGAAGATTTCCCTCTCCACCGCGACGGGACGTGTGGAGATCCTGGAACGTTAATCTCCCACCAAGAGGAGGGGAGACAAGACCTCCCCTCCTCTTGAGGAGTCTCCGCTTCTTCGTTTCCCTTGTCACGTCCCCTCCTTTCCGGCAAAATAGTACCCTGTCTCCTGGGGTTGACCGGGGACTCTTCCACAGGCATCGTCGGGAAAGAGACCGGCTCAAGTAGCGGAAACGGAAGAGAAGAAAGGAGGAAGAATGCTGAAAGAGTTTAAAGAGTTCGCCGTGAAGGGAAACGCCTTGGACATGGCCGTGGGTGTCGTCGTCGGAAGCGCCTTCGGAGCCATCGTCAACTCTCTGGTCACAGATATCCTCATGCCCCCCCTGGGGCTCCTCTTAGGGAAGACTGACTTCTCCAACCTTTTCCTGATCCTCAAGAAAGGCACCGTGGAGGGACCCTTCTCTACGCTGGCGGAGGCCCAGAAAGCGGGGGCCGTCACCTTTTCCTACGGCCTCTTCCTCAACAGGGTCATCTCTTTCCTCATCGTCGCCTTCGCCCTCTTCCTGATTCTCAAGGTGATCAACCGTCTCAGGAAGCCGGAGGAGCCGGTCCTGCCGCCTCCGGTGACCACGGAAAAGAGCTGCCCCTTCTGCCTTTCCACGATTCCCCTGAAGGCACGGCGTTGCCCCCACTGTACCTCGACATTGGAGGGGTAAAGGAGCTCTCTCCTTTAAGACTCCGGCTCCTCTTTTTTCTTACGCTTAGGGTAGAGCGTTTCCCGACACTCAGGACAAAGGCCGTGGGTGAATTCCGCTCGGGAGTGCTTCTCGATATAGTTCTCCACTTGGTGCCAGTACCCTTTATCGTCCCTGATCTTCTTGCAGTTGCAACAGATCGGGAGGAGGCCGTTGAGTTCCTTGACGTTCTTCAGGAGCCGTCGTAACTCCTCGATCAGCTTCTCCCGCTCCGCCAGAGCTCCCTTGACCTCCGCGGTTCTCTCGTTGACCTCCCTCTCCAGCCGCTCCTCCCTTCGCCTGCTCCTGTAGAAGTGGAGACCGACGAAGCCTAGTAGGAGCAGAAGGAGCCCTCCTCCGGCAAGAAGTCGAAACCAGAGTGCTTGAAGAAGGGTCGGGCGGACCCGAACCGGCAGGGTCACGCCCCAACGGTTCCAAATGCCGTCCCTGTTCGCGGCGATGACTCGAAAGCTGTACTTTCCGGGAGCGAGGTTCGTGTAGACCACCGAGCTCTGAAGGGGGTCGGCCCGTCGCCACTCCCTGTCGAAACCCTCCAGCCGGAAGAGGGTCTTGTCTTTCCCGGGGGAGAAGTAGTCCAGGACGGCGAAACCGAAGGAGACGATCTTCTCTGAGGAGGAGAAGCTCACCCCTCTCTTGAGCAAGGCTCCGGGAATGGTCTTGTTTTGAAGTTTCACCTCCGTCGCCACCACCTCCGGAGGCCGAGGGCTCTCCCTCAACTCCCCTAGATGGAGCCTTGTGTAGCCATGAATGCCCCCGAAGAGAAGGTCCCCCTCCGGGGAACGACAGAAGGCTCCCTGGTTGTATTCGCTCCCCCCGGTTCCATCGCTTTCGTCGTAGACGCGGACCCTCCCGCTCTCGGTTTCAAACCGATCGAGGCCGCGGTTGGTCGCGAGCCAGAGTTCCCCGGGACTTCCCTCCTGAACGGCGTTGACAACGTTGTTGTTGAGCCCGTCCTCTTCGGTGTAGTTTCGAACGCTCCCGCTCTTCAAGTCGAAGAGGGCGACTCCCCCACCGTTCGTCCCCACCCACACTCGGCCCCGAGAATCTTTGAAAAGAGAGAGGATCCGCGCGTTCAGGAGCCCTCCAGGACCTCCGGACAAAGTGCGCTTCCAGAGCAGGCTCTTCGGGTTCAGCCGCATCACCCCGTTGTCAGTACCCACCAGAAGCTCCTCCTCCAGCTCAAGAAGGACGTTCACCGCGCTCTCCTCACCCCGGGGAAGGGGAACCGCCTTCACCTCCCCGGTGGGGAGGTGGAGGCGGCTGAGACCCTGGTTGGTGCCGATCCAGAGGAAGCCGTCCCGGCTCTGGAGAAGGGAGTAGACCAGGGCTCCCGGGAGAGACCCCTTTCGTGGCCGGAAGGGCCGCGGCCTCTCCTCCCCAAGCCTCAGCGTGTAGAGCCCTTGGCCCTCGCTTCCCAGCCAGAGCGTGTAAGGAGGCTCCCTCTGCTGAAGAAGGGAGTAGAAGGGTTTGTCGGAGCGGTAAACCCTCACTCCCTCCCTGTACCTCTCAAGCCCGTCGTAACCGGAGACCCAGAGAGTCCTCTCCCGGTCGTAGAGGAGAGCCCTGACGGAGAGGATGTCGATCCTCAGCGGCGGAGGCTGTCCCTCCCCGTAGTGGAGGAACGCCCCCCGGTGAGGGGACTTGAGGTTCAAGCCCGCTCCGTCGGTTCCCACCCAGAGGTTTTCGGAGCGGTCCAGCAGGAGCACCGTCAAGGTGTCGAGAGAGAGGCTCCCGGTCTCCCCCTTCACCCTCTTGAATCGGGTGAAGGCCAGGCTCTCTGGGTCCAGCCTGTAGAGACCCGCGCCGATCGTCGCGACCCAAATCTTCCCCCCCTTATCCTCTTGCAGGGAGGAGACGCAAAACCGAAAGGGGTCGGCGGCGACATGGGGAAGGGGATGGGCCGGAGAATCGCCCTTCCGGAGAAAAAGCCCTCGGCTTGTTCCGATCCAGAGTCGGCGTCGAGAATCGAGGAGCAGGGTGTTGATCCCATCCCCCGAAGAGAGGGGAAGGGTCTCTTGGGAAACGATCTTCTCCTCTCTCTTGGACCACCGGCAGAGACGGCCCCCCTGCAGGGCCACCCAGAACACTCCCTGAGAATCTTCAACCAGAGAGAGCACCTCGACGCCGGGCCCTTCGAAGAGCCTTCTCTTCCTGAAGAGCCCCTCCCTCCCGTAGGAGAAGAGTCCCCTCTCCGTTCCGATCCAGAGGGTCTTCTCCCTGTCCGAGTAGAGGAAGTTGATGTTCTTCCCTTCCGGTCCCAGGGGAACCTTGGAGGCGACCCTCTCGATGGTTCCCTTGCTGGGGTCGTAGATGTTCAGGCCACCCCCCTTCGTCCCGACCCAGAGGCGATCCTTCCTGTCTTCCTGAAAGGCCTGAACATAGCCGTTTTCAAGGGAAATCGAGGAAAAGCCCTGACGGAAGACCTGGAAGGAGCGTCCATCGAACCGGTTGAACCCCTCCTTGGTCCCGATCCAGAGAAAGCCTTGCCGGTCTTGGAACAAGGCCTTGACCGTGTTCTGGGAGAGACCGTCCCGGTTGGTGATCACCCTGAAGAAGCGATGAACCTCCTCTCCCGAAAGGGGGAGCAGGAGAAGAAGGAGAAGGCAGGGAAAGGCCTTTCTCGCTACCCTTTCAAAGAGACCCCTCCTCCCGCTCTCACGGTATATCCTCATTTCCTTCATTTGGCCGCTCTTCCCCTCAGTTCAAAGGAAAGCGGATATGGAAAACCGTTCCCTTCCCCTCTTCCTTCTCGATGGTCCCGTCGATCTGCTTCACAAGGCTGACAACCAGCTGAAGCCCCAGAGAGGAGGATTCCCTCCAGTTGAAGCCTTCGGGAAGGCCAACTCCGTCATCCCCAACGATCAGGTCCACCTCCTCCCCTGCCCTAAACTTCAGGAAGAGGTTTCCCTGCTCCTTCTCCGGGAAGGCGTACCGGATGGAGTTTGTCATGAGCTCGTTGACGATGAGGCTACAGGGGATGGCGGTATCGATGTTCAGGTAGACTCCCTCCCCTTCGATGTGAACCTCCGCGTTCCTGGTTCCATAGGTCGTAAAAATTCTCTTGGTGAACTCCCTCAGGTAGAGACCGAGATCGATCTTCCCCAGGTCTTTGGAGCGGTAGAGGGTCTCATGGACTAAGGCCATGGAGAAGACTCGGTTCCTCGTCTCGTTGAAGGAGCTCTTCAAGGCGGGGTCTTTGACCTGTCCGGCCTGGAGGCTCAAGAGGCTGACGATGACCTGAAGGTTGTTCTTCACCCTGTGGTGAATCTCCTTCAGAAGCAGATCCTTCTCCTCCAGGGAGCGCCTCAAGCGGGTCTCCGCCTCCTTCCTCTCTGAGATGTCCAACGCCACGAAGAGGTAGCCGTAAACCTCGCCCTTCTTCTCCGTGAGAGGATGGACCGAGAAGAGGGCCGGAAAGGTCCTCCCCCCCCTCCCCAGAAGGGTCGCCTCCCCCTCCAACCTCTCCCCTCTCCCCGCCTTCTCTTGGAAGAACCTTTCCACTAGGGAAAACTCCTCGGGGGAGTAGAGCTCCTGAACCCGCATCCCCAAAAGCTCCTCCCTCCTGTAACCGAAGAGAGCCTCCGCGCCGGGGCTGAACTCCCGGATTCGAGACTCCCCCCCTTCGTTCCCGGTGAGGATGAAGGAGATCCCCGTCGCGGCCTTGACCATGGTTTGGTACAGGGCCCTGCTCCTCTCCAGATCCTCTCTGACCCTCCTCAGTTCCTCCTCTCCCCTGAGCTCACGGAGAACCCGGGCGACCGTCGCGGGCAGAGCGGCGAGAAAATCCTTGTCCTTCACAAGGTAGTCCCGAGCCCCCCTCTTCATCATCTCCACGGCCAGCTTCTCGTCCCCCACCCCGGTGGTAACGATGAAGGGTGGCCTCATGCCCACCTTTTCCAGACGGCTGAGCACCTCCAGTCCCGTCATGTCGGGTAGGGAGTAGTCTAAGAGGAGAAGCCCGCTCCGTTGAGAATCGAACCACTGGAGGGTCTCCCCCCCGGTGGCGGCCCTCGCGCACTCCAGGGACAAACCCTGTAGGCTCTCCTCCATCAGAAGGGCCAAGCCTTCGTCATCCTCAACGATCAGGATGGGGGTCGGTCCTCCTTCGGGAAAAAGGCCCCCACCCCGTTCATCACCGGACCGGCGGAACACGTATCACCTTCACGAAGAGTCCCAGACGCTTCAGGGTCTCGGTGAAACGACCGAAATCGATGGGCTTTGTGATGTAGAAGTTACAGCCCTCCCGGTAGCACTCTTCGATCTCCCGGGGATCATCGGTGGTCGTCAGAACGATGATAGGCAATGTCTCCAGCTCCTTGTTCTTCTTGATCTTTCGGAGAAGCTCCAGACCGTCCATCCTGGGCATACGAATGTCCAAGAGAAGAAGGTAGGGACGCCCCTTCTCCATTCGCTCTCCGGGCCTCTTCCCCTCGAAGAAGCTCCACGCCTCCTCGCCGTCGCGGAAACGGATCCGGGGGTTGAGAAGCCCCGCCTCCCGAAGGTTCTCGTCGATGAGCTCGGCATGGCCGTCATCGTCTTCGGCTATCAAGATAATGACCTCTTCCTTATCTTTCACTCCTCCTCCTTCGCTCTCTTCGGCTCTTCCCAGGGCAACTCTATCCAGAAGCGGCTCCCCTCCCCCTCCCGTGATTCCGCCCAGATTCTCCCGCGGTTGCTCTCGACGATCTTACGGGCCAAGGCAAGCCCCAGCCCCTCGCCGGGAGTCTCGTCGTTGGAGACAAGCCTGGTAAAAGGCTCCCAGATCTTCTCCCTCTGCTCACCGGCGATTCCTCGGCCGTTGTCCTCGACGCAGAGGAGGGCCTTCCCTTCGCCTCCTTTGCCGGTGATGATGATCCGGAGGGCCCTCTGGGAGTCCCTATACTTGATCGCGTTGTCCACGAGGTTGGCCAAGACTTGACTGATCCCCCCGGAGTCCCCCCAAACCTCGGGAAGCTCCCCTACCACCACCTCCGCCCCCGCCTCTTCGATCTGGTACTTCATCGACGAGACTACCGCACCGACCAGTTTCTGTAAGTCCACCTTCCCCAAAACGGGAGGGGTCCTCCCCACTCGGGAGAGCCGTAAGAGCCCTCCGATCAGGGTCTCCATCTTTTCGCCACCGGCCCGGATATACCCGAGGGCCTTCACCATCCTCTCCTCTAGAGGCGGAAACCCTTCCGCCCCCCTCTCCCCCTCCGAGAAGAGCCTCTTCAGTTCCAGGAGGTCCTTCTCCATTCTCCGCCCGAACCCCTGGATGTTGACCAAGGGGGAGCGAAGGTCGTGGGAGGAGACGTAGAGAATCCTCTCCAGATCCTTGTTCTTCTCCGCAAGCTCCTTCAGAAGGTTCTCCCGTTCCCTCTCGATGCTCCTGCGGGCCGTGATGTCCGAGAAGATCGTCGCGAACCCCTCTTCTCCCCAGGGGGCCGCGGAGATGGCGAAGGTCTTCCCCATGGGGGAAAAGAAAGCCTCCATTTGTTGCGGCTTCCCCGTCAAGGCGACGGAGACGTAGTTTTCCAGGAAGGGGGCCTCCCCAACCCCATAGGCTTCCGTCGCCCTCTTCCCTTCGATCTCTTCCTTGCTGAGCCCCAGAATCCGCTCGTAGCTCCGGTTGACTTCACGGATAACGTAGTCGCAGGGTCTTCCCCCCTCATCCCGAAGGAGTGTATGAAAGGCCACCCCCTCCTCCATGTGGGAGTAGAGGCTCTGAAACCGGGCCTCGCTCTCCCTCAGAAGCCTCTCGATCTCC
>Ga0209098_1004554_pt1 | contig 10756 bp, 7 predicted proteins | sample AD_JPNHW1_MetaG_FD_184429 | JGI IMG/M metagenome (GOLD analysis project Ga0209098, IMG submission 184429) | Active sludge microbial communities of municipal wastewater-treating anaerobic digesters from Japan - AD_JPNHW1_MetaG (SPAdes) (version 2) | ecosystem: Engineered > Bioreactor > Anaerobic >... | reverse complement strand
GGGCTGGCCGGAGCTTTTAAGATCGCCTACGACGCCGCCTCGAAGATGGTGCAGGCGTTCCGCGACGACGAGACTGCACAGCTCAAGTACAACGCCGCCCTCGCCGCCTCCGTCGCCATCACAGCGCAAGGGAAGAAAGCCCTGGACGATTATGTCCCGGTTTTCGCCTCCCTCGCGGGCATAGCCGAAGCCGACACGCAAAGCATCATCGCCATGCTTGCGGCAACAGGGCGAAATAATACCGAAATAAAGATGATGCTTGAAACCGCCCTCGGGATGTCAAACGTCCTCGGTGGCGACGTAAATTCAGCACTAACGCAGCTGACTCAAACCCTAACCGGGCTTATGCCGCGAACGGGAGCGGTCAGGCTCGCCCTTGAAGGGCTTACCGCTGAACAGCTCAAAAACGGCGAAGGCATCAAGGTTCTCAATGGCAAATACGGCGAGTTTGCCGGAACACTAAAAGACTCGACCGATATTTCCATCAAGAATTTTGAAAACGCATGGTCTGACCTTATGTCGGCAATGGGGAAATCCATAGCCGAAACGATAGCGCCCGTCAGGGATGCGCTTACTTCGACCTTTAAGTGGATTATTGACAACAAAGCGGCCGTTACGACGGCGCTCAATGCGGTTGAATTAGGGTTTGCCGCGATAGTGACCGTTATAAACCCCATAGTCGGCGGAATTTCCCTTGCGATGGTTGGAGCGCTGAAACTGGTTGAGCTATTTCGAATATCCACCGTCGAAATGGAAAATAAAGTAAAGGACTTACTTGTCCTCTATGCGGGCCTCGAAGATCCCATTCAGAAAAAGGCGCGACTCGAAAGAGAACTTGCCGAACGAACGCGGCAGGAAGCAGAGAAGACCGCAAGGGAAGCGCAAGAACGACAAGACAAGATCACCAAAGAGCGCGAAGCCGCCACGAAAACCTACGCGGCAGAACTCGAAAGGATCGATCGGCAGGAAAAGCTCGGGATACTGACCAAGGAAGCGGCCTCCGAACAAAGAAAATCCGCCCTTGCGGCCGAAGTCGAAGCGCTAAATGACATAATCCTAAAATATTCATTAACCACCGGCGAAACAATCCGCTTGAGAAACGAAGCCGAAAAGCTCTATGCGGAAATAATAAAAATAGAATCAAACATCGGGAAGACAGTAAATCCATATATCTATCAGCTGGAGCTTACAAAAATAGCGTGGGCGCAATCACTCATCGATTACCAGCAATATCTTGACGACATGACTGCCAGGGCTACATACCAAGCCACGCTTGAAGAGGTAGCCTATGACCAGCGAACAGTAGAATACGGGGCCTATCTTTCGGACATGGCGGACAGGGCGAGATACCAGGCAGCCATAGAAGCCGTGATCAACGAGCAAAAGCTCATCAACTATATCGCTTACCTCGATGATATGGAAACCGCCGCAAAATTCTCTGAAGAAAAAGAAAGAATCGCGCAACTCCAAAAACTCGAGGACTACCAGGCATACCTTGACGCGATGGCAGACAAGGAAGTCTACACCGGCGAAGTTGAAAAAATAGCACAAGAGCAGAAGCTGGTTGATTATATAGCCTATCTTGACGAAAGAACGGATCAGGCGAAGCTCGAAAAAGAAAAGGCGCGTATTGCCGACGAGCAGAAGCTTATCGAATATCAAGAGTATTTGGACACGATGGCCGACGCCGACAAATACCAGACAGAAAAATCCAAAGCAGAATATGACCAGCGCACTGTAGAATATGATCAATACCTCTCCGAAATGGCGGACAAAGCCAAGCTAGAGGAAGAGAAAGAACGTATAGCCGAGGTGCAACGCGGCATCGATATCGCGGCAAGTTACGAAGAATACATAGCCGCGATGAAAGATAAAGAAATCGCGGCAAACATCGCTACCGCCGAGTATGCGCGGGCCGTCGAAGCGAGAGACCTCGAATCAAAAAAAACTGTCCTCCAGAAAAAGAAAGAAGCCATACAGGCGCAGCTCGAAAAAGAGCTTCAGCTCGTCGGCGACAATGAAAATGCAAAAAAGATTCTAACTGATGCCGCGAACAAGGAAATACTAAAATCCCAGGCCGAAACCTTCACACAGTACGCAAGCATGGCCCTTGGCGCCATCTCTCAAATGTTCTCGGGCATAGGCTCCCTCATCTCTGCCCAGGCCAACAGCGCAATCGACGCCGTCGAAGACCGCCTTGAATCCCTGAAGAAGTCCTACGGTTCCACAGCCTCCGAACTGCAGACGATGTACGACACCCTTGAAAAGATGGGCGCGACGGAAAAGGCTGCTACGATCAAGGCGCAGTTGGACAAAGAGAAGGCCATCGAGGACTACACCTCGCTGACGATGGACCAGCTCGCCAGCCTCTACGCCACAGCCATTGAACTGGGCGACACGCAGACCGCCGCCGAAGTTACTGCGGCCATGGCTCGCGTCAAAGCCGAAAAGGACGCCGCCGACCAGATCAAGCAGATCAAATACGACGCCGCCGTGGCCGAGTGGAATATCCGATTGATGGCAACCACCGCGAGCGCGGCACAGGCTGTCATGGACGCCTACGCGGCACTAGCGCCAATTGATCCGTTGGTCCTCGCTCCGATCGCCGCAGGCGTCGCCGCCGGCGTTGGAATCGTGCAGATCGCGGCCGTGGCCGAAGCCAAGCCAAAGCTGGACACCGGGGGCGTTGTCAGAGCTCGGGATGATACGAGCGTCACCGTCGGGCGCGGAACGGGGGAAGTGCTGCTCGGGACTTCCGCCCTCGGCGACCCGCTCGTCAACGGCATAGCCGACAAGATCGCCGCGAGAATCGGCGGGCAGCCGATCGTGGTCCGCCTTGTGTGCGACGGGAAGACGCTCGCCGAAGTGACAGCCGAGCGCTTCAACAACGGCCAAGTGAGGCTCAAACGATGAAAATCCTTTTCACCAATTTGGCCGACACGGCCACGCTCTCCGCCGGCGGGACGCTCTCCGTAAACTACCCGCTCGCCAACTTGACCCATGTTTTCCTCACTAAAAAATTTCAGCAGATCGTTTCCGCGCTTTCCGATGCGCAAGCGTTGACGCTGACCTGGGCCGCCGATCAGACCATCGACTTCGTCGCGCTCGGCTACACAAACGGCACAGCGTTCACGCTCAAGCTCTACGACTCGGCCTCGACCCTGCTTTTCACGCAGACATTCACAAGCGCCGAGATGGGCGCCACCTTCACCGCCGTCTCGGGCGTCCGCTCGGCGAAGCTGGTCATCGACGACGGAACGGCCGTATTCCCCATGACCGTCTACCTTGGCGGCATCGGCATAGGGCTTTCAACGGACATCGGGCGGCCGCTCTACGACTGGCGGCCGGAGTGCATCGACAATTCTTTCGGCGCTGAGACCATCGACGGCCAGGTGCTCGGGCAGTACATCGAACCTCTACGCCGGCCGAAATTCAGTTTCATCACCTCAAGCCGGGCTACCCTCGACGCGGTCCAGGCCGGAGTCAACGCAGTGGGGAAATACACCCCGGTTTTCGTCATCCCCTTCACGGGCGCCCTTGCCACCGTCAAGCCGCTCTACTGCACTATCCCCGATGGCGTCGAATCGCCCGCGCGCGACGGCCTGCTCTACACTTTCTCCCTCACCCTCAAGGAGGCCCGCTAAATGCCCATAAATAAGATCACCGCACCCTCCGAAGTCCCGGCTTCCGTCGACGACTACGCCGCGCAGAATAACCTCATCGAGGCATTGCTCCTCGCCTCGCAGGGCGCACAGCGCATCGTCGGCGCGAACGTCGCCAAAGGCGCGGTTTTCCTCGTGGGCGGGACCACCTACAAAGCCGACGCCGACACCGCGATCTCGGGCTCGGCCTCCGACTATGTCAAGCTCACCCCCTCCGTCGATGGCCTTACCCTTGCCCCGTCCTATGTCGCCAACCTCACAGGCGTCGCCTGGAACTCGACCTATAACGGCTATTATGACACGAGCGGGAATCTGTATGTGTTCGACGAGCTGAAAGCGCTCTCGCTCGGGACGATCACGACCGCCGCGTTGCGTGACATCGGGCTAAAGAACATCGCCACAGGATGGGCGACTGCGCTTATCACGGCGCTGGGGGCGGGATGGCTGACCGCGCTTGGAGCGGCGGCCAATACGCAGACCACACAGGGGTTGAATCTCGCCGCGGGCGCGGATGGAACCTATAACTCATGGAGCATTGCTTCGGGAGATACTTACGTTATTCCGGCAGGTTTTTATTTCTTGGTTCCAAACACCTCTAAAATAATCATACAGATGCAAACTACCTCAGGGTGGGTGGGTACCCCTGGCGGGTGTGAAGGTTTAATTCTTGCTGACGGAACAAATTTCAGGCTTAAAAATAATGACTCTATTTCGTTGTATGTCCATTATCGGAAGTTTTTATAAGGGGGTAGTGTCGTGTTCTATTTTTCAATTTTGGTAGCGATCAACTCAATAGCAGCGGGCGTCGCTGAAGTTGCTTCCGTCGTGTTCCTCTTTTTCGGGCCGTCCGGGCTGGCTCATTTCGCAACCTGGATCGGAGCGTAAGTGACCATCTTCGAGCTTTCCCGCCCAGTCGTGGCCTCCGCTTTCCGCAACGAGCGCCCCTTCGTCTACAGCGTGGCGCCCGGAGACTGGGAGACGGCCGACTACTGGACAAGCGCGTTCGGAGCGCCGAAGGAAAGCGCCTCGGAGTCAATGCACATCGGCTCGTTCTTCCGCGATGGCGTCAACCGCTACGCCCCCATGACCTCGCTCCTCGCCGTCCTCGCGCAAGAGCGCTCTTTCTGGTGGGGTGTCGAATCCTCGATCGTCAGCTATGCCGGCGTCCCTGTCACCTACGCGGGCGTCGTCGTGACCGACGGCGTCTCCAAGCAGGCCCGGCTCTACGTCCACCTCGAGCACGACCAGCACATTCTCGGCCCGGTCTACCAGTACGGCAAGACGCAGGGCTACTGCAAAGAGCAGGCCCTCTACATCGACGACATCTTCTATTCGCCGGTGCTCGAATCGATCCCCTCGCTGTCGCAAGAGCAGGACCTCGAAGCCTACGACGCCTTGGCCTTCATCTCGGGCGCCGCCGTCTTCAAGAACGCGAACGGCGATATGGACTGGATGATCGACCAGCCGCCTTTCGGCTTCGAGTGCGCGATCGCCCGCCTGGCTCTCGAGCGGGGCGTCCGGGACTATACCCGCGCCGATCTGACCTACCTCGCCGCGCTCTACGTCGAGGACTTTTCGGCTTCGCTCTCCAAGACGACGCTCAACTTGCAGGACCGCAGGAAGGCGCAGAATATCAAAGTGCCGACGGAACTCCTCTCCGCCGTGGACTATGCCAACCTCGAGGACAACCTGGTCGACAAGCCCGTCCCGCTCCTCTATGGGACCGTGGCCGCGCTTGAGCCGATCCTCCTCAATGGCGAGGCGGAATCGGGCGCCGTGGAATACCTGATCGCGCCGCGCCTCGTCTCCATGGGTACGGTCCAGGTCAAAAAGACGATCAACGAAGTTGATACCTGGGTCACGGTAACGCCGGCGACGGTCGACCTCACGACGGGCATCTTCACCCTCTCCGCTGCCGACGGCCGGGACGATAAGACCCCCTACGATTGCCGCGTGCTCAACCCGAACCTCCTTATCCCGACGATCAATGAAACGCTCAACCCGGTCATCGCGGGAGCGCAGGAAACGAGCCGCGTCATGATCGGCGACACCTGCCACGTCTTCTATTCTGCCGGCGGCGGGGCGCTCTACCACGCCATCGCCACGGACGCGCTCTGCCGGACGCTCTCAGGCGCCGCCGCGACGAATATCACCGCCTGCCGTTTCCCGGCCGTGTTCTACTTCGAGGGCTATTTCTACTGCGCGACACACATCGTCGACCAGGGGCCGCTCTATATGTACGCCTCTACGGACGGCGTGACGTGGGGCATCCTCAACGCCGGCAACCCGGTCATGTCGGCAGGCGCGGGCATCTATGCGCACTTCTGGAACCCGTGCATAGCGATGGATGAAGACGGCGACACGATGCACTTCGTGATTGAGGCGGGCGTTGCGGCCGACCAGTCCGACGTGGGCTTAGGTTACTCCCACGGGAGCCTCGCCGAACTCCTCGCCTCCGATGTGTCGGGGACGTTCAGCTTCGAGTCGAACCTCTCGGCCGAGCTCATCATTCCCGGTGGCGGGAATCCTTTCATCCAGGCCATTCCCGAGCGCGATGCGATCTTGATCCTTGCCGGGAACATCAATGTAATCGACGAATGGTGGCGCATCCGGGCGCACTACGCGAGCACGGCCGCAGACCTCTCGCTCGCCGCGTCGTGGACGATGTCGCCCTACTTCAAGGTCGAGTATGAGGGGATGCACACGGCAGACCCGGACCTTATCGCGCTGCCGGCGTCGAAGACCTACGGCCTCCTCATGGGCTACATGTACAACCAGTCATCGAGCTATCAGCTTTATTTCGACATGACCCTTCTTGAGCTGTACGACGCGATCGTGGCCGGAAATCGAATGCTGCCTGTCGACGTGATCAAGGACTTGAACACCCGCTATCTCGGATCGCAGTACCTCGAAGGCGAATACGACCTCACGGAATGGGTGGCGGCCGAAGCCGCGCTGGACAACATCGGCCTTTACATCGCTGAACAGACGGAGCTCTATGAGCTAATCCGCAAGCTGCAGGGCGGGTCCGTGGCTGGCTTCCGCTATGAGTACCGCCCCGACGGGCGCCGCACCGCACGCATCGACGACTGGGACAGGGCCCCGGCGTACAGGATCGCCCGGGAAGACATCGCCGACATCGAGGACGTTGAAGTGGAGACCGATTCCGATCTCCTCGCCGCCTCGATCAAGGTGCGCTACGCCCACGACTACGCGCAAGACAATGACTCGGAGAAGATCGACGTGTCGAAGAAGACCGCCGTGCAGCTCGCCTACCGCCAAGAGCCGCAACTGGAATTTGAATCGCTCTTGCAGACAGAAAGCCTCGCGGCCGAGTGCGCCGCGCTTAAAGCCGACCGCTACTCTGTCGCCCGCATGATCGCCTCGCTCGAAGTGCTTGGGGCCGAATTCCTCGCCCTGCGCATCTACGACGTGGTCATTGTCGAGCTTGTCCCGCGCGGCTACGACGCGGACTCCGGAGCGCTCCTCGGCTCGCGTCGCTGGGTTGGCGTATGGAAGGCCATCGTATTGAGCATCGATCCCGACATCTCCGAGGAGACGAATAAGGTGAGCCTCGCGCTCATCGCCAATATTACGGACGTGGTCCCGGTGCTCGTCACCGAAACCAGCTATCTCGACGCGGGCGACGGTACGCCGCTCATCCTGGGGTGAATCGATGATTGAATCCGGCGTGAAAATCCTGGGCCTCGACATCATAGAAGACCTCGACGGGGCCTATTTCCCCGTCGAAACCGTCGCCGAAGGCACAAAGCGGGTATCATGGGACACGCTGAAAGCTGACCTTTTCGGCGACTACATCTCCGAGGTGTCGGCCAACCTTTCAGGGACGGCGCACTATCTCCGCTTTATCAACAAGTACACGGGCGAAGTGGCCTCGACCGTCGAATCCTACTCCACCGAAAACGAAGCGACGTTCACCAATAAAGTCGAGAAGAACGGCGGCGTCAACATCCTGGACATCACGATGCAGGACTACGACGAAGGCGAGATGCGCATCATCTTCAATTCGCAGGCCGAGGGAGCCTCGCCGAACATCGCCGACATGTTCTTCTACTCCACTGATTCACGCGACGGCGGGCCAGGAGTGCAGCTCATGGCGCACCTTGGATTGGTTGATGGCGAATGGGAAATCCGGGGTAGTTTCTACCCCTTCGATGACGACGCGCAGGACATAGGGTCCATCGACCTTACCTGGCGCAATGCCTTTATCGGCTACGTCAAGGCTGCGGCGGTCAAGGTCACAGGCAGCTATCGATTCGACGACGGGACGACGGTTTATACCGGCGCGACGGGAACCTTTACAACCGCCAACGGGAAAACCGTCACAGTAAAGGGCGGCATCATCACGGCCATCGTATAAGGAGCGCAGGCATGAAAGACACGATCGACAGGGCGCAGATCACGGCGAGGATCACGCAGCTCGAGCACGAGATACCGCAGGACCAGGCGCGCGTGGAAGCGGAAATGACGCGCCTCGCCATGAAGCGCGGGGCGCTCTTGGAACTCCGGCAACTGCTCGCGGTGAAGGCTCCCGAGAAGGCCCAGGAGATAGCGAAGGATAAGGCGCCCGCGAGGGCAAGGGGGAAGCGATGAGCGATACCTATACCAAAAATGACTGGTCGGACATTCTTCCGGCCGCGATGAAGGCGAAGCTCGACCTACAGGAAACCGGGATCAAGTACGTGAACGACGAGCGCGACAAGGAATCGGCTCCTGGCCGCGCCCTGGTCGAAGCCCCAACCGTGGCCGCACAGCGCGAAGCCCTCAACGTTGACAGCAAGGCCGAGGTTACAGCCAAGGCACAGCTCCCCGCAAACGTCGCGGCTGCCATTGAAGCCGGAACCGCGACCGCGACGCCTGCCGATACCGATGTAGAGACGAGCGTGTCCGCCGCGCATGTCTTGCAGAAAACTACATGGGCGCAGAAAAAGGCCGCGCTTGCCACCGCGTTCAAGCATGGTGGGAGCAACGAAATCGCCACCGCAACCCCTGGCGCGAACGTGATCCCCAAGGCTGGCGCAGATTCCAAGCTCGCGGCTGGGTTCATCCCGCAAGCGACATCTGCCGCAATTGGCGGGGCACTCCTCGGCGCTTCCGGGGGTGCAACGAAGCTCACCAAGATGCCCGATGGTGACGCGTCGCCGGTTTATGCCAAAGAATTTCTAAACACTTTCGACTCATGGCAGGGCATATCCAACTGCACTCCATCTGCCGCCGCGACAGAAATGATTCTAACGTGGTCAAACACTTTTGGCACAGCGACTAAACTCCTCCCTTCAACCGCCGCCGGCAAGACCGTATTGGTTTTAGCACGATGTGGTATCGTGGGTGCGGTAGTGTCGCTGGTATATCGTAGCGATACGTTGGGTTATGTCAACATTGGATCAGTAACGGTTAAAACCGCCAACGTTTATTTTATAATATCGGGCATAGTACCGATTGATGCTGATGCGTATAAGCGCATCGGAATTGGAGTAACCGGAGTCGCAAACGGCGTAACAACCGGAATCAAATGGTGCTGGATCGGCGACTACTCGTACCTCACTGGCTCCCTCTCTGAAGAAGCGGCGCGAGTATGGAGCGAGGCCGCTGATGCGCCGGGAGTACCACAAGCGGCGTCCGGGACATTGACATTTTCAAGCAATGCTATAAATGGCGATACAGTCACTGCTGGGGGTAAAACTTATACATTCCGCGACGCAACTTATTGGGACGCTGGTCTACTTGTAGAAGGCGATATCAAACTTGGCGCAACTGCGGCTGGATCAGCAGATAATTTACACTACGGTATTTGCAGAAAATATCCTGGTAGTTACGATGGTTTACTTTATAAATGTGCGGCTCCTAATCCAATAGTTTTTGCACGTCCCTCGTCAAATATAGTACAGATAACCGCCGGTGTATCGAGTGGAGTGAACAATGAAATAGGCACACCTACTGTAGGCGAAAACGGGAATTTAATTACGCTTGCTGAAAGCACTTCAGGAGCGCGTATTGTTAAGTCCGGTTTAACCCTTGTTGGCGGTTATTCCGCCGGCGCTGCGAAAATGTCTTACCTCGTCGCCCGCGCCTCGCAGAACCTCGATGCCAAGACTTCCCTTGTCGCCGGGGACTATCTTACCTTACTTGATTCAGTCGTAGGCTTCCTCAAAAAGAAAATCCTCGTGTCGAATTTCTTCGCGGCTGACGGCGGGACTGGCGCTTACACGGCTGTGCAGGGGAATGATGGAAGGCTAACTTCGTCTCCGGCAACATGGACTCCGGCGCCGTATCTTGGAGTTGATGCCGACGATGGTACGTACACAATATCAGAAAATTACTATACTAAAAACGGCAAGTTCTGCCATGCAGAATTTCGCATTACGTGGACAGCAAAGGGCACGAAAACCGGAGCTTTGTCATTTATCTATACACCCCTTGCGTCGAGAAGCACTCAATACATGCCTGTCGGCCAAGCTGTAGTTTTTGCTGGCGGAGTATCGATTACTGCAACGCCACTAGTAGTCATCTCAGGGTCAAGAATTTATGTACACCTTCAGGGCGCGGCGGCAACAACGGCTATAACGAACAGCAATCTTAGCAACACCACGGACCTCAAAATAGTCATTGATTATATAGCAGCATAGGAGGACGAAGTGAAAATATTATTTGAGATTGTTGGCGTTGGATATGCGAATATCACGGTCGAGCGAAAAGATGGGAAAAAATGGGGCGCGTCCTTGCCTCCTGATACCGACCTTAGCATTGCCCTGCAATGTATGTGGGAGGGCGATACCGAAATTACTCCGGTACTGATCCCCGACGAAATAAAAACCGCGATCGTGGCGAAATGGGCGGAACTCGGCAAGTAAAAACGCCCCGCGAGGGCAGGAGGCAGTATGGATGTATCAACCGTAACGAGGGACGCAGCAATCGGGGCCGCGGCCGCCGTAGTCGTGCCTGCCGCCATCTATGCGGGACCGCGTTTGCTGAAACGGCTCCGCGCAAAAAAAGAAGCCCGTGCCGCGCTTGAAGCCAAGCGGGACGCGACGCTTGAACGCATCGCTAAAACCGTCAAGGAAATGCAGGACGAT
>Ga0209098_1004550_pt1 | contig 10762 bp, 9 predicted proteins | sample AD_JPNHW1_MetaG_FD_184429 | JGI IMG/M metagenome (GOLD analysis project Ga0209098, IMG submission 184429) | Active sludge microbial communities of municipal wastewater-treating anaerobic digesters from Japan - AD_JPNHW1_MetaG (SPAdes) (version 2) | ecosystem: Engineered > Bioreactor > Anaerobic >... | reverse complement strand
TTACTTCTATAAGTTCAAATGATAATAATATTTCATTAGGTACCAGTAGCCGGAGAAGATCGTTTGTTCCCATTTTTTATTTTTCTCCATTATACGCAGCACCTCAAAAAAAGATTTGACCGGGAACACATTTTAAATCCTAAAAATCACACACCCTAAAACTGTTGATATTCAAGTATTCCATTTTTTGTCATTCCCGTATTGTTGATAAATACTGGGGTTATCAACAGAAAATAGTCGATTTTTAACACTTAAGGCTGCAATGTGGGTTAACGTTTGGATAATAATTTAAACAAAGGCTCATTGATATAATAATTCCCTGTTCCAAGTTTTGCTTTATTTAAAAGTCCATCATCAGCTAATTTGTTTAAATAATTTGCCGCAGTTAACCTTGAGACTTTCAAATCATTCATAACAAACTCAATTTTTGTATAAGGATGTTTGAACAGATTATTTAACAGATCCTGGCTGTAAAACTTATAATTATTCCTTAAACGATTTTTATAAGTCATCATCAGTACCCTGATTTGGGTTATAAGTTCAATAGTTTCCCTTGACGTAATTTCAATGCCCTTTATCAAAAAAAGTATCCATTCCTCCCAGGAATTTTTTAATCTTACTTCTTGCAATAATCTGTAATAATCTGATTTGTTTTTAATTATATAACTGCTTAAGTATAAAATTGGCAGTGTTTGAAGCTTCTGGATTATCAGATAAAGAATGTTAATTATTCTACCTGTCCGGCCATTGCCATCATAAAAAGGATGAATGCTCTCAAACTGGAAATGTATGATAGCCATTTTTATTAAGGGGTCAAAATCTCCAAGTTCAGGATCATTAATGAATTTCTCCAGGTTTGTCATCAAACGATTTATTTCATTATAATTCTGTGGCGGTGTATAAATGGTTTCGCCAGTAGCTGAACTTTTCAATGCTGTTCCGGGTAGTTTTCGGAACCCCGCCTTGTTATTCTCAAGCACTTCCTGAATCTGCAAAATCATTTTATTAGTTAACAAATTTTCTTGCGAAATCAAATCGAACCCTGTTTTTAATGCCGAAATATAGTTTTGAACCTCTTTTGCATTCAGCGAATTAAATGATTCAAAGTTTAGCTCAGACTTGTAAAGATCATCATGCGTGGTAATAATATTTTCTATAGCAGAACTGTCCTTTGCCTCCTGTAATCCTAAAGTATTAATCAAAATGTTCTGGTTGGGTATCGTTGATGCTACTCCTTTTAACTCTGCTAAAGCAGAATGTGCAGCCGGTAAACTTTTTAATATTTTTTTGGTTTCAAAATCGATTGCCAGCGGCAATTCTTGTAGCTTCCATTTTTTCTGAACACTCATTATGTATAGATTTCTAAATTTTCTTTACAAAGATAATACATTATGTATAGATTTTGGAATTTTCTTTACATAAGAACAAGTAAATGTGAAGAAAATTAAGCAATGGAAACAAAACTAAGTTGCGTTCTTAAAGGTTACAGGAACCTCATTTTACTTTTTGCTATTGTAGCAGTAATTTCCGGGCTGAATATTTATTTGTTGGTGGGGACCTTGTTTTAAGGAAAATTAACTGTTTAGTGTTTTAGGCGTTTCTGAGCCGCAGAGGCACAGAGCCACAGAGAAAATAATAATCTTACTTAGCGTTTTTGCGTCTTTGCGAGAAAAAAATAATACCCTGTCTTTGCATCCTTCGCAGTTAAAAATAGAGGTGGTAACATTAAAAATATTATTTTTGAATATCCAATTTTTAGTTATGCCAAAACTCTCACATACCGATTCATCCGGCAGAGCCAATATGGTAGATGTCGGACATAAACCCCAGCAAACCCGTATTGCCAAAGCAAGCGGGATGATTATTCTGCAAGCAGAAACACTCAAGCTGATAAAAGATAACGAAATGAAAAAAGGTGATGTCCTCACCGTGGCCGAGGTTGCCGGCATACAGGCTGCCAAGCAGAATGCCATGCTGATACCCCTTTGCCATCCCTTGCTGCTGACAAAAATTGATGTGAAGTGCACACTGAAAAAAAATGGCGTTATGGCCGAAAGTATGGTGAAATGTATCGGGCAGACCGGCGTTGAAATGGAAGCCCTCACTGCCGTGAGTGTGGCGCTGCTGACGGTTTATGACATGTGCAAAGCGGTCGATAAGGGTATGGTAATTTCGGATATTAAATTGATTAGCAAGGAAAAGATCGGATAGGATAATACTGAATTAAAATGCAACTAATAAAAAAAATCCTGCTCTTTATCCTTGCATTGATATTACTGATCAATCTTGTTGTTGTTTTTTCAGGCAATAGTTACATATATGCGGCATTGATATACCGTTACGTTGGTATTGACGATTGTGCCATCTTTGAAAACCGTACCGTGAAAGCGGGAAGCTCTATTCCCATACCCGATGCCTTATCCTATAACAAAACAAAATTATCTGCGGAATTCAGAAATTATCTCAAAAAATCACAAACCGTGGCTTTTCTGGTCTTAAAAAATGATTCGGTTTATTATGAAGAATACTGGGACGGATATGGAATGAATTCACTTTCAAATTCGTTTTCAGCCGCCAAAAGTATTGTCAGTATCCTTATTGGGATTGCCATTGATGCAGGGAAAATAAAGAGTGTTAATCAGAAAGTCTCGGATTTCATACCTGAATATAAGCAGGGACTAAATGCTGAACTTACCATAAAACATTTACTGACGATGAGCGCTTCTTTTAACTGGGACGAAAGCTACGACGGACTGTTTTCGAAAACAACCAAGGCCTATTACGGCCGCAACCTGGAAAAGATGTTGCTGAACCTGAAAGTTACCGAAACTCCGGGTAAAAAATTCAATTACCAAAGCTCGAACCAGTTGGTGCTTGCCTATATAATTCGCAAAGCAACAGGTAAAACCCTGAGCGAATATGCTTCGGAGAAATTATGGAGACCCTTAGGGGCCGCAAACGATGCGCTTTGGTGCCTGGACAAAAAGGACGGGATGGAAAAGGCGTACTGCTGTTTCAACTCAAATGCCCGGGATTTTTCGAGGATTGGGTTGCTGTACCTGCATAATGGCGTATTTAATAACCATCGGATAGTTTCTGAAGAATATGTAAAAAAATCTCTGGAGCCTATAAACCTGATCGATGAAGAAGGCAATACAGTTGATTATTATGGTTATTCCTGGTGGATACTATATAGTGATTCAACGAAAGTGTCTTATGCCCGGGGTATTTTAGGGCAATATATTATGGTGATACCCGATAAAAATATGGTCGTGGTCAGATTAGGAAAAAAATCAATGGGGACAAAAGACCTTCCCGGGCCTGATTACATTGCAAAACATGCCATTAAGGAGTTTTAAAATAAATGTATGAAAATAAAAATTAAATCAGTAAATATTTCTGAAAAGACCGGTACCGTGAAACATCCGGTTGATGTGATCCTTATCAATAAACTTGGGGTGGACCATGATGCTCATTCCGGCGACTGGCACAGACAGGTGAGTTTATTATCAACCGAAAGTATTGCCAAGTCTGAGCAAAAAGCAAAACGGAAGATTAACTTCGGCGAGTTTGCCGAAAACCTGACCATTTCGGGTATGAACCTGATAGATGCCGCACCTCTCGACCGGTTTAAGATCAACGATGTGGAGTTAGAAGTAACTCAGATAGGAAAGAAATGTCACGGTAGCACGTGTGCAATCTTTAACGAAGTGGGCGAATGTGTGATGCCTAAAGAAGGTATTTTTTGCCGTGTACTGCATGGCGGAAGCATAAAAGCAGATGATGAAGGTGAATATGTCCCTAAAATTTTCAAGGTACATATCATCACTCTCAGCGACCGCGCCAGCAAAGGCGTGTATGAAGACAGGAGCGGACAGCGGATATCAGAACTTATTGAACAATTTTTTATTTCCAAAAAACGTCAGTACGAAATTCATAAAACCCTTATCCCTGATAGCGCAGAACAACTCAGAAAACTGATTACAGATTCGGTGAATGCATACGATATCATCATTACCACAGGTGGTACGGGTATCGGCCCGAAAGATTTTACGCCCGATGTGGTAAAACCCATGCTGGAAAAAGAAATTCCCGGTATCATGGAGATGATACGTATGAAATACGGACAACAAAAAACCAATGCGCTGGTGAGTCGTTCGGTTGCAGGAGTTATTGGAGAAACCCTTGTATTTACACTGCCCGGAAGCGTAAAAGCTGTGGAGGAATACATGACTGAAATAACGACCATGCTAGAGCACCTGATTTATATGCTGCATAGTTTGGATTTTCATTGAGAAGTCATAAGTGAGAATTGAGAAGTCAGAAGTGAGAAGTCAGAAGTGAGAAGTGAGAAGTGAGAAGTGAGAAGTGAAATGAACCCTAACAACCTAACCGCCTAAACACCTAACCGCCTAAACACCTAACCACCTAAACACCTAAACCCCTAAACACCTAAACCCCTAAAAAATGTCAAGCGGAATCACCAGAGAAAGAGCAATTGAACTGCTTCACCAATTCATAAAAAAAGAAAACATGATCAACCACTGCCTGGCTTCGGAGGCCGTGATGAAAGCCCTGGCGCGCAGGCTCGTACAGGATGAGGAAAAATGGGGCATAGCGGGGCTACTTCATGATATTGATGTGGAAATTACCAATGCCGATGCTAAAACCCACGGACAGGTTGCCATCGAAATCCTGAGAAAAGCCGGAGTTGACGAGGATGTTATTGATGCGATACGTATGCACAATGAGGAATCAGCCGATCAGCCAAGGTCTACCGTCTTTCACCATGCATTGGCAGCAGGCGAAACCATTACTGGTTTGATAATCGCAACAACACTGGTATATCCCGAAAAAAAACTCTATGCGGTCAAATCAAAATCTGTGGTGAAACGCATGAAGGAAAAGGCATTTGCGGCTTCGGTGAATCGTGAAACAATCATGGAATGCGAAAAGATAGGGATGCCCATAGCTGAATTTGCTGAAATTTCTGTCAATGCTATGAAGGAAATTGCAGACCAGATCGGTTTGTAATTGTACAACTTAATTTTTCTTTGTAAATTCGTTAGCTGCTTTATTTAATCCTAAAAAGCTGATGAGAAAAATATTTTCTTTAACGGTTATTTTGTTTTGTTTTACGGGTATCCCGGCGCAGAATAACCTGCAGTTTTTAGGGGCTAATACCGGCGCTGCCTGCCAGTCCATAAAATATTACAATGATTATGTGTTCACCGGAACAGGTTCAACTCTTAGATCTTATTATGTGGGAAGCGGCTCTCTGATTCCCTATGCCTATGGTTTTGAATACCGCTACAGATCAGAGATCATCCGCATGAAGATTCACGGCCATTTTTTGTATGTATGTGCCAATTACGACGGCATGACAAAATGGGATATTGCTGATCCCGCCCATCCGCTACGGATTTTCGACATTCTGCCCGACAGCGCCGGCATGGCAACACAGGCTGTTGCCTTCAAAGGGGATACTATTTATCTTGCACAATACAATAAAATGTGTGCTTACAAAGATCACGGCAACACCTTTACAAAAATTGCAAATTTTGCTGTTCCTCAGTTTGGCAGCACCGTGGTTGGTGTGGATGTAAAAAACAACCTGTGTGCGGTATCGCGACAACATTGGGGCAGTCAGAACGGAGTGTCGTTCTATGATGCCAATACTTTTGCCTTTATTTCATTTTACCAGCAGGGAACTTTTCTGTCTGAAAATGTAATTTTTGGAAAAAACAATAATTTGCTCCATGTGATGAGTGGAACCAGCATCAATCAAATTGCACCGAACGGCCTTTTCTACACCCTTGATGTAAGCAATCCTGCTTCTCCGCAAAAGATATTTTCAGATACCGTCGATGGACTCTATCTTGCAGCCATTGCCCTTCCTTTTAACGCTGAAAACATAAACGATACTATCTATGTGTCAAACTGGGGAGCCATAAAACCTAATGGCCCGCTTGACACCTGCTATATCAGGGCTTATGATGCTACCAACCCTGCTCATGTGCATCTGATCAATTACCTTCCGGGAGGTTTATGGAATTTTGATATGACGTTGAACGGGAAAAAAATGTATGTCGCTTCGGAATGGTACGGCATACTTTCGGTTGACCTTCATGATTTTCAGCACCCGCAGGTATCCGGGAAAACCACCACCGGCGGTTGGAATTGTGATGCCGATGTTTATGGGAACAAAATGGCTGTTGCCAATGAGGGCTTCGGATACAAACTTTATGATATTTCCGATCCGGCATTTCCCGTCCTGATCAGGCAAAACGAAGACCCCGGCTTTTGTGTGCATATAAAATTTTCATCCGATGGGGAATACATTTACACCGGTAATATTTCCTACCAGGGATTCAGGGTTTACAGGGCCGATTCGCTGATACAGACCGGATACATTCAGCAGGCCGTATGCGACGGACGTTTCATAGTAGTCAACCACCGTATCTTCTCAGAATTGAACAACAGCCTGGTAATTATTGATGTCAGCAATCCTTATATGCCCTCGGTAGATACGATAATCGGCATGAATATAAACGATATGGCTGTTGCCGGAGAAAAACTATACATATCCAACAACGACAGCATTTCTGTTTTTGATGTGAGCGGAAATAATTTTCAGCAAATAGCATCCGTGATGCTTGCGGGGAATCAGGATGCACAGATGATGGCCGTTTCGGGAAACAATTGTTTTGTTTTTGTGTCGAACAAAGGACTGGTAAAATATTCCCTTGATTATAACAACCCTGTTTATGAGTTGAATGAGCTAACAACGACGGCCCTGACTAACGGAGCACCTACCTTTATGGCTGCTGACACGTTTGGACTTTATTGTGCTTACCGCCTGCATGGATTGTATGCGTATGACAGGGCATCGCTGGCACCAACAGGATGGTATCGCGGAGGCCTTGACTACAGGCGGCTTCCCAATCAATATGGGGTTCAGAATTTGTTTTGCAAAAACAATTTTATTTTTCTGGTGGAATATTTCTGCCAGACGTCCATTCTTACCAATGATGATACTTACAGCGATTTATCTGCATCTGTCGATCCGGATGATGCAATGACTGTATTTCCTAATCCGGCCGCAGATCAGCTATGTATTCTTATTAAAAAGGATTTAGTTGATGAAAAACTGAAGATCCAACTTTATAATATAAACGGAAAATTGGTAAGGTCGTTTGTAACAAAGAACAACGAAAAAATTAATTGCAATATCTCGGAAATGCCTGACGGTGTTTACTTTATTAGCCTTAGCGGAAAGCAAAAGCAATGTCAGAGATTTATTAAAGAATAGTATAAAAAAACAGGAACAATGAATATTACATTACGAAAAGCAGAAAAATCAGACATTCCCGAAATATTGGAACTGATAAAAGAACTGGCAACATACGAACGTGCACCGCAGGAAGTTACAGTTACCGCTGCAGACCTCGAAAGGGACGGATTCGGCGCCAATCCTGTCTTTGAAGTGATACTTGCCTGTAACGGGGAACAGGTGCTGGGGATGGCGTTTTATTATTTCAGCTATTCCACGTGGAAAGGGAAATGCCTGTACCTCGAAGATATTATCGTCAAAGAGAAGTTCAGGGGATACAAAGCAGGGAAATTATTATTTGAAGCAGTGATCAGAAAAGCCAGAGAAGTAGGTGCAAAACGTATGCACTGGCAGGTGCTCGACTGGAATGAGCCTGCTATAAATTTTTATAAAAAATACAACGCTGTTTTAGACAATACCTGGATAAATGGTAAGTTTACCGAAGAACAATTAGCTGCTTTTGACCTGTAAAAATTTTTTTATCATTTTTGGCGGATAATACAAAAGCATTTTCTATATTTGTACTATTATGAAAAAGATATTTTTAAAAATCTGGAGTATCCTGAAAAATTATTATGTCCTTGCTGCTTTAGCTTTTATCGTTTGGGTGGGCTTTTTAGACACCGACAACCTTGTAAGCCAATTGGCACAGCGCAAAGAGATGAACGGGCTGCTGGAGCAGAAGAAGTTCTACACGGAAGAAATTCAGAATATGAAAAAACTTTCCGAAGCACTGAAAACTGACAGGGAAACCATGGAGCGTTATGGACGCGAAAACTATCAGATGAAAAAAAAGAATGAAGATGTTTACATGATCGTTTCACAGGATTCTGTAAAGGGGAAAATATAGTTAATCATTTTCTCATCATTTTTTTTCTATGATCATCTGCTGATTTTTGCTTTAACCAACATTTACCGGGGTGTGTAATTTTTGCTAAATTTGTGAGTATTTTTGATATTCACAGGCAGGGAATGTATTTGTATAAGGGCGCCTCTAATAACCTGGATCGGGCGCCTCAAAAAACAAAAAAGTTCGAAGCGGTCGAAGTTCTGAAAACCGCAGTGTACTGTGCGTACATGAGGATTTGAAGAACGAAGACCAACGAAGAAATTTGAAGTTTTTTGAGGTGCCCATAAAGAAAAGCCCTGATCACAGTAACATAAGCGCGACCACGCATGAAACTGAGCAATAAAATAATTCTGATACTAATCATCATAGTTGCCTGTGTTCTGCGTTTTTATAATTTATTTGAAATTCCATACACGCACGATGAATTCAGTGCGCTTTTCCGCACTCGTTTTGATACATTTTCCGAATTAATAGAAAAAGGGGTGATCGTGGATACCCTTCCTGCCGGGGTTCAGGTGTTTCTTTATTATTGGATAAAAATTTTCGGAGAGGCCGAATGGATTGTCAAACTTCCCTTCATTCTTTGTGGAGTTTTTTCTGTGTATCTCATTTATATTATCGCCCGAAAATGGTACAACGAAACCCTGGCCCTGATATCGGCTTCGTTTCTCGCGAGCATACAATTTACGGTCTTTTACAGCCAGATTGCCAGGCCCTACATTTCGGGTTTGTTTTTTTCTCTGCTGATGGTAAATGCCCTGACAGACCTGGTAAAATCTCCCGAAAAAAGGTTTTACCTGAACAGCCTGATTTTTATACTATCTGCCGCTGCCTGTTCGTACAATCATCATTTCAGCCTGGTGTTTGCCGCCATTGCAGGCATTAGCGGGCTTTTTCTTCTTCAGAGGAAGTATTTGCCGAAATACCTGGCTTGTTGTTTCCTCATTATGTTGATCTACGTACCTCACATAAATATTATTTTATCGCAGTTACAATTAGGCGGAAATGAAAACTGGCTGGGGAAATTTCAAAGTGATTTTTTTGTAAACTACATCGCATACATTTTTCAGTTTTCTAAAGTTACCGGGGCGCTTGTAATTTTGCTCATTTTGTACGGTCTTATAAAAATCAAAAAACAGGATTTTAAATTCAGGCAATTTATATTGTTTGCCTGTTGGTTCTTTCTGCCTTTTGTTGTCGGGTTGCTGTATTCGAAATTTGTGAATAATGTGATGCAGTATTCCGTGCTGATCTTCAGTTTCCCGTTTTTGTTTTTTATTTTGTTCGGACATATAAAACCTCAGAGACCCATCATCAATCTGGTGCTTGTGCTGCTGATCCTTTCGGTGAATACATACGCGCTGACGATGGAAAGAAAGCATTATTCATCGCTTTATGATTCGGCTTATATTCATATCTTGACCGACCGCCGTGATGCCGGTAATTTATATAAACACATGGCATCGCTCATCGATTCGGATAAGGAAATATCTGAGTTTTACATCAAAAAACTAAACCTCGACACAAGCTTTACATGGGTGGATACCGGCTTTTCCCAAAAAGAACTTATTTCATATTTAGAGGTGCAAAGCCATTCCTGCAGGTACCTGTATTTCGGCTGCCTGTCGGACAGCGATCCGGTCACGGTTGCTGTTATTCAGGATTATTACCCGTCCATAGTACAGCAAAAAAATTATTTTGGAGGCACCACTTATATTTTTTCAAGAACAACGGCTAAGGCCGATAATATTATTGAATGTCACGATTTTGAAACTAAAGAAAAAAAATACTGGTCTTCGGTTGATAAAAACAAATTTACGGATACGCTGAGTTTTTCAGGAAACAACGCTTACCGGATCGACAGCAGTGCAGAGTTTTCCTTAACCTACACAAGGCCTTTACAAGAGATTGTTGCGGGCAAATATAATTTTATTGATATCTCTGTCGAAACCTTTCAGGCAGCAGGCCTGAATGACGCGACGCTCGTTGCTTCCATCGAAGCCGGCGACTCCGTGATCAACTGGAGCTCTTCTGAATTCAGCGATTTCCTGACAAACAAAAGCTCCAATGAGGGCTGGGTCAGGATTCATCACACCCTGATGTTGTACGATATTCCATTTGATAAAAAGGATCTTTTGCTGAAGATTTATATCTGGAATCCGGGCCGGAAAAGCTTTTTGATTGATGATTTTACCATCAGGTTAAGAGCCGGCAACCCTGTTATTTACAGTTGGTATCAGAAAATATAGGATAGCGCCGGGCTCGTCCTTACAAATTGTACAAATAAACAATCTTTTTCGTCTCAAAATATTCTTCGGGGAAGTATTGATAAATATCGAAAATAAACTTCCCTGCTTTCAGGTTTTTTATTTCTTTGGCCGCGTCATCGCCTTTCAGGTATAATATGCCGTTTGTAAGGCTGTTTGAACTTTCTTCGCTGATATTTTTTTTCACCAGTTTGATAAAATCGGGCAGGCTGGTTACAGCGCGTGAAACAATAAAATCAAATGTTACATCCACTTCTTCCACTCTTTTTTGCTCGGCAATTACATTTTCGAGGCCAAGCGATTTTACGATCT
>Ga0209098_1004546_pt1 | contig 10771 bp, 7 predicted proteins | sample AD_JPNHW1_MetaG_FD_184429 | JGI IMG/M metagenome (GOLD analysis project Ga0209098, IMG submission 184429) | Active sludge microbial communities of municipal wastewater-treating anaerobic digesters from Japan - AD_JPNHW1_MetaG (SPAdes) (version 2) | ecosystem: Engineered > Bioreactor > Anaerobic >... | reverse complement strand
ACATTCCCAGGTTCCACGATTGCCAGCCAACGCTTTCGCGGTTATTCAGAAAATCAAACAGGCGTTTGTGCAGTTTTGCCGTATAGTTTCCCCTGTAAAACAGCTTGTCGTGATAATTGCGATCGTTATAATAGTATGGCTCTTCTTCTTCCTGGTTTTTTTGAAAATCTTTTTCATCAGCCGGCAACATAAGCAGGTCGGGAAGTGTGGCCGGAGAACTTAACTCAACCAAATAGTTTTTATCCACACTCTTTGAGTTCTGAATATTGAATTTTGTGATGATGGAATCCCAGTTAAAACAGGCAAATAAAATAAAGAATATGAAAAAGGCCCAGCCATTGGCTTTAAACAGATACAGGTTTGTTTTTTTCCGGTATAATTTATAGATCGTCGTAATTAAGCCAATCAGCGTCAATGTCAGCCAGATATAAATACCAAGACGTTTATAGGTAAGGTTGTACTCGCTGACATATAGCAAATTACGATATGCCGTTGAAATCAGGACAAAAACATTTTGTAACAACCATATAAAAGCCAGCCATTTAATGCTTTTATTTTTTTCAGAAAAATTAATATAGCCTCTGAAATAAAACAAAATGATCAGAATAGCAAAAATGATGGAAATGATCAATGTGGTCGTTCCCTGATGCAGATAATCCGAAAGTGTCATACCTGCAGGCAACTGTTTGGTGATCCAGAGGTAAACAATATCCAGCACGTTCACCACCAACAGCATCACATTCAGCAAGGCCAGAAGAATGACACCCGAAACCCGTTCTCCCTTTTCGTTGACTTTCTTGTTGAATAGCGTATTGCCGCTCTCAAGATATTTTTCCCGGCTCATATTTTTGGGGATATTGATATCCCAGCGATAGACACCCGGAAAATTTCTGCTGTAGAAAAATCCGTATAAAACCAGGAATCCAAAAAATGTAAAACGTACCCACGGCCATGAAATAAAATCTAGGTTGATCTTATCGGTCAGGTCTTTAAATAATGGGTTCGACTGCCGGTACAAAATAAAGAAAACAATTATTACAATAAAAATCCCAACGCCAATACACAATTTTATCCAGAATTTGTTCCCCACAGGATTGCTTTTCTGTGTCCTTCGTTCAATAAAATCAACGATCATAAACCCTATCGAGGACAGGTAGGAATAAACAGCATAAATTCCCGCCAGTATTACTGATGATTTCCTACTGATGCTTAGCGCTGAAAGTAAACTCAGCGAAACCACATTCGCCGCAAATGCCAGCCAGGTGCCGTAAAACATAACACAGACGCCAGACACAATGGCGCCGCTCGCCGCCACATACCACGAAGTATCCTTAACCAGCGATTTGTTTCTAATCAGCAACATGATAATCAGCGCCACAGAAAACAACAGCATGTTGATGCCGGGCGACTGATGATAAAATAACCAGCTGTACAAGGCAACTGATATGATAAGAAGCACATCGTTTTTTTTCATTTTTATTGATTTAATTGTTGGTATTATTATTTTTTTCGAATCAAAGGTCAAATTTTCTCTGTGTGACTCTGTGTGTTCTTTGTGTTCCTCTGTGTTATTTTTTTTGTTTCACAGTGTCCACCGCGGCGGACACAGTGAAGACACGGAGACCCAATGAGTTATACTCTCAAGTTTTTGTAACATTACTTATTTGTATTTTTTATTATTAATTCCTCTAAAAAAGACAAATGCTGTGCAAAAGCAATACGGCCGACATCAGTTATTCGGTAAGTTGTCCGTGGCTTTTTACCGACAAATTCTTTTTTAACAATAATGTATTCGCTTTTTTCCAAGGCGCTGATATGGCTGGCCAGATTGCCGTCGGTAACATTCAGCAAATTCTTGAGCGAATTAAAATCCGCGTTTTCGTTCACGCTTAGTACAGACATAATACCAAGCCGTATCCTGCTTTCGAAGGTTTTATTAAGATTGTTTATGTCGAAATCTTCGCTCATCTTTCGTATTTGTAACGCATCGCAATCCCGTAAATAATATGAAGGAGGCCAAATCCCACGGCCCAGAAAATCAAACCATAACCTACAAACAAACAGGCTATGAGCCCGAGGAGTATTTCGCAATATCCCAGATATCGTATCATATTAAAAGTAAAAACAGAGGCGCTGACCAGCGAAATTCCGTAAAACACCAGCATGGCGGGCGCTATAAGAGAAATATTATGATGGAACAATAATGCCAGGCAAAACAAACCCCCGGCTATCAAAGGGATAAACAAGTTAATGAGGAATTTTTTTACCGCTTTGTTCCAGATCGCCTGTCCGTTTTTCCTTGCTTTGCGGATGGTTAATAATATTCCGGCGGCTAATGCAAGTATAAGAACAATGATGGCGTCGGTAGTAAAAAAAGCCACATTTCCGAAGTTGAAACTTCTTCCGCTTGATAGCCGATCATAATAATTATCGCTGAAAAAATCCAGGCTCAAATACAAATAGGCCGCCAATGCGCCGCATAAAGCAAAAATCCCGATAAAAACGCCAGCCAACCCACTTAATGAAAGAAATTTTGTTGAAGACTCCATCAGGGAGCGGATCTCCGAGAGGTTTTTCAAATGTTCGTTTTGCTGATCCATAAATTTGTTTTTAAAAGTACTTTGCGGCACAAAGTTAATACGAGAAAAAAGAAAAGTCAAGAAAAATTTTTGATTTTTGTGTTATATTGCTGATATACAGACAAATAATTTTTTTGTAGTGCTGTTTTTGTCGGATAAATTCATGAATTTATCCGACAGTAAACATGAACCTTTTAAAGATTATGACGTTTTGAAAAAAATTAATTATTTTTATTATGGAATTTTAACATAAAAAATATCTAATCCTCGTTTTTCAGAAATCAATAACCAAAAACCAAAAGTCATGAAACCAAAAATTTTTCTTTTAATGTTTTCTTTCGCATTCCTGCTTTTCCTAAACAGTTGCGGAAGCAAATCCGAAAAATCATCGGATAATATGATGCTCAATATGGATATGCCTACCTCATCCAAAACAACTTCTGAAGAGGCTTCTGATATGGCTGGAGGGTCAGAATATCAACAAAAAGACAAAGGTGTAGAACAAGGTTCCCCGCAGGTTGAAACAGAAAAAATCACTCAGAAAATCATTAAAACCGCCGACATCAGCTTCAAAGTGGACAAGTACAATATGGCCCGTACCGAAATTCTTGCGATTATCAAGAAACACAATGGCTATGTTGCCTTCGAAAACCAAACCGGTGACGAATACCGCACCACCAATGTGATGATCATCAGGGTGGATGCTGAAAATTTTGATGCGCTGGTTGACAACCTATTGAAAGAAGCTGTTTTTGTTGATTTTAAAAAAGTTAACTCCGAAGATGTTACCGAAGAATTTGTGGACATCAATGCCCGGCTGAAATCCAAAAAAGACGCCATGCTCCAGTACGAGACCATATTAAAAAAAGCATTTTCCATCAACGACATTCTCGAAGTACAGCAATATATCCGCACACTACAGGAGGAGATAGAATCACTGGAAGGCAGGCTAAAATACCTCAACAACAAAGTAGCGTTGAGCACCATCAACCTTACCTTTTACGAACAGGGAAACATCCTGCCATCACAAAGCGAGGGCTTTGGCTATAAGCTGAAAAAAGCCTTATCATGGGGTTGGCAGGGATTGGTTACGTTTTTCCTTGCAATTATTTACCTGTGGCCCCTTTGGGTTGTTGGCCTGATTACATTTTTTGTGATAAGGTATTTTGTAAAAAAAGCCCGCAAAAAAAGAGCTGCAAAGCTTGTTCAGCAACAACAGAAATAAATTATTATTGTCGGGGTGACTGCGCATCGGCTCTTTTGTTGTAAGTCACCCCGACAATTAAAAGACATCCTATTTTTATTTATTTTTGCCCGACCGATAATTACACCATGAATACCCCTCCCGAAACCATCACCAGCCTCAGCAACAAAAAGATAAAAAACATGGTGCTCCTGATGCGTAAGCAATCCGAACGCAAAGCCCAGGGCCTGATGGTAGTGGAAGGTGAAAAAGAGATCCGCCAGGCGCTGACCGCAAAAATTGAAGTTGATTCTGTCTTTATATGCCCCGAAATTGCAATAAATACTAAACTTGTTGAGGACTGTACCAATGCCTGCCCGCCCGATAATTTGTATTATATTTCGAAAGAGGTTTTTGCAAAAGTAGCTTACCGCGATGACAGCGGAGGAATCATTTTTTTGGGCCGCTCCCGCTATCTTGATCTTGAATCTGTCAAACTGCCAGCTATCCCGCTGATCGTAATCCTCGAAACAGTTGAAAAACCGGGTAATTTAGGTGCGGTGTTGAGAACCTGCGACGCGGCCGGTGTTGACCTGCTTATTATATGCGATCCCGAAACCGATATTTTCAACCCCAATGTTATACGTTCAGGCATCGGTTGTGTGTTTACACAGCAAGTTCTTGCCTGTTCATCTGACGAAGCTATTAGCTGGCTGAAAAAAAACAACATCACAATTTACGCTGCAGCACTGCAAACCGAAAAGTTTTATCATGAGGTAGATTTCACCAGACCTTCTGCCATTGTTTTCGGAACCGAAGCCACCGGGCTTACCGATAAATGGCGGGAAGCCGCCGACCGTATCGTAAAAATTCCCATGCTCGGCACTATCGATTCGCTGAATGTGTCAAACTCCGTCGCGGTGATGGTTTATGAAGCCAAACGGCAACGGGGTTTTAAATAGATTGCTTTTTAAATAAAGCAATTTTTGAGTGTTCTGCTGTTTTGTTTGAACAATTTTTATTATTTTTGTTTTTTAGATTAAACAATTCTATAAAATAATAAACAATGGAGCAGTTAAAATCAAAGTCAAATCAACTGGTTTCCGGGCTTGAAACAACATTTAGTCGTTATCTGAATGATAAAATTGACTGGTCGTGGCGGCTAAATGGCATTTTAGGTTCACGCGGTACCGGAAAAACCACCATGTTGTTGCAACAGCTAAAAAACAAGCACCAGCTCAATGAGGACGCTATTTATGTAAGTCTTGACGATTTTTATTTCAGCAATAACAGGTTTTTTGATTTTGCTATTGCTTTTCATCAAAAAGGTGGAAAATATTTGTATGCAGATGAGGTTCATAAATACAAAAACTGGTCAATTGAGTTTAAAAATATTTACGACACCTACCCTGGTTTAAACATTGTTTTTACTGGTTCGTCAATGGTAGATATCCTGAGACAAGATGCTGATCTGAGCCGCAGGGCGGTTTTTTACAAGCTATCGGGACTTTCGTTTAGAGAATTTCTTCACTTAACAGGTATTTACACTGTTGAACCGATAACCCTTGATTTTTTAATAACGAATCATGTAGAAATCGCTTCAGAGATAATTAAAAAAATAAAGCCACTCCAACATTTTGAAAACTATCTAAAATATGGTTATTATCCATATTTTAATGAGAATTCACGCCTGTATTATCATCGTCTTGAGCAAACCATGAATTTAATTCTCGAAACTGACTTGAATTTTATTGAGGGTTTTGACCAGAGAAATATTTTTAAAATTAAACAACTTTTATATATATTATCGGCCAATGTTCCTCTAAAACCAAACATTTCGAAATTAAGTGAAAAAACCAAAATTTCAAGAAACACGCTGCTTACCTACCTGCACTATCTTGAAAAAGCACAACTGATTCAATCCGTTTATCCTTCTGGAATAAGCATTAGTATTCTCCAAAAACCCGAAAAAATTTATCTTAACAACACCAATATTTCCTTTTTACTCGCAAGTGAAGCCCCCGATAAAGGCACATTAAGAGAAACATTTTTTTTGAATCAGTTAAAATGTGGGCATGTGGTTGAAACATCAAAAGTGGGTGATTTTATTATAGATAACAAATATATTTTTGAAATAGGGGGAAAAAATAAAACCAGAAAACAAATAAAAGAAACACCGGAAGCATACATTGTTGCCGACGATATTGAAACAGGCGCCTATAACAAAATTCCGCTCTGGCTGTTTGGGCTTTTGTACTAAACTCAAATATCTGCGTCGGCAACAATTAATGATTTTTCATAAAAATCTATTATTTTCTATAGAACTTTGCTAACTTTGTAACAATAATTTTGTTGTAAAACTGTTTAATAGCACAAAAACAAAAGAAACTTCAATATGAAACTAATAAAACTGACGATACTTTTTTCTTTTGTTTTATTTCTTATGACAGAACCGGTTTTTGCCCAATATGAATATTATTCCGACTCATCCTCTAAAACAGATATTAACAATTTCAAAAACAAGCCCTCTCTGTTTAATAATAAGCGCCTCGGGGTTTCAATGGAAATGGGTGCGGGTATCAGCGGTTCAAAATATGGAGCAGGGGCTTACACCTATGTGTCGCCGTTTCTGAGTTATAAAGTAACACCGAAATTCCGCCTCGATGTGGGCGCAAGCTATATTCAGGGTTTTAACAACTCAGGGATAAACGAATTTTACTTTGGCAAAAATCCTGCCTATCTTTCAGTGTTTGCCCGCGGCAATTACCTGGTATCAGACAAACTGATGATCTCCGGCGCCGTATATAAAACTTTTGACCTGAACCAAGCACAAACTACCGATCTGAACAGCCAGAAAAGATCATTGAATAATTATGGCATTATGGTCGGCGCAGAATATAAGGTCACTGAAAATCTGATTATTGGGGCGCAACTGAATTTTTCAGACCGTAACCCCGCTTATTATCCCGGCTCGTATTATAACCAGAACGATGTTAGTCCGGGATTTCACCACGGAATGAACCCATACCATGGCTTAGGCGGCATACGCCCTTACTATGGTTTCGGAGGATGGTAAAATACTGTGTTTTTCTTGTCTTTTTATTTTTGAAAAAATTCTTTTAGCGCTGCAATAGCCCTGTAGCGGTGGCTGATAACATTTTTTTCGTCGGGTGACATTTCGGCAAAAGTTTTTTCAAAGCCGTCGGGTTGAAATAGAGGGTCATAGCCAAAGCCCTCCAACCCTCTGCGCTCGCGGAGTATTATACCGCACACCTTGCCTTCAAAAAGAAATTCTTTGCCATTCACAATAAGCGCTACCACAGTTTTAAAACACGCTTTCCGCTTGTTGCAATCCTTCATTTCTTTCAGCAACTTTTCAATATTATCTTCAAAATTGCAGCCTTCGCCGGCATAACGGGCAGAATATACCCCTGGAGCACCGTTCAGACAATCAACTTCCAGACCGGTATCGTCGGCAAAACAATCTACCCGATATCTTTCATAGATGTAGCGTGCCTTTTGCAGGGCATTTCCCGCAAGGGTATTTGCTGTTTCTGGAATATCCCCCTTGAACCCAATATCTTCAAGCGACAAAATTTCAAGTGCTGAATTGTTGAGTATATAACTAATTTCCTGTAGTTTATGTTTGTTGTTCGTGGCGAAAACCAGTTTCATAGGCCGTTTTTTGAACAAAAGTACAATTAATTAATTTTACTTATTAATAACAAATAGACCACAAAAAGTAATTTTCATACATTTGCAATAACAATAATCCGCCAAGCAATATGACAATAAAAAAACTCACTGTAACTTTTTTGTTCACGTGGGTCTGCTCAGTTAGCCTTTTTTCACAGCAACACCTTTCTTTAGACTCTTTGGCTTATCCCGACCGTTTTGTTTCGCGCTTCATGCCGATACTTACCGACAAGGAGCTGATGAAAATTGCCTCTCTGCCCGACCTGACGGTACCTCCCGGCCATCAATATCTCAACAAAACCACCCTGCCTTATAAAGTGGATAACACCCTGTTTCCCTATATGATTTATCCCACCTGGCAAACCGGTTACGAATGCGGCCAATCGGCCAGTATTTGCAATGATTTCACTTTTGAAATCAATCGTTTACGTAATTTGCCGTCCACTGTGGATACCAACCGGTATGTGTCGCATTTTTCATGGAATTTTCTGAACAACGGATATAACTATACAGGCGCCAGCTATTATGATTCGTGGGAGATTACGCGCATGTGCGGCGTGCCCAATGTTACCGACTATGGCGGACAGTTATATTTTGGTGGAGAAAAACGCTGGATGAGCGGCTATAACCTATGGTACAAGGCCATGCATAATCGTCTTTATACTGGCTATAACATTCAGGTGGACACCCCTGAAGGGCTGATGTTGCTGAAACAATGGCTGCATAACCACCTTGACGGATCAACCGTTGGCGGACTGGCCAATTTTTACGCACAATATGGTTCGCCCAACGCCACCTTGCCTGCCGGAACCGAAGAAGGCGGCAAGGCGGTGAAAACCACCTGGGGTTCCAGCCCCAGCCATACCTGGACCATAGTGGGTTATAACGATTCCATCCGCATTGATTACAACAGCGACGGACAATACACCAATGATATAGATATCAACGGCGATGCGATGGTGGATATGCGCGACTGGGAAATTGGCGGGTTGAAGTTTATGAACGGCTATGCCGGTGCCTCTTGGGGAAACAATGCCTGTAGTTACCTGATGTATAAAGCGCTGGCCGATGACATTACCAGCAATGGAATCTGGAATCACCGCGTGTCGGTGCAATATGCAAAAGAAACTTACGATCCGCTGCTGACCATGAAAGTACAACTTCAGCATACCTGCCGCAACAAAATCAAAGTTACTGCCGGACTTTCCACCAACCTGGCGGATACACGCCCGCAGGTCGTAATGGATTTTCCTATCTTCAATTTTCAGGGAGGGGAATATTACATGAGGGGAGATTCCACCGAAGAAGGAAAAACTGTTGAATTTGGCCTCGACATCAGTCCTTTGCTAACCTACATCCAGCCCGGGCAAAATGCAAAATACTTTCTGCAGGTGGTCGAAAATGACCCCTCTGCTCTATACCCCGGCAAAATATCTAGTTATTCCCTTATTGACTATACCGGCGGAGTTACCCAGATAGACTGCCCGTCAACCAATGTCAACCTTAACAACAACGATACCACGCGCCTGTCGGTAATCCGCAGCGTGGCATTCAGCAAGGTGGATATCGCCACCGCAGCCCTGCCTGCAGCCACTATTAACCAGCCCTATTCCTTACAGATGAATGCCCTCAACGGGACACCTCCTTATCATTGGGATTTTTTATTTGATTTTTCCGAAAAAGATACCGCCGGTGTGTCTCCCGCCGTCACAGCCACCCAACTAACAGCAAATTCAGCGGGCTATGCTGTGCAGAATCTGGCTTTTGATTTTCCGTTTTACGGTGAAAAATATAACAAACTGTTTGTCAGCCCCGACGGCTATATAAAATTTGATGACCAGAAATACACCTGGCCCTTTATCATCGACAAAGTTCTGTTGTTTAAAAGCACCAAAATGATTGCTCCTTTTCTGGCCGACCTGGTTTTTGCGTCGGGCCAGGGTTTTTGGTACGAAGGCAATAGCCAGTATGCCGCTTTTCGTTGGAAGGCATATGTTTCAGGACAATCGGGCAGCAGCGTAAATGTGGTGGTTAAACTCTTCCCCAGCGGGAAAATTGAAATGTATTATAACAATATCAGCGTGGCCACAACCACAGGGTGGATCAGTGCGGTATCCCGCGGCGATAACAATAACTTTCAGTTTACCAACTTCTCCAACAAGCTAAATACCAATACCACCACTCAGGTAGCTATCCTTACCCCGCCGCCTGTACCGGTTGAAATGAAAATCACCGATGACGGCTTGTTTTATGGCATGCCGGTTTCAGAAATTGACAACGTGCCAATCACTTTTATAGTAAGCGACAACAACAATATTGAAAACACCAAAACCCTGTATTTTTCCTCCGAAGGCGTTTTGGTAAACCACAGTGTCAGCGCCGGAACCGACACCATAATCAATGCAGGCGAAACGGTTTTGTTGAGCGTAGCGTTGAAAAATATTGGCAACAATGTTTTTCCCAACGCCCTGATGAAAATTTCTTCCAACGACATACACCTAAGCATCACCGACAGCGTGGAAACTGCCGGAAACCTGGCATCCGACGATTCGGTGGTTTTTCAGGATGCGTTTACATTTATGGTTGATACTGCGGTTACAGACAACTACATTATCAACATTAACCTGATGGTATATAATGCCGCCGACACATTTAACTATAACGTGCCGCTACGGGTGCGATCGCTGATATTAGACATCGGTGCCATCAGTGTGGTTGATGGCAACAACAACATTCTGGAACCGGGCGAGAACGCCACCTTGCTCACAGATATTATCAATATCGGAGGTACTACGGCTTACCAGATCAACGGAATTTTATCCACTAACGACCCCTATGTTTCCGTTATCAGCGATTCCATGTATTTGGCAAGCCTGGCCAGCGGCGATACTTCTTTGGGGTTTTATGTGATTAATGTTAACAACAGTGTCCCCGACGGCCATCTGGTGGTTTTCAACCTGAAACTTAGTGCTGAAGGCGGATACGTAACACATAAGTTTTTTACCATACAAATTGGCGGCAATGCCGAAGACTTTGAAACCAACGATTTCAGCCGGTTCCCATGGGTGACTACCACCACGGGCGATTCGGCATGGTTTGTAACCACACAGCTTCCTTTTGAAGGCTCATATTGTACCGAGTCGGGAAACATCTCGGAAAACCAGCAAACTTCGCTGGCTGTAACATTAAATATTCTCAACAGCGGCACGGTAAGTTTTTACCGGAAAGTCTCGTGCGAAGCCCATCCGGGATATACCGACTACGATTATTTTGCTTTCTTCATCGACGGTAATGAAATGGGACGATGGGACGG
>Ga0209098_1004545_pt1 | contig 10773 bp, 10 predicted proteins | sample AD_JPNHW1_MetaG_FD_184429 | JGI IMG/M metagenome (GOLD analysis project Ga0209098, IMG submission 184429) | Active sludge microbial communities of municipal wastewater-treating anaerobic digesters from Japan - AD_JPNHW1_MetaG (SPAdes) (version 2) | ecosystem: Engineered > Bioreactor > Anaerobic... | reverse complement strand
GGCGCCCGGACCTGACGATGGCCGCCGGCGCCCCCCAGTGGAAGGCGCTGTTGGCCGCCGCGCGCCGCCGACTCGCCGCGGCCGGCATCGCCGAGGCCGACAACAAGCTTCGCTGGGTCGTCGCGCACCTGTTGGGCGGCAACCTGCTCGCCGTGTTGCGACACCTCGATGAAATTCCGGCGCCGGACGTCGCGGAACGTTTCGCCGCCTCGGTGGAGCGGCTGGCGACCGACGAACCCGTGCAATACGTCGTCGGCGAAACCGAATTCATGGGGCAGCGCTTGCGTTGCGACCCCCGCGCGCTGATTCCGCGGCCCGAGACGGAAACGCTCGTCGCCTGCGCCGAGGAATTCCTGCGCGGAAAACAGGCGCCGGTCGTCGTGGACGTCTGCACCGGCAGCGGCTGCATCGCCTGCGCGCTGGCCGTGCGCGCGCCGGGCGCGCGCGTCGTGGCCACCGACATCAGCCCCGCCGCGCTCGACCTGGCGCGGGAAAACGCCCGCGCCCTCTGCGCCGTAGTGGAATTCCGGCAGACCGACCTGCTGGAAGGGGTTGCGGCGGACAGCGTGGATCTGGTGGTTTCGAATCCGCCGTACGTGGCCACCGCCGAGTGCGAACGGCTCGACCGCACCGTGCGGGACTTCGAGCCGCGCCTGGCGCTCGACGGCGGCCCGGACGGCTTGCGGACGATTTCGCGGCTTGTGTCCGCCGCCGCGCACGTGCTTAAATCGGAAGGACGGTTGATGATGGAAATCGGCGACGATCAAGCCGCAGCCGTCGAGGAGATGTTGTGCCGTTCGTTCCCCCTCCAATTCCTACGCCTCCGATCCGACTGCGCCGGACGGGCGCGCGTCGCGGTGGCCTGCCGGAATCCGCGCCGCTGACGCGTCGCGCGTTCAAGGGGCCGCAACCCAAGGGCAAAAGCGTCTATGTTGGGTTGATGGTCTTGGTCGTGGTGGGCGGCTTCTTCCTGCAACTGAACTGGCTCCAGCGCGCGAAACAGCAGAATCCGGCCAACGTTGCACCCAATGCGCTCGCCGACAAGCTGGGCCATTGGATGCTGCAGACCCACGGCGGCGAAAGCGGCGGCGCCGCGCCGGCCGGCGCGGCGGGGCTCGAGAACGTCGAATGCGGTAATTGCCTCGGCACGGGCCACGTGCTGTCCGAGGCGGGCGGGAAGACGATCTGTCCCATTTGCCAAGGCGTGGGCTATCGCCTGATCCGGCGTTTCGACGCCGCCGACCGCATTTGCCCGATGTGCGCCGGCATGGGGCGCGTCCCATTGTCCCCGGACGGCGAAGTCGGCACGTGTCCCCGCTGCGAAGGCCGGGGACTGATCCGCGACAAGGCCGCCGCGCCCGCCGTTCCGGAATAATCGCCATGTTCGACCGTCTTTCGAATCGCCTCCAATCGGCCTTCCGCAATTTGCGCGGCTTGGGCCAGATCACCGAGAAAAACGTCCAGGACGCCTTGCGCGACGTGCGCCTGGCGCTGCTCGAGGCCGACGTCCACTACGCCACGGCCAAGGAATTCATCGAACGCGTCAAGGCCAAGAGCCTCGGCGCGAACGTGCTCGCCGGCGTCGCGCCCGGCCAGCAGATCGTCAAGGCCATCCACGACGAGCTCGTCGCCCTGCTTGGCGGCCAGCAGAAGGATTTCGATCTCGCCGCGATTCCCGCGAAAGTGATGCTGCTGGGCCTGCACGGCTCCGGCAAGACGACGACCTGCGGCAAGCTGGCCCGCCAATGGAAGCAGAAGGGCAAGAAGGTCCTGCTCGTCGCCTGCGACATCCGCCGGCCCGCCGCCGTGGACCAGCTCGAAACGCTGGCGCGGCAGGTCGGCGCGGGGATCGTGAAGCCGGAGCCCGGCGAAAGCGTGCCCGATCTCGGCCGCCGGGCCTTGCGCTTCGCCCGCGAAAACTACTACGACGTCGTCCTCTACGACACCGGCGGCCGCTTCCAGATCGACGCCGAACTCGTCGCCGAGCTGAAGGACCTGCGCGACGCCGTGGAACCCCAGAACGTCGTGCTCGTCCTCGACGCCGCCATCGGCCAGGAATCGGTCAACGTGGCGCAGACCTTCCACGAAGCCGTCGGCCTGACGGGCCTGATCCTGACCAAGCTCGACGGCGACGCCCGCGGCGGCGCCGCGCTGTCGGTCGTGTCCGTCGCGAAATGTCCCATCTTGCGCATCGGCGTGGGCGAGCGCGCGGAGGACCTCGAGCCGTTCCACCCCGACCGCATGGCTTCGCGCATCCTCGGCATGGGCGACGTGGTCAGCCTCGTGGAAAAGGTGCAGGAGACCTTCGACGTCGACGAAGCCGCGCAGATGCAGGCCAAGCTCAAGAGCAAGCAGGGGCTCGACCTGAACGATTTCCTCGCCCAGATGCGCCAGATCCAGAAGATGGGTTCGATGGGGAAGCTGCTCGATCTGCTGCCCGGCGCCGGGGCCATCGCCGGCGACGTGCGCCAGCGGATCGAAAACGACACGGGCCCGCGGATGAAGAAATCCGAGGCCATCGTGCTGAGCATGACCCCGCGCGAACGGCGCCATCCGGACCTGATCGACGCCAGCCGCCGCAAGCGCATCGCCCGCGGCGCCGGCGTGCAGGTCAGCGACGTCAACGAGCTGCTGCGCGGCTTCCGGCAGGCGCAGCAAATGGCCAAAAAGATGAAGCACATGCAAAAAAGGTTGCCTCGCGGCGGTCTTTTCCGGTAGAAAGCACGCCGATTTGTGAGAAACCCCGGGTACTCGTAATGGTTTGGCCGCGCCCGGGAGCGGCAACATCAGGAACAACACAGGATACAACATGGTCAAGATTCGTCTCCGCAGAATGGGCGCCAACAAGAAACCCTTCTTCCGCATCGTCGCCACGGATATTCGCAGCGCGAATGCCGGCAATTTCCTCGAGGAACTCGGCTGGTACGAGCCCGGCAAGAAGACCGACAACTACCAGCTCGATCTCGCCAAGGCCGAAGCCTGGCTCGCCAAGGGCGCCCAGCCCAGCGAAACCGTCGCCATCCTGCTCAAGAAGAGCCGGAAAGCGGCGGCGGCCCAGTAGGTCCCCGCGCTGCCGCGCGGTCGCTTCCCCTTCGTTTTCCCCATTCCCCCTCCGAGGACTCCCATGAAAGAACTCATCGAATACGTCGTCAAGACGCTGATCGACCATCCCGACGATCTCCGCATCACGGAAATCGAGGGCGAACGCACCATCGTGTTCGAACTGCGCTGCCATCCCGAAGACGTCGGCAAAGTGATCGGCAAGAGCGGCAAGACCGTTGGTGCCATCCGCACCCTGCTCAGCACGGTCGCCGCGCGCCAAAACAAGCGCGCCATGCTCGAAGTCGTCGAATAGGGCGGTTCGGTCCCATGGCGGACGCTCCGCTGCAGATCGACGTCGTCACCATTTTCCCCCGGATGCTGGACAGCATTCTGGGGGAAAGTATTTTAAAGCGGGCCCAGGAAGCCGGTCTTGTCCGGATCCGTTGCGTCAACCTGCGCGATTTCGCGATGGGCGCGCATCTCACCACCGACGACCGGCCCTACGGCGGCGGCCCGGGCATGGTGATGAAGCCCGAGCCGGTCTTCAAGGCCGTGGACGCCCTGCGCCGGCCGGAGAGCAAGGTGCTCCTGATGACGCCCCAAGGGGCGCCGTTCAAGCAGGCCACGGCCATGGCGCTGTCCAAGGAAGCGCACCTGATCATCCTCTGCGGCCACTACGAGGGCGTCGACGAGCGCATCCGCGAGGCGCTCGCGGACATGGAGATCTCCATCGGCGACTACGTGCTCACCAACGGCGTGATTTCCGCGGCGATCGTCGTGGACGCCGTCGTGCGGCTCCTGCCCGGCGCGCTGGGCGGGGAGGGCGCGGCCGACGACGAATCCTTCACCACGGGCCTGCTCGAATATCCCCAGTACACCCGCCCGCCGGTCTTTCGCGACATGGCGATCCCGGAAATCCTGACCAGCGGCAACCACGCGGAAATCGCCAAATGGCGCCACGCCCAGTCCCTTGCGCGCACGCAGGCCCGCCGGCCCGATCTGCCGCTGCCGCCCCCGCCGCTGGAAAAGAAGAAAAAACGGCGCTAGCCGTTTGCGCGCCTCCACCTGTCCGCCGTTGACGAGCGGATTGACGTGTCGCCCCAAGTGGCGGGCTTTCTGTGAACGCTTGCGCCCGGGGAACAGGATTCCGCGAGTTGGAAGACCCCCGTGGCCTTGTGCCACGGGTGAATCAGGTCGGCCCTTGCCGAATCAATGACTTTCCTCGTTCATCTGCCACGCAAGGTGGCAGGGGGCTCCAATCCACGCCTCTCAGCCGAGCTTCTTCGCGAGTAGCGCATCCAGCGACCACCGGCCCGCACCCTTGAGCAGGAAGAACAGGGCGGGCACCAGATAGAGCCAGGCCGCTTCCTGCTTGGCGAAGCCCTGGCCGCCATGGGCGCCGAAGATCGCCACGGCCATCGTGCAGACGATCAGGAACGCCGCGGGACGGGTCAGCAGGCCGGCGATCAGGAACATCGAACCAAAGCATTCCGCGAAGGCCGCCAAAAAGGCCATGACGTGCGGCGCCGGGACGCCGAGGCTGGCGACGAAACTCGTGAACTGCTCCAGTCCGCCGAACATCTTGCCCCAGCCGTGCGTCAGCAGGGCGCAACCGATGAAGACGCGGAGGAGGAGCAGGCCGACGTTGGCGTCGCCATCGGATCCAAAGACGAATTTTTTCCAGTTCATGCACGTTCTCCTTGGTTGGGGTTCAGCGCCAGCCGCAGGCAACCGGCGAAATTGGCGAACGAATAGTTGCGGAGGCCGCACATCAGGTGGTGCAGGCGCACGCCGAGGCGTCCGCGCACCCAGAGGCCGCCCGGCAGGCGTCCGACGCTCGTCTCGCGGAACGGCACCACCCAGCCCAGATCCACCGGTCGGAAGGGGCGCGTCGGTTGGCCGCGCCGCCATCGCAGCAGATTGCGGCCCGCGCACCGCCCACCGTAGAAGGCGAAGTTCACGGCCTTGCGCAGCGGCTGGCCATGGCGTTCGATCGCCGCGGCGTCGCCCGCGGCGAACACGTGCGGATAGTTCGGCAGGGAAAGATCCGGCGCCACCCGCAGGCGGCCGTCGCGCAACCGCCCGACCCGGCCGCGGATTTCCGGAATCGCGAACTTCGAGCCCGCCGCCCAGCAGAAAAAGACGTTTTCATAGGTGCGCCCGCCCGCGACGGCGTCGCGGCCATCGAACGATTCGACGGCGACGCCGAGCCGAACTTCTGCGCCTTGGGCGGACAAAAAATCCAGCACGCGGCGCCGTTGCTTATCCGGCAGCGACGGCAGCAGAATCGGCGACGGATCCACGATGGCGACCCCGCAGGATTTTCCCGCGGCCTTGGCGCGGAAGAACAGGCTCATCGCCAGTTCCAGCCCCGTGTAGCCCGTGCCGGCGACGAGCAGTTGCGGATGGTTGGCTTGCCGCAGGTAGGCTTCGAATTCGCGGCGGATGCGCCGAGCGTCGTCCAGCGTCCCCAGCGCATGCATTTGCTCGCGCGGGAAAGGCGAGTCGTAGAAATTCGGCGTCGAACCGGCGGCGATCAGGAGTTGTTCATAGGCGATGGTCTGGTCGCCCGCCTGCACCGTTTCGGCCTCCAGATCGATGACGGAAACCGCCGCCTGCAAATGCTCGACGTTCCGCGGAAGAAATTCGCGAAACGGACGCTGGACGAGTTGTTCTGGTACCCAGCCGCCGGCCAGATCGGGCAGGGCGGGCAGCATCGTCGGTCCCGGATTCGGATCGATCATCAGGACCCGTTCTCCGCTGCGGCGCAATGCTATGCAGGCCTGCAGGCCTGCAAATCCTCCGCCGACGATGACCACTGGAACTTTCATTATCCAGCAATTTACTTTCAAAATTGGAAAATGCAAAAATCCAGACGCTCGCGGATCGACTTGCCGCTTGTGGGGAGGGGCGTTCATTGATAGCGTTCGAAGGGTATTGCCTGCGTTCGATGAGCCTTCGCGCATCCATCCTATTTCTGCTGGTGGCCGGCGCCGGGGTCCTGCGCGCGCCGGCCTTCACGCTGCAGATTCTCCATGCCAGCGATTTCGAGGCGGGCATTCCGGCACTGGACGACGCGCCGCGGTTTTCGTCCGTCGTGGAAGGCCTGAAGGCTGTGTATCCGGCCAATACCGTCGTCCTGTCCTCGGGCGACAACTACATCGTCGGCCCGTTCATGAACGCCAGTGCCGATCCGGCCGCGTCCAATCTCTGCAACATAGTCAAAGGCCGCGGCGACGTCCTGATCCTGAACGCCATCGGCATCCAGGCGGCGGCTTTTGGCAACCACGAATTCGATGACAACACCGCGCTGGTCCGCAGCCTCCTGCTGCCCGACGGCGCCGTCGGCTATCCCGGCACGGCGTTTCCCTATTTGAGCGCCAACGTGGTTTTCACCAACGACAACAACCTGAAATCGCAAGTCACCAACGATCTGCTGGAAGCCGCGTCGATTTCCAACCGCATCGCGCGGAGCTGCACGATCGCCGTCGGCGGCGAACTCCTCGGCATCGTGGGGGCGACGACCCCGGAATTGGCGACCCTGAGCAGCCCGGGCGGCGCGCTCGTCCTGACCAACGTCGCCGCCGAAGTACAGGGGGCCGTGGATGCGCTGACCAACGCGGGCATCGACAAAATCATCCTGCTGGCCCACCTCCAGCAGCTTGAAAACGAAATCGCGCTGGCCGGCCGGTTGCGCGGCGTGGACGTGATCGTCGCCGGCGGTTCGCACGCGTTGTTGGCCAAACCGAGCGACCGTTTGCGGACCGGCGACGTTCGCCAAGGCGATTATCCGCTGGCGACGAACGACCTCGACGGCCGGACGGTTTACGTTCTCAACACCGCCGCCAATTACCGCTACGTGGGGCGGTTCGTGGCGGAATTCGATGCGGGCGGCGCCATCGTCGGCGTTTCCGGCCTCAGCGGCGCCTATGCCACCGACGACCAAGGCGTGAGCGACGCCGGCAACCATGCGCCGGATCCGGTCGTGACCAACGTGGTCGGCCTTTTGGCGGGGATCATCGACGCCAAGGACGGCAACCTGTTCGGGCGGACTTCGGTCTACCTCAACGGCATTCGCGAGAGCGTGCGCACCGAGGAAACCAATCTCGGCGACTTGACCGCCGACGCGAACCTGCGGCGCGGGCGGCAGGCCGATCCCGCCACGTCGATTTCGTTGAAGAACGGCGGGGGCATTCGCGATTCCATCGGCGCCATCCTGTCCGAAGGCGGCGAAGTCGTGCGGGTTCCGCCGCCGGCGAATCCCCGGGTGGGAAAAGCGGAAGGCGACGTCTCGCAGCTCGACATCGAAAACGCGCTGCGGTTCAACAACGCCTTGGCGTTGGTCACCTTGACCGCCCAGCAACTGCGCGACGCCATGGAATGGAGCGTGGCGGGTTCCGGTACGCCGGGGCAATTCCCGCAGGTGGGCGGCATGGAATTCAGTTTCAATCCCACCAACGCGCCGATGACCTACTACTCGTCTTCCAACGGCACGCCGACCAACATCGCGTTTCCCGGCGAGCGCCTGCGCTCGCTGGTCGCCCTCCTCGCGGATGGCCAGCAAGATTTGGTCGTCGAGAACGGGCAGCTCGTCGGCGACCCCTCCCGGACTTTCCGAATGGCCACGCTGGCCTTCATGGTGGCCGGCGGCGATCGCTATTTCCCGCTGACGCAAGGCACGGCGCCGACGAATCTGGCCGACACCAATGCGCCCATCGTGTTCGCCACCGACGGCGCGGAACAGAAGGCCCTGGCCGATTACCTCGTCGCCGCCGGCACGTGGAAAGACCCCGACGTCGCCGCGCCTTCCGACGAGCGGATCCAGCGCCTGATCGTGCGCCGCGACGGCGTGCTCGATCCCGAAATGGTGGGAATGGCCAAGACCGGGGCGGTCGTGTCATTGGCCTTCAGCACGCTGCCCGGCAAGGAATACAAGCCGGCTTCGGCATTGATCCTGACCGGATCTTGGGCGCAGATGGATTGGCCGGTGGCGATCCTGGGCGACGGCTATGAACACAGCATCGCGTTCACGCCGTCGGAGTCGAACGCCTTTTATCGGATCGAGATGGTGCCCTGACGGCTAGGCGTTCGGCGAACGCGCCTGGGGCGGGCGGATGCGGGGGAACCAGCGCAAGGCGTGGCGGATCTGTTCGGCTTCGGCTTCGGCTTGTTCCTGCAGGTCGGCGAAGAGCGCCTGATAGCGTTCCAGCACGCGGCGGATGTCGTCGCCGGCCTCCTTGTGGGAGAACAGGCCGTGCGCCTTGGGTTCGAAGTCGAGCTGCGGTTGCAGCGCCTTCTGCGAGAACTCCGGGCCCAGATCGTGGTTCGTCAGCAAGAGGCGCCGCTCGGGGTTGTGCACGCAGGTGCATTCGTCGAGATACCACGTGGCCGAGCCGTTGCAGTCGAAATGCAGCAATTGCAGCAGATGCTTCTCGGTCTTCCACAATTCGACGAGGTCTTTTTCGGGAATGCCGAGCAGTTCCAGATGAACGATCTTGCGCAGCAGGGCGAAATAGGCCGGGGAATAAGCCGCGCCTTCCCGCATGGGAAGTTCGAAGCGCTTTTGAAGGCTGGTCAGATAGATGGCCGGGCGGTTCAGCGCCTTCGCCATGTCTCCCAATGTCATTTTCGCGGTCATGGGAACGGATCCTGCCATCATTCGCGCAAGCGCGCAAACTCGTCTTCGAAAGCCGGCGTCAGGACGCCGGTGCCGAGGGCCGCTTCGATTTCCACGCGCGTCCAGAAGCGCACCTCATCGACCTCGCCGGGATCGGGGCGGAAAGGACCCGGGTGGACGGTGGCGAAGGTCGTGACCCATTCAGTTTCGATGGGCGTGCGCATCAGAAAACGGTGCAGAAAAGCCAATTCGCCGGCCTCGACGCCGAGTTCCTCGCGCATTTCGCGGCGGGCGGCGGCTTCGGCTTCCTCGCCGGGGAGCAGGTGGCCGCCGACGGAGGTGTCCCACAGCCCCGGCTCAACGTCTTTCGACGCCGAGCGGAGTTGCAGCAGGAGACGGCCGACGGCGTCGCGCACGTGCACGCGAGCCACGGCGTGGACCAGAGCCGGATTGCCGTGGCATTCGCCGCGCGTTGCCCGGCCGATCACGCGATATTCGGCGGCGTCGTACAGCTCGAAGACTTCGGAGGGGTCGCTCATTTCGCGTTCAGGGAATCGTCCTGCGGCAAGATGGCTTTGCAGGCGGGATAGAGCGAGCCGCCCGAAATCGGCGGTCGCGGCGGGCGGTCCGACCGATCCGACGGATCGGTCGGATTGGACGGATCCGTCGGATGTGGGCTTGAAGCCATGGTCGGCTAGACCTTGGCGAGATCGAGCGCGCAGAGGTGGCCGTTGATGTCCACGTCGCCGGCGCCTTGTGCGGCCTCGAGTTTCTCGGCGAGGGTTTCGGCGGCGATGACGTCGCGGTGGGCTTCGACGGCGGCGAGCAGCTCGGCGTCGGCCGAAATCTTCAGCGCGATGCGGTCGGCGACGTCCAGGTCCTTTTCCTTGCGGAGATTCTGGATGCGGTTGATGAGTTCGCGGGCGTGGCCTTCCTGCACGAGGGCGGGGGTCAGCGCGGTTTCGAGGGCGACCACCAAGGCGCCGCTGGAGGCGACGGCCATGCCGGCCTTCGGCGTGCGCTGGATCAGGACGTCGGCGGGATCGAGGGCGATGGCTTTGCCATCGAGTTCGATCGCGACTTGGCGGCCGTCCAGCAGCGTCGAGATCTGCGCGGGGGTGAAGGCAGCGATGGCGCCGACGGCCTTCTTCATGAGACCGCCGAGCTTGGCGCCGAGGGTTTTGTAGTTGGCCTTGGCGGAGAGTTCAGCCAGTGCGGTTTCGTCGCGCCCGAAGCGGACTTCCTTGACGTTCAGTTCGTCGGCGACGATGTCCGCCAGCGGGCGGACGAGGTCGAGGAGAGCTGCGTCGCGGCAGACGACGTGCAGGGTGGCCAGCGGCTGGCGCACCTTGAGGTTGAAATCGGCGCGAAGCTGGCGGGCGAGGCCGACGACTTCCTGCACCTTGGCCATCTGGGCTTCCAACGCCTCGTCGCGGGCGAGGCCGCCGGGGAGCGGGAAGTCGCAGAGGTGCACGGACTCGGGCATGCCCGCCGTGCGCAGGTTGCGGTAGACCTCTTCGGAGATGAACGGCACGAACGGCGCGGCGATCTGGCACAGGCGCAGGAGCACGGCGTGGAGGGTTTCGTAGGCGTGCGTCTTGTCGGCGTCGTCCTCGCTCTTCCAGAAGCGGCGGCGGGAGCGGCGGATGTACCAGTTGGTGAGGTCGTCGATGAACTGCACCAGCGGCCGCACGGCCTGCTGCAGGTCGTAGGCGTCCATGGCGGCGACGACTTCGCCGGTGACGCGGTCGAGGGTGGAGAGAATCCACCGATCCATGAGCGAGCCGCCGGCCGGCGCGGCGGAGCCTTTGGGCGACCACCCGTCCACGTTGGCGTAGGTGACGAGGAAGGAATAGGCGTTCCACCAGGGGATGAGCAGGTGGCGCAACGATTGCAGGACGCCCTGTTCGGAGAAGCAGAGATCTTCCGCGCGGACGATGGGCGAATTGATCATGTAGAGGCGCAGGGCATCGGCGCCGTAGGTGTTTAGGATGTGCGCCGGGTCGGGATAGTTCTTCAGGCGCTTGGACATCTTGCGGCCGTCCTCGGCGAGGACGAGGCCGTTGACGATCACGTTCTTGTAGGGCGACTTGCCGAACAGCGCGGTGCCGAGG